>Ga0265780_10004518_pt1 | contig 17891 bp, 17 predicted proteins | sample P1T30metagenome_FD_192432 | JGI IMG/M metagenome (GOLD analysis project Ga0265780, IMG submission 192432) | Plant litter microbial communities from East Loma Ridge, Irvine, California - P1 T30 | ecosystem: Environmental > Terrestrial > Plant litter > Unclassified | place: USA: California...
TTTGGGCCGTCATTGAGAGACTCAACCAAGGAGAATGAGGCTGGTTCGAGCGGGAGTACAAGGGTATCGACTCCCACTCGGAAAGGCAAAGAGAAAGCGATCGAGCCAGGGCCTGAGCCTGAAACAGGTAGGTCATTGTCCGGGACATCGGAATTTGCTGACAAGGCAGTCGCTCCCGGCTTGAGGCGTAATCCAGTTGGTGTACAGCTACTCTCGCCATCTCTCCACTCCCAACTCTTCCCTGGCCCCTCACTACCCAAGCCCCCGGCACCATTGTTGGAGGTCTCAAAACGTCATCTCAATCAACATGGCCTACTTCCGGAAGCAGCAGCAGTCTTGGACGAATTATCATTCGACATGCCGCCCCTCCATGGATCAAATATTCGAGATCATTTCTATGCCCTAGGTCGACAGACTGCTGAGCCGTATTTAAGCATGGCGACTGAATTTGCGCGAGCTGAACTACCGCCCAAACCAACAGAATTCGAATTGACAAAGCCGGGCTGGACAAAGTATCTGGCAGACGGTACATGGCAAGCGGTCGACGATCTAGGAGAGGAGACCACTGTTTCGTTCGATGTTGAGACGCTCTACAAACTCTCGTCCTACCCAGTCATGGCCACTGCCGTGACGCCCAATGGATGGTACTCGTGGTTAAGCCCTTCAATTTTTCAGACTCCGCCGACTGAGGCCCCTCCCGTTCAAATGCCTTGGGACACGAGTACACCAGACCGATATCCTCACCATCTGATACCCCTCTTTCCGGCTGGATCGGATAAGCCTCGACTGGTCATTGGCCATAACGTAGGCTACGATAGAGCTCGGGTCTTTGAGGAATATGATCTACAACGAACATCTACCCGCTGGCTCGATACGCTCTCGTTTCACGTCGCCACTAGAGGTATCACTTCTGTCCAGCGTCCGACCTGGATGAAGTATCGAAAGAACAAGAAGGAGAAACTGGAACGGGAAGCGGAAGCGATCGATTTCCTTCGTCAAGAAGCTGAAGCGGACAAGGATATCGATCTGCTCGAGCCACTTGCTGAAGCGGCTTCGGAAGTCGAGGCAATGCAGAAGTCTTGGGAGGATGTCACGGCCATGAACTCCCTGGCAGAAGTCGCTTCTCTACACTGTGGAATCCCAGTCGATAAATCTATCCGAAACAGATTTGCCGATGAATCAATCACTCACGCCTCTCAACTTGTTCCCGAACTACACGATCTCATATCATATTGCGGCACAGACGTCAAGATCACCCATGATGTGTTTACGAAAGTCTTACCCCTTTTCCTCGATTCTTGTCCCCATCCAGCGAGTTTCGCTGGTATCTTGACTATGGGAAGTAGTTTCCTACCTGTCAATGAGAGCTGGCAGGAATATCTGGAAAGTGCAGAGAGTAAATATAGGGAGATGGATCAAGGGGTAAAGAAGGCTCTGAGGGTACTTGCGGAGAAAGCTAGAAAAGCGGGAAAGCAGGATGATCCTTGGAGTCAGCAATTGGATTGGACCGAAAAGCCGGCTAGGTGGGCGGATGATTTTGATCCAGCCAACCCAGAAGCTCCTACTCCTGCGGCTGGCTCCTCCACTGCCGCCGCGAGAGATGCATCGGCCACATCCATTTCGACCGAATCAACTCCAGCGTGGCTCGCCGCCATGGAAACGGAACCCAAAGGGATTCTATCGAATCACTCTCTCCGTTATCTCGTCCCATTGCTTTTACGACTCACATACAAATCCCATCCAGTAGTGCATCTCCAGAAACATAATTGGTGCTTCTACGTCCCTCACTCCCAAATCACGACATATGTCGACACACACGGTGAACCGGTCGACCTATCGTCTTCAGCAAGTGACCACCGTTTGGAGGGTTTACTGGAAGAAAACGCTTTCTTCCGAATAAGCGGACCTGAGGAGCCAAGGCGGACAAAACTGATTGGACCCGGTGCCGGAGCCTTTGTACGGAAAGGGGAGTTGAAGAGTGAGGGGTATCAGGCCCTACTAGAGAAAATGACTGGGAAGAGTAGTGCTGTTGCGGATCTTGTGGGTGATCTGAAACAGAGCCTAGAGGAGCTGAGGAAGAGAGGCAAGGACAACCCTTGGGGGTCGCAGTTGGATTGGACGCCAATCGGTCAGTTCGCTTGAGCCTTGAAGTGGAAGTGGCTGATGAGTAGAGAACGATTTTTCACCTGCCGTGGAAGTCGACGTTTCGGCAATAGCCCCAGCAAAAGCTAGATCCCGAATGAAGACGCCAAACGGAACCTGGCCGAAATGGTACTGGGACCTTACTGTTGCGCCCACTAATGATCGAGTAGCATTTGGTGAACTCGATCTGACCACCAAGAAGTCTGTCGCCCCGCTATTACTCCGCCTACAATGGCAGGGTTTCCCCCTGATCCTGAGTCGGAATTACAGGTGGCTCTACCGAATCCCGAAATCTCAGTACACTATAGAGAAGGCCAAAAAGAACGATTCTCGTGGTCCACCCGTAGAATTCGACCGAAAGAAGAAAGGAGACGAGATACTTGCCGACGACAAGAAACATGTGTACTTCAGATTGCCGCATAAAGATGGAGAAGGACACAATGTTGGCAATCCGCTTTCGAAATCTTTCGTCAAGCCCATCGAGAGTGGAGAACTCAGTTCGGCGGCTGCGGAGGATGGGGATGAAGCCGCTGCGAAGGCTGCTTCGTCCGCTACGAATATGAATGTGCTATGTTCATATTGGATGTCGTCAAGGGAGAGGATTATAGATCAGATGGTTGTTTACAAGAATGGGGATAGGAGTAAAGGGATGATCTTGCCTCAGGTCATCACGATGGGAACCGTTACTCGACGAGCTGTGGAAGCGACCTGGTTGACGGCGAGTAACGCCAAGAAGAACCGTGTAGGGTCAGAACTCAAGGCCATGGTCCGAGCTCCGCCTGGATATTCGATTGTTGGAGCCGATGTGGATTCAGAGGAACTTTGGATCGCTAGTGTCATGGGAGACTCCCAATTCGGTCTACACGGCGCTACGGCCATTGGATGGATGACACTCGAAGGAACGAAAAGCGCAGGAACGGATTTACATTCGAAAACGGCTTCTATCCTTAGTATCTCTCGAGACTCCGCCAAGGTATTCAATTACTCTCGAATCTATGGGGCTGGCAAGAAACATGCGGTTCAACTTTTACTTCAAGGTGATTCGACATTGACGAAAGAAAAAGCGGCGAAAAGGGCCGATAAGCTATATGAAGCTACGAAAGGATCTAGGGCTTTTCGATCAAAGTCCCAAGCTCCTGCTGCTGTTTCGTCATTATGGTATGGTGGAAGTGAGAGTTTCTTGTTCAATACTCTTGAAGCTATTGCCCTCTCGGACCGACCCACTACACCGGCACTAGGATGCGGAGTCACTAGGGCATTACGAAAGACGTACCTCGAGGACGCCTCTTCTTACCTTCCTTCGCGGATCAACTGGGTAGTCCAATCGTCTGGCGTCGACTACCTTCACCTTTTGATTGTCTCGATGGAATATCTGATATCGAAATACGACATCAAAGCCCGTTACCTTCTTTCAGTCCACGACGAAGTCCGATATCTAGCCGAAGAAGGGGATCGTTACAGAACAGCCCTAGCTCTTCAGATAGCCAACGCCTGGACAAGAGCGTTATTCAGCTACAATCTCGGCATCGACGATTTACCTCAAGGAGTCGCATTCTTTTCGGCTGTCGATATCGATCACGTACTCAGGAAAGAGGTCTTCATGACTTGTGAGACGCCTTCTCATCCTCGTCCCATCCCAGCTGGCGAAAGTCTCGATATCGAACAATTACTCGTCATAACTAATGGTGGCTCGCTTGGACCCATCATCAACCCGACAGAGCTGGAAGTTGAATCTGGCGACATTCATAAACAAGCACCAGTAGCGCTATTTGGGGATATCACTTCTTCGAAACACCAGTTATTCCTCAAAGCTCAGGCAGCATCGACCCCGACACCCCCTAAGAGATGGTTGGAATCTCAAACCCCTCTAAGGACAGATATACCATGGACACCTCCTCCTGCTAAAGCTCGACCCGCTCGGAAAAGGAAGGTTGTCGAGAGCAAGATCGAGGAGCAGGTCGATCACGAGGCTGGGAGGGATCGTGGGGAGCCACATGTAATGACTGCTGCTGATTGGGAGGCGGTCTGGGAGGATAGTAGGAAGTCTGCTACTGGATAGGAGGAGTGGCATCGCCTCGACTGCTCGCTCCTTTGACGCTTTTCATGCATTCGTTTCAGGTCATGTGTATGAAGGGAGCCAAGCCAGTGGCGAATTCGTGCTCTGCATCGACAGGTTCATTAGTGTCTGGTTTCTCATTCATCGAAACCACTAAACAATGACGCTCGAGACTGCCCCATCGTCAACTTCCACTTCAGTCGCAACCACCAGGGTGCCGGAGATCGCCGTCAGCGAAGTGCCAACTACTACGCACCTCCCACCTCTTACCTCGTACAAGCAAGACGAAGACGAGAAGGAGGTATGTACCACGATTTCTCGACAAATCCCTGGAGACCAACACTGTCGCTTCAGGACATCGTCGCTCCGGCTCGCCATATTCCCATCTCAATCGCCTCTACCATCTCCCCAGCCATCCAGAAGCGCCTCTCCCAATGGCAGGGCAACCACAGGAATGTCCGAGAAATGAACGTGTGGGGAGGGGGACGAGGTAGAGACTATCACATCTGAAGCATGAGAACTCATTAGAGAGGAAAGCATGATGTGTACATGATGTATAATGTATATATGTTGAATCAATACTATACTCTATTGTATTATTACAAGTCTGATCAAGCACTAGACAGTAATGACCACTCCCGTCTCCTTCCAGAACATCCTTAAGCCTTGACTCTACTAGGACCCAAAGCCGGACTCTTGCCTACAATCCCTTTCGACCTTCTCCGCGACGCTTCCATATACTCTCCATCATCATCCCCATCCAGCTCCATATCATCCAGCTCATCCCCTTCCTCCCCTTCCTCCTCTTCACCTTCCACTCCCTCCTCATCATCATCGAGACCATCATATTCCTCTTCTCCATCCATCATATCCATCTCGAGTAGATCCTGTCCTTCAATACCCTTCACTTCCTCTTCTCCCTCTCCAGTTCTCAGTCTGGAGATTTCTTGACGAAGACGTTCGATATACTCATCCCTCTTATCGACCTTTTCGTGTAGTCTCTCGATATATTCATTCGAGAATTTGAGTAGAGCTACCTTTGATACACCCCTATTTGGATTATCGTCAGGTACAAGTGACGATTTCGGTAGTAATCTCGGAGCTGAGGACCCTGGAATTGGTTCACCTGATTCTGGGTCTAGTGCTTCGGTGTTGATAGGAGGGAGGAGTAGACGGAGTTCATCGAAACCGGCTTTGAGGGAATCACGTCGTTTTTGCTCGGCTGCTTTATGAGATGTTTTACGGGTTTCGCCTTCTGGTACTGCGGCTGCTGCTGCTGCTGCGCCTTTTGTCGCTGTCATTAGCTCCTTCCCGGATCCATCAGGCGTGGACTTACCAGCTCTGACGCCAACGCCTGGTGGTCGAGCGGCTAAAGTCCTCTTGCCAGCTGGGGCAATCTTTACTTTCTTGCCGACTCCATTTGCCCCAGACCCGCTCGCCCCAGGCCCCGAGGTTCCGTTGACAGTCTTTCGAATAGGTCTTGTAGTCTGAGCAGCCCTTGTTCCGACTGGTCTCTTCGTCATCGTAGCCCCTTCCTGAGTATTGTTCACGTCCGCTGTTCTTCCCCCTAGATTCATCAGACTAGCGGGCGTCATGGGCGTCACTGCCTTTCCATTCAGATTATTGGGTAGAGGTGGCGGAGGCATTATCGTACTGAGGTCCACAGGCGATGGGGTCTCTGATGTGGTAGACTGGGCAATTTGTTGATGATGGGCTTGGACTCCTCGTTGATCGATAGCAGCGGGGGGCAGGTAATTTGGCTGGGGCACTGAGGGTCCGCTGAATTTCTGCGAGTACTGGACGTTCGGCGAATGGTTTACTGAAGTTGATCCTTGACGAGAATGATGGCCTCTGATGTGTGGAGAGGGTTTGATCATCGGACTAGGTCGCGTACGAGATGGTAGAGCTTGTCTATTTGGGCCTGGTCCATGACCGTGACCATTCGAAGTAGCAGACTGAGGGCCGACCATGGGCGATGATAACGCGGATGTATCGATATACTGCAATGCAGCTGGCGACGAATAAGTCGAGGTGGATCCCTGTTGGTATTGCTGGACTTGACGCTGTTGTACCTGTTGCTGTGGCATTTGCTGACTTCCGTCCAACATCCCGACTAGCGCTCTGTAATATTCCGGATCTGACATGTCCGTATTGTTCTGAGGATTGAGAGCTGGCGATAAAGTCTGTTGAGCACCACCAGACGATCCAATGGGGTTCAAAGCAGGCGATGATAATGCGGAGAGAGGGTGTGGTTGCCTCTTGGTCCGAGGATCAAAGTTGGGTGAGTAGGTCGAATGCTGCTGGTGATGTTGATGTTGATGGCGCAATCCTCCTGATCTAGTTGTTGCCTCTAAAGCGGGCGAGGTCAAGGGTGAAAAGTAAGAGGGCGAGGGGCCTGTACTATGCGACCCTACTCCTGGAGTGGTAACAGGTCGAGAGGAGCCGCTACTGGGATTCGTCCCGTTGACATATGGTGAATTACTAGCCGCAGCGACAGCTTCTGCCGTAGCTTGCAATTGACGCTGTTGATGTTGTAACAAAGCCAATTGTTCTTGGAAATGCCTTTGTTGTATCTTTAACGCTTCCAAAGGCGAGCGCGATTGTGGTGCTGGCGGTTGTTGTTGAGTACTGTAGGATTGCTGGTTCGGTGTCCTGGAGCTTGACGCGAACATGGCAGTCTGAGGGGATGTATAATTCGAGTTGGATTGATATTGTGATAGAGCAGGAGACATGAGAGGAGCGATATTGGTAAACTGCGGGTCAGTCCTTTGTACGTCTCGGCAGATTTATAGAAACTTACATCTCCGTCGAACTCCCTAGCCAACATCTCCAGCTGCATAGGTGACATCTGATCTGGTCGGTTCTGAGCGATCATCTCCGAGCTGGGTCCTGTTCATCAGCCTCCTCTCTCGGTGAATCTGTTGCAGGAGAAGGGAGCAAGACTTACCAGGCGTAAACATGCCTCCTAGACCAGTGGCTAGCATCCACTTCTTCTTCTCGACCTCGGCTTCGGAGGATTGATCACCGGGGGGAGAAGCGAGGTATTGTGCCAGATTATTGTAATTGCTTTGTTGACCATTCCCATTCCCAAATATCAGCGGGGATTGCATATGTATATGCTCCAGCTAAAGATCAGCGTCTCTCCGCTATCAGTCCAGAGGTGAGGACTGACCTGTTGCTGTAGTAGCCCAGCCTGAGCGGCGGTTTGATCATAGCTCTCCTGCCCCTGCGCACCAGTAGCAGCAGCAGCATCCAGCATGGCCTGGAAATCCATCTGACCCTGTTGCTGCTGATCCACCTCCATTCCTCCTATTCCAGCCAGGGATGAGATACTACTCCGTCCTCTGCCCGACCTTTTATCTGTTGATCCCCTCCGGCTTCCACTCCCACTAGCATTCCCAGAATGCGACTGCGTGTGAGAATGATGTAGTTGTGATTGTCCCTCCCCTGTGCCATCCAACGTCTGCTGGAATTGAGAGAGATCAAAGTCCATTACATTCTGATCCTTCTCTCCATTCGATATTGACCCAGAGGTTTGATTTTGATGGGGCGAGGATGAATCAAAGTTTGAAAATGTAAGGAAATCGAGTGGGAATAAATCGTTTGCTCCTCCTTGTGGAGAAGGCATATTGGAAGGAGGACCGTTATCGGATGAGTTCCCGTTCCCGTTCCCGTTTGCGTAAGTATGCGCGTAGGTATCGGTATGGGAGTGAGGTTGAGATGAACTGGAAGCTATCATACCGGATTCGCCGGATCGCGCGGTGACACCAGTTAAAGATGGGGGTATTGGAACGTGGCGTGTCGAGGTCGTGTATGTTGTTGCTTTTGTTCAATTGCTCGAGCCCATGTCGCGTTGGACTATGATATGATAGTGTACACTAGATCTTCTTTGATTTTGTTCTACTGTAATATAGAAGATAAATTAAGTTGGCGGTCTCGGTATAATTGGTATAGAAGGCTTGACTATAGGTATGGGCGTACGGAAAAAGGCGGAAGGGGTTGATGCTCTCAGGGTTATAAGCGCCGGGTGTTCGAGTGGGAGTCACTAGTAGTAAGAGTCCTTTGATGTATGCTGGCTTTTACGAGTGAAGGGGGAGAGGCAGTAACGCTGTAATAAACCTATAGCTCCCGATATTGAAATGCTTAATGCACCCTGGAAAAGACGCCTTCACGCTGTTGCCCCTTAGTAGTAATTCATATTCCCTAAACAGGCAATACATTCATTTGATTACCTCTAGGTCTACAACAAGGCTATCTACTAAACCAGCTACAAGACACCACCAGGCGTACTTAATCGTCTATCGTAATCTAAATCAATACCCCCAACACCAGGGATTGGTACACCCACTTTCCCACCTCCAGCCCATGTACTGAGACGGTGCCGCTGTTGAAGGAGATTGGTGTGATATACTGCTCGCATCGCTTTTGTTGATGGACGCTCGCCCAATGAACCTGTTTTCGAACCAGTGGCATGCGATGTGTACGAATGAGAAGAAGGTGGAGTGAGGGGTAGATTTGCACCGCCCATGCGCGTTGGGGAGTTGACGAAATCGGCAGAGTCGAGCGTATGCGTTGACCCAAGTAATGAAACGGGTAGTAGGAGGGGTAGTAATGACCTAAACCTCTCATCGGTCGCTGCGTCTTCGATAGCAGGCTGAACGATCAATCTCTGAGTGTCAGGTTGAGCGGTATAGTATTCCAGGCGAGTTTGCCACAGGGCCCGATTTGAGGCGCAGGAATTGGCGTAATCTTGCAATTCTACTAATCAGCCTTGCCCAAAGCTCGTGGTTCCCTTCAAGCGGGAGAGGAGTACTCACCAGGTAAGATCTCCGATACAGCATCAAACAGCGGTTGAGTGAAGAGATCGATAAATCCAATCTGGCCCTTCGCCTGTAAGGCAGCATCGGCACTAGCAATGACCGATACCGGCAGATCCAAATCCTGCTCCAAGGAAGCCTGTTTCGCCCATTCCTCAAGTAAAACACTACTCCAATGTTCAGAAACATCGATCGGACGTGTCTGTCATTAGCTCCTCCGTAACGGAAACCGGGTGAACATACAGGATTACTGATATCGGCACATTTGATAATAGCCTGACAAAGCATTACCCGATCATCCTCATCACTCGGTTCCCTCTCTGTTCTGAGACTAGCTCCAAAGTCCTTCAAGCGGGCGATCCAGGCGAAATGTAGACTCATGTCGGTAGCGAGTATCGATGAATACAGGACGTTTCTGAATCCCTTAGCTTCGAAACCTTCTTGGCGAGTTATTGAGGGGCAGATGAGGAAATAAAAGCCGTGTTTGCGTAGTAATCGGGAGACGAGCATGCAGTGCATATTCTCGAGTACCGATTTATCGTCGTAAACCTCGGACAGCGGTGTCTTGGCGTTTTTCTATCATCAGCTCAATTCCATCTTCTCATCTCTGCGTCCGCCTTTGATGAATCAGACTCACCATGAAAGCATTACTCAATCCAGGGTGACCAACATCATGACCCATGGCTGCTACCAAAACAGCCAAGACGTCCTGAGGACGCAACACTTCCCTAGCTCTGCGAGTTCCGACTCCACAGACTGGTTTGGTGGTCTCGTCAGGCCGCTGCCATGGTTCGCTGTCGGTTTCGAGGAGGTACGAATAAGGTGGAACGACTCCGATATCCATAAGGAAGGAATATGTCGCTTGTAGAACATCGATAGCGTGGACGTAGTTGTGATAAGGATTTGGTGCGTGATATATCGCCCTTATAGCGTATAGGAGGCCGTTGATTTGAGCTATTTGTCAGCCCTGTCCTGCAACCAAGACGTGAACTCACCTCGAGGAATACCCAGATCAACTAGGCCATCACTACGAAGAACTGCCTCAAACAATAAAGTGGCAACCCTGTACAGATCCCCATCATCCAGCTCATGAGGTTTGAAATCCCATGTACCGAGTGCATCAACCAATTTTCGACGATGCGAATCCGATAGTGGAGCAGATAATCTGTCATCAGCAGGTCTCGCCAAAGTAAAGAACGACTCACTCTTCATATTCTGTCATTTGGACATCTATAGCAGCAGTAGACTGACGGTACATTGCACTGAGCAATTCAGCCAAATGCGTTTCGGTTGATTCCTCTCCTGCCTCGATATGTCGATCCAGCCCGACTTGTGTTTTACCACGCTTCAGCCCCGTAGAGGGGGCAGGTGGCGCCGGGAACGCGAATCCCTTGGAGTCGGATATGGCCAATGGGCCTTCGAACGCTGTTGTTGCACGTTCCAAAGCAAGCGACAAACAACCAACATCAACCGAACGCCGCCGAGGGGTATGAGTGGGTTTGTACCGACCCATACTTGCGACGTATGGGTGAATCACATGATCCCGTTGTTCAGTGGTCGAGGTGGACCCTGTAGTCTGTCGAGCGGTAGTCGGCGTGAGAATGGACATATCCTGTCGTCTGGTACTATCGGCATCGACAGGTGATAGGCTATCAAGATTGAGTGGAGTTGCTGACTGTCGGTTTCGAGAATCAATGTTGTTGGTAGAGTTCTGTCTACGATGTGTCATGGCGGCAGATAATACTTTTTCACCCTCGTGTTCTCCGCCCATATCCAGGGCAGTCGGGGGTAAAACAACCTTTGTTCCGCTGTCCTCAGTTCCGCCAAGTGAAAGGAGTGCGTTTGGATTAGGTGTGAGGTGATGACCATGTTCTCGGGGAAGTTCGACCACTGACGAAATCCTTCCCTCTCTCGCTGCGCGGACCATTCGCTTGACGAGTCGAGCAGTTTCGCCATGGAAAGGTGGTTTCAGAACTCCAGCAGCTCCAGCAGAGATACACAATTGGGTTGTTGCTGGGTTGAGGGCGGGATTGGCAGAGTAGGCGAGTACGATCGGTGATTCATACGTTGATGACGTCTTCTGATCTCGCATACTGACTACCTCTCGAATTTGAGCGAGGGCGGATGGTAGCCACTCTTCTTCAGTCTGTCGAGCTCGTTCCAATAGATCCTGCTGGAAACACACGGCAGTCGGTGTGGTACCCTGAGCGAGTAAAAGGGAGAGTGAAGGGATAGTTGGTGAATCGCACAATGGGACCAAGATGACAGGAGTGATGGTCGAGACCTGCGATGGTCGAGCAGAGATGGATGAGATCGAACCAGAGCCAGAAGGTGAAGAAAGGAGAGGCGGTAAATGCGATGTATTACGAACAAGCGTCACTGTGGATCAGTTGTGAATTGCAAAAGAGTGGATCATCAGCAAGGAACCCCCGGAATTCAGCAGGAACGACGCTAACGAAAACTTCCGGGCCATGCACATGCGGGAATAGAAAGTAAAGGAAATGGATGTGTTTGTTTGAGCTCCGGATCAGACCCGAAAGGCATCCTTGAGAACAGGGGTAAGGGGCAGAGAAAGGGATGAAACACCGTGCCTCTAGCCCATACGCGTCCGGCCGTATGGCATGTTGGAGATTGTTACACTGAAATAGAGGAGATGGGAGATGAGGGTATAAGGGGATAAGGGGACATACCTTCGAGTCCACTCTCACGGAGTTGACCAACTACTTCATCCGCTTCCCATCCAGGTCGATTTCTTAATCCTGTTCCAGCTCCTATTCCCAGTCCTGAGCCGGAAGGTAATGCCATACTACTCCTCTGTCCGCTTTGACCTGCACGAGACGTTGCGCTAGTTTGCGGACGACGTCTTGATCGAGCCGTAGTTCCAGAGGTCGAAATTGAGTTCCGCGATCCGAACGCTGGCGCCTCGGTCGGCATATGCGGTAGGCCCGGTACCGGCAGCTCTTTTGAGGTCTCCCCCTTCCTCGAAGCTATACTATCTGATAGCTGATATCCTCCGAACTTCTCCGAGCGATCATCTCCAGAATAGTCTGCAGGCGACGGGCTTTCAGCTCGGTCAGGGGTTCCAGGAGGTGAAGACTCGATAGCTCCTAATCTCGGGATATGCCTTGGGTCAGAAGCACGGACCTCCGTTCCAGCTCCTAAGCCAGGTGCTAAACTCGTTCTCCTTCCCGCCTGCAGGTGGTTTAGGGCGTCAAGGGTACTAGCTCCGCCCTCTTGCGAGACATCATTATAGCGGAGTCGAGATGGGTTTTGGGGCGAGTTTATCGATTGAAGGGACGGCACGGTACTGCCTGACTTTCGGGTTGTCAATGGTGGAGGTCTTGAGACGGGAGCGAGGGGCGAGGCGTTCTGGGCCGACATGTGGGCTGAGGCTGGTAGGAGGACCAGAACGGATAGGGCCGGTTGGCCAGACGATAAGGAGTGGGGCTGCATCGTGGGGGAAGCGTGGGGGAAGCCAGAAATGACCTGATGAGAGGTCGACGGCTATCTGGATCAGCTTGCTCGGAACGTTTCATCCCGATGATTACGGAAGACATACATGAAGGAGATTGATCGGGCAATCGTCTTGCCCAACTAGAGAAAGTTTAGGTGATGACGACTGGAGATTCCCTCGTCTTAAAACTTTCGGGGAGAAGGATTGCGGAGGATTCTCTCAGCGCTTGCTAGCTGAAGTCGGCCGGTGGGATGGTCGGAGAAGCAGCCTTCAATGATACTGTCGAATAAGAAGATTGTCCCGGGTTGACTAAGCCAGCGAGCCCGTTTCCCTAGTTTGTGTGAGGCGGTTTCGAATCCGGCGCTATATTATGATGTCGTCTACTCTGAGACCTGAGCAATCTCCAAGCCTTTCCCTACAAGAGTCGAGAAGGATGAACAAGTATGAATGATCTACAGCCAGTTCCCGAACAGCAGCATGTCCAGACTAGCTTCGGTCAACTTAGCGATGGGTAATTGCTGAAAGTAGTAATCCCTCTTCCAACACCCTGAATGGTCGATCTCCCGTTTAGAGCTGGATTTATCCTATACTTTCCTCGTGCCTGAACTCAGGTACATATAAATCGGCATGCGCACAAACCGGGATTGTTCAGTTGATAGTCAATTAGTTGATCGGTGCGGCGTTCTGAGGCTGGCCTTGGCACATGCCGACTCTTCAGAACCCGATGGAATCTGGACTCGCTTACATTCCTCCCTATATATGTGATTACACGCTGACAACTAGGATATCTGGCTAATTGGGCGATGTCTCGGATATCGGGGTAACAGATACCCGAGTTGAGTGAAGGGTAGACAGCTGGACAGCGGTCCGAGAGGTGCTGGTGGTTCCAACGCGAGCCGATAGCGGTATTGGACAGTCATCTCCAGCCTCCTTGGTCTATTCAAGACCCGCTTGTTGTAGATCATGTGCGATAGATCTGCTCTGGTTCGGATGGAAGTCATGTGATCGGTATTCGGGGTGGTTTCTTGGTCTAATGACATAACATGAGGGTCCCTTGGTATTGATTAAACCAATGGTAGGCTATATCCGAAACTGTCGGTATATATAGAGATTCGCAGAATTCAGGGATGCTCCGAGAGAGAGTACCGCTTCTCGTTCCCAATGTGCTCCGAGATCTAGGCGAAGCCTGTGGCTGGAAAGGAAGACCAATGCAGGCCCGTATGAAGGTCAGAATGGAGTGGCCGGCTCGAGGCTTCCACCAGCTCAGCCTCGACAGGGTCAGATGAGTCATCTCAGGGATGGTCCTTCTAATGTGAAGGAGAGCTAGGTGTGATAGGTTATGGTTCCGACGTAGCAGGCATAAGATTCGAGAAAGGGTGTACATTTCCAGATGTACCTATTGAAGGATGATAGGTACGAGAAATAAACGTTTCGGAGGCTTGTGATGGTCAGTGCAAGAAAAAGGTCTGATGTACTGAAGAACGTGATGACGTCGAGCGAGGTCAAAGCCTGTGCGTTGTGTGTATACACTGCAGGCACGAGTTAAGTCATTTACCTCTCAATCGATTGGAGATAGCTCCTCTCCCAACTCTTCTCCACTTACTTTTCTTTGTATCCTTGACTTGTTCCGTAAGTCGCGCTGGTCTGATCTCGCTTGCCAAGCCAAACCAAAGTACCATGCTCAAGGTCAAGATCACCGAATCGTCACCAATGAGGAAATTATCAGTAGACCCGAATGTCCCAGGAGAATTGATGCATCAGGACTCGATATATCTACAGCCAAACCAGACTGATTTATCAGCTCCAATCACGACATCAATACGCGACTCACATCACAAGCTAACATTCACCTCGACACTAGACCTCTTCGACTTGGATTTCATCTCGATCGAAACGCTTCTCCTCTTCTCCTTTCCAGTCGATTGGGAGGGTAAGAGGGCAGGATGAATACCAGGTGTGACTCCCCATTGGGGGCAAATGACTTTGCCAAGGAGGATATCGAGTTCCTGATCGTTTGATACAGCCAATTTGAGGAATCGAGGGTTGATTCGGGATTTCTTGTCTGATCGTCAGTCCCGTCATCATTCGGATATTAGGTGGATATGGGGGCGATGATAGGAACGTACTATCTCTAGCTGCATTGCCTGAGAGTTCCACCATCTCGGCTACGAGGTATTCAAGGACGGCAGCTGTGGGGTTAGCGACATGTGTGGGCTGGCAAGGATGGAATGATGAAGAGGAGAATCTACCAAGATAAACGGCGGCTCCTTGCTGGATAATCTTGGCGTATCGACCTTGTTTCATGTACCTCCTGGTCCTGCTAACCGGGACTGGTATCAGCGAGATTCTCAAATTTGGACGAGACAAGTCAAAAGGGGAAGTTGACGAGCGGAGGAAAGAAAACGGGATAAAGAGCAAGAAGCTGGTCGAGCAACTTATCGGGGGTAGGGGATCCAAGGAGGGAAAGCGAAGAAAGACGAGGAGGAGAAGGAGGAGAAGGAAGCAAAGGAAGAGGAGGAAGAGAAGACGGAGACGAATGACGGATAACCGAAGCTCGGAGGTAGGAAGGGAAAACGTACAGATCAATCCCGACTTGGTGCTTTTCGACATTCCCTTCTTCCATTCTCTGACGGAACCGTTAGATGACATGATTAGAGTGTAGTGAGTTAGGAAGAGAAGTGAGGAGATAGTTCTGGGAGAGAGTGGATTATTGATAAAGTTTCCGAATGATGTGTCAAAAGATGAAGAGCAAACGATGAGTTTGAGCGATCTTTCATCATATATCCATCAAGGTCAGCTATGACGTTGGTGAGCTTGATGGGCACCTCAACTAGAAGTTAGGTACCATCACTGACCTCATTTCACTTGACGCACGGACCTCCTCCACTGTTACTGATGACTCACTTGAACTTCTGCTGCATGCATGACACCTCGAGTATACCTATACACTCACAGGTAATATTGGTCCGACCAGGCAGAAACCACCTGAGCCATTGACTAGAGTTCGGGATGTTCTTCTCGGTAGTGTGAGTAAAATGATCCACCGGTCTTAGTGAGCTGTGCATACGGAAATCGACTGTTTCGTCGTTGCGAGCCAGATGCTGAGAGACGAAACGATGGTTTGACCGCGGTACATAAGGCGAGAATCGCTAGCTTGGGTTTCCGCACTCCCGCCATCCACCCTTCGCCGAAATGACCTAGTACGCGACTTATATCGCAGTGGGGAGCGGACTCACACCGCCATATCTTCCAAGGATGAGGTTTCCCGTCGAGCCGAGGGACGCACTCGCGACCAAGTCACTCATTAGCCGAATGCGAATGCGACCTGATAGTCCTCCGCAGCTCATCTGATTACCCGCGACGACGGTATACGGAGGACGATCCCGGTTTCGACCGCATTCCAGTCTCGGGTAAATGCGACTCTGATTGCTTGTCCCAGATGCTTGCTCCAATTGGACCACAGGTATAGATGCTATCGTCGTCAATTAAGATGATTATAGTGGCGGTCAACGAGTGAATGATGACGGTGTGCTTTGCACAGAGTTGCTGACTTCACAGCTTGCACTTAACGCAACTCGTGGACTGAGCTTTTACCGGAATACAGGGTCTAGGCGAGTTATGGGTGTGCCTGTCTTTATACCCCTGATGATGCGGAGAGTAAATCATTGAAAAACGCTTATTGCTTCCAATGGGGCGATGATATATAGCATTCACCTTTCATCTCTCATTCGATCACCTGTCCATCTTCTTGTACCTCTAGGCCGTCCTCTTCCCTTTCTCTCACCCAGCTCGTCGTCCTCTATCACGACTCTTGTCGAAGACCCCCGATTTCTTTATACCGCTCTACCGCCCTTTCCGCAATGGCAAAAATCACCATCGGGACCGCCCTCACTATCATCTGGACATTGTGTTACCAGTTCCATACAGGATATCAAACCACTTCTCTCAATGGTGTCCAGGCAGCATTAGTATGTGACGGAGTCCATCCGCCACCTGTTGGAGGTGGACCAGGTCCAGTCCACCCTCATCATCGAGAAGGACTTGATTGGGCATCTCTCAAGCTCGGACTGGGGGATCTGGATGGATGTATCGATATGACCGTATGTCCCTCAAAGATGAAGTCGTGGGAGGATGCTGATGGTAGTCATCAAAGTTTGGATTGATCGTCGCCGTGTTCACACTTGGATCGATGACTGGTGCTTTATCCGGTTCACCCATCATGTCGATGCTAGGTAGGATCGGAACATTGAGGCTTGGAGCTATCATTTCCTGCCTATCCTCTTTGCTGTTTGCGATGACCAATTCTCCTATCCTTATGATCATCTCAAGGTATGTCATCAATATTTTAATCATGGTCAAGAGCTAATAACAGATGCCTAATCGGTTTCGGTTGTGGTGTCTCTGGTGTTCAAGTCCCACTCCTCTTGACGGAACTTTGCCCGTCCTACGCTCAAGCTCTCGGAATCGCCAATCAAGTTTGTTTCGTCTCCGGTCTCATCGCCGCCCAAGCCCTCGGATTACCATTCAACGAAATGATGTTGTGGCGATGGACTATGGTCATCGCCGCTGGTCTGTCTGGAAGTATGGCTGCATTCAGTCTATTCGCTACAGCCCCATCTGAGGATGATAATGAGGAACCAGGAGAGGAGACTTCATTGCTTGGAGAAAAGAAGAAGGATATGAGCATGTGGCAACTCATGAAGTCGAAGGATACTTCAATTTCCACAGGTCGTACGTCTAACTACATTCATACGATGAATAAAGCTAACGAACAGTCCGAGTAATCATCGTCACCCAAATCGTCACTCAATTATCCGGTATCTCCCCCGTTCTATACTTTTCAACCAGTATCCTTCGATCCGTCTTCCACGGTCAAGCAGGTCTCATCTCGGTCTTGGTCTTGTTGATCAAACTCCCAGCATCCCTGCTCACCATCTGGATCCTCCCTCGATGGGGTTCTCAACACACATTGACCCGATCTTATATGGCAATGTTTGTCTGCCTACTCTTACTCGCCTTCTCCCTAAACGCTACCTACCCCATGATCTCTTTCCTCGCTATTATTGGATTTTTCCTTTCGTACGGACTTGGACCGGGACCTGTCACCTGGGTCGTACTCTCCGAAGTACTTCCTTCTGAGGCTAGGACCGCAGGAAGTAGTTTGGGACAAGCTTGTGCCGCTGTCACCGGTTTCGTTATGGTTAGTCCCCACTATCTTCTACTCTGGATCACGCTAACTTAACAGAGCTCAACATTCCTACCTCTCCAGGAACTATTCACATACTTCACCCCTGGTAAAGCAGATGGAAACGTCTTCTTTGTCTTTGCGGCAATCTGCCTCGGAATCTACTTTGTAGTAGGCAAGACATTCCGATCATACAAAGCAGCAACTGGTGGAGTCATGTGATTCACCCATTTCAAC
>Ga0265780_10004520_pt1 | contig 17889 bp, 14 predicted proteins | sample P1T30metagenome_FD_192432 | JGI IMG/M metagenome (GOLD analysis project Ga0265780, IMG submission 192432) | Plant litter microbial communities from East Loma Ridge, Irvine, California - P1 T30 | ecosystem: Environmental > Terrestrial > Plant litter > Unclassified | place: USA: California...
GGGCCGCGCTCTGACAGCTGCCGAAAAGCATGTAGTAACTCATGGCGATCAGCCGCTCGACTGGGCAAACAGCTATCGCTTGGACGGCATTGACGCCATCCGAACCTTGAAGGATAGCGACGGTCCCGACTTGCTAATCCAAGGCTCCTCCACGCTCTATCCTGCACTGCTCACCGCCGGGCTAATTGACGAACTGGTACTCATGACCTTTCCAGTCGTGCTGGGGACCGGCAAGCGTCTGTTCGGCGACGGCACGCCTTCGGGCGCGCTGAGCCTGCTCGACCATCGAGTTGGCGCAAAGGGCGTGATCGTCACACGCTGGGCACAGGCCGGACAGATTCCGACTGTGGGCCATCCTCATCCCAGCACCAGTGAAGCTGAGGCTGAACGCCAGCGGCGGATGAACGAGGGGACCTGGTAGTCCTAGCTCCTCATCTCACACCAGCCTCACAAGCCGTTCAGCTTGTCCTTTGCATTACCCATTTTCAAACACTCGTTCGGGAAGCCTGTGTTCACTGCCAAGTAAAGAGAATCTCCCAGAGATCGAGCGAACGTTGAACTGCACGCTGGAAAAAACCAAGTCCTGCACAATTCATGCATCGAGCGCCGCCGTCGGTGCGCGCCGACAGGCATGGTCACCAGCGGATTATTGACCTTGATGACGGCCAAGATCGATCAGCAGACGTCTGCCTCTATGCGATCTGCGTGCTTGACGACGACATGGTCACCTTCGAGAGTTGGCATAATGGCATCAACTCCGAACTCCCGCTGGTCGCCCGAGCTCATGCAGGCCGCGCTTGCGTTGCACGACAACCAGCTTCACGTCGCCGAACCGCTGCTGAAGGCGTATCTCAAGCGCGATCCATTCGATGCGCGCGCGATCCGGATGCTGGCCGAATTGGCCGGGCGGATCGGCCGGTACGGCGATGCGGAGGCGTTGCTGCGGCGTGCGGTCGCCTCCCGCATCGTTCGTCTTGCACTTAGCGCAGTGGTCAGATGAGCTGCGGCGACAGTCTTGTTCCCCGCCAGGATCGCCTCTTTGGTTGCCTCATCTGCAACCCGGCGAGCTCTGCTGAACTTAGGCCACCCGATAGGCTGCGTACACAGCCCCGTGCCTTAATCGACAACCCGCTTTCCGCTATTCACCAGTGAGCGATCCGGGAGCAACCCTCGCTCTCTTTTTTTCGCTTCCACCAAATGGAGCGACATACGTTCGATGACGTATGACGCCGTCCCCCGTTTTCAGGCATCTCTCTCGTAGAAACTTGGCATCGCGGGGATAGTATGAGCGGAGTTCGCGTCGGCAAGAGAGTGATCGGGGCACAGGCACCCGTCATCGTGGGCTGGGAGAATATCCCCAAAGTACAGGGCGGCCCGGCGAAGCAGTTCTTCTTCACCTGGTTCCAGCCGACGATGCTGTTCGCGCTGATCGCCTTCTGGTTCTACGCACCTAATTCCATCGCCAAGGCATCGACCGCGATCGGCATCGGTATCGGCTTCAAAATGTTGCTGCTGGGCCTCGAATGGCTGGCACCGCGACACGACAGCTGGCGACTGACTTGGAAGGAACTGACCACCGACCTGTTCTATGTCGGCCTCGGTTACACCGTCCTGCGCATGATCGACGGCTATATCGGCGACGGTGCGATGATCGAGGCGATCCAGCATTCGTTCGACTGGGAGAAGTTCGCCTGGTTCACCGGCCTGCCGCTACTGGTACAGGCGTTGATGATCTCGCTGGTGTTCGACTTCGGCCAATACTGGATGCACCGCGGGATGCATAACTGGCATCCGCTATGGCTGGCGCACGCGCCGCATCACTACATTACCCAGCTCAACATCAACAAAGGCGCGGTTGGCAATCCGGTCGAGCTGTTCCTGATCGGTCTCGGCGTCGGCGGGTTCTTCGACTTCGTGCCGCGGGCTGCCCTGCTCGCCGGGTCCTTCGGCCTTGCCGTCGGCACTTACCAGCACATCAACGTCCGCTTCAACTCGCCGCGCTGGTGGCGTTTCCTGTTCAACACGACCGAGCATCACAGCGTGCATCATTCGCAGGACTATGAGGCGAGCCGCAGCAATTATTCCAACACCTGGGTGATCATCGATCGCGTGTTCGGGACGTGCGTCGACGGTGAAGCCGAACTGCTCGGGATGGAGGGTGGCCGCCCCATGTCGGTCCGCGAGACGATGACCTACACCTTCACGGAAGGGTGGAAGTCGATCAAGGAACGGTTCGGTCGGCGGCCGAGCGGCAACATGGCGTCGGCGCCGATGGTACCGGCAGAATGACCGGAGCCGCTTCGACCGCAGGCCAAGCCACGGGGTTCGACGCGACCACCCCACGCGCGGCTCTGGGATATTCGGTGTATCGACGCTTTGTCGACGGGATCTGGCACGTCGAGGGCAGCCTCCCGCTGGCGCCGGGACAATCTGTCGACGACACCTTCGAGCGGCTTGACCCCCTGTTCCTCGAAACCGGGACGACCCACGAACGGACGGGCGACACGCTGTCGTTCCAAAAGGAAGGCCAGGCTGCCCAGGACAAGATGGCCGTTTTCGATCGCGGCACCCTGCGCGTCGAACACGGCACGACCGGGCTTGTGTTACGATACCGCTTGGCCAGCCGAGCCTTGCTGTTCTGCTTCCTCGCGCCGCTGCTGTTTCTCGCCTTCGCGCAAGCCACGATCGTTCTCGGCAAGTTCGAGAAGGCGAGGACCGAGGCCAAGGGCAAGAAGCCCGAGGTGAAGAAGCCGCCGGTTGTGTTGAACCCGATCGACAAGGCGTTGGGTGCTCCCGAGCCCGACCCACCCAAGAAGAAGAGCAAGAAGGACGAGGACGACAAGAAGCCGTCGCCAACACCGGGGTATGTCTTTGCGGGCATTTTTGCCGCGCTGTATGCCGTAGGGCGCGTTCTCGAAGATCGTCGCATCAGGAGGCTGTTTCGCAAACGCCTGTTGGGTATCTAGCCGCCTAAGCCTGTTTTGCGACGCCGACCGTGAATGCCGCATGCGTTGCGCAAGAACGACACGCAGCTAAAGGTGCCCCCGGACAATCCGGGAGCCGAGTGTTTGGACGACAACGCGATCCTGCCTGACAAGACCTTTGCGAGCCGGGTCGACTGGAACCTGTTGCGCACCTTCGTCGAAATCGTTCGGGCGGGTGGCATCGGCGCAGCCGCGCGCAAATTGAACAAGCAGCAACCGAGCATCAGCGCAGCGCTGAAACGGCTGGAGGACCAGGTCGGCGTCGAGCTGCTCAAGCGATCGTCCTCGGGTGTCGAAATGACACCAGCCGGCACGGCGCTTCTCGGACTGTGCGAAGAGATGCTCGAAGCGGCGCGGATGGTTCCGCATCAGGTCGCGCAGGCCACCAAGCGCGTCGAGGGTATCGTCCGTATCCAGCTGATTTCGGCGGTGGCCTCGACCGAATTCGACGAGGCGATCGTCAGCTTCCACCGCCGCAACCCTAACATCCACATCGAAATCCGCGTCTCGCCGTGGCGCGCGGTCCTCAACGCGCTGGAGCAAGGCGATGCCGAGATCGGCGTCGGCTACGACAGCAACCCACGAAGCAGCCTGGTCTACGAACCGCTTTTCGTCGAACGCCAGCAACTCTATTGCGCGCGCAGCCACCCTCTTTTCGGACACCGGGTCGATCGACTGGGCGAGCTGAAGGACGAGGGGTTCGTTCTTACCGGCGACGACGAACTCGACACGATTACGCGCCTGCGCCGTCGTTATCGCCTCGGCACTAAGGCAACCGGGCATGCGGAGGACATCAACGAGGCGGCCCGGCTGATTACCCTGGGCGTCGGCATCGGCTTCCTGCCGGTACTCGCCGCGGCGGATGCCGTCACCAAGGGCCGGTTGTGGCCACTGCTTCACGCCGATGCCGAACCCGCCTACGACATATTCCTGCTCGCGCGGGCCGATCCGTCGCGCGACACTGCAACCCAGCTGTTCCTCGACGAAGTCACCCGGCGCCACCGGGCGCAACGCAGGACATAGATACAGCCTATGCCTTTCATCAGTATTTTACCTCTTCATTGATGATCCCCGGCACGGCAACCTTGTTCCAAGGATGATGCCTTCGTCCGCCGCGTCTGTTCCCGATCATACGGGAGACGGCGGCGCACTGGTATCATCGGGTGGCTAAGGGGTGTGCTTGATGGTGTTTCGACCTTGGCTGAATAGCGTTGCAGCCGTCGCCGTGCTGCTGTCGCTGGGCGGTTGCGGCAGCAAGCCGTCGGGATCCGCGACTGGCGCAGGCGTCGTGAAGAAGGACTTTACGATTGGCTGGTCGATCTACACCGGGTGGATGCCCTGGGCCTACGCGCAACAGTCCGGCATCGTGAAGAAATGGGCCGACAAATACGGCATCGAGATCCGGATGGTGCAGGTCAACGACTATGTCGAATCGGTCAACCAATACGCCGCCGGCAAGCTCGACGGCGTGGTCTGCACGACGATGGATGCGCTGACCATTCCGGCGGCGGGCGGCAAGGACACCACGGTGTTGCTGATCGGCGATTATTCCGACGGCAATGACGGCGTGGTGCTCAAGAACGGCCGGACGATGGCCGACATCAAGGGGCGCTCGGTCAAGCTCGTCGAACTGTCCGTGTCGCATTTCCTGCTCGCGCGCGGGCTGGAACTGAGCGGCATGAAGCTCGCCGACGTGAAGACGGTGAACACCGGCGACGCCGACATCGTCGGGGCGTTCGCCTCGCCTACCGTGAACGCGGTCGTGACCTGGAACCCGCAGCTGTCGACGATCCGCGCGACGCCGGGCGCGACGCAGGTGTTCGACAGCTCGAAGATTCCCAACGAGATCCTCGACACGCTCAACGTCAGCACCGCGACGCTGAAGGCCAATCCGAACCTCGGCAAGGCGCTGGCCGGCATCTGGTACGAGACGATGGCGATCATGACCCGCAACGATGCCGCGGGCCGCGCGGCGCGCGCGATCATGGCGAAGGCTGCCGGCACGACCGAGGCGAGTTTCGACGAACAGCTCAAGACGACGCACCTGTACGCGAAGCCGCAGGACGCGGTCGCCTATGCGGAAAACCCGGACCTGATCACCGTGACCGACCGGGTCCGGCAGTTCAGCTTCGCACACGGCCTGTTCGGTCCGAGCGCGAAGTCCGTCGATACGATCGGCATCACCTTCGCCGGCGGCAAGGCGCTCGGCGATACCAAGAACGTGAAGCTGCGGTTCGATCCGAGCTTCATGAAGCTGGCGGCGGACGGCAAGCTGTAGCCTCGCGTCGACTGAACAGGAGAGTGACGTCGGGACAGCCGTTCCGACGGATCTCACGCCGTGCCGTCGGCATGCATGAAATCCGGGGATGAGATGAGCATACTGCCACAACATTCCAGCAAGACGATCGACCGGCACAACCGGGCCGACGCAAGGCATCGGCGTTGACGCGGCTTGTCGATATCCGCCTCGGCCGCGGGGCGCAGCTTCTGATGGGCGCGCTGCCGATCGTGGTGCTGCTGTTCGTCTACCTGCTCGCCTCCGAAGCGCGCCACCTTGAGAACCCTGTCGACAAGGTGCTGCCGACCTTCGAGGCGATGGCGCAGGCCATTCGCGGGTTCACCACCGATCGCGATCCCTCGACCGATCGCGTCGTCCTCGTCGCCGATACGCTGGCCAGCCTCTATCGCCTCGGCATCGGCCTCGCCATCGCGACCGCGAGCGCACTGGTCCTCGGCTTGCTGCTCGGCGTCATGCCGCTAGCGCGCGCCGTGCTCGGCCCAACGGTCGCGGTGATCGCGGTCATCCCGCCGGTCGCGGTGCTGCCGATCCTGTTCATCGTGCTCGGGCTCGACGAAGCCTCGAAGATCGCGCTGATCGCGATCGGCATCGCCCCGTTCATGACGCGCGACCTGACCAGCTTCGTCGCCAACCTCCCGGTCGAGCAGACCGTCAAGGCGCAGACGCTCGGCGCCAACAGCTGGCAATTGGCGATCCGCGTTGCCCTACCCCAGTTGATGCCCCGCCTGATCGAAGCGCTGCGGTTGTCGATGGGTCCAGCCTGGGTGTTCCTGATCGCGTCCGAGGCCGTAGCCTCCGATGTCGGGCTCGGCTACCGCATCTTCCTGGTCCGGCGCTATTTCGCGATGGACATCATCCTGCCCTACGTCGCCTGGATCTCGCTACTCGCGATCGCGGCTGACGCGCTGCTGCTGTTCATTAGCCGCCGCGGCTTCCCTTGGGCGCACGGAGCGGGACGATGAGTCCGCTGCTCGAAATGCGCGACATCTGGGTCGAATATGGCGACAAGATCGTGCTCGAACGCGTCTCGCTCGAGATCGCCGAGCGCAGCTTCGTCGCGGTCGTCGGCCCGTCGGGTGCCGGCAAGAGCACGTTCCTCCGCCTGATTCTCGGCCAGGAAGCGCCGACCCGCGGCCAGGTGCTGCTCGACGGCAAGCCGATGCGCGCCGAATGCGGCCCCGATCGCGGCGTGGTGTTCCAGCGCTATTCGGTGTTCCCGCACCTCACCACGCTGCGCAACGTGATGTTCGGGCTCGAATGCGCGCAGGCACCCTTCGCCGCGCGGCTATTCGGTGGGCAGCGGCGCGCGGCGCGCGACACCGCGGTCGAGATGCTCGCCGCGGTCGGCCTCGATCACAGCCTCGACGTCTATCCCGCGCAGATGTCGGGCGGCATGCAGCAGCGGCTCGCGATTGCGCAGGCGCTGGTCAAACATCCCCGCATCCTTCTGCTCGACGAGCCGTTCGGCGCGCTCGATCCGGGCATCCGCCTCGACATGCACGCGCTCATCACCCGGCTCTGGCAGGAGCGCGGGCTGACCATCGTGATGGTGACTCACGACATCGGCGAGGCGTTCAAGCTCGGCACGCGCGTGCTCGCCTTCGACAAGCGCCGCCACGATCCGCACGCGCCGCACCGCTTCGGCGCCACCACCACCTACGACCTGCCGCTCGATCGCAAGACCCTGCCGCCACAGGCGCTGGTCGACGCGATCGGTGGCGGCGATCTTCCACGGCCCGACCTTCTACGGCCCGATCTTCTACGGAGACCCTTCGCATGACGACCACCACCGCCGATCCGTACGGCGCCCGCGACCACGCCCGCGCGATGACGGGCACACGGGTGGAGGCGATGCCCACCCTCCCCGCCGCCGCCGCCGACGCGCCCGGGGAAGCCGTCTGGGAAGAGACGATCGCACCTGCAGGCTACACGTCGCGCCGGATCGCCCGCGGCACACGCCTGCGGCTGATCGACGTTGCCGGCGACGCCTGCGCTTCCATGCTGGTCTTCAACGCCGAGACGCCGACCGAGCGGCTGAACGTCGCCGATACGCTCAAGGTGCAGTGGAACGGCTACCTGGGTGCGGGTCGGCTGCTGCTGTCGGACATGGGCCGGGTGATGATGACCATTTTGGAGGACGACGCCGGCACGCACGACGCGTTCTGTGGAGCTTCGAACGAGGCATCCAATGCGCGCGCTTACGGCGACGGCAAGAATTACGGCACGCATCCGAACGCGCGCGACCGCTTCATGCTGGGTGTCGCAAGGCACGGGCTCGGTCGCAAGGACGTCCACCCCTGCATCAACTGGTTCAAGGGCGTCCGGATCGCCGAGGACGGCGCCACCCTGCCTGAGATCGGGCCCTTCCCCCCCGGCCGGACGCTAGTCCTGCGCGCGGAAATGGACCTGGTCGTCGTGCTGGCGAACTGCCCGCACGTGCTCGACACCCGCGCCGATTTCACGGTGACGCCGCTGCGCGCGACGGCGTGGCGTGGCGAACCGGCCGCCGAGGACGACCCTGTACGCACCGCGACGCCGGAAGGGCTTCGCGCCTTCCTGAACACCGAAGATTTGTACGCGCGCTGAAGGACCGACATGACCACTTCCCCCCTCCCAGGTACCATCCGCCACGACGAGATCGTTCCTGCGCGCGCACCCTGGATGCACCGCGTCGCCGCTGGTGAAACGCTGCGCATCGTCGATCTCGAAGGCAATCAGGCGGTCGATTTCCTGATGTACGCCGCCGACGACGATTCCGAGCGGTACAGCGCGCAAGACACGATCGCGGCACAGCGCAACCTGTTCCTGCGTGAGGGCGCGGTGCTGCTGTCGAACGAAGGTCGGCCGATGATGACGATCACCGGCACCAGCGTCGCCTATCACGACACCATCGGTGGGGCCTGCTCGTGCGAGTCCAACACCTTGCGCTACGGCCACCATACCAAGGCCCAGCATAGCTGCGTCGACAATTTCCTCGACGCCAATATCCGCGCCGGCCGCGGCAAGCGCGACATGGTGTCGAACATCAACTTCTTCATGAACGTGCCGGTCGAGGCGGACGGCACGCTCGGCATCGTCGACGGCATCTCCGCGCCCGGACTGACCGTAGACCTCCACGCCGAGATGGATGTTGTCGTCGTCGTCTCCAACTGCCCCCAAATCAACAACCCCTGCAACGGCTTCAACCCAACGCCTGTGCGCATGCAGGTTTCGGCGTGATGTTCAAAAAGGTCCTGATCGCCAATCGCGGCGCGATCGCCTGCCGCATCATCCGCACGCTGAAGACGATGGGCGTCGGATCCGTCGCGGTGTTCAGCGACGCCGATGCGGGGTCCGCACACGTCGCGCAAGCCGACGAGGCAGTCCGGATCGGACCCGCACCGGCCGCGGAAAGCTATCTCAACGTCGAAGCGATCCTCGCTGCGGCCGAAGCGACCGGCGCCGAGGCGATCCACCCCGGCTACGGCTTCCTGTCGGAAAACACCGCGTTCGCTGAAGCATGCGCCGCGCGCGGTATCGCGTTCATCGGCCCGACCCCCGACAATATCCGCGCCTTCGGACTCAAGCACACCGCGCGTGATCTCGCCGCCGCGCAGGGCGTGCCGCTCGCGCCCGGCACGAATCTACTCCAGGACGAAGCCGCCGCGGTCGAGGCAGCAGCAGGGATCGGCTACCCCGTCATACTCAAGGCGACCGCCGGCGGCGGCGGAATCGGCATGAAGGTCTGTGCCGACGAGGCCGATATCCGCGAGAGCTTCGCCACCGTAGCCCGCCTCGGCGCAGGTAATTTCGGCGACGGCGGCGTGTTCCTCGAGCGCTATGTCGCACGCGCGCGGCACATCGAAGTTCAAGTCTTCGGCGACGGCGCAGGTCACGTCGTCGCGCTCGGCGAACGTGATTGCTCGCTCCAGCGCCGCAACCAGAAGGTCGTCGAGGAAACCCCCGACCCGCTGCTCCCCGCTGCCACGCGCCAAGCGCTGATCGACGCCGCGGTCCGGCTCACCGCCGCCGCTGCTTACCGCTCGGCGGGAACGGTCGAGTTCCTCTACGACGCCGAACGCGACGACTTCTTCTTCCTCGAGGTCAACACCCGGCTCCAAGTCGAGCACGGCGTCACTGAACAGGTCACCGGCGTGGATCTCGTCGAATGGATGGTGCGCGGCGCGGCGGGCGACTTCGCCTTCCTCGATGGGTTCGAGGCGAAGCCGGTCGGCGCGTCGATCCAGGTCCGGCTCTATGCCGAGGACCCTGCGCAGGATTACCGACCGAGTTCGGGCCGGCTGGTCGGCGTCTCGTTTCCCGAAGGCCCGCGCGTCGACAGCTGGATCGCCGCCGGCACCGAGGTATCGAGCTGGTACGATCCGATGCTCGCCAAGTTGATCGTCACCGCACCCACCCGCGACGCCGCAGTGCAGGCGATGCAGGACGCACTCGACGCCACGTCGATCGCCGGGATCGAGACCAATCTTGACTGGCTGCGCACAGTCGTACGCTCGCGAGTGTTCACCAGCGGAGAGGTCTCCACCCGTGCGCTCGCCGACATCGCCTACACGCCGCGGTCGATCCGCGTGCTGGCAGGCGGCGCCTCCACCACAGTCCAGGATTACCCCGGCCGCCTTGGCCTGTGGGACGTCGGCGTGCCGCCATCGGGCCCGATGGACGCACTCGCCTTCCGCCTCGGCAACCGGCTGCTCGGCAACGCGGAAGAGACCGCGGGACTCGAGATCACCGCCGCCGGGCCAACATTGCTCTTCAACGTCGCCACCCGGATCTGCCTGACTGGCGCCGATTTCGGTGCGGTCGTCGATGGCACGCCAGTGTCGTCCTACGAACCGATCGACATCGCAGCGGGCCAGATCCTCAAGATCGGGCGTGTCACCGGAGGCGGCATGCGCGGCTATATCGCCATCGCCGGCGGACTAGACGTGCCGCTGTTCCTCGGTAGCCGCAGCGCCTTCACGCTCGGCGAGTTCGGCGGCCACGCCGGGCGCGCGGTGATGACCGGCGACACGCTGCATCTCGCCCGAACCGAACTGCCCAGCGCGCCAGCAGCAACGCTCGCGCTCGCCGACCGCCCCGCGATCACCCGCGAATGGACGCTCGCCGTCCTCTACGGCCCGCACGGCGCCCCCGATTTCTTCACCCCCGACGACATCGCGATGCTGCGCGGCACGGCGTGGAAGGTGCATTACAACTCCAACCGCACCGGCATCCGCCTGCTCGGCCCGAAGCCGCAATGGGCGCGGAAAGACGGCGGTGAGGCGGGGCTCCACCCGTCGAATATCCACGACAATGCCTATGCGATCGGCGCGGTCGACTTCACCGGCGACATGCCGATCATCCTCGGCCCGGACGGTCCCTCGCTCGGCGGCTTCGTCTGTCCGTTCGTGGTCGCGCAGGCGGATCTGTGGAAGGTCGGCCAGCTCGCACCGGGCGACAGCGTCCGCTTCGCACCGATCGACAATGCGACGGCGGTGGCCGCCGAGCAGGCGCAGGACCGGCTCGTCGCAACGCTTTCCGCCGCGCCCCCGCCAGTGGAAGCGGGCGACCATCTCGGCTCGCCGATCCTGCGCGCGATCGAAGCGCAGGGCGTACGTCCGGCGGTAACCTATCGCCAGCAGGGCGATCGCAACCTGCTGGTCGAATACGGCCCGATCATGCTCGATCTCGAACTCCGGCTCCGCGTTCACGCGCTGATGCTCGAAGTCGAAAAGGCCGCGCTCACCGGCATCATCGACGTGACCCCGGGCATCCGCTCGCTCCAGATCCACTACGACAGCCGGCAGCTTTCGCAGGCTGCGCTGCTCGATGCGCTCGCCGCGGCCGAGGAGCGGCTCGGCGGCCTCGACGATTTCGAGATACCCTCGCGCGTGATCTACCTGCCGCTGTCGTGGAAAGACCCCGCGATCTACCAGACGATCGACAAATACATGGAATCGGTGCGCGACGACGCGCCGTGGTGCCCCGACAATATCGAGTTCATCCGCCGCGTGAACGGGCTCGACAGCATCGACGACGTCCAGCGGATCGTGTTCGACGCCGAGTATCTCGTGATGGGCCTCGGCGACGTCTATCTCGGTGCGCCGGTCGCGACCCCGATCGACCCGCGGCACCGCTTGGTCACCACCAAATACAACCCTGCCCGCACCTGGACCCCGCCCAACGTGGTCGGCATCGGCGGCGCCTACATGTGCATCTACGGCATGGAGGGGCCCGGCGGATACCAGCTGTTCGGCCGCACCATCCAGGTATGGAACGCCTGGCGCCAGACCGACGCGTTTCGAGACGGCAAACCCTGGCTCCTGCGCTTCTTCGACCGCATCCGCTTCTTCCCGGTCACCCACGACGAACTGACCGAGTGGCGCCGCGACTTCCCGCTCGGCCGGCGTGCGATCCGCATCGAGGAAGAGGTGTTCCGCCTGTCCGAATACCGTGCCTTCCTTGCCGACAATGCCTCGTCGATCACCGCATTCCAGACGCAGCGCCAGGCGGCGTTCGACGAGGAGCGTGCCGACTGGGAGCGCAACGGCGAATTCGACCGCGTCGCGGCTCTGACCGAGGAAGCGGACGCCGGCGCCGCCACCGCCGAGATCGACCTTCCCGAAGGCTGCGAACTGGTGGAGGCACCGTTCGGCGGCAGCCTGTGGAAGCTGCTGGTCGCCGTAGGGGCCGAAGTGGCGGAGGGCGACACCATCGGCATCATCGAGGCGATGAAGATGGAATCGCCCGTGATCAGCCCGGTCACAGGGACGATACGCCGGATCTACGTCCAGGAGCGGCAACCGCTCTCGCCCGGCGGCGCGATGCTCGCGGTGGAGGTGGCATGATGGACGGGCCGTTCAAAGTCGGTGCGATCGCCGCCGCCGTCGCCTCCGGGCGCACCAATGCGGTCAGCGTCGCCCAAGCCGCGCTCGCCCGCATCGGCGCCTATGCGGCGATCCAGCCCTCGGTGTGGATCACCCGTATCGCCGACGCCGATGTCCTTGAATACGCACGCCGCGTCGATGCACGGATCGCCGCGGGTGAGGTGCTGCCGCTCGCCGGCGTGCCGTTCGCGATCAAGGACAATATCGATCTCGCCGGCGTGCCGACCACGGCCGCGTGCCCCGACTTCGCCTACACGCCGTCCATGTCTGCAAAAGTAGTCGAGAGGTTGATCGCAGCCGGTGCGATCCCAATGGGCAAGACCAACCTCGACCAGTTCGCCACCGGGCTCAACGGCACCCGAAGCCCCTACGGCGCGCCCGCCTGCGTGTTCAATCGCGCCTATGTCAGCGGCGGTTCGAGCTCCGGCTCGGCAGTCGCGGTCGCGGCCGGACTGGTAGCATTCGCGCTCGGCACGGACACCGCAGGATCGGGTCGCGTCCCCGCCGCGTTCAACGGCCTGATCGGCATGAAACCGACAAAGGGCCGCTGGAGCACCACCGGCCTGGTACCGGCATGCCGCACGATCGACTGCATCACCGTGCTCGCGCATACCACAGCCGACGCCCGCGCGATCGATGCGGTACTGGCCGGCTTCGATCCCGCCGATCCCTATTCCCGCCCAAGCGAGGACCGCCCCGTCGCCGCCCGCCGGATCGGCGTACCCGCGCCGGACCAGCGTATCTTCCTCGGCGATGCCACCGCCGCTCGCCTGTACGAACAGGCGCTGGCGACGCTGGCCGCAGACGGTGCCGAACTGGTCGAAGTGGACATGGTGCCACTGCGCGAGGCGGCGATGCTGCTCTACGGTGGCCCCTGGGTGGCGGAACGCACCGCCGCAGCCTTGCCGCTGCTCGATACGAACCCCGAGGCGATCGACCCGACCGTGCGCTCGATCATGGAGTCCGGACGTTCCGTCAGCGGCGTAGACGTATTCGAGGGCCAGTATCGGCTCGCTGCGCTTCAGCGGATCGCCGAGGCGATGTGGCAGGATATCGACCTGCTCGCGCTGCCGACGACGCCGACGATCTACCGGATCGCCGAGATGCGCGCGGCGCCGATCGCGCTCAACAGCAACCTCGGGCTCTACACGAACTTCGTCAACCTGCTCGACATGGCCGCGCTCGCCCTCCCCGCTGGCTGGCGTGATAACGGCACCGGTTTCGGCATCACGCTGATCGCGCCCGCCTGGACCGATCAGGGCCTGCTCGACGCGGGCGAGGCCTATCTCGCCGCCGCCGCGCTTCCCCCGCCCCTGAACATCGAGGATACTATGGAAACCGTGAAACTCGCCGTCGTCGGCGCGCATCTCGAAGGCATGCCGCTCCACTGGCAGCTGACATCTCGCGAGGCGCGGCTGGTCAGTGCCACTACCACCGCGCCAACCTATCGACTGTATGCGATGGCCAACTCAACACCGCCCAAGCCCGCGCTGATCCATGTCGGCGAATACGACGGCGCCGCGATCGCGGTGGAAGTCTACGAACTCGACGTCGCCGCCTTCGGCAGCTTCGTCGTCGAAGTCCCGGCGCCACTTGCGATCGGCTCGGTGACGCTCGCCGACGGATCGGTCGTTAAGGGCTTCGTCGCCGAGCCACGCGCGATCGTCGGCGCCGAGGACATCACCGCGCTGGGTGGCTGGCGCGCCTATATCGACGCGCTGTCACGTCCAAGCGAGTCATGACCGCGGCGAACCCATCCCATGCGGCAACCCTGGCCGAGCTTCAGCGCGCCAGGGTCACGGCCGAGGCCGCCAACGAGGCGAAGACTCGCTACCTCGTCGCGGTCAGCCATGAGATTCGTTCGCCCCTCAACGTCATCTACGGCTACGCGCAGTTGCTGGAACGCGACGACACGCTGTCGGGCGCAGAAGTTGGGACGATCATCCGTCGCTCCGCCGAACACGTCACCAATCTCGTCGAAGGGCTGCTCGAAATCTCACGGATCGAGAGCGGCGTCCTGACGATCCGGTCCGATCTGATCGACATCCGCGGGCTGTTCGACCACATCGTCGACATGTTCCGGATGCAGGCCGCCGCCAAGGGCCTGGCGCTGACGCTCGACGTCGACGATCGGCTGCCCGCGCAAGTGAAGGGGGACGAGAAGCGCCTGCGCCAGATCCTGATCAACCTCGTCTCCAACGCGATCAAATACACCCAGTCGGGCAGCGTCGCCGTCAAGGTCCGCTACCGCAGCCAGGTCGCCGATATCGAGGTTCGCGATACCGGCATCGGCATTGCCGCGGGCGACCTCGACCGCGTGTTCGAACCGTTCGAGCGCGGCAACTCAGCGGAGGCGCAAAGTCAGCCGGGCATCGGGCTGGGCCTCGCCATCACCCGAGTACTTACCAGCGTGCTGGGCGGCGACATCGCGGTGGAGAGCGAGCTGGGGGTAGGGACCAGTTTCCGCTTCCGCATCATGCTGCCCGCCCCGATGGTCCCGTCGCGCGCGCCCGTGCAGGGTGCGAGGATCACCGGCTATGCGGGACCGCCGCGAACCGTCCTCGTGATCGACGACGATCCTGCGCAACGTGCCATCCTCCAGGCGCTGCTCGCCGCGCTGGGCTTCGTCGTGCATACTGCGGCGAATGGAACGGAGGGGCTCCTGCTGGCCGAACGCATCCCCGCCGATATCGTGCTGCTCGACATCCAGATGCCGGGGATGAGCGGTTGGGATGTCGCGGCCCATCTGCGCGCGACGCACGGCGCGGCGTTGCGGATCGTAATGGTGTCTGCCGACGTGCATGAACTCCACATCGGGAGTGAGAGCCGCAGCAACCATAATGCGTTCGTGACGAAGCCGGTCGAACTCGACGCGCTGATCTCGCTGATCGGCACACAGCTCGATCTGCATTGGGACGAGGCAGCGGTGCCCGACCTACCCGACACGCCAGCAAACCTGCCCCCCTTGCCGGCGGCGGCCTTGCCCTTCCTCGATCGCTTGCGGGACCTCGCAAGGATCGGTCACCTTCGCGGTCTGGAAAACGCACTCGACATATTCGAGCAGGCGATACCGACCGCCGCCCCCTCGGTCGCGGTGCTCCGGCGCCAGTTGCGCGACCTCGATCTCGCCTCGCTACAGAAGACGCTCGACGATGCAGCGCGTTGAACCCGCGGACGCGACACGGCCGGTCATCCTGGTCGTTGACGACACACCCGAGGCGTTGCGGTTCCTGACCACGACCATCGAGAGCGCGGGGATGACCGTCCTGATCGCGATCGACGGGCTCGCCGCGCTCGCGCTGCTGAAGAACATCACGCCCGACCTGATCCTGATGGACGCGGTGATGCCCAATCTCGACGGGTTCGAGACAACCCTGCGGATCAAGGCCATTCCGGCGTTCCAGCATCTGCCGATCATCTTCATGACCGGGTTGACCGAGACCGAGCATGTCGTCCGCGGGCTCAACGCCGGCGGGATCGACTTCGTCAGCAAGCCGATCGTGATCGAGGAGCTGCTGGCCCGCATCCGCGTGCACCTGGCCACCGCACGCGTCGCGCATGGCAGCCAGCTCGCACTCGACATGAGCGGCCGGCCGGCGCTGGCGGTCGATGGCACGGGTGAACCGCAATGGCTCACTCCGGCCGCGAGCGCGATGCTCGAACGGCTGTTTCCCGGCTGGTCCTGCGCATCCGGCGGGCTGCCCATGCCATTCCTGGCGGCGCTGCGCGTGTTGCAGGCTAGCCCCCCGATGCCAGGAGCGCGCGTCACCGTGGCAGCCGGCGATCGCACGCTGGAAGCCGGCCTGCTGCGCAACACCGCCGCGGACCAATGGGTGTTCCGCCTGACCGAACGCCACGAAGGGGAGGAGCAGGCGATGCTTGCCGCCCAGCACGGGCTCACCTCGCGCGAAGCCGAAGTGCTGCTCTGGATCAGCCGCGGCAAGCAGAACCGCGAGGTCAGCGAAATCCTGGAGATCAGTCCGCGCACCGTGAACAAGCATCTCGAACAGATTTTCGAGAAGATGGGCGTGGAGAACCGTGCGTCGGCGACCGCGATCGCCGTCACCACGCTGACGCGCTAGGTCGAGGGCGCGTGGATCGAACCGCAGACACGGCCACCCGCGCCTCCGCTATCCGAGCGGCGCTCGCACGTGGCGACAACGAGGGCGCGCTTGCCGCCGCGACCCGCTGGCGCACGGAAGCGCCGGACGCAGCCGAGGCGCATTTCCTCGCCGGGATCGGCACGGCCGCGCTCGGCAAGATACGCAGCGCGATCGAGCTGATCGAAACCGCCGTCACGATTGACGGGCACGGCGAATATCACGCCCAACTCGCCCGCCTCTACATGCTCGTCCGGCGGGATACGGACGCCGCATCTTCGCTCGCCGCCGCCGAGCTGTCACGGCCGACCGACGCGCTCGGGCGCGACACGATGGGCTGCGTCTATGCCCGGCTGGGTGACCATGCCGCCTCGCTTCCCCACTTCGCCGAAGCCGTGCGGCGCGCGCCGGCGAACACCGCGTTCCGCTACAACCAGGCCGCGGCGCTGAGCTTCCTCGGGCGGCAGGACGAAGCGGAACAGGCGCTGGAAAACCTGCTCGACTTGGCCCCGGAGGACGCCCGCGCGCACCATCTTCTGGCCGGGTTGCGCCGCCAGACCCCGGACCGCAATCATGTCGACCGGCTCTCGACCGTACGCGAGGCTACGCGGGCACCGCGGGATCGCCTGCTGCTCGGCTATGCGCTCGCAAAGGAGATCGACGACCTCGCCGATCCGCACGCCGCGTTCACCGTCCTAGCCGAAACCAATGCCGAGCACCGCGCAACCCTGCCCTATCGCTTCGCCGACGATGCCGCCAATTTCGATGCGGTCGAGGCGTGCGGGCCGACGATCGCGAAGGCCCGGGTCGCGAACCCATCACCCGCATCGCCCATCTTCATCGTCGGCATGCCGCGCACGGGCACGACGCTGGTCGACCGCATCCTGTCGTCGCACCCCAAAGTCGAGAGCGCCGGCGAACTCCAGACGATGCCGCTCGCGGTAAAAGCCGCGGCGGGAACGCGTAGCCGGACCGTGCTCGATCCCGAGACGATCCGCGCCGCCGCCAGCGCAGACCTCGGCGCGATCGGTCGAGACTATATCGCTCGTGCCGCGTCCCACGCCTCCGGTACGAAACCGCATGTCATCGACAAATTCCCGGGCAATTTCCTGTATGTCGGCGTCATCGCCCGCGCCCTGCCCAACGCGACGATCGTCTGCCTCCGCCGCAATCCGATGGACACGATCCTCGCTAACTTCCGCAACCTGTTCGCGGTAGGATCGCGCTATTACGACTATAGCTACGACCTGCTCGACATCGCCGCCTATTACCAACGCTTCGACCGCATATTGGCGCTGTGGCGCGAGGCGCTGCCCGGTCGCGTGCTCGAACTCCAGTACGAGACGCTCGTAGACAACCAGCGCGAGCAGACCGCCCGCCTGCTCGCGCATTGCGGACTCGATTGGTCGGATGCCTGCCTCGATTTCCATACCAACGCCGCGCCGGTCTCGACACCTAGCGCCGCGCAGGTCCGCCGGCCGCTCTACCGGGACTCGATCGATCGCTGGCGCCTCCACGCCGACGCGCTGGGGCCCGCGCGCGACTTCCTGGAGCGTCGCGGAATCACCGTCGACTAGCCGGCGTACGTCATTCGCACACCTGCGACGCAAGCCGTCCCATCCTAACGTCACGGCGCAGAG
>Ga0265780_10004522_pt1 | contig 17888 bp, 18 predicted proteins | sample P1T30metagenome_FD_192432 | JGI IMG/M metagenome (GOLD analysis project Ga0265780, IMG submission 192432) | Plant litter microbial communities from East Loma Ridge, Irvine, California - P1 T30 | ecosystem: Environmental > Terrestrial > Plant litter > Unclassified | place: USA: California...
CTAGCTTGACGGTTACAAAGGTGCAGGATGGTCCTGAGGGTTGGTGGGAGGTCATGTTGATTGCCTACACGCAAGAGAAAGTCGTCACGGCAAGCAAGAAGCCGGGCGAGGACGTCAATGTCGAGGTGGACCAGGTCGGCAAGTACGTCGAGAAGAGCGTAGCTGGATACTTCGAAGGGTCATCGAATGGAGAATTCGCGATACTGGAGAAGATGGTTTCGAAGCTGGTGGACGAGAGGCTGAAGGCTCTTGGAAAGTGATGGACATATGCTGGACCATCAGCTGCTACGCGTATGGGCGCGTAGGCTCTCGTTGCCAAGATCGAGGGTTTGCCGTCAATGCCGCAGAAGTCATGGCCCCACATTAGTAACCAACCAAAACAAATCATTCAACTTCAGTTATATGGTTGCCTCGGAAGGGGCTCATGGGTGAGACTTGCAGCCCCATTGCGGTGGTGGCTTGGACAGAGTGAGGCGCAGCCTTGGTCTCGTCCAATACATATATATCTGCATGTCTATCCCATCATTTTCGAAAGACACTTCCTACCATTCCACACAAAACCATGAGAGAGTGAGCAGATTGTTGTTTATGATCTAAGTCGGTTATTGATGCTTAGCTCGAGTGTGGCGGCTTTCACATCGATACTCTCATGGTTGACAGTTGTCAAGAGGCATATCATCGCACAATCCGGAGTGGCGGCTTCGAAGGTCTCCTCAACCGTTGAACAATCATTGCTTACATTGCAGGACTAGTCCATGCTATAGTGGAGAGAGTTAGGCAGAACACCATGCCGCGGCGCCGACATGCAGACCAACGATGTCATTAGGCCGAAAGCTCTGGACATTTCGATACTTTTTGTGCTGCGAGCCAGTACGATAGGAATGATCTTCCACTGACAGCGCAGACGTGCAGCTATCGGGGTGGCGTCTCCGCCTGTCCAGAACAGCATCTTGCCCAGCGGTGCAGCGCAATTGCATGCCGCAGGCTGGCCGACACTAACAGAATCTAACTCCAGAAGATTGGGGGCCAAACTGATTGCACAGAAAAATTGTGTGAAAGAGGAAGCGAAGACCGCGGGTTACATGCAGGCTTGGTAAGGGATTCTGTCGGCATAGGTCATTGGCGTTTCTCACCGGCGTGCTGCTGCATAAACACGTCAAGAGCCGACCCTCTTCAAGCGCGCATGCCACCAGACGTCTACCCCAGACGCTCATCTCGTAGCGCCATCGCTTGAGCGATTTCTCTTCCCTTTCCCCGCCGATTCCCAGGCGTCTAAAGCATGCGTTGCTACTAAACCTTTGTCTTCGGCTATCTATCCCCGGTACGCACCTGTCATGGACTGGCGACTACTCGACTACGCCAAGGAAGCTGAGGAGACCGCAACGGGCCTACTCTCCTTCGAGAGTGAGATCCCCCAATATCGCAAAGACGTCAGGAGCCATATCGCAGAGTTGTTTGCCATATCGCACGCTCTACTCGAGCTGAACGAGGCGCTGGAGTCGTCCCGCTATGGCAGATATGCAGGCTTCATACGAACGGACCTGGAGGTTTGCCTCCCGAGCTTAGGACACACGCTTGACGATGTTCAAGAAATATTCACCAGGTCCAAGAAGAGCAGGCACGCTGCGCCCGGTGCTTTCCCCGGCACACCACCGTACGCACTCATCTGGGAAGATGCGCTTACGGATTTCACGGCGGAAGGCATGTCTTTACCCAAAAGATTCGAGATTGTTAGGACATATCTACAGTGCATGCACGACGCTCTGAAGGGGTATGTAACATTGGCGACATGTTCAACGGGATGGCTGACGGGTTCTAGAAACGAGGATGAGGCCGCATTGGCTAAATTCAAAGTCACGCTATCCAGGCTGCTCAAGAAACAAAAGCCAACGCCGATTGAATCTTACTTCAGTAAGCTCTCAGTGCATGGCAATGGGAAGAGTGGTGCTAGAACACCAAAACCGCCTTCCCCCAAAGTGTCTAGACCGAAGATACACCAACACCCCACGTATCCGGCAGCCCAGTACGGGTACCAGCCAGCCCCGCTACCGCTACCTCATCGATCTCATATTGCACCAACGTGGGGAGGCATAGGGGACATACCGTATATTCCTCCCCCAGTGCCAGAAATCCCTCAGTCGCCCACGTATTCGTCCGCATCATCACAGGCCTACTCGAACCAGTCGACGGATTCAGAGCCAGTCGCTCATTGGGCAATGAAGATCTTCGATGGACGACACGGCTCTACACCATCTCAAAGCCCCTCGGAGCCTACTGAGTGCTTCGGGAGAGATGAACCAAGAGTGATTGAGCTGTTAGACACCGATGGCTTTGAAAGGATTCTAGAACTGCCATTCGAAGCAACTGAGGTCTGGATAAGAATTTACTGGAGGGCCGACGACAACCGTGCACGAATACTCTTCCTTACTACGGATCACAATGGCAACCGTGTGAGGTACCAGGTTCCAATCACCGCATTAGCAGTACGGCGCGCAGGATCGTGCTTGCAGCTCTGTCGCATCAATCGCCAAGATGGTCAACTTGACCTGTGGGCTAGACTACGCTTCCCTCTATATGAACGTAGGTACATTTGAGTTGCTCCTGCAAACACCCTCTAATGTTCTTTCAGGTATGGTACTTTTCTATTGTACCGCCATAGCTATGAAGCGCCAGGACCACACTCCCATTGCAGAGGGGCTCGAAGATGTTTTCCTGCCAGGAGAAAGGATTATGTTCGCAGGGTAAGTGATTGTCACTAATCTCTTGTTTCATGCTGACGCTACTCAGCGAGACCGTTGACGGCAAGTATCTCCACGTCTTCCGCGTCAAATACGATACGGACTCGGGCTGTGTACGGTTCGAAGCCACTGCTCGTCGCGGGCCTATGAAGGACATACCTATCTGGACGGCATTCGTCACGCCATATGTCGGACGCGGTGACTGGATGAAGCGCGTCGGTCCAGAAACAATACAGTTTGAGAAGCTGCATCCGTATGTCTTCAGTGATAGCTACAGGCTACCCAAAGGCCCTACGGGCAAGTACCGGTTGAGCTTTACTTCGCCAGAAGGTATTTTAATTTCCATCACCTAGACGTGTCCGATGCTGATACATAAGTTAGACGCGAAACAGTTCAAAGAAAACTTTTACCGTATGAGAGTCCGCTAGGCTTCCTGACGAGCTCAATAGAGCAATCCCGTTCGACCAAAATGTACGACACTCTCCTAATGTATAACGACATCACGATCAAAATCTTTCAACGACTTTACGACATAACGCAAACAAAACTCTCACGACGTAACGACGAGGGCGGATTCTGCTTTTGGCACGATATACCCCTCTCACTACTTTCTCTGATTGGATGTTGCAAATTGACACTATGCTGTTCTTGATGCTGTATTTGTCTTGAAGACTTGGCCTTTGTTTATCGCACGTAGTGTAATGGTAAAGAAAATTGGTTGCATGAACCTTGGGATCGACAGCAAAAAAAGTGAACTTCTTCGTGTCACGCCTCTTTGGGCCTAGCGTCCAAAGTCTCAGATGCCCCGCTTCCCACCGAGATTGCCCTGGTGAGACCCTGGACCGAGCGAGTCTGTGCTTGGTACTACCAAAACCAAAATTTCCCTATCCTACTTGGACCGGAGCAACGCCAGTCTCTCTTCCTCTACTTTCAACCGCTCACACCTCCCCTTCTCCTCACACTCTACTCTCAATATGGCGAACCAGCAAGAAGCCGGAAAGAAGGACCCCCTCACGGGCATGGCGCACTCTGAGGCGCATTACTTCAACAGGTAGGCATCATTGAGGGTCCAGACATGCGTAGAGTTTCGCTAACATGATTGCGTGTAGCTACAACCACCATGGTCCGTACAAGTACACTCTGATGAGGTGAACGATACTAATGCGCGAATACAGGTATCCACGAGGAGATGCTGGTACGATTGCCCCTCCCTGCCATTACCTTTACTACGACGACTAACAATGCGCTTTAGAAAGATGAAGTCCGAACCAAGAGCTACCGCGACGCTATCTACCAAAACCCTCACCTGTTCAAGGACAAGGTCGTCCTCGATGTCGGATGCGGCACATCCATCCTGAGCATGTATGCGCTCCTCGCCCCCCTACATACCACACACGAGCACGCGCTGATATGCTGGCTATAGGTTCGCCGTAAAGGCTGGCGCAAAGCACGTCATTGGTGTTGACATGTCAACCATCATCGACAAGGCGAAGGAGATTGTCGAGGTCAACGGCATGTCGGACAAGATTACCCTGCTACAGGGCAAGATGGAGGAGGTTGTCCTACCCTTCGACAAGGTTGACATAATAATATCCGAGTGGATGGGCTACTTCCTGCTCTACGAGTCCATGTTGGACACCGTTCTCTACGCCCGCGACAAGTACCTGGTCAAGGACGGCTTGATCTTCCCCGACAAGGCTACCATCTTCATGGCTGGTATCGAGGATGGCGAGTACAAGGAGGAGAAGATTGGATGTGAGTAAAAGCATAAATCTGTTTGCTGCGACACTGCTAACAGAACAGTCTGGGACAACGTCTGGGGCTTCGACTACTCTCCTCTCAAGGCAACCGCCATCACCGAGCCTCTCGTCGACACCGTCGACATCAAGGCCGTCGTCACCGACCCCTCCCCCGTCATCACCCTTGACCTTTACACCTGCACCGTCGCCGACCTCGCTTTCCGGTTACCTTACGAGCTCAAGGCGCGCCGCAGCGACTTCATCCATGCCGTCATCGCGTGGTTCGACATCGAGTTCGCCGCCTGCCACAAGCCCATCCGCTTCTCCACCGGACCCCACACCAAGTACACCCACTGGAAGCAGACAGTCTTCTACCTGAAGGATGTACTGACGGTCGAGGAGGGCGAGACCATCAGCGGCATACTAGAGAACAAGCCCAACGAGAAGAACCACCGCGATTTGGACATTAGCATCTCATACAAGCTCGAGGCGAACGACATGCACAGGCAAGCATCAGGCGAGTCACAGTACAAGATGTGCTAGTATGTCTCTTGCGTGTAGAGTGAGGTTTAGGACGGCGTCAACCACCGTTCGGGGAATGAGGCGCCTGTGTCTTCCATGATAGACTTTTTCGGCGTTTTATGGCAAGGGATTCGCATACCAAAAATTTAGGGTAGCATGAGCATGTGTGAATGAGTTACGAAGCAGGGACCAATCTATCATTGGGAATTCCTCCCCTACAAACAATATCCGTCGCCTCTGACTTTGAAACGTGATGTATGCGCGAAGACTGGAACGTGTAAAAGAGAAGGATATTGATCTGAATGTTCATTGATGAATGCTAAACGCCATTGCCATGATGCTATGCTGCGCTCGCAAGCGGGGGTATATATGCAAAGTCTCAACCCCAAGATACTCCGCATCTAATTTCCAGCCAACGCGGCTGTAAAAGCACGCTCCAATACTTCGTGAGAGATAGCCGACCAAGGTCGTGATATCTAGTAAACTTTTCGCCATGTAAATGCAAAACCAATCGCCAACCTCTTGATGCTCCCAAAAAGAACCACGGACAAGACTTCTAGTAGTCGTAGCTTTCGTTAGCAAAGCCTTCATCATCGTCTTCCAAGTAGTTGTGCTCCAAATCTTCCTCTTCTTCTTCTACCTCTTCCATCTCTTCCTCCTCTTCTTCTTCCTCGCCTTCCGCGTCGACATCTGCAGGCTGCTGCACAACAGCTTGAGGGGTTGAAGCTGAACTAGCACCCTGACCGCTGGCAGATGGGCTCGCAGAAGGGTGACCGCCGGGGAATAGCTCCTTGAGTCGGTCGTAGTTGATGTGGTTACTGAACGCTTTGGCGCGCTTCTTGAGCATCTTGTGGGCAGCGTCCGCCGCACTAGCTGCAGGCTGACCCTCAAGAACATTGCCATCGCCCATCTGGTGGTGTTTGCGCTTCTGCTTGGGTTTCTTGGGTTTGTCCTCTGCGGCCTCGAGTTCGGCCTGCAACATCTTCGTCTGTTGGTCGCGCAGCCATTGTTCATTCTCCGTGATCCAGATGGCTTCCTTGCGGCGGACTTCCTCGGGGTTGAGTATGCAAGTGGCAACGTCGGGGTCGTCGTTGAACTCGTCTTCTCCAATCTCAGGATCCGTGTTTACGGGGACGGCGTCGCGGGTGTCGGCGGCGACGCGGGCCATCTCTGCTGCTGTCCAGCCAGAACGCCTGAGTAGCTCGTGGTCTTCGCTGTTGGCGATTTCCTTGAAGATACCCTCCCAGTCTTTGATAGTATTTGTGACTTCGTCTTCAAGCTCGTGCTCAATTTCGAGATCCTCTTCTGCGATAACAACGGGCACTCGCGGCTTCTTTGGTGGTCGGCCACGCTTCTTAGGCATGACAAAGTCTGGGTCGATGGTCTCACCGGCCTCGACTTCCTCGACTGCGCTGACAACAGACTCCAGGACCGCCTCCGTGTTGCCGTCAAGAGCTGCTAACTCAGAGGATGGATCGCTATTCTGTGTACCAGAAGCTTCCGTCTGGGTCGCAACTGGCTGAGATGAACCGTCGTTTGACTTGCGCCTCTTGCTCGTGCGTTTTGGTGCCGTGTCTGAGCCTGCTTCTGCCTCGCTATCTCCGGACTGGTTCTCTGTAGTTTCCGGGTCACCACCCTCAGTTGCTCGCTGCTTCCTCTTTTCCCTTCGCTCTTCCTTCTCTGCGCGCCTCCAAATGGCAGGAGGCTGAGCCTTAACCTTGAGACGGGGCCCGAACTCTCGGAACTGGTTGACAGTGAGAGCCGCGCTCTGTGTCCTCTTGTATTCGTATAGACGGGAGGTGATGGTGGAGTCGGCGACCTTGACAACGTAGACGACCTCTCGGATGGTCCGGCGGAAGTTGTTCATGCGGGCGGCTATGATGATACAGGCGCCGCACAACCCAGCCGGCTGACGACCTTGCACCATCCAGTCGCGGTTCATGCGCTTCAGGACCCTACAGGCGTCGTCGGCGACCCTGTGAGAATCCTCTCCAAACTCGAGCTTTCGACAGTACTTCAGCATCAACGGCTCGATCTCCTGAACGGCTTTTGTGCCCACGAGCTGTGCGGGGTCGTCCTCCTTCAACATCTCCAGAAACTGTTTGTACGTGTCTCCGAGCTGCCAGACGTTGGTCTGAATCTTCTCGGCCAGATCGATGAGCATGAGCGTGTTCTCGGGTTGTCTCCGTGCCGCCATGTAGATCGCGACAGCGGCAACGGTCCTCATGCGGCGACCCTGGATGAATCGGTGGTTCATGGCGAGCTTGTACCAGCTGTAAGCCTGTTCTACGACGGCCTCGCGCTGGTTGAGAGATGCGCCTAGAGCTACGATGGAGTTCTTGCCATTCATCGCAGCCTGGTCCCTGCTCCCCATGCCCTCCAGACCCCGCATAGTGCCGCCCATGGAATTCGCGTGACGCTGGTTGGCGTGGATGAAGCCACCCTCGACAATGGCTGCTCCGCCCGAAGTTTCGCCAAAAGTAACCTCGGAGACGATGTTGTTTTCGCCGTGGACAGCACCGCAGTTGTAGCACAAGACTTCATTGTCGGAAGTATCTATCTCGGGTTTCTCGCAGCAGGTGTATGTACGTTTCGCGGTTTTGGTGGCAGCCACCACGGGCGCCTTGCTTCGTTGCGTTGCTTTGGACTGATAGTGGTAGGGATCGCTCAGACCTTTGATCCGCGGTCCCCTTGCGACCTGAGCTGCCGACATATTGGGCGTGTGGGAATGGAGGGCGCGGGTGCGAACGAGCGTTGTGTCGGGTCGGTTGAGGAACGATCGAGAGTAAGAAAGTAAAGTCGGCAAGGCAGCACGAATGAGACGCGGTACCGCGGGAGGGGCACTAGCGATGACTGGCGCTAAGTGGGGTGAGCCTGACTGTTTTGGGAAGAGAGCTCTGCACCTTGAGCTGCGAACACATGGCCAACACCGTGACTATGGGAACCTGCTGCCTTCAACGCTGTCTCGGGTCGCTAGCCGTCGCAGGGATCTCACAATTCTACATATATGGATCAAATATGAGCTGCATTTGACGCGTTCCTGTTTTTACAAATGACTTGACGTAAAAGAGCACACTGCGTAGTTATTGTCGTGTCCCTCCTGTGCCGTGGAGGCTGGTTCGATGCACAGTGTTCACGATTATCTATCCTACGATTGCCGTTGAGACGTATGTCTCTGCGACACTATCGATGAATCTCTCATATCAACAGACATTGAGCGGTACCTGCAGCAAAGTAACATCAGCGCAACGCTTGTGTGCCCCCGTCCCGGTGCTCCCATGCGGGTGATGACCACATGGCCAATGATTGGCTAACCTGGACACACCCGAACAGCCCGAACTAAGCCATTGAGCAAAAGCCCGCAAGAGCCCTGGCTTCCCAGCCTCCTTGGTAGGGCCTGCGTAGGTGGTGTCTATTTCATCCGGGCGCCCGTCCCTGGGTCCCCGCTCGCAAGCTTCTCCATAGCTCTCAGCTCTCGCCCTACCCCAAAACACTACCTTGACCTACCAACCTTCGTCGAATTTCTCCAGAACGACGCAATGTCCACAAGAAAGAGGAAGAACCAGGAGGAGGAGCTTGTCGCTCTCCCAAGTGATGAGAGCGAAGAGGAAGAAGAGTAAGTCGACGCTTCCTTGACGTCATTGCCCTTGCACTTCGCGTCGCATGCATCCCCTCTTGAAGGCATCGCAATCGCCTTCCCTCTTCAAAGTGAATTAGGATCTTTGGACTTGTTACCAAGTTCTACGAAAGTTCGACAGGCGCGGAATCGATGTTGCGCTCGGGCTTTCGGGGTGGAGAAACGGTTGACGCGACGGTGCTTCGCAACATTGCTCACAACGCTCTCAACTTGGATCCGCTCGGCAGTCACGTATCTCCTTTGAGTGTCGAGGACTTCTGGGCAGCGCTCTACTCTCGACTATGGAACTTTCATCACAGTGCTAACACATGTCACGTAGATATGACGAGTCTGACGGATCGAACTTCAATTCAGACGATTCCGACGCCGAAGAGCCTCGTAAGCCGATACTGTCACTCAACATCACTGTATATAAGTTTCTCACATTTTATTGCAGCACCAAAGAAGAAGACCAAGCGCACCAAGCCCAAAGATGATGAGGATGATGAAGAGGAGGAGGAAGACGACGTGAGCGATGACGACGATGACGATGCCGCTGTGCCCGAGGAAGACGACGATGAGGATGAAGACGCCAACCCGAAAGGCAAGAAGCCAGCCGGTGCGGAGAAGGACCGGAAGGTCAAGACCACAGGCAAAGCTGACCCTGTACCTGTTGTCGATGACGACGACGATGACGAGTAGAGATGTAATGTCGAGGTGCCCAGCATGTCAGTAGTGCTAGCTGATCACCGAGAATATACAAAGTATCAGTTGAAAGTTTTGTTCTTGAACATCCACAGTTGCTCTACCTAACTCACGGTGGGCGGTAGTGCATACCTCTGCCACTATCTGTAGCATGTCTGTATCGCCGACGTATCTCTTGACGAAGCTGTTCGACATGCCACACAAGGACCTCGACTCATGCTGGAATTCGGTACGCAGTGCCATTATGGCAGGACTGTGCAACTGTGGGTGACCGGGCCGGACGGGCTCTGGTATAATAGCATTAGCGCGTCGCCTTTACCCCGACAGTTCAGGCGACTACCTTGTGCACCAGAATTGGAAGTAACCTGCAGACTAAGATGCTACTGCTGTCAGCCACAAAAACGTGAGAGAGCGCGCCGAACAACATCATCTGTCGCTTCCCAATTTTAGTCGCTTTTGCCTTCCAAAGTCTGTGGTAAACACACTCCGCTCTAACCACGCGTGTTTCATCCGCTCGACACACACCCCGCCTCCAACGACACCATAGCGCCGGCTATGAATAACGCGACCAACAGTCTGGACGCCGACAATGCGCATGATGGCTTCAAAGAGCTCCTGACCGCGATCAACCCATACGTTGAGGAGCTACTTCACCAACCCACATTCCACCTCTTCATGACTCTGCCTGTCGTACGTGTCATAACCGCACCCATTCCGACTGTTAATTTAGCTGACGGGTCCTCCTAGGAGCTTCGACGCATGGTCTACGAACAGTACTTTCTAGACGAAAAGCATTCGATAGCCTGTCAGAATTGGCCACACTTGAGATTCTCCAAGGATCATGAGCGGTCTATCCGAGTCAAGAGGAAGCACTCTCCATTCATTCCACCTTTCTGTCTTACCAGTAAGAGCCTGCGAAGCGAGCTGCTCCCTTGTTTGTTGGAAGCAGCGCATTTCGATTTCGGCGACTGTACAACTCTCAGTAGAATCATGCTTTCACTGGAGGCCAGTTCCCTGCATCTCCATGTGCGAAAGGCGACAACAAAGAACGTGGAAGGGCAGCAAGGGCTTGTTTTTCTCGAAGATGAGCCCGGCAGAAGTGAAAAGGACGCCCACGAGCTTGCCCAAAGATGCAACAAAGTCTACTCTTCCACGATAAAGCACTTCTCACGACTTCGCGAGCTTAATGCCACACTTCACTCGCCATTGTTGTGTACAATCATGAATGGCGATACAACGATCTCTGTACGCGCACTTTCATTCGAAATGTTCTTGCACGACTTCCAACCTCAAGCTATTCTGGGCTTGACAGAGCTACAAAAGCTCAGCATTATAAAGATCAGCGGTTCAGCCGGCACTTATGACATCCGCAGTCAGATCAAACTCAACGACACCAACCTGGTCGAAGACGATAAGTCAAGCAATCTCACCGCTATATTGCACCTTTGTCGGCAAATCAAAAACGGGTTCACTACACAAGGACGCAACGTGGTAGTCAAAGCTTGTCTTCAGTATGGCCAGAAAGTATACGAAGAAAGGATCTTTTTATGAATGCGAAAAGAGACCGAGCCATACAGACTGGGGCGAGGCGAGCCGCCGTCGGACGTGATCACAGAGGTAGATGCATAGGATGGCAATGTGTGCAAAAAGGGCAGTTGGGACACGCGTGAAAGACACTGGTCCCACAAAGACGTTCCTGCACCAGGTACATTGTTACATATCTGGGGCGTCTGAGAGCGTTTACCATTCTTCACGTACTCCGCTGATGTAGTCATGGTCGGTGGAGGTAGCTTTAGTCATAATGATATCGTTTTCGCGATAACCCAGGCTTTGCCAAGATCCATGTGTGCTGAATACTAGGATACAGCACGTACACACCCAGCATCTCTGCCTAGGCATGATTTCATGCCAAAGAGCAGATATTATGATCAACCACGACACGTGTGCGATGAATGAACCTGCTTTTCGTCTCAAATTCGACACCCTTGACATCGACGAGTGTACCAAGAGAAAATCGCAAGGTGTAGAACTCGCCTTCGACCTCTTCGCGGTTGATCTCGATTCCTTGTCCTGGCCTACACAGCACGCGCGGCTCGCGGAGATCATATCTGGCTAACCATAGGAGACCAGCACGACGCCGAAAGCGATCTACTACGTCGTCACGACTAGTGTTATCCCAAAAGAGATGCCCCTGAGAGTGTTGGCAAACGTCGGAACTACAGTGCAAGCAAAAGTACACACCAGGTCGGGATTGAGGTACCTGCTGAGAGCATGATGGACAAATTCCGAGGTCCGAGCTGTATGCCTGAAGCTTGAAGTCATGCGTTACAGTGATGGCGTAAGTTTCTTGTTCTAGATGGGAGAAGTCAGGCCCTTTCACAATGCGAGCAACGATGGCGGCAGTGCAGAAGCACATCTCTTCTTTGCATGCATCCAGGACTTGCATGATGAGCTCGGTATCTGGACCATCATAGTCGACTCTGACCTTGTCGCCACCCTTGCAAAGCGCTAGCAAAGAGTAAATACGGTCCCGTCGAAGTGTGCAACATTTTCCTTGGAACCATCGTAGGAGGTAGATCAATCCATGGGTGGCCTGCCGCCTTCCGTTCTGCAAGATCGAGCAGCTGGGGCCATTCTCGAGGTAGTCTTCCTGCGACCAGTACAACAGATACGCATATTCCATGATAGAACTAAAATATAACTTCTTTGTCGAATGCACACAGTAGTACGCGAGTGGCAGGAAGTCGATGACGTGTATTCCAGCCATCACTACTAGCGCGTTTGCTAGCATCATTTCCTGTGCGACCCAGGCCCTTTGCCAGTACGCATTGTTTGCAATGAGATCGTAATGTCTTTCAATGAGTGAAGAGTCCGAGATCTCGGAGTCGTACGTATTCTCTTGACTGAGATCGTAAGCTGGGACGGAGCGACTGCTGGAGTCCGGCTCTGCGTTCTGAGAGCTGCTCCCCTGAGGTGAATCACCGTGCTTGCTGTGATAAAAATCCTCCCAAGTCTTCCAGGCCTGGCGGTCGAACTTCTGCCCCACCGCTTGAACGAATTCTTGCGTCTCGAAATTATTGCCTAGCCACGACACGACCAATCTCGCGCCAGCAAAGATATCACCCATCTGCTGAACTTGATGGTTTCGTTTTTCGATATTGGCTTGATTTATGCACAACGCGTCTATCCACAATGTGCAAAATGTGAGACGCTGGCGTGCCGCTTGGAGGAAGTCGTAGAGGTTTTGGCGCACATAATGTAGCTTTCCATCGAGCTTGATAGGGAACTCGTCCCCTGGTTCGCCCCAGGTATATGAAAGACAGACATAGTTCGATTCTTGAACTAGCGCATTTTGTAGGTAGCAGTCGGGGAGGCCGTCGACGGAGAAATCAGGTCTGACTTGTATCAATCTGAAGGAGCCCTTCACTTTTGGTAAAGGGGAGTGCTGGAATATTTCTGGCTGGGTCTTCGGGTTGGCCTCGATGCCCGTCATGATTGATATGGTTGATGTGGCTGATACTGCCGGGCAGACTGTTGGCCTTGGTATTGAGCTGAGCGATGTCTCAAAACAGTAAATGACTGAGCGTTATAGGTATCAGCAATGCCGATCCTCGCGATGTGCGGCGGAGCGCTGTCATGAACTGTGTTTCGGATCGTTGCAATGTTTGCTGAAGAGCAAATTAATGGCAGGTAATGTCATCTTGAAGACGTGGTGTGTTAATGCAAGGTACCTGCCGCGGGGCATCGTAGGCGGCACGGGACGCTAACCTCAGCCTAGACGCGTCATGTTCACGGTCGCGACGCGCCTCATGGACAGATCCATATATTCGCTTTTATCTCGGCGTAAGACCAGATATTCGGCAGTTGCATCTTCTCGCAGTCGTGGTTCCGCCTTCCTAGGACCTTTCAAATCATTGTCAGCTCTCAGGAACCAAGCCAACTTCATCGTCATCTTAGCTGGTGGTATCACTTATACTATGTATACGTGTCTCGCGGCTTCCCTCTCAGCGGCAGTCATCGCAGAGTACGAGATGAATTACCTTATGGCCGGGTTAGCCTACCTTCCAAACGGCATTGGCGGGATCCTCTCGTATGCGTCCGGCAAACTTCTCGATCACGACTACAAAGTCACTGCGCGCAGACTAGGTCTCCCAGTAACGTCTCGAGCGGGCAACGAATTCCCGTTCGCAAAGGCTAGACTGCGATCGATATCTCCGGTTGTAGTCGTCAGTGCGGTGGCTACCATGGGGTACGGTTGGGTATTGCACACGAGGTCGCACATCGCTATACTGCTAGTGGTCCAGTTCTTCTCCGGAGCGGCTCAGGTATGTATTTTCGCGACATGCGGGACGCTGCTCACAGATCTGAATCCCGGGAGAAGTTCGACTGTACAAGCGAGTTATAGCCTCGTGAGATGCGCTCTCAGTGGTGCTGGGGTGGCGGCTTTGGAGACCATGGTGCGCCAGATAGGATACGGGTGGACTTTTACCGTCTTTGGTGGCTTGGGACTTTTGTGTGTACCCATACTTTTCTATCTGAAACAGAAGCGTGCTCTATGAAGCAGAGACTTCGTCGTTGGGCGATAATGGGTGGCGGGATGGTCGCGCTGGTTGAAGACTCCCGTTTCCCACAAGGCATCTTTCGGTCTCCGGAAGGAAGAGGGTAAGTGTCGCCAGCAAAGTTCCGGCAACGATGACCAAGAGCCAGAAGATCCATTTCCACGATAGCTTTTCTGAAACTACTCCACCTATGACAGGCCCCAAGCATGGTGCAGCATTAGTAGCACCCATCAACACACCCACGTAAGATCCTCTTTCTGCAGGTATCGAGATGTCTGCGATGACACCGAATGCGATCGCGATGGTACTCGAAGCACCAGCACTTTGGAGGCACCTCATTACTATGAGAGTCGCATAGTGCTGCGTAAGGGCCAGTCCTATGTTTGCCCCAACGTAGATGCAAAGGGTCAACAGAAGTACGGGCCGTCTTCCAATGTCGTCAGCCAGGCTACCGAATACCGAGGGTGCGATTCCTGATACTATCAAGTACGAAGTGATAGACCAGTTGACCTGTTCAATGGAAACGCGCAATGAATTTGCAATGGCTGTGATTGCAGGGAAGTAGATGAACGAAGAGATCGTGGAGAAGACCGCTGCTGTAGAGCATGCACCTAGTAATAGTCGCTTTTGAGCAAGAGTGAACGTGGTGTATGGAGTGTCTTCGACATTTGCGCCCTCGTTTCCTTGGTCTGCGAGCGCATTCGCAACCTCTTCTTCTTCCGCAGCTCTGTTACTTTCGTTCTTAGCCATTCTGATTGGGAAGCCGTGGTGTTCAGAGCTGAATGCCTCAAACAGGGTACGACAGAGAATGGTGGCACCTGACTCACAAGGCACGCTTTGACGTCTCTGCAGTCTAGTCTTGCGGCACGGTTACTTCGAGCACATCAAACGCGGGGTAAGCAGTCACTGTGAAAAGTGCAAACGAACGGACCTAAGCCAGCCATTGACGGGATCGCATTTGACCTCTACAGGTCGCTTGGTGAAGACACTTGTCGGGCTTCCCAGTCTTCGAAGCCGCCAGTGAACTTCTTAACGAGCCCTCTCATCTCAGCTTTGGCCCTGAAGCTAGTCAGCCTGACATTCGAACGTGAGTATCTTTACACATACCTATCGTGAAACTCGGGCCTGTTGGGATAAAGCGCAGACCAAGAGATCATAGCGACTATTACTAGTGAGCAAAAACACCTCCCTCCATGGGACTGTACTAACATGGCGTAAAGTCTATTGCGATCGTCCCAATCTTCCTCTGGCTGCGAAGGCTTCACGACATCCTTATAGCACGCAAAGAACTCCTCGCCCATATTGTACCGCGGAGAACGCCAGCTGCCCAAGTCACACTCATTATGACCCCAGAAAGCACACGAGTCAAAGATAATGATTTTGCCAGTCTCTTTCTCCAGCATACAGTTTCCAGGCCAGAGATCCGAATGTAATAGGCATGGTTCAATCAAGCGACCGCCGGTTTCCAAGGGCCGAAGCAACCTAGGTATGACCTTTGAGCGGAGGGCCTCAAAGATGACTTCTAACTCTTCGTCTATCCCGTATTTGCTCTTCTCTAGATCATACATGGTCTGCATGGCTTTGGTGTACCAGAATTCCCATGAGTCTTCCCATGTGTTGTCATTCGGTACGTGAGCAAGATGAGTTGGAACGTGGAATCCGTATTTGCCGAGCGGTGATTTTCCCATACTTGCTTTGTGTACCCCAGCTACGATGTCGACAAAGGTACTTGGATCCAGTTTCTCCATCATCATGTCGTGGAAGTCGCAGATGTAGAACCATGTGTCCGGGTGGTTTTCATAGGCTCCCCACGTTATTGGTGTTGGAACATGTTCCGGGCAGTAACTGTGATACAGCAGCTCCGATTCGTAGGTACCTTCCATCATCCGCTTTCCTAGTTCGCCTGTTTTGGTCTGCGCTTCTATTAGATGGGCCCATGTGATGAGACATATAATCGAACCTTCACGAAATACTGCTTCTCCGAGCCGTCTCGCAGCTCTGTATCGATGCGGAAACTCTCACACCAAGCGCTTTCACCGGACTGTTTGATCGATAGTATGTCCATATCCTTCGGTAGCGCTAGATACGGTCTTTAGCTTCAGAGAACTCTCGATACATTGTCTGACTCTAGACGCACCAGCCATAACGCTTGCGTCCAGTTGTTCGATGTGAATGGGATTCTTCTCGCGCTCTCGTCGTTTCCTCGCGGCAACTTCGTCGGCCGGATTTGTAGACATCGTGTCTGCTTGAAATTGCTGTAGTAGCATTGTGTGATAATTCAAGAAGGCCAACTGCGGAGTCACCATGCGAACGTGCGGCGCAGCCCTACGCTAACTCTAAGGATGTTGTGCGCGGGATGATGTCAGAGACAGTCAGTTCGACTCCATCCTCGTCATGGGACTAAAAGATCCGTGATGACATAGGTAGTTGAGGTACCCAATACACTTTGCTTTGAGTATGAGCACATTACGTTGGTAACTGCAACGCCTCGATGTTTGCGCTTACTTCCCGCCCTTCTATCAGCTCCGACAGCACAAGTCCAGTACCAGGCGCATGCGATATACCCCAAGCACCATGGCCCGCTGCTATAAAAACACCTCCATTGCCTTCCTCCCTTGTCCTGGTATTCCCGAGCTTTTCGTCCGGTATCCGCGATACGATGGGTCGACCGCTAGATGTGACTGGACGGAAGCACTATCCCGCGATTAGCAAACCAGTTCAGCGTTCGACTCTCAGTATCAACTTACCAAGCCTTCCCTCAAGACTTCCATATCCTTGCCCGGGACATTCACCATCATAGCTTTCGCACACTGTTTCAACTGCTCGATGGCCTTCGTACTAGCTTGAACGTCTGTTGCAACCTCGGGTAAAGGTATGTTTGTGCTATTGAGCCCGGCCAGATACAGCTCTCCACCTAATCTCGCGAACCATTCGGGCGAGAAGCCAAGTGTATCTGTCGCGAAGACTGCGTGGCAGACTTCCTTGTCGAGCTCTTCGGGTTTGTGGTGTGGGTTTCGAACGAGCAGCGAGTGGCCAGCTAAGGAGGAGACGGGGATGCGCGCTTTCGAGGACGGGAAGAGCGTGCTGAATACGCGTGGAGACCACGCACCGGAGGTTATCACGAGACGGCTACATGGTACTGTTGTAGCTAGTTAGCAAGTGTGCAAGTGTGCAGTAGAGTAGTATGGATTGGGCCTCACATTCTGTTTCCGACTCGACGTCATCACCCTCTAATATCCTCACACCGCGCAACACGTCTTCCGAGTCTTTGATGATGGCTGTCGCCATCGCGGGCTGATGTATCATGGCCCCCCTTCTCTGCACTTCTTCCAGAAGCCACTGGCAGAATCTCAACGGATCGATTTGTGCGGTCGTCCCATCCCTACTTATGACCTCCATGATGCCTTCCTGTGTGCGCCGAAGCCATTCTGGTCCGGCAGCCTGTTCTTCCCAGGGCTTATTATGATTCGCTAATTGTGCTCGACTCGTTCCATTTTCAAGCCAGTCTTCGCCGCTACCGCCAATGGCTGATTCGCTGTCTTGTGAAAGAGAGATTCCGGTGGACTGCGAGTATCCCCATGTTGTACGTCCGGAATGCGCGTTCGCGAGGTCGGCGTGAAGCTTGAAGGATAACGCGCCAAGGGAAGCTACGGATGGGGCGAACCCTACTTCATAGTCAGATAAAGCGATCAGGAGTTGGTTGACGCGCCGCGCGCAGGTTGCACGCGACGTGTGCTCCTATACGTACAATCGGCACTCAAGAAGCCCGCAGCAAGGCCAGACGCGCAATGGAATAACTTCGGACTCGAATCAATCAGATGAATACTCTTTGGATCCGTATTTCCACTTTCTGTGAGATAGTACGCGGTACACAAGCCAATAATGCCGCAGCCAAGGATAACGACGTCGTTGGCGTTCTCCCCACAAGAAGCATGGATTTGGCCTGGCATTCTGAACTTCACGCGGGGCAAACCGAGGGACACCGCAACAGCCTCGAAGCCGCCCGCCA
>Ga0265780_10004523_pt1 | contig 17884 bp, 12 predicted proteins | sample P1T30metagenome_FD_192432 | JGI IMG/M metagenome (GOLD analysis project Ga0265780, IMG submission 192432) | Plant litter microbial communities from East Loma Ridge, Irvine, California - P1 T30 | ecosystem: Environmental > Terrestrial > Plant litter > Unclassified | place: USA: California...
AGCGCGCGCTGGAAGGGGAGGGAAAGGAGGGGCGGGAGGTGTGGGATTTTGAATATGATCGTGATAAAGGTGGGGTGGGGGAGAAGGCGCGGTGGGAGTTGGAGATGGGGGTGGAGGATGGGTGGGGCACTGGGGACGGGGAGGCGTTGGATGAGTGGGAGTTGGCTTGATCTTTCTTTTCTGTTCAGTCAACTTTACGCGTTCTGTTTATTAATAATGGCGGCAATGAACGGTTCCCTATTGTCACGTGCAGACCATGTGCTAAAAGCGAGTCTTGCAGTAAATCATTGAGGTACTATCATCAAACCCACACAATACACCAGTCTATATCGTCGTATGCAGCATACGTCTTTTTCTCCGCCATCAGCGCCAGGAAATGCAAGTAGATATCATAATGCAAAGTGAACTCCAACCAGATGCTTTTCCCATACGGTCCGCCTAATCCTCCATGGTCATCTCGTCAAAGTCGTCGAGCAACTGCTCCATTGGTATCGTGATACCTTGATCATCATCGTCGTCGATCTCGCTCTCCGTCTCCATAGCTTCAGCTTCCCGCTGCTTCGCCTCTTGCTGTGCCTTGTACAACGCCATACCCTGTCGCAGGTCGACATCTTCCTCCACATCTTGCAAGAACATTTCGAAGTCGCGCTCCATCTTCTCCTGGTCCTGTTTCCTGGGCAGCATCTCGCCTTCGTCGCGGTTCATGCGCTTGAGGCGCCAGTTGCGCTTGCTCTTGCTCTTCTTGCCGCGCTGGTAGTGCTTCTTGACAAGCATGACATCCGGGATCTGGGCGGAATACTTGTTGGAGCCCTCAAGGATATCGAAGAGCTCGCTGTTGAAGTTGGTGTTGCTGAGGAGGTAGCCCATGACGGAGTCGCCAACATGCAAGATACCACCGAGATGGGTGCGGCAGTAGTACGTTTGGTCATTTACGCCCATGTCTGATGCACGCGCCACTGTTGCTTCGGCGAGGAAGTTGCGGCCTTGTTGTTTGCCGAGAGGGTCAATGTCGAGGACGATGAACTCAGTCAGCTCCTGCACATCGGCGAGCGGTCGGAACGGCGTCCGCCAGTAAAGATCGGTGGCGATGTCGGCAGTCTGGAGAGTCGCAGGGTCAAGAAGCTGTACCGATGTACCAATGCGCGTGCAGAGGGTGAGCGGGGCAATGTTGCCAGCCTTCTTTGCTAGCGGGATAGGAAGGACTACGAGGTCGTCCTTGCAAATCGGGACGATCTCGCAGGAGAAGGAGAACTTGAAGCTCCTCGTTGACGTGTGGATATCCATAGAGATCAGCTCCTCGGACTTTTTGATATTGACGGGCACAACGGCTTTGAGGAAGTCGCAGAATGTAGTGGCATGATTCCGTGCAGCAAAGAAGAAATCGATACCGTCGTGCACCTCCTTGATGTTGATGCAGTCCTTGTGCGCTCCATGCTTCAGGATCAACTGCTCCAGATACAAGAAGGTCCTCTTGTGCGGTACCTTTTGACGCACTTGCACGCAAGCCCTCCATGTGTTGTGTGTGTAACTCTTCGCGCAATCGGGACACTGGTGGTAGTTTTGTGTGAATTCGCACTCGAAGCTTTGTTGTAGGATTGCGCCCTCGTTGATTTCTGACTGCACTGTGATCTTGACCTTGATCCTCCTGCTATGCGGCTCCGTCCAGATGAAGCTCGCATCGATGATCCTCAGCTTGTTCAGTCCACGGAGTTTTCGGAGGCAGAGAGCGAGTAGTTCGCGCGATTCGGGAGCAGCGACTACCCAAGAGTTTGGTGGTGACAGCCAGCGATCGCAGTCGCGGCACATGTGCAGTACGGCTTCGCGAGGGACGCCTCCGGTGACGTCGGTCTTGAGCTTGATGCAGTCGTAGCAGAAGGCTCCTGATATGGTTCCGTCCACGGGCGCACCGCAGTCTGCGCAGAGAATTGTTGCCGCATTCTTCGGCTCAGGCGCGAATGCCTGACTGTCGATCTCCATGGCCGTTGTGATATTTTACTCTTTGTGGTGGAGTTTTTGTCTCTTGACGGTGTATTCTGACTACCTCTACGGCGGTGGCAGAGGATTTAGAAAGAAAGGCCGTGTTTTGGCAGTTATGAGTCGAAAAGTTGGGGCGAAATACTGCTTGGAAACTTCACCCCACCAAAACTTTGTGACTTTCGCCGCCGCTTCTTATCTTATCGTCACGTGCACGCGTGCTTGCCGATGATGCGCCGACGCTTCGAAAAGCTCAAGAAGTCGACATCATACGCAACATTCACAAGCCATCAATCGAAGTCCTTTGAGATGTATCTTGCAAGAGCATTCTCATCGAATTTTGTGTGCAATGCCTGCCAGAGGGCAGCTGCTCGATCATCAAAATCCATCAATGGCTCTGTACAGCGCGCCACACTGAGGGCAAATGCTGCACCAAGGAAACCCTCAAGATGCGCATTCGGCACAAGTACATCTGTGGCGAAAGATCGGGATGATCCTGTAGTCGAAGATCCGGACTTCGCCTTTCTAGACGACAGCACAAAACCTTCTGCCAGTGCCGTAGATACCGAGGAAGCAATCTCAGTCGCCGATAGCGAACTAAACGCATCAGTCATTGAAGCTGCTGCCGAGGCGCCTTCAACTACTGCGCCCAAGTCTTCTGCCGTGGACACATCGATACCATGGTATCTCAGACAAAACGCAGCTGCCCGCGACGCTCAAAAGCCTATCGAGATCCCCGACCTCCCGCCCAACCCACCGCCCCTCCTCAAAACCATACTCGAATACATATCCATAACCGCTGGTCTTGATGACTTGGAATTGCTGGATCTGAGGCACCTTGACCCACCACCTGCGCTGGGCCCGAAGCTCATCATGATCATTGCCACGGCACGGTCTGAGAAGCATCTTCACGTGGCGGCAGATGGCTTCGCTAGATTCCTACGGAGAGAGCATGGACTGAAGGCAAATGCGGCAGGCTTACTAGGCCGCAACGAGCTGAAGATCAAGCTACGGCGCAAGGCCAAGCGCATGAGGATGTTAGCCAACGTCGGCGGCGCTGTGCCAGAAGGCAACCTGGATGACGGTATCCGTACCGGCTGGATCTGCTGCACTCTCAGCAAAATCGAGGCGCATCCTGACGACATGCACATGCCTGGGGACAACGTTGATGAGTTCGTTGGCTTCAGGAACGTCAAACCTGGTGTTAACGTCGTGGTACAAATGTTCACGGAAGAGAAGCGCACAGAGACTGATCTCGAGACGCTCTGGGGAGGTGTGTTGAAGACACAACGAAGGGAAGGTGCAGCTGTGGAAGAGCTGTTGCAAGAGCTGGGTGAAGATGTCGAAGAACGAGAGAGTGCAGAGGCTCCTATTACATCGCGTCAAGAAGAAGAGCCAGCGACGCCTGCTGCCCCGGTACGACCAGTTCGTTTACCGCCATCGATGCCGGGAGACGCATTCCCCCCTGCTTCTGGTACCGATGCGGCAAGGCAGATTCGGAGACTACATACCGTTGGCCTAAGATAGACAAACTATAGCCCGATCCATATCGATCCTCTTCAAACATTTCGCATGCTCGACATACAAACTTGACATTCCCTTTGTATGATCATGTGTGCAAAACAACTGCTCTTGACAGCCTCTACAGCCTCCAGGTCAGAAGAGAGGCAATTGCAAATCATGTGCTTGGCTCTTTGCAACATAGTATCTGCATATGTTTGTCACGAGGCTTCGTTCGCGCGAGCTCGTCTTTCGCATGCGATCATTCTTGGTCACATGTAGCGAGCTTCGACCGTCCGTCGCACTTCAGCAATTCTCGTGCGAATTTTACGAACTTACAGGGAGCTGACGCTGTTGTAGCACTATTGAGAGATTCGGGAGTGGTCTTACGCATCACCAAGCGATAAGCCTGCCAGACATCATATCAAATTTTGGAATTGGCCATAAATCGGAGTCCAGTCAGTACAATGCCCCGGGGCAATTAGCTACTGGCAAACGCGACAGCTGTGAACATCGACAATAGCTTGTGAAAACACCGACCTGTCATGCATCTCAGTTCGTAGCAAACCCTAGTCATGTGCCACTCAGTGAGCAAGCAGGAATTGAATATATAATGAATGCTTGAGTACTCATATCACTTATCATCATCTCTCGGTTGCCACTTTCAATATGGCCCTCATGACAAGGGAGAGATACCATGACATGTTCCGGTCCCCAGAACTGCGGAAGTTTTTAAAAGAGGAGAAGGGCATGACGCTGGTCGGCCATTCCTACAACACACTCGAGGGGCAGATAGCTGTAGCACTGACCTTGAATATCACGGAGGCTGAGTGCGTTCTTTACAGACAGACGAAAGGCTTGCCCCCCAAAAATAAATACTTGCCAAAATCCGTAAGCAATGTCAACGGTGGGGGCGATGACCAGCAAGACGACCAGGGAGACGACCAGCAAGACGACCAGGAAGACGACCAGGAAGACGACCAGGAAGACGACCAGGAAGACGACCAGGAAGACGACCAGGAAGACGACAACCTAGAGTTTGGGAACAACTTTGATGATAGCCCCGCTAACGACTTGGGCTCCAGCGACAGCAGCGTCTTAGATTTTCACAACCCCCAACCAGGCAACGTCAGTATCTCAGGTTTCGGCAACCCTCTACTAGATCCAAACTACAGCGACCGCTTGCGTCACGGCAATAACGGCAACTACGGCACCAGTGACAACAACCCCAGCACCAAAGACAGCCCTAGCAACAACTACTATGAAGAAAGCAGCGACAGCGAAAGCGACGACGCTGACAAACCATCCTTGCCAGAGGATCTTCAAACGGCAATCAAAGATGCTGTGGTGAGGTTTTACAACCACCAGCTCGACGAAGACAGGGAACAGCTATGGAAATTAGTGCACGAAGCGCTGGATCTCAAGGAACAAAAGTACTGGAGATTCAAAGCCCGACATTTGCGAAAAATCGAACAAGAGCAGATGTGGAATTCGGAAGGCGTCGCGTTCGAAGGCCTGCAGATAGACGATGGCCCGAAACAAGACGGAACGATCCAACAGAGCGACAGCGAGGACATTGACCGCAGACCGACGAAACCGCCAAACTCAGCATTCTCGACTGAGCTTGAAAAGGCAGAGGATAGCTGGATCGAGGTCGAAAAGGCCAAGGAAAGGGCTGAAGTTAGGGAGAAGGCAGAGAAGGAAGAGGCAGAAAAGGAGCAAGCAGAGAAAGAGCAGGCAATGAAGGAGAAGGCAGAGAAAGAGAAAGCGGAGAAGGACAAGGGCAAGGGCAAGCGTCTCTTGGAAACCTAACTAGTCCTCTTAAAGAAGCGACTGCATACATGGAGGCAGGAGTCTTGCGCAGTAATTGGCAATTGAGTCACTCGGCTTAGAGTACATGTAGTTTAGAGACAAGAATGGCATTTTCATGGGGTACAGAGCGATCGATCATGCAAGATTCACTCACCATACTTAGACAATCGGCACACAGAAATGATAGTCGAGTAAATAAGATTCATATACTTGAAGTCTAGGTAGGAAATAAGAACCTTGTCATCTATTGTTATCAGTACTAAGACTTCTTTCAGCCTGCTTCTAGTATATAGTTGAGTGATTGATTGATTGAATTAGTTCGACGTCCCTAATAAAACCTCCATTGGGGCATGCGGACGGGTACACCCAGGGCTTACAACGTAGCTGCCTAGTGTACCTATTCGTGGGTTAGGCGCTACGAGTGGTCATGGTGAAAGATCTCCGCCGTTTGAGAGCCAGCACTAGTTATGTACAGAGGGCAGCGCAAATCTGGTATATAGTACATACGCTGTAAGCCAGATTCAAAGACGGCACATTACGAACTAATTGTGATAGAATACTTACTGTGGTTTCCATCTTCATTGCATTTCACTAATTCGAAAGCTCACGCTGACACATACTTGGCCTATATAGCATTCTAGCGATTCTAGGTAACTGATTAAAGCAGCGCGATAAGACCTAAGACTGTTATACTAAGCTCTATCTTCTAAAACCGAATAATGCTGCCCAATACATGTAGCAAGACTATTCTCTGAGGCTGGTAGTATCATTTTGACTTGGAAAACACATTTGCGAACCACCATTGAGACCACGCTTGCTGCAATACTGGCTGTGTGTGCTGTACGAATCCTGTGCCGTCTGCAACCACGCTTTCTGGGAGATGGGCTACAGTCACTGCGCTAGATGTCGAGGGCTTATGGACGGCAGTGGCAGATTCTTTGTCCTGGGAAACTACTGATGGGCGAAGAACGTGGCCTCCTGGTGATAGCAAAGCATCGTCGAGGTAATTTGATAGTTCCTCCCATTGTATGCTTGTCGGAACCTGCGTCAATCCCCTTCGAAATTGCGCGTCTAACTTTGTCATGCTGTCTACGAAGTCGTATCTTGACAGGCCTATTAGCATTCGCAAGGCATCCGGGTAATCTAGGGTTTCCAATTGAACCTTAACTCTGGTTAGGAAGCTTGTGTCGGTCTTCATAGGATGCTCGGGGGACAGTAACAGGCTTATATACTCGAAGATGCTGTCCGTGTCCAGACTCGTGGGCGTGATTTCGGAGTTCGTTGACAAAGTGTGGTAACAGAATATCTTCTCTAGTTGAGAAGCCGGTCTCTTGGCGATTTTCCGAGCAAAACACTCCCGCATGTTGTACTTGAGAAGAACCTCTAACAACGAATCATACCCACCCATGCGCTTCCACGGGTGCATTTCATTGTGCGGACGCGATTGTACGTGCTCAGCCACAATCTTTTCGAAGTCCTCGAAATATGCTTGCAGCAGAAGATTAGATGCCGTGTCAGTCTTTTCGGCACGTGATGCTGCAGTGAAGAACAGCTCCATCAGATGCTTGATTCTGTCTCCACTTTCGCACACACGCAACTTATATTCCATGAGGATGACCTTACACAATGTCAAGTCTGCGTCGAAGGTTCCACGTTGCCACTCCTTGAGCATCGTCTGAATTTCTGTCGTTAGGATGTAGTCTTTCACCGTTCGATGAAGGAAGTCAACATGTGGATCGGCGTCATCTTTGATATGGCGGCCACGTTCACGTTGCGTGTGACTTGCTTTGGTCGTTTCCAGCAGCCCTCTGCTGCGGCCATTGATACGAAACTTCATATCTTCCACAATTTGTAGACTTTCCGTGCAGGTAAATGGTTGAGGATATGGTTCTGGGCCAGTATCACACTCATCTTCGATCTTGTCCAGACACCAGTAAGCAATCAGAGATAGCGGCTGGTCTGCGGCAAGAGCAATTTGGAACATGTGCGATAGGCGTGGGCGATAGATCGGATCGAGTGAATCGAACATGTATTTGAAGAATCCGTTCAAGTCGTCCGGGAATTCGCGCAGGCGTCTGCGCAACAGAACTACGCTATCACGATTACGTAGTCCCTCTACGAGCGAACGAACTGCGAGGCGAACCCAAAGGAAAACACCCTGAGACTTGTCGATGATCTCTTCTACGATGTCTTCAGCTTCCGTAGGGTTGATACCCGCAAAATTCCGATGGGTTGTGAGCTTTTCGATCACATAGTGTTGGATGTCTCCCCTGTTCAGATCTTCCAGATAGAGTTTATGTGATAAGTCGTTACCATAGGCTTCTTCGAATACGTTCCAGGGGCGGCTGGCCACACAGAGTTTTACACCAGCTTTGGTCAAACACCCGAGTGTGTGGAGGAGATAATCGTGGTCTTTGTCATGTTCACTGAAGTACTCATCGAGGCCGTCAACGAAGAAGCAGAACCTGTCCGCGGGCTGTACTGTGGAAAGACGCTGACAGGCCTCGAGGAGTATCTTCTCGGTCCACTCAAGGAATTCACCTGGAAGGCTCAATGGCGAACTATTGTCGCAGTAGATACTGACTGACGACCATGCTTCTGGTAGCACGTCTCTTATGATGCCCATGTTTTGACGCAGTATTTCGTACAACACGCTCCGAAGAAGGCCTGTTGACGATCGTTGCAGGCTTGTTCCGTTGACCCAGAAGAAGTAGTCGGATATGAAGAGCTTCTGAGGATTGGACCATCTTTGCAAGGCCAGAGTTGTGCGAGGGTCATTGACGAGGTGTTTCATGAGCGTACTTTTACCACTACCTGGTTTCCCACTGATCCAGAAGATTGGGTCAGAAGACTCAAGCCATGAAACGAATTTGTTTTGGAAGATCCATTCGAATGTCCCAGCATATGCCTCAGATACAGCAGCCTGTCGCTGGCGTCTCCCATTAAAGGTGAGAGCATTGAGTATTGTCAGCGCGACAATCATGTCTGACGCCTTTGACTGACACCTCTGAAGCATCGCCGAGAGTGTCATGAGCGTTTCGTGCTGCCTGTCAGAAGCATCTCGTGCCGGCGGTGTGGAGGCGTCGTGCTGTTGCACGGTAGCCAATTTCGCTTCAGCCAGGTTCCTTTCAATTCTCGTCAAAGAGTGACTGAATTCGGCTTTCATCTGCGATATCTGGGCAATTGTATCCTTGCCTACTTTGTCGCATGAGCTGTCTAGCTTGTCGAGTGCGATCCACATACGGTTGTGATCTTCGCTACGCGACAGTTAATGTGTGCTCTTGGACGTGTACAATAACCACTCACCTTTGCAACAAAGCGATTTCCAGTGCCAACTGGCGACGATGTGCATCCAGTCTCTCCACCATGCTCTTGATCCTTTCCTCGTTCCATGCAGTCGCGAGGGCAGCCTTGAAGCTTCTCCATTTCGAACCTGGACGTTTCGACTTCAACGACTCAGTAGCAGAGAGTAGCTCTGTTGCTGTTAAGTGACACTTCCGCGCCAGGTCCAACAAGGACGGATGAGCGCGCAGGACTTTCAACTGCGAAGAGGTGCCAGGAGACGAAGAGATCTTATCGCACCATTGACGCAGCGCTTCCGTCAGGGAGTTCACGTCCTGGATGTTTTGCGATGCTCCGGACGCCGAACGATGGATTGCTGTGGCACTACTAAATAACCTGCACGAGAAATCGACAAATTGCACGATGTTGGCAGCTAGACTGAGGGCCACAAGTGCCTCCATAGCGATGTGGGCAGAGTCGAACTTTCGTCAGGTTGGGAGGTCGCGCGAGCTCTTGAGGTTGCTGCTCCGAGGCTAAGTGTGAGGGGTCTTGAGGCTGAGCATGTTGGAGTACCCAACCAGGTCCTGCAGGTCCACCCAAAGCTGCGAGAACGCCTGCACCTGTGTGCCTGCGATCATGGGGCTGAAGGCTGAAGCCGTGCATTTAGCGCCAGCACTGCCTGTCACTAGCGACTACGGCAGCCTATAACTAGGTCAGCTGTAATAGCTTTTTTTACACTACTAATATTAAAAGTTAGTAATTATAATCTAAAGTTCGATTTTGTTGGTAACTATTAGGTATAGAAAATATTAATTAAGAGTATTTCTATTAAGATATATATTTTATTTATATATCTTTACTTAATATATAGCTTTAAGATAAGCTATTTTGATAGAATAAAGTAAGTTATAGAAAGTATACTTAAAGAATTAGCTAATATTAGCTGTCTACTTATAAATAAATCTAGAAAAGCAGAGCAAAAAAAAGCAGATAACAGCAGAAAAGTATCATAAAGCATTCAAGGCTAAACAACTTCGTAACTTGTTGAAAGATACGAGCCACCGCTTCAACTCGACAGAGTACGGCTCGAAAGTTCTGATGATCCACAAAGTCATGCGTCTCAACTTCCCCGAAAGCGATTGCAATGTATGGCTGGCCAATCATCCATGGAAGGACGCACGCAAAGCGGCCAGGAAGAGGAAAGGCAAAGCCGGTCCCAAAGCGAAGACAAGCAGGAAAGGTAAGGCCAAGACGGAAGTCGAAAGTCGAGGAAATGCCAAAGCCGTCACGGCCGTGAGCTTGAGGGCAGCGGAGATAACGACAACATCAACCAAGACGGCAAGATCAACGATGGGGATAGAACTGACGATGTGGGTAAGATCAGCGATGGCGATATCACCAAGGACGACGGTGACATCAACGATGACGGTAATGAGGGTACCGACAGTACCACCAACAAGGAAATCCGCCGGAATTGGCAAACCGACCTCGACAGCCTCTTCAAGCAGAGCGCAGACGATGAGGACGACGAAGTCGGCGAATTCAATGCTACCACAAGCACATATTTTCAACAGCAAGCCGCCATTACGAGCCCACCCAATCCACCTCTACCAGAGGATCTCAAACTGGCAATCAGAGACGCAGTCATGAAATGAGAGGAACGTGAGAAGGAACTCATTGCAAATGGTTTTCCTGAAAAATCGTTAGAATTTTACCGTGATCCAATCCGCGGAGAGTTGACAATTTTGCAGCAAAAGGCCATCGCCATCAACATAAAGGAATACATGTTCTTCAGATACGAAAGGGTAACTGATGAGGAGGTAAATTACTTACCTGGGACTCTGTTTTAGTATCGTGGAATGCTGGAAGGCTTGTACTTGGTGCCGTGGTGTAGCATAAAAGCAAACGGTAACAAGTAGCTGTGTCTGAATATCACTGGTGGAATGAAGGAAGTAGTCTTGGACTTCGCAAAAGTCTGCTCGCTAGGTAGCATCCATTGATGATCTTGTTCAACCATCGATTGCGTCTCTAAGTTCCAACCCCGGATTTAGTAACTCATGAAAGCTTCAAAATTACTCTCAACATCAAAATTGAACATGTGCGGCATTGCCAAGTCCCAATCACCCGTGAAGTCGGCAGGCATTTGGAAGTCGAATTCACCACCTGTATCTTCGCTGTCTACACCTGCTAGCCTCTCCAGCACTCGTACGCACCACTCCACCGCATTTTCTGCAGCTTGGCCCATCAAATTCTGCATCTCAGTGCGCCCCAACTTTTGCTTAATGGCACCGATTTGAGCGACGAGTGTCCTGAGGAGTAGATATCCTTTTATACCCGTCTCTCCGGCTTCGATGCACCGTAGATAGAAGTTTGCGGCGTCTTCGGGTATAGATAGCAAATCCGGGCGCGGCACGCTATCTTCCTCTTGTAATTGTACGCGCAGCTCAACTGCCAAAAAGGTTGAAGCGTGGAATGTAAATGCGCGGAAGAAGCCAGCTCCGCAGCGACAAAGGCGGGCAAAATCCGATTCGTTCGAGGTATCGCTGGAGTAGGCCAGACTCCAGAGCTTGAGGGAAGTGTCAACGACGGTTTTGCGCGAGAAAGCATAGATGGCTTCGTGCAACGAGGAATTAAAGTAGGGAATGTGCAAGGAGGAGATGTAGCGCTGCATAATGAACTCGATGGCTGTCGAAGCGAATGGATGAGATGATGTCGCATTCATGTCCTGCAGATCCCGGCGCAGAGTCTTGTATGATGCTCGCAAGGCGGTGTCAGTGCGGAGCGTCTCCTCAAATGTGCCGCTTGTCCTGGCATCATTTAAAAACTTGACCACGGTGAGGCGTACTGGCAAAGTTTTGCGGAGTGCTATCGCGCCCGATGTTGCCGTAAAGGCGTGGTCTGGCTGGCGGTTCGGTTCGTTCGCCATAAGCTCGTGATCCTCAAAATTGCCAGGTGGTTCGGTGTTGAAGTCCTCCAATGAAATGAGACAGGGACCACCAGATATTAAGCTGAACTGTACATTGAGCTCCAGTACTGTATTCCATATTCGGCGGCGCATCTCCGCGCTGCAAACACTCATTTTGGGCAAGTATACAGGATCTTTGTGCAGACCAATATACACTGCCTCTCGAATCAGTGCTCCTGCGGATATCCAGACAAGCTCAGACCCGACATCAGCATACTCCCGAGCAAGTAGTAGTAAGATACTGGTCTGAAGGTGCTGGATACCCAGTTTCGATTTGGAAGAAGGCGAGGAGAGCCAGGTCTGAGCTTCATAAATCCAGCGTGTTACTTCGGGTCGCATTGAACAGTTCTCGTCGAAAAACATCGCACCAATGGCCATAACGAGCTTCATCTGCACCATAAAGCCGGCCGTCGGTTCGGTGTCGCTTGTCCATAACGCCTCGTAGTCTTTTCGGAACGTGGGTACATATAAAATGCGATAGAGGGTTTCGATAGTCCGGAGATAGTGCTCGATAAGCTCATCGCAGACACCCTTGGTCGGCAGGTCGTTTGTTGGAAGTGTTGGCCAGTCGGGTGAGCGTGCAGCTTTGATCGTTCTCGCTATCATCTTGGCGCGATGAAGGGATGGTAGCATGCTTGATGTGCCACTTTTCAGGTGTAGTTCAAGTATGTCGATCACGTCGCGAAATACTACAAAGCCATTCATCCAATGACTCTGACCAAACACCCTGTTCTTGTGTGAGATGCCTCTGGGGATCGTGTACGCGCTACCCAGGTTTCGAGTATCCTGAAGTACGTCGATGGGACCTGAAAGGCCACTCGTGACATGAAGAGAGGTTGTAGGTGCTGGGCTAGGCGCTATTGATGGTACAATAGAGTGTCTGAAGCTACTGGTCCGAGCAAGCTGCTCTTCTAGATCCGTAATCTTGTTTTTCATGTAATCGAGTTCGACAGAATTGGTAGAGACAGGAGTAATTGGCAGTGTAGGCCTGTTCCAATGAGCTTGTGCTATAGCTTCTTGTCGGAATTGTTGAGGTGGACCTGGCGTTGTACGAGCATCAACGTTTGAGCTTTTTGGTCGCACACGGAGTGCTGGCGATATTCGCGTCTGTGTCGCCTGTGGTTGATCGATCTCATAGTTGCAAGCCGAGTTGGGAGATCGCACACAATTGTTGCATGGCAACTCACGATTGCACTTGGTCTTTCGTTTCCGACACACTGTACACGAACTATAGGCTGCGAGTCAGGAGTAATCCCGCCCACTCTGAATATAAATTGCGCAACTTCAAATTGCGATCATAAACACGCAAAAGGGTTGTACAGGCTTTTCGTCTAGGGAAACAATGAAGTAAAGTGACATGAGGAATGAAACGCGAGTCACACTTTGGAGGACGAATGATGGTGGGACGTACAGGGCGATTCTTTTGCGCTTCCTTGGTGGCTCAGTCATATCGTCGGATATCTGGGAAGGAGATGAAAGTGAAGTTTGAGCAAGTATAGATCGTTGATGGGGAAGCCAGCATATGATGGGGACGAGAGCGGAGATAAGGCCAACGCTAGGGGATACGCACCAATAGTAGTGTTCGCTGTTCAGCCCGGAAACACTTCCGTCTGGCGCTACGCTATCTCCGAGTTCCCGTCTCTTGAATCTGACACACTATGTTGAAAAAGCGTCATGATGACTGCTACTATCGCTCCATGTCTATCATATGATGAGGTGATACTGCTATTTATGCAGACATTGCGGTGCGCAGGTTTGAAGGGCGGCCCGAATACCTAGAGAACGAGGAGGCACAGCGTCTCAACAATGTCCCTATCAGCCTCGCATCCATATAACAATGCTAATCGTAGAAACAATCCCATATATCATAGACGCCGTCAGAGTACCATTAAGATGGCGAAGGGAGTTGCATACGGATCGTACCACAAGCGTTCGGGTGAGCCAAAGGCCTAGCGTGTCGGTCTTGTTATCACTGACCGAACATAAACACCTTCTCCGATAACAGCATGCCGCAGCTATTTGCTGTATATAGTCGGATACAAGATGGAATTTCTATCTCATCATCAGTTTATCTACTGTACTCGCGTCTCAACACCTAAGCATCTGTATAAAAAGCCATACACACTACTCAAGCTTTGGTGTTGCGCCATCAAGTCCGATTACCCACCATGACTTCTCCAGCAAGAACCGCCTCATCATCTTCTCTTCCCAAACACTCTACCGAAGATGTAGAGAAATCCGCTCAAGCTCCGTCTGACTGTAAAGACGACGGAAGCACTTTTGGTCCCGCCCCCGATGGTGGCACAACCGCCTGGCTCAACGCCCTCGGTGGTTTTTGCATCTTCTTCGGCTGCTTAGGCTTCACGTCTTGTTTTGGCATGCTTCAAGAGTACTACGGTACACATCAGCTCAGAAACTATAGTGCTAGCGACATCGCCTGGATTGGCAGTGTGAGCAACTTTATTCAGTTCAGTGGAGGTGCTATCGGTGGATCGATGTTTGATCGATTTGGTATCAACGTAAGTAAATACTGTGGACAATGGGAGTCATTACATAGGCTGACAGCGATGGTCAAGATTCTGCGAGTCTCTGCAATTCTTTACATCTTCGGCTTGATGATGACTAGCCTGTGCACGGAGGTAAGTCTTTATTACATCCAAGTAGGAGGAGGCAAGGCTCACATCGTACCTAGTACTACCAATTCATGCTCGCTCAAGGCCTCGTCATGAGTTCAGCAGTTGCATGCCTACAATTCCCCGCATTCGCCATTGTCGCTCAATACTTCGACAAGAAGCGCGCAGCAGCCATGGGCATCACAGCATCCGGATCGTCCATCGGCGGTATCATCTTCCCCCTTATCCTGTCCAAACTCCTGAACGGCTCTTCTATCGGCTTTGGGTGGTCGATCCGCATCATCGGATTCATTATTCTACCCTTTTTCCTTCTCGCAATCATGATCCTGAAGCCGCGCGTGCCCCCGAGGAAGGCGAACATATTCATTGGCGCAGCATGGAAAGATACCAAGTACTGTCTCTTGATCGCAGGCATGTTCTTCATGATGATGGGTATGTGGACGCCAATCTTCTACATGCCATCGTACGCTGTTTCAAGGGGTATGGGCGTCACTCTGGCCGGCAACTTGCTCGCAATCATCAACGCTACTTCTACTTTCGGCCGCATCATTCCTGGCATACTGGCCGATAAATTCGGAAAATTGAATTTGTTCGGCTTCGCTGGCATAGCGACCGGGATCATGGTTTTCTGCTTTGACGGGCCAAAGACAAACGCTGGCCTCATTGTTTACGTCATCTTCTTTGGATTTACATCTGGCACCATCATCTCTTCGGCATCAGCCGCCATATCTTTGTGCACCAAAGATCCTCGCAATCTTGGGACGTACATGGGAATGGGAATGGGTCTGGCAGCTTTCGCGACACTTGCGGGTCCGCCGATCAGTGGTGCGCTGCTGGAAAGATATGGTGGCTACTCCCAGGTGGCAATCTTTGGCGGCACATTCAGTGTCTTCGGTGGTCTTATCGTCTTATCGAGCAAACTGGTCACGCCTGAGGGCATCATGGGAAAGGTGTAGAAGCCGGTGTCTGTTCCAGACATACTGGTTTGCTTTGAGAAGTCTGTAAAATCATTTGAGCTCTGCTTAGCTTTAGTTCCCTTTCTTATTTTAGGGTAGAACAGGCATTACGGAAAATACACGTTCTTTGAGATCTCTGAGCTTGTGCAACAAAAGTGTGTTTTCGCGCGTAGTCCAAGGGATGCGTATCTGCACGTACACCACCAGGCAGTGACAAGATTTGTGTGCGCTCAGCAGATACGCGGCATAAGCTGATAGTCTTTAGATGTATACTTGTTACAAATACAGTGGAGCCTGAATATAGTCATAGCTTTAAGACATCCTACGTGGGCTCACAGAGATCTTTGAGTACATACACGCGATCTTTTCACCTCGAAGAAACGGCCACCTCCTAGATGATCATCAGTACATCGTTTCAAAGCTCAATCAGCTTCCTTCACCTCGAGCGATCCGAGAAGATCCTCTTACGCTTCAGCTATTCTCAAACAAATACTCACTCGCCCAATCCTCCCACTATAAATACAACTTACCCCAACATTACTTCATCGTTCAAATCAACAACTAGTTGGCGCGATCAGGTGGGACACCAGACTTAAGAAGCGTAGGACTCCAAGCCTTATAAGTCTTCTTCTTCTCGACATGTGAAGGGTGATTACATTAGTCTGGTGGGCGAGGGTTCGAGACCGCTCGATACCTCGTTTGGGTAGTCAAAAATCGCGGGTGGCTCGGGGGTATATTTTTTGCGACTTTTTTTGAGTCTAGCACTTAAGCTACGATTGCATATAAGTGAGAAGTCATTGCGAGCACGGAAAGCGCAAATAGTAAAACATGTAATAATAAGAAAGGTAGCCCTGCACAGTCACTTTGACAGTATCGCATCATAACACTGCATTCTTTTTCGTTGCAGTTATTTTAGCCTAGATGTGTTTGATATTTTGCAGTAAAACAACAAGACATCTATAATAGGTTAAATTTATTGCATACAAGGGGGTTAGGTTTCAGTTTGTAAAGATGAGATACATGACGGCATCAAGAAGAGCATCACAAAAGTCGTCAAGCAGGCCTTGCGCAAGCTCCTACAGCAGGTCACAGTCATCGCTACTGCATCATTCATCGCCACAAAATCCGCATCCAAAATTTTCAGACACACACACTGCCTTCTCGTAGACGAATCCGGCCGCCCTAACTATGTTTATGCTATCGAGCTTTTCTCAATCTACTAGAATGTGTCGACACGTTTCATGATCGGAGACCCAAGTCAACTTCCGCCTGTGACGTTTAGTCCAGACGAGTTGAATTTGTTCTAGAAGCAGTTGCAGCTCTCCGTACTCACTCACTTGCGGGCCACTAGCATTTCGATGTTCTTCCTTCCGTACACTGCGCGCTTCACGACTTCAGAGCTGCTGAAGATCTGTGCCCTGACGAATGAAATCCATGACCTGTCATCGGTTGATGGCGCGTGTGACGAGCCACGGCGGAAGAGTACACCACTTTGCCCGCGTGTATGCCGTTATGCTCTAATCTCTTCGACTTTGATATCCTGGCAGCCGAATGTCTTTGTAGCTGCTATTTGCGACAACAAAAATGCGACAGAATGCTGAGTGACTAGAAAACATTACGCGAGTCGAAACAGCGGCTTCAAAGGTGTTGGATTCATACAGGCTTACATATCGTATGGTGTGTTTTTGGGATATTCGAAGCAGGAAACCCAGGACGCCATTTTCGGTTGCGCAACTCAATTCAACTCGCTCTGCCATTATGCCCTTACAAGCGAAAGGGGATTGCTTGCTAGCCATGTTCGGTACGTCGTGAAAAGCCTATAAGCTGATGACGTCCGGACGCACGTGACTAGTCGTTGTGGGGAACTACAGGCGCGAGAACGCTAATCGTGCCACTAGTATTAGTTGCTGTACCTTAATAGAGAGTACCTGTCTAAATAATCATCCTCGGGCAGTATCAACCACAAATATTTGTCAACCTCAACATGCTTTCGATACCATATACTCAAAGGCGGCCGAAAAAGAAGCGTGGAATGCAGGTCAAGTACAGGCACAAGCAACAGTATGTTATCTACGATTTTTGTTTAATATGTATGATTCAAACACTCTAACTTTCGCAGACTCATAGCTCAAGATAGGGCTCGCCGCAGTAGACCGCGCGACGCTCTCCGCAATGACAGCGAAAAGCTCGATGAATACGAACAGTGGAAGGAGCGGAGAGAGAGGCACATATGACGAGGCAAAAAAGCGTTCAAGAAGCTGGCACAGAACAGAAATATGCTCATGCAAGAGTTTCGCCTCGCTGCAGCCAAGTCAGAATGTTTGGACCTGGCCACAAGGTTCCACCACGCCGTACCGCGTGAAGTGCGAGACATGGTGTACTCCTACCTCTGCCAACCCCGCCGCCAGCTCTCAGCAGAGCCACACAGCAAATCACAGGAGCTTTACTGTGGTAACGGAGAACCTCCAGACATGCCGCACTGGCAGAGGAAAGACATGGTCGGCCGAGACTTTGCCCGAGAGTACACCGAGTTCTTCTACGAGGCCACAGACGTACGCCTAAGCTTCACAGCCATCTCGCATCTACTTGCCCACGACCCTTTCGGCAGCGGCATAGTCCCTTCCGACTTTATTCGATCCTGCACGGTCGTCTTTGGGACTGCACACGACAGTTCTGATTCAGTGAAAGACGAGCGCGCCACGGTCCCGGCACAGCTGCGCGCTTTGACGAGAATAAAGCACCGCTCGGGAACAATCACCTTT
>Ga0265780_10004524_pt1 | contig 17878 bp, 16 predicted proteins | sample P1T30metagenome_FD_192432 | JGI IMG/M metagenome (GOLD analysis project Ga0265780, IMG submission 192432) | Plant litter microbial communities from East Loma Ridge, Irvine, California - P1 T30 | ecosystem: Environmental > Terrestrial > Plant litter > Unclassified | place: USA: California...
GACGGTGTGTACTCCCATGCCTCGAGCAAGCTGTGTGCCTGTGCCGTCAAAGTGGCCTGAGAAAGCACCACGCCCTTCGGTCTTGCAGTCGTGCCAGAAGTGAACAACATCATGCCACCCGCAGCAGTGTCAGGCATACCAACAAGCTCCACCTCAAAGCTCTCGTCCGAGCCCTTTTCCAACTTATCCACCTGAGCGAACAGTGGTGTATTCTCCAATCCCTCTTTCAAAACCTCCTTCGCCTGAGCGGCATACTTGGCCGAAGAGAGCAAGACCAGCGCTCCACTATGATCGAGAATATACCTCAACTCCGAAGAAGGAAAAGAAGGCGCCAATGGCACAGCGATGGCATTCGAGGCTAGGGCAGCGAGCAGGGTGACTGTAGGAAATAGAAACTTAGCTTCTGGAGCCTGAGACGAGAGAGGTATAAAGAGCTAATCCGCACCTACATAGTCGTAGCCGTTCTCGACCATGAACGCTATGCGCTCGCCGGCAATGCTCTTCTCATCTTTGCCCGTCTCTTGCAGCAAGCGCTCTTTGGCGCGCGAAACATCGCGCAGTAGTGAGCCGTAGGAGAAGGCTACGCCGGAGTCGTTGTTGACGACGGCTGTGGACGACGGGTCATGCTGGCGCATTGCCTCGAAGAAGGCCGAGCGCTGGAGGGCTGCCATTGCGGCGGATGTGCAAGAGAAGGCGCGTGAGTAGCGTGCTGGTGTAAGTGAATGGGCGACGGCGGCGTATCGGGTTCGGTTTGTGGGTAGAGAGCGTAGACAGGTGGTGACAGAGCGGCGAGCGAACATGATAAGACAAGGGCGAGGAGGAGGCAAGCAATCTCAGGATAAGGCGACAGGGCCTGGTCAGTGGTGCATTCGGCAGTTCGCTGGAGTGGACCTCACTGCAGGTGGCCTGTGTTGGGCAATGGATGATTTGATAGAGCCGGCGGGCGGCTTTCGTGAAGATCATGAAGCATCGCCGAGGCCGCTCAGCGAAGTCGCAGCCCGGCACCGGCTCTCCATCTCCGCGAGAACATGGTGGTACGAAACAAAGATAAACCGGACCTCATCGTTCGGGATGTAGTGCGGCGACTCAGTGTTGCCCAGGAAGACTAATAAAGTGCAATAAGAATGCATAAGTACATGGTGGGCAATGATATGAAAGATTGGCGTCATATATTATAGATGGTATAGACATCTTCAAGACTATGAACTGAAAACCAAGAAAAACGAAATCCAGAATGCTCCACGTCCATTGCGCGGTTCGACCGCTGCAATAGATAGTGCATTGCATATCCTCCCAGGGTATCCCAACACTGCAGTGTCATCACTGCATCCTGTTCATCGTGCAAACGTTCGAGTCGTTTAAACAGCGCTGCGGGCCTCGCTGTTGTCGACCTTCTGGCGCCTCTCGCGGCCCTTGTCGGACCACGGGAAGTGGGCGACGGGAATGATGAAGAAGGAGTTGCTGGGGTCTGCGATACCGGCAAGGGCGTTGTACCTATGTAATGATTAGTCCAAGTTTGGTAGAGTCTGGAGAGGCAAGATCGTAGACATACCATGCGGTGAAAGCAGCAAGAATACCAAAGGCACCGCCAGCCCTCAACAGACCGGTGTGAGGGGAGCCAGTGCCGCCGTGGTAGAGGTATGCAAGACCGAGGAAAAGGAATGCCAGATCAAGCGTGAAGAAGAGCAGGAAGAAGGCGACAGTCGAGCGGAGGGTGCAGATTAGCAGCAAGAAAGTGAAGATGAACCAGCCGAAGAGGTAGATGCCAAACGAGTCGAGGAATGGCTGTGGCGATTCGGCTTCCAGTGTTGATGCGATTTGGAAGCCACCGGGCGTGAGAATGATAGCAGTGCCGATCCAGAAACCGCCGTAGGAAGAGAGTGCGGTGGCACCAAAAGTATTTCCTGTAGCCATTTCCCTGTACATCGTGTCAGTTTCGTGCTGCGTTTCTGCTGTTGATTCATGGCCAAACTTACCACATGCCAGCAAGAAGCTGAACGAGACCGCCATACGCGAAAGCGGCTCCAACGACGATGTTGGGCTCAGAGAGACCACGGGTGCCCAGGTTGATGCATGACAAGACGAAGGTGGTCAGAGCGAAAGCACTGAGACCGAGAGGAGCCGGGTTGGCGAGGTTGGACGCTGGGGGCTTGTAGAGACCAGGTTGGAAGTCACCACCGAAGGCGGGAAGACGGACAGATTCGCCAGTGTTTATGTGAGCGAGGGGGTTTCCGCCGTAGTCGTAAGGCTTGCGCTGTTTCGTGGGTTGGCCAGCAGCGTGGTCGTAGTGGTCGCTGTGACCGTTGACCGGGGACTCCATTGATTCCTTGTTGATCTCGTTGTGCTGTTGTGCGGTGGCCATTTTGGCGGTAGAATGTCTTCAGGACCGGTAGTCGTGTGTATTGAAGGTTCCGAAAGTATCGCACCAATACCAAGGGTGACGGCTGTGATATAAGTAGCAAACACAGACAAACAACGGCGGCTGAGGTCTGAAAGGTAAAGAAGTAATTTCGTAAATACAAAAGAGGATCTCGCGCGGAGAGTGGACTCGCGCTATATACCTTAACCTTCTCGCACAGACTGAAAGCTCTCACTCATTCCTCGAGGCTCCACCTCCGTCAGCCGAGCGCCTAGCACGGGGTGTGGGGAGATGCTTCGATTCTCCAGTCTCTAGAGTCTACCAGGGACGATGTGGAGACGGACCAATGGAAGGGTGATCGCCATCGTCTTGCCATCCGTTCGGCAGACATGGAGGTGAAGAGCTAAACCAGCTCGGGAAACAGACCATGTCACTTGCAGCCAGTCGCACGCCGCACCACCCGTCCATGGCTCCATGATTTGATGCAGCTCGGTGTTGTGAAGACTCCGGTAGGATTGCCTCTCGAATCCTAGCGTGTTGGGGCACTCTATTCGCATCAAGGGCAGCGTGGAGCGTGGTCAGCACGCAAAGTAGTTGTAGTGCTACTGAATCTCTGTGGCCATAGCCGAGAGAAGACGGCGAGGGCAGACCTGCGTCCCCTAGTCCGCCCAGCAACACGAGTGTGTATGAGAGTCGGAGATCTCTCCTATGAACGAGATGCCGAGCATCAATGACGCGGTTGATGATAAACCGCCGGCAACGGCATCACTCGCGTGATGCCAAATCCATTTCACTTGTCTGATGTCACCGACGACGGCAGCCCTGGGGAAACGAGCTTCCATCGAACCAGTGGGAGGGCTGGTGCCAAGTGCGCCCGAATTGCTTGTCTCGACCGTCTGTCAGTAGGGCGATAGCGTGATGGCAGTCAGCATGCGGGTATTGAGAGGGAAGTCTCCGCAGCAATCAAACAAAGCCATGAAACATCGGCGAAGGATTGTTGCGCAAGCGTGTGCAGTCAATTAATCCATCCGTCCAGGCAGATACACCCGCACGTAGCGTAGGGTAGCAGTCTGTGCATGATTGATGTCCCCCTCGGCTGCTGTTCGTCCTCATGCCCTGTCTGTCGAGGGTTACGAGTTACGACGGATGCGCGAGCAAGCGATATCGCTAAGACGAGTAAGCACTCGAGCCAATAGCCGCCAGTTCAATCCAGTCAATTCGGACACGGCGGCGGCTCATCTCACCCAGAATGCCCTCCTCTGGTTGCGCTCGAGCCCCTGTGTTGACACACAACCCAAGCGAGGCGTCTCATCACACTCTCCAGCCGTTTTGCAACTAGCAAGTGGTGTGCATAATCTGCGGGGAGCACGGGGAGTTTCCATCTGTGCATCGGACATCCTTGCTGCCTTTTTGACCACGACGCCGCCACTATGGTCTTGCCGTGCCGGTACGACCGCTCAAGCGTCCTTTGTCTGTCTTCGGCATCGCTGTCGGCGCGTTGGTCCGCCGGAGGAAAGGGAAATGCTGGTTTGGTATGCGTCCATCCCACGGCCTTTTCGGTAAAGACTGGGGAGTGTGGGACTTTTGTGTGGAGTTAGGCAGGTCCCTGATGAGGTGTCGTGCTCGGCTTCTTCTCGCAACTCTGCACAGTGCATGTGATAGCGCACGCGCGAAGAGCCCGTTCACCTTTTCAAACGTCTTCTCGGTGCCTCGACGGCACAATTGCAAATCCCTTTTGCTCTTTGATAACTACAGTACATGTACTTTACTTGAGGACGACCCCAAATTCTGCCATATATTCATTCAAAAACGCCACGAGCATGCCCAAGCAACCGCCTCAAGTCTTTCCTGTGCTTGTTTACACGCTTGTGCAAGCCTCGCGGCGCCTCTTAATCAATTCGATATATTGCGCGATGGCTTGCGACGCGTGCGGCTAAAATATCGCATTCCTCCGCTATAACACGATAATTTCACAGGTGGTAGACCTCGATTCAGGCTGCTGGAGCTTACTCATATTAGCCGGATCCTTCCAGTGACACCCCTGAAGGATTGTTCTTGCATTCATAGCCAAAACAACATTGTTGCTATACCACAAACCCCGACATCGCCTTCATTTCTTGGGGCTTCGACTAATCGCCCGTCGCACTTCTATCTAACAGTAACGAAGCATCCTGCGGAACATCATCATCTCTAATAATATCGACCCGCTCCTCAAAGTACTGGAAGCGCTCTTCTTCGCTCTGCAGAGCAAAGAATACCGCTTTGTCAAAATCTGCCTTCTTGACAAGGTATATCTGGCAGCAGCCCCAGTCAGCACGATGCAACAGACACGTGTGTATTTCACTCGTTTCACTCGATCTTCACTATACCTTTTGATTCCAATAGCCACAAACATGAGTCGTTGGTCTGCTTCCAATGCAATAGTCGGGATGATCAGGAGCCAGGCCCCTAGCTGCGTACAGTTCGCGTTGCCGTGTACCATCTGGCTCCTCGGTGGTGTTCTGGGTGGTCTCGGGATCTTGGGTGCTTCTTGCGGTCATTCTGGCTGACAGTGCCTGTGTCAATCAGGCGTGAGGGACATGCGCGAACCACCAAGGACAGGTTAAAGCATCCACCCTTAAGCCACTCCGCTGGATCAGGTACTGAAGTATACCGCATCTTACCATGTCCCTTGAGATCGTCATCCCAACCCCGAGCCGTGACGCGGCTTGGCGTGGAGACTTCTGTCATCGCCAGATTTACTTTGGAGATGCATGTACTGGTACAAGTACTCCAATTATTTATTGGAATGACGATGTTGCTGGCCGTAAAAGGGCAACACATAACGTCGTGGATCGCCTATTGCTGCCTCATGCGATCTCGAGGCAAAGCGTGGCGTCTGTGACCACACCATACCAGAACTTTCTCACATGTAAGACAGACTGTGGACGGAGCTGCTGATTCTCTCGGTGGTAAGATTGACTTGACCTCGATTTGTAAGTGGCGGAGGTATAAACACTGCTGACAGATACATTCTGCGAGTACCTCTGGCCAGGTTACTATAGGTAGTATCGGATCTAGGAACACACGCTCAAGAGTCCACACCAACACTTTCGCATTTGAATTTCTGGAAGCATTCTCCAGACCTAGCCCGCGGTCACACCACCATCCGCCGTCCACACCGCTCCATTGACAACCTGCGCCGCGTCCGAACACAAGAACAGAGCTATCTCGGCGATTTTGTTGACATCGCATAGCGCTTGCTCTCCGATGTCAGGATCTGTTGAGGAAGGCGCAATTAGCTCTCGGACCCTCAAAGCGAAAAAGAAAAGAATTTGAGATGCTGCGAATGAACTTACAAGTTTGTCTCATACGAGCGACACCGTCCATGTTGCAACCTTCTGCGAGCGTGGCGCTGATGTTCGTAGCCATCGCACCCGCTGCGATAGCATTGCAACGGATGCCTTTGGAGCCGTAGAATGCGCCGGTGTTTTTCGTCAGGCCAACGAGACCATGCTTGCTCGCGGTATATGCAGCACCTGTGGGATGCGATATCAGTACGCATTTCTTCATATCGGACGATCGCCGCCCAGAGTAAACGCAGGTAGGAGACATACCGCAGTTGAAGCCTCTAAAGCTCGCAGTCGAGGCAATATTGACAATAGCTCCTTCCTTCCCGGTCTCCAACCATTGCTTGATGGCACGACCACTAACAACCGCCGGAGCCGTGAGGTTCAGAGCGATGACAGCGTTCCATGTCTTTTTTTCCATTTCAGCAACCGCATCAAACCGGTCGATGCGACCTGCCGAATTGATCACATAGTCGATCCCACCGAACATCTTCTCGCCCTCGGCAAACACCCTTTCAACTTGGTCGTCTTGGGTGATGTCCGCCTGCAGCACCAATGTGCACTCTGGATACGCCGAGGACACTTTCTCCTTGAAGTCAGACATTAACTCTTCGTTGATGTCGCATACCACGACATTTGTTCCGACTCGCAGGAAGGCTTCTGCGATGGCTCTACCGAGGCCGCCGCAGCCGCCGGTAATGAGAGCCGTTTTTTGGATGAATCTTTGCTGGGACATGTTTGTCGATTATGCCGATTCGGATCGTTTGTATCGGTCGACTGGTTGGATTTGAGAGTTGGTGGAGAGCTTCTTGCATGATGACCAAGAACGATTGCATATTTCCGCCTGCTTTTGTAGGCGGTCGGTATATGGTACGATTCATGATAAGTACCCACTGTGTGTATCGTACCACTTCGTATACTCTCGTATAACGCAATCTTCTTGATCCGCGCTAGCTTGCTGGTCGAGACTTTGTAGGAGAATTCGCAGAACTCGTGTTTGGACAACCGCCTCTGGGAGACGCAACATCCGAACGATTGGTCTGGCCTTCGAAACGTTTGGTTTTTCGTCAATTTACTCAGCATATTCCTCGGAGCATTCTCATGGGTGATAGAGCCAGGTACCAGGAACGATACCGAGGCCCCGCGAGCTCTGGCCTCCGCCTACGCCAAAGTTTGTCGAGATGGACAAGCTCACTGGCACCAGCATGTCCACAGCGTACTAGGCTTGCCGATACCACCGCCTGCGAGAGCCTGATCCAGTGAGATAATCCTGTTCTGAGACCGCTCTCTCACTAATACAAGGGTGACTAAGGCATAAGGAAGTCGCTGATACTACTACCATCTATCGACAAACTTTAGCATGGACTGAGGAGTGGAGCTGAGTGGGTCGAAAGTGTGGAGAGAGCTCCAGGGTAGCTCTTCCACTGTTTCGCAACACAGAATCACGTTTACAATGAGAGGTATCATCGATCGTTGAACAAATATACCTGACTTGAAGTGAGGACTGGTCGCGGCATCTTTGACTCTTCTATACAGCAATCTTCAATTTCCATTCGTCAACGAAGCTCGAACGAAGCTCGACTGCACGGGACTAGATAGTCGAAGATCGACATCATCCTGCATCCCGCATCACATCACACCAGGCAGCACTGTTCCTAGTTCCTACCAAACCTACCTAGCAACTCCTCAACTCCAAGGCCCATTTATCTCAGTCTCACTTCCTTCACCTTCTCCATCCAACTCTTCACATCCACCACCATGACCGCAGGCGGCGACAAAGCGCCCATCTCCCACAACCACACCGCCCGCACCTACTTCGACCACTCCTCCGCCCAACGCGTCAATACCGATGCCGTGATCGTCGAGTCCCTCCGCAGCGAATACCCCTCTCTCCGCCTAACCGTCGTCCCCCAGCGATCCTGCAACCTGATCTCCTACGCCAGCTCCGGCAATGCAGGACTCGCCTCGATCGACAACGAGAAAGACCGCCTTCGCTGGAATGCCTACATCCCACCTTCCACTCGTCTAGACAATGGCGACGGCGCCATAGCCGAAACCGTCAAGTTCGGCAAGTTCCTGCTCGATTGGGAGGGGAAAGAGTTCGTGGTCCTGGTAGTCGAAGGCAGGGATGGCACCATGGCCTACCCCAACGCTGTGAATCAATACATCCTCTCCTCCTCTACCGAGTCAACTGACCGCCTGCTACTGGCGGCAGGCAAATGGTCCAATGACCTGCACGGCGAGATCTGGGTCTTTGATGGCGGCTACTGGCAAAAGAGCGCGGAGCTGTGGGACAGCGTGGCCAAAGCCAGCTGGGACGACGTAATCCTGGACGCCGACATGAAAGACGCCATCCGCTCAGACGTCGACCACTTCTTCAGCAGCCGCGACACCTACCAAAACCTCAAAGTCCCCTGGAAGCGTGGCATCATCTACTGGGGACCTCCGGGGAACGGCAAGACGATCTCCATCAAAGCCACAATGCACACGCTCTACGAACGCAAAGACCCGATCCCGACCCTCTACGTCCGCAGCTTGAGCTCTTTCGCGGGGCCGGAGTATTCCATCAACCAAATCTTCAGCCTGGCGCGCCGCACGGCGCCTTGCTACCTCGTCTTCGAGGACCTGGACACGATCGTGTCAGACAATGTACGCTCGTACTTCCTCAACGAGGTGGATGGAATCAAACGCAACGATGGCATCTTGATGCTCGGGTCGACGAACCATCTCGATCGTTTGGATCCCGGGATTTCGAAGCGCCCGTCCAGATTCGATAGGAAGTACTTGTTCCCGAACCCGGACGAGCCGCAGCGCGTGCAGTATGCGCACTACTGGCAGAAGAAGCTGGAGAGTAATGAGGAGATTGAGTTCCCGGATGCGCTGTGTGAGGGCATCGCGAGTATTACGGACGGGTTCTCGTTTGCGTACATTCAGGAGGCGATGGTGGCGAGTTTGTTGGCGATTGCTGCTAAAGGGGGCAAAGGCAAGGCCGATCAGCTTGTGGCAAACGTTCGGAAGCTTGCGCTCGATCATGGCGGAGAAGATGATTTGGAGAAGCTGGTCTTGTGGCGCGAGATCAAGAAGCAAGTCAAGATCTTGCGGGACGAGATGGGTGACGAGCAAGGGGAGGCTGTGATCGCTGCCGAGGCCAGGGAAGGAAAGCAAATCAAGATCTCGGAGGCAGAGACAGGCGACAAGTTGACTGGGGTGGCGGATGCTGCTGAGAGTGACGAGGACGCGGCGGTACGGGAAAGACAGCAGGCCTTCATTCAAAGTCTCAAATAACAAACCGCATGAATTCTATCAGGAAACAGTGTATTGAGCTTCCTCGGGAAGACGCTGGATGGCGAACTAAGCAGCTTAGCCTCCGAGGCATTCAGCGCGCCATCGAGGATCTAAACGACGACATACGCGAGAAGAAGTGGCTATGACCTTGTAGTTGGTGCCTGTTGACATCGCGAATGGTTCGAACAGCCAGGTTAGATTCAAGGAACGAGATTATGAAACACACTGCTACGAGACCATCATATTTCATGTTCCAGAATCCATCCTCTTGTTCCCGACGCCGTGGTTGTTGTTTAGACCAGTCAGGCGCGAGCGAACTTACAGACTGATGCGGTGGCAGCACTAAGGCACAGGGCTGGCAGCTGCCACTGTGCAATCACTCTGTTTTGGGATATGAGCCACCTTGTGGGCTTTGTCGACTGGAGCCTCGCCGAGCTTACTGGACGGAAGGACGAGTTGATCACGGACCCACCGCTCTCGCAATTGATGATATTCGCTGGGACCTCTGAGGGTGGACTGATCGTGAATGGTCGGGTGGCGGTTCTACGCGTGCGCGGAGGGATTCGGGTCCTAGATCTGAGGGAATGTTTCGAGATGATGATGCACTCTGGAGAATTCCAAATCAGACTCGTACCTTTCCGAGTGTTGGGGCAACAGATGGAGGATGGCCGCGATGATGATGGCAAGTCAAGCGCGACCGGAACGTGCTTCTTTGATCTCGATGAATACAACAGCGAGCATCGACGGCGAGTCTCAAGAAGATACCCTAGGGTAAACCTCCTAGCCACGCCACAGTGGGGTGCACAGCGACACCAGCGCTATGGTAGCGAGCCTGGCGAGGGCTATCTGGCAAGTGGCTTCCCCGAGAATGAGTACGAGTGGAGCTATGGAGATCGACTGGAGGATTTGCCGAGCCGCAGACAGGACGATGGCAGTGAGTTTGGTGAGGATCGTTTGGAAAGCGGCGTTTCAGGGGATGAATACGAGAGGAACTGTCATGACCGATTGAGGGACTGGTCGGACGACGGCGAATATGGTGAGGATGATTTGGGAGGTGAGGCGGCCGGGGATGGATACGGCTGGTATTCCCAGAACGAATTGGAGGGATGGTCCAGATCCAGCCAAGGCAATGACAGCGAGTCCGGCAAGGGTGGTTTCGCAAGCGATGACTCTCAGGATGGGTACGAGTGGAACTTCTATGATGAACTGGAAGAATGGTCGAAATTGGCTTGATGATGAGCCAAAAGGATGGGCGAGCTTGGTATGAGACTTGATAGGGCGTAGGTCTTGGATTTGGAGAGTGAGGAGTGAGAGCTAGAGCAAGCTGAGCAGAGATTGGGTGTTAGTGAAGTGACTGAGCTGCTCGATCATTAGCGTACTTCCTTGAATGAACTTACTGCCACTTTTGTCTGATTTGTCCTCCGTTTGCCATCTAACGTCGCACTAAAATCAAGCTGTAGCTTGCCACTCATCCTCACTTGAGGTTGTCACTCCCACTTGTGCGCAGGCACGTGCGACTCACCGTCTTCAACGTGAACACTCGCAGGCGCATGCAGCCAAAACTGCGACAGCCTTCCTCACCAAGTCCCAACAAACATCAAGGCCATGAGCGAGTCAAATAATACCAATCTCACCCTCACTCTCGACCGAAGCCAACGACCTGGCGAAAAGCCACCACCGAAATCAGTCAAGCCCCACAGCTTCCTCCGTCAGTCCCCGTCATACATAGACATCATGGCGAGTCCAAATGAAGTCGAGCTCACTCACGACCCAAGCAAGCGCGCCGGTGGTGAGACATCCGCGACATCAGTCAGAAGCGCAAAGCCCCAAACATACAAAGCTCCAGCTGTGACCGCGGTTCTGCAAACAAACGAGCTTCTGCATCTCATCATCGCGGAGGTACCTCGTGAATACAGGACCTCGCTCCGCCACGTCTCAAAGTCGTGGAAAGCTGTGGCAGAAAAGATAGGTCACGTCCTCATCCTGCATCTTATCATCGGAGAGGTACCACTCGAACACAGAGTTTCAATCCGCCGCGTCTCGAAGGCGTGGCAGGCTGCTATGTTCGCCAACGAGCAAGTGGAAGACTCGAGTGCGGCTGCGGTCCTGCAATTGCCTGAGCTGCTTTTCATGATCATTTCCGAGGTGCCGCGCGAGCAAAGAACCTCGATCCGCTGTGTCGCAAAGAGCTGGCACGCTGCAGTAATGAAAATCGGTCACGCTTTTGAACCTTCGGAGTACGAGCCCTCCACAGACGATAGAGTCTGGGCTCTACCCATGTACTCGCCGCACATGACCCTCAAACACAACCCAGCGTTCGCCTCGAATCCAGCCTGGGTGGATGCAAGCTCGCGCATGATTCGTATGGGTGGTCGCATCTGGTGTCAATGGCTATCGTTCCATGCATTCCGAAGCGCCACCCAACTCGGCGAGTTGGGAAGCGAATTCATCACTGACCCGCCCATCACGCAGGCGAAGATCCACTGTGGCTACGTCTCGCTCGATGTGCTGCTGCAAGTGCGTGATGGGATAAGGGTCAGAGATGTGCTGGAGTGTTTCTCGGAATTTCGTCACCTCAAAACAACGCGTGTGAGCGTGTTATTCGGAGACGAGACGATGCGTGCCGCATTTGGACTTCTGTTTCCGGCTCAAGGAGAAGTGGAGTCGGACTCTTCTGACGACGAGAGTTATGAGGAGTCCGAGGAGGGCGACGACACAGATGTTGCGATGACCGACACAGACAACGGTGATGACAGTAAGTCGGATGAGGACGACGAAATGAGTGATTGAGCGAGCTGGGTGATGAGGGGCTTCAAGACATGGAGAGTGCTTGACTCGACGTAGCGATCGACGCTACTGATTAGCTGCTCTTGGACATTTTGACCGATGCTCTCCACATCCAGGTCTGCCATCAATGGAGGCACAAGACCGCACGGCGTCGGAGATCGGTCGTTAAGTTGGATCCAAGTGATGAAATGCGCTGTGGGGACAAGCAAGTGGGAGCGAATAGGGATGGGCTGTGAATTAGCATTTCATACTCACCAACAGTCCTACCCAATAAGCGGAACATCATCAAACTCCTTCCTCATCCAAACCCTCAACTTCTCCAAGCCCTCCTTCAGAATCTCCGTCTTATTGACATACCCAAACCGCACATACCCCTTGAACTCCTCCCCAAAACAGTCTCCAGGCAGTAGCATAACGCCCGTCGAAGCCTGCAAACTCTTACAAAGCGCAACCGCGTCCACAAGCTCCCCATCCCGCTCAAACTTGACAAAAGCAGTCGTGCCAGCCCTCGGCTTCACCCACGAACAGTACTCATCATGCTTAATGATGAATCGTTCAAGAAGTTCGAGATTCGCCTTCGAAAGCTGGATATTCCTCCCCAGCAGCGCATGAATTGTCTCAGGCGCCAGTGCAAAAGCAGCAACACTCTGGTCCAGCTGACTGACAGAAATCGTCGTGTAATCGCGGACTTTGGCGATGGTTTCGATCAGGTCTTTGTTGCGGCTTGCGATCCAGCCTACTCGTAGGCCCGCGAGCGAGTAGGCTTTGCTGAGGGATCCGGTGGCGATGGTGTTTTTGTAGCCGGTTGAGAGGAGCGAGGGGGGGAAGTCGGCGTCTAGGGGCGAAATGGAGTGGAAGAGGGGCCGGTAGACTTCGTCGCTTAGGATGGGGATGGATTTGGATTCGGCGTAGTCGGAGAGGGAGGTCATTAGGGATTTGGGTAGGATGGCGCCGGTGGGGTTTTGGGGGTTGCTGCGGATGTGTTAGATATTGGAGCATGGACTTGGAGGGAGAGAAAGTACTTGATGATGATGAGTTTGGTGTTTTCTTTGACGAGAGATTTGAGCTCTTCGAGATCGGGCAGCCATTTGTTGTCGGGCTTGGACTTCCACAGGGAGACTTCGGCACCTAGGCTCTCCGGAATGGAGTATAGCTGTTGGTAGGTTGGATAGTGGCAGATGACATGATCTCCAGGACCGACCAGAGCGTACAAGGCAAGATGATTCGCGGCGATGGCGCCTGGTGTGATCAAGATATTTTCGGGCAAAAGAGGCGTGCCGACTTTGGTGGAATACAGCCGGCTCAGGTTGTTACGCAGTTCGGACGATCCGCGAATCTCACCGTAGCCTTGGACTTTAGAGGAGTCCAGGAGTTTGCTTGCCGTGGCTGTTTTGTCTTCGGATAGGGCGAGTAGCTCGTCGATGGAAATGCTGGCACAACATGTTTCGGCAAGATTGTATTTGGCCGAGGTCTCGTATTCGTCCATCCACTGCCGCGTGTCAGGTTATGCTGCGTGTATATTCCATGATACTGGTATCCTTTGAAGGGTGTTATTACATACCTGCTCTACAGCGAATGGTGGGATGGGTGCCATGGTGTCTTTAAGGCGATGGCGTTCCTGACTTACAGGGTACTAAATCAAGTAGTCAAAGAAGATAGAAGTCGGTGGTATTCGCTTACAGTACGCGGAGAAATGAAAGGCGACCTGCATGAGATGATGACTCGGTATGTTTTATACTTCCGGTTGTCATGTATGGCGTATGTTCTCCGCATACGTGTTGATCAGTTTTAGCATACCTCAGTACGCCCTACGCCCTTTTGTTCTTACACAGACATATTGAATCGATACTGCTAGATGGATATTTTCCAAGTGGAAGGTGCTCTTGAGAATAGAGCTCTGATCAGGCGGAAAGACCTTGTAGATAAGATACATTTCACTTACGTGTATCATCGGTGATTTAGTGCGCACGTGGCAAAACGATAGCTCAGCCTCGGCGTTTGATGTCTCGATGGCTGTGCTTGGACGCGAGCTCCACGCTGCCGTCCTTGGTCCATCTGGTGGTGGCGGGGACGGAAGATACCAAGAACGCCGCAATCACTTCCAACAACCATACCTACCTAGCCTTCCTTATCATCGTCGTCTGTCTCTTCCTCTTGTCACATCGCGACTCTTCTACTAGACTCCCCAATCTGTCCCAACACCTCCAACCTACGCCGACGAGACATACCTCCAGCCTCCATGCGATAACCGCGATTCCTACCACCCACCCTGCTGCCTGCGCCGACACACCATGTGGCGATCATCAATAGCAGTGACCGTCGTGTCACTGTTGACATTACCTTCAGCCCTCGCAGACGTCAGCCTGAACTCCCAAAAGTCTTTCGTCCGCACCGACACCCTCTTCGCATCCGATCCATACCTTTCTATCTACGGCGACCGACCAGACGATTGCCCACCATGCTTCAACTGCAACCTTGACGATTTCACATGTCTGCAATTCGCAAACTGCACCAAGAGCAGCGGGAAGTGCTCATGTCCTCCTGGATTTGGCGGAGAAGATTGCAGCCAGCCGCTTTGTGGCTCCCTACCCGAAGGAAAGGATAGACTACCAAGAGAGGGCAAGGAGTGCGATTGCCACGAAGGATGGGAAGGAATAAATTGCAATGTCTGCAAGACAGACGATGCTTGTAACGCAATGATGCCTAATGGAGAGGATGGCGTCTGCTACCGCGAAGGGCTGGTCGTGAAAGAGAACTTCCAAATGTGTGACATCACAAACCGCAAGATCATGGATCAGCTCAAGGACAAGAAGGCTCAGGCAACTTTCAGCTGTAATGCAGAACGAGAGGAGTGCAACTTTCAATTCTGGGTCGACCAGAGGGAGAGCTTCTACTGCGCTCTTGAGAACTGCGAGTGGAGCGCATCGGCGACCGAGTCTCAAAACAGCACTCACTACAAGTGCAAGGATATCCAGTGTGCATGTATTCCGGATCGCTTCCTATGTGGAGAGGATGGAAGTGTGGACATTGGCGATTTCCTGGATCAGGAGATCAAGGGACCTGCAAGCTTCAGCTCTGTCAGCTCATCGAGTGGCTCACATTCTTCATTCTCTGAGCCAGCCATGAACGATTTGATTTCGAACATCTTTGGTGACGAAACGATCACGCTCAGTTGCGGCAGTGGAGAGTGTCTCTACAAGACCGAGGTCCCAGGATACGAACGTCCGGTCAAGAAGATCAACACACCACTGATCGCCGGTGTCATCGCTGGCTGCGCATTGTTCGTGGTCGCAGTGATTTTGATTGTCTTCTTCCTGGTCCGTCGCAATGCTCGTTATGGTCCCATTCAACTTGGCGAGGATGACGAGGACGACGCTGCCAAGTTGCTTGCCGACCACAAACCGGCGGCGCTTGCCTTTGAGAACGTCTCTTACCACCTGAAGGGAAAGCAAATCCTGTCCGGGATATCTGGTGCTGTTCACCCTGGTGAGCTCATGGCGATTATGGGAGCATCTGGAGCTGGCAAGACTACCTTCCTCGACCTGTTGGCCCGCAAGAACAAGCGCGGTGCCTGCGTTGGTGATTTCTGGGTCAATGGCGAGAAGATCCAAGACGACGACTTCCGTAGTGCCATTGGTTTTGTTGACCAAGACGATACTATGCTGCCAACTCTGACAGTCCATGAGACCATCATGGACTCGGCTTTGCTCAGACTACCAAGAGACATGAGCTGGTCAATGAAGGCGCAAAAGGTGGAAGATGTCGAGAAACAGCTGGGCATCTACCACATCCGTAATCAACTCATCGGCTCGGAAGAGGGATCAGGTCGTGGCATTTCAGGCGGCGAGAAGCGACGAGTCGGCATCGCGTGTGAACTTGTCACCAGCCCGAGCATCCTCTTCCTGGACGAACCAACCTCCGGTCTCGATGCCTACAACGCGTTCAACGTTATCGAATGCCTGGTCAACCTTGTCAAGTCTTACAACCGCACTGTTGTCTTCACCATCCACCAGCCTCGCTCCAACATCGTCGCACTGTTCGATCAGCTCGTCTTGCTCGCTCAGGGCCGCACAGTCTACAGTGGACCCTTCCACAAATGCCAGAGCTACTTTGACAATATCGGCTACTCTTGTCCTCCTGGATTCAACATCGCAGACTACCTTGTCGACCTGACAATGCACGCAAGCCGTCCAGACAACCCCATACCTGAAGATGCTCAACCCTACAGTGATGATCTCGATGGTAGGGCGACAGTTGCCAGTTCAACGATTGCCGTCAAGAGCATTCCAAGCATCATCAGCAACCCAAGCATCGAGGATGGATCTAGCGGCAGCGCCATGAGACCCAAGAGCAAGCGCAAGACCAGCATCCGCCAACAGCAAGAGAGGCAGCTTTACAGCCGCAAGAACACCGACAACCCAACAGCTCCTGCAAGCTTGCGAAGTGACGGTGACAGCATCCTGGACAAAGACATGGACAAAAGCAAGTGGGTCAAGATGGCGAGGCAGAAGGCTCAAGCAAGATCGATCGGAGAAGACTCCCACGACCTGCCTCCCGATGCAAGCTACAATACTAACCTCGACATTCTTGTATCCTCCTACGAAGCCTCCGACGTCAAATCCGAGCTGCACTCTGATATCCAGTCCGCGATCGAAACCGCCTCTGACTCCAACGGCAACCCCCTCCACGCCGCCAACGGCACTTCCAACGGCAAGGTCCGCGGCTACCGCAAACCAATGCTGCCCAGGCAATTCCTCATCCTCTCCCGCCGCACCTGGCGCAACCTCTACCGCAACCCCCAGCTCATGCTAACACACTACGCCATTGCCATCGTGCTAGCCGTATTCCTCGGCTTCCTCTTCTACGGCCTGACAGACGACCTCAAGGGCTTCCAGAACCGCCTCGGCTTCTTCTTCTTCCTGCTCGCCCTCTTCGGCTTCTCCACCCTTACCTCTCTCACAACCTTCGCAACCGAACGTCTCCTCTTCGTCCGCGAGCGCGCAAAGGGGTACTACAACCCGCTCGCTTACTACCTGGCGAAAGTCGTCTTCGACATCGTGCCCCTGCGCATCTTGCCGCCGGCTATAATGGGCTGCATCGTGTACCCGATGACGGGCCTTGTCCCTACGGCGCCCGAGTTCTTCAAGTTCATGCTCTTCCTTGTCTTGTTCAACCTGGCGGCCGCTATGATCTGCCTCTTCATCGGGATCTGCGTCCGGAACCAGGGCGTGGCGAATTTGCTCGGCGTGCTGGTCATGTTGTTCTCCCTCCTCTTCGGCGGCTTCTTGCTCAACCACGAGACGATTCCTAGGGGCTTGCTTTGGTTGCAATCGGTATGTTTTCAATTCTTTCCTTTCACATCTCTCATCCCTGTCTTCTTGTCCACTTGCCTTGCCCGAAAAAAACATACAACTTGCAGCATGACCGCTAACAATGCAACCTAGCTCTCCATCTTCCACTTCGGCTTCGAGGGCCTGATTGTCAACGAGGTCCGCTACCTCTCACTCGTGGACAAGAAGTACGGGCTCAACATCGAAGTCCCCGGGAGTGCGATCCTGAGCAGTTTCGGGTTTGATGTGCTGGCGCTTTGGCACGATGTGGCCGGGCTCGGGGTGGTTTGTGGTGTGTTTTTGGTGGCCGGGTATGCTGGGCTGCACTTTTTGTTGGTGGAGAGGAGGTAGATGCTTGTGTACGCGATGGGGAATGGGGTGGTGGTGGAGGTGGTGGATGAGGAGGAGTAGGAGGAAGAAATGTTGGTGAGAGATGTACTTTTGTTGTGTTGATTGCATCTTCGCTCTGCCGTCAAGGTATGGGCTGGCTGGCGTTCTGAGACGGGGAGTTCTAGATATACATTTTCATCCCATTCTTTGTAGTGGGGATCACCCTACCGCGGTCTACATCTAGGTATACATACAATCCGCTGAAGGTTTTTCTTCCACCTCTGTTTCCGTCCTTTTCTTTTTTCCACTCCCTGTTCTTGATCTAAGCTCCCTATTCAATACACGTACCGTACACCCAAACTCATCCCCAAAACGTCTCACAAACGCTTCTCAAGTAAAAATCCGTCCAACCCTCTCCCCCAAACTTCCAACCCAAGCGCCCAACCCAATTCCTCCCT
>Ga0265780_10004525_pt1 | contig 17877 bp, 16 predicted proteins | sample P1T30metagenome_FD_192432 | JGI IMG/M metagenome (GOLD analysis project Ga0265780, IMG submission 192432) | Plant litter microbial communities from East Loma Ridge, Irvine, California - P1 T30 | ecosystem: Environmental > Terrestrial > Plant litter > Unclassified | place: USA: California...
CTTCGTCGTCCTCGCGTCCGCACCCTCCTCGCCGTCACGTTTCGATCGGATCGCGACGCTGCCGCAGTCCGGAAACACCCGTGTTTGCTAACTCAGCCTCGCACGGCAATGTTTGAAACCGCGTTTCGTGATCGCTGGCTGCATCACATCACCATTTGCTGGCTGGCTCAATCCGACGTGACTGCGACTGAAAGTACCCATCAAACACGCTCAACTCAGGCTTCCTCGGATTCTCAGGAATACTCGCAGTACCCCGCGATCCAACATCAATCAAGCTGTGATTGTTGCCAGCAAGTACCGCCGCCCCCTGCCCACTATACCCACCACCATCCAAGCTCCTCCTCCTCGCACCAACCCCAACTGCATTGCCCCCACTCCCGATAGTAGCCATAATGACGCTCATCTTAACGCGCTCCTTAGGCCGCGCAAGCAGCATCTTCTCAATCATGCCGAGCCACTCCGCTTCCGCTTTCAACTGTCTCAGTCTACGTCCAGATGCGACGAGGCCGGTGCGCAAGCCAGACGTCGTGCCCGCGTGCAGCCGATTCCGCCAGCTCGCTACGCGGTCGAGATGCGCGTAGAAAGAAGCATCTTGCGTTGAGCCCGCGCGGTACTGTGCGAAGACGGAGAGAGATTGTCCGGCTGCGACGGTCATCATGGAGAGGAAGACGCAGCCGAGAGAAAAGACGTCGGCCATGCGCTTGCCGCGCGAGACGATGGCTTCGGGTGCGGCGTAGACGTAGGTTTGGTCTTGGAAGTAGGTTTGGAGTTGGTCTACGCGCTGGGAGGAGGCCATGGTGGGACTGAATGTATCGAGGGCCTGACCGATGTCGAATGGCGCTAGGAATATACGGGTGCCGTCGATTAGTATTTTGCGGGGTCGAAGGCTGCGATGACATATGGACTGTGCGTGGAGGTATTCGAGTGCGGAGCCAAGGTCGTACATCCAATCTACAAGCTGCTTTGGGCGGTTGGGGTCGTTTCCTGGTAGTGAGAGATAGTCTTCTAAACTGTATTGCGCCTTATCTGTGATGATACCAACGTGACTGGGCTGAGCGTATGAACAAAGTAGCTTCGCGATGTTTTTGTGCTCGTACTGCTTGAATTTGCTGATTTGTTCCAATATGGCTGCTTTCTGTGATGGCCGTGCTGTTACGAATCTCTTTCGGACGAGGACGCGATCATCTTTGGTCCCCTGCAGACGGACCTTGTCAACACTCTTCTCGGAGTTGCGTGACTGCTTGATGAGGCTGACGTGTAACAACGGGACAGTCTCACGAGCAGTGAGATCGACATGCGCCCCTGTTAGCGGTAGCTCCTTCGCCGTGGCGCGCCATTGCTCTTCCACGACTTTTCGGGCATTTGTCACAATGCCCTGCAGGCGATCTTCCGGCAAAGGTAGACTCTCATCCCGGAGATCGAAAAACGCTGCTTGACGCCAGGAGGCGACATCGTCACATACGTATAGGAGAATCGCAAGCCGTTGGTTGGACAGCGCCCACTGCCAGATCTTTCTGACTAGTCCTGCGTCCCAGGTCTGCTTACGACAAATGTCATAGAACCATCCGGAGAGCGACTGGCCGTGCGAAGATAGCACGGATGTGTTGATGAAGCCATTCACCAAAGGACTTGGTTGAGGGGCAGGCTGTCGGTAGGGATTGGGTGAGACCGGAGATGCTGGGTACTCCACATTTCGGTATGATTCTGCGGAGGAGGGCGGTGGTGACATGGGCACGAATCCTGCTACCGGATTGATGACCCTGATTGGCTGGGGAGCGTGAGGTGGAGTGGGTGTCGTTGATCGACTGTATTGCGGGGTACGATTTGGAGAATGCTTGGGCGACGAACTGGTCGACTTATTCGAGTACGACGAAGTTGGGCTCGAAATTATGTTCGACCATGGGTTGTTGTTCGTCGTAGTTGGTGTTGTGCTTCGACTGCCGGTAGTGCAGGACGAAACTGACGAAGCTGTTGGGGACGAAGGCCCTCGATTGGAGTACCATGTCGCGTCGTCGTGCAAATTGACCATGGAGATCGTATGCTGAAGACTGTATTGGGGCTTTGGATGATCCACCGCGGGCTTTCGCCATGGTGAATTCGAGCTGTGCTGCATAGCCGCGAGACAGAGTACTTTGTATCAGGTGAACAGAGTGCAACCAACGAGCAGTGCTGGAACCGGGATAAACGTGGGATGGCTGCAGCAACAGAAGACTTAGGGCCGAAAGAGCCCAAGAACAGAAACCAAAAGCAAACCGAGCATTTCAGCGTAACAGAGCAAGAAGCGTGAGAGACAGAAAAGAGAAAGGTTTAGATCCAGGAGCCCTAGTAGAAGATGTACAGCGCGCTTACTGGGCACATTCGACTTGCCGGCAGCGCAAGGCTTCTCCAACAAAAGTGCGAAGGCTTTTGATGTGCTGGCAGTTACTCGCCTGCATTCCGAGCGCATTAGCAGAGGGTGACAATATAAGGCCTCGAGATGCGCGTTGGGCGAATGCGGACTGGGCACGAGCACACCCTTGTGGATTAGGTGTATGCAGGCGACGTGGCCGCCTCAGAGTCGCCTCTTCCTCAAAGACGCACCCTGTGCATATGTTCGCAGCCCAGACGAGGCCGTATGGTGCCAGATCACCAGAAGTCCTCAAAGATAGCGCGCGAGCCGTCCCGAATCCAGCAGTTCCGCCTGGACCGATCCTAGTTGCGATGCAAGAGGCTGGAGAATTGACGCAGGACCAGAATGGGACGCCAAAAGCGACCACGCGAGGACGCGGTATCGTCTCTCTATATCATTTGAAGCTGGCCATTGGGTCTGCAAAGATGTAGAGTAACAGTTGAGTGAGCTGCTGATACGTGCCGGGCCGTGAATGCGCAGGACACGACTCTTGCGTCACTCACCGTCTTTCTGGGCGGCGAGAGTGCGCAGCTTCTAATGGTCATCAGAGATGAGGTGTTGGCCTACTCGCTCCACTCAACCTGTCGCTGGACATTACACAAGCTTCGCGATCGCACACCAGCTGGTGGTTGTTGTTGGTGCAGGGTATCCAGACACACAAACTGCTGCATGTACGGGGGCCATCCGCCTGGAACAACCAGACGCCGCTCCGATGGCGCCAACAACTCAAGTTGTAAGGCTGCAACTCCAAGCAAGACACCTTCCCTCGACACCTACGGAATGCCTACACAATACCAGAAGGTGACGTCGCTCAGACATTGCTGGCGATACGCCTGTCAGCTCGCGTCACGTTGCACGGTGAGCAGCAGCAAGCACCTACCGACCGTCTCAAGTCACCATCGATGGACCTGAGAAGTCCGTAGTCATCGTCGCTTAAAGATAGGTCGCGAGAAGGAGGATTTCAGCAGGGCTGTGGAGGAGGCTCAAGCGGGAACGATTCAACGATTAAAGATGAGACGGGAATGCAACAGCGCGAGTCGCACGGCAAGGGCTCTCATTGGCGGAAGGAGCGGCCTCACGTGCAACCCTCTGCAACCCTGGAAGCGCCCCTAACGTGAACCGTCGCGCCAGCATGCTCCGAGCTCGTTCCATCAACACCAATTGTCTCAAGGAGTCCGGCATCGTCATGCAAAACCATAGCCACTACCAGAATGGTTCGCTCCCAGCTACGACTTGTTTGGCCGCCGCGACTCAGGGCACATTTTGGTTAATTTTAGTCGCTACGAGACTGAAGGCATAGAAACGTCTTGTGCCGTCTGTCGCAGCTTCAATCAGACTCGGTATCAACACCGTCATGGCAGCCTGCTCCAGGGCTTGGTGCTTCAAAGATTGTACGATAGGTGGCGCTCAGTCACGCCACTCCGACTTTGCCGTCCGATATCACAGTGGAGAAGCCTAGTGCTTGCTTGACCGCGCTTTTTGCAAGCCTCGTCTACCGTTCTAATACCTAGTGCGAGCGGTTCGGGTGTAATCTTCATGACTTCCGTGTAGAGCCGGCTTTCACACTCTTGTCATTCGTTTTTCCCCTTCTCGGGTCACCGCGCCATTCCCTTCTACGCTGCTGTGCAGCCACGCAGCCTTCACCGTACCATTCTTAATAACGCAGGTCGACTAATACTACAATGCTCTTCAAAAGCGCCTTGATCGGCGGCCTACTTGCTGCCGGACACGCAACCGCCATCAAGCGCAGAGATGTCGATGCTCTACTCAATCGACGCAACGGTGTGGAGGAAGGACTGTTACGGGACGCCGACCGCATTGCAACACTCACACGGAGACAAGACGCAAACCCTGCCGACACCGCGCCATTAGCATCACTCACACCAGCATCGGGTGATGCATCGGAAGCCGATCTCGAGAAGTGGGAAGCAGAGACGAAGAAGGCGTGCATGGAGACTCTGTCAAATCTCAATGGACAAGCCTCGAACCCCAGTGGCATCGCCGTATGCTACAATTTGCCATTCCTCGACAACACCACCGGTGTCTTCCAGGCCGAGCTGCGCATGTTCAATGTCTCCGCCCCCGTCGATCCCTGGGCCGGCGTTGGGCTGGCCGATGTTAGCATGACTTTGTCATACCTGGGCGCCACAGTGCAGAACATGGCCGGCAACTTCTCGAAGCGGGGACTCACCTACCCTCCGGTGCGAAGAGAAGTCAGTGACGGTCTCTTGATCGAAAGGCAGAACATCAACACTATGACCGAGCTCAAGGTGCTCATGTACGTTGGCAGGATCAACAGCAACCTTATGGGCCCTGCGATGAACAAGTAAGTTACCACACCGAACCTAAACAGAAACCAATATTAACAAGAGACCAGAGACTCGCTCCGATCACTCCTCGTCCCTCAAATCGACCTCACAGCGCGTAACCCACGCTCGAACCAAGACGTCGAAACTACGCTCTCATCAGGCGACGCATCTTTCGTCAACGGCGTCTTCGCCAAAGCAGCTTCTGGCCCTACAAATGTCGATCCTGAAGCAGGAGCCAAAGCCTCAGCCGCAGTCCAATCCGCCGCACCATTCGTCGTTCCCGGCCAACGCCTCGAAGTCTCACCTATCGGCCTCATTATCACATCGACCTGGGCATTCTTGTTCTTCGTCGCAGTCGGAGCAGGAACGTACGGACGCATCCAGTTCCGCGAGCAGTACCGAAGACGCGTGAGGGCAGAAGCCGCGAGGGGCATGCGCACTATCTAACACGATGTATGTTATTGTTCGTCTTTAGCATTGCTGGCGTGAAGAGTACGATCGCTGTGATACCCCTTCTCCTTTTCTTTTCCATTACACATTTGTATATAATTCCTGGCCTCGTGCCGTCCAGTTTTGTGTGTGTCCAGGCGATGCATTTTATCGCCCTTGAGTAACTCTTGCGAAGTAGATAGAAATAAACAATGGAAACCAGTCATCTCAACTTGGCAGTACTTTTTGTGGTGGAGCGTGACTAATCGTGGACACAGCTTGCTGCATGTGAAGATCGCGGAGACCCGCTCCTACCCGCACCCCGTACCCTCCCATTGGCCAATACTCACACTACATCGCGCCCTATCCGCTCGATGCAGATTTGCTGTACGACGACTCATCGCCTGAGGCATTGAGTCACTACCCTTCTCTGATGGATATATAGAGCCGCATTCACAGCGTCAATCTCGTCATCTCTATTCGAATCGTTCTTCGGATCATACTCAGTCATGACGCAACCGCAGAGTCTTGACGTCCGAACCAAAGATGGGGTCAAGTTCGGGAAAGAATTGAGGGAGAAGGAGTTTCTGTTCGACAAGGGATTCGTGAACTTGAATCATGGTAAGTTGGGTCGTATTTCATGTTCATTGTAACTTCAGTCACTTTTCCCATTAGGGTTATCATTTCAACATATTTCAAGCACTTTGATATCTCTTTTCTACTTTCACATGTTAATAGCTGCCATTTATAACACTTTGTTGAATACTTGTCCTTCATATCATGCCTAACACTCCCCAGGTTCCTTCGGTACATACCCTAAATCTGTCCGCGACGAGATGCGCCGCTTCCAGGACGCGTCTGAAGCTCGCCCCGACTCCTTCATCCGCTATGACTATCCGATACTGCTTGATCAGGCCCGTGAGGCAATGGCAACGGTACGTACTTTTCTTCACCACCAGACTCACCAAAGAATCAATAGCAGTCCCAGGAGCCTTTACTAACCATCAAAAGCTCCTCAACACTCCATCCTCAACCCTCGTCTTCATGCCCAACGCAACAACCGGCATCAACACCGTCCTCCGCAACCTGACCTTCAAACCCACTGACTACATCCTCTACTTCGCCACCATCTACGGCGCGTGCGAGAAGACTGTAGCTTACATCACCGAGACGACGCCAGCCAAGAGCGTGAAGATCTTATACACGTATCCCGTCGAAGACGACTGGCTCATCGCCGAATTCCACCGCGTGGTGCAAGATATCGAAACCAAAGGCGCAAAAGTCAAAATCGCAATCTTCGACACAATCGTCAGCATGCCTGGCGTCCGCATGCCGTTTGAGCGCTTGACGCAAGCATGTAAAGAGACGGGTGTATTGAGCTGTATTGACGGCGCGCATGGTGTTGGACATATCAAGCTCGACATCTCGGAACTCGACCCGGACTTTTTCGTGAGTAATTGCCACAAGTACGTCTCATCCCAAATCTACCTTTTTCTCCTCCCCCCAGCTAAGATTGATCCAGATGGCTCCACGTCCCCCGCGGCTGCGCAATCTTCCACGTACCCACGCGCAACCAACACCTCATGAAATCCACGCTCCCCACCTCCCACGGCTACGAACCCAAAGACGCTAAAATCGCCTCTCCGTTCCCTAAATCCGCGTTCGTGGACGCCAAGAAACCGGCGTTTGTGTCCAATTTTGAATTCGTCGGGTCGGTGGATACATCGCCATACCTATGCGTCCCTGCGGCGCTCAAGTGGCGCGAAAACCTAGGCGGCGAAGACGTAATCATGAAGTACTGCACCACCCTCGCACAAGACGGCGCGAAACTAGTTGCGCAAATATTTGGCACAGAGGTGATGCAGAACTCAACCAACACTCTCGGTAACTGCTGTTTATCCAACATCCGGCTCCCGATCTCAGTATATACCGCGCAGCAACACGCGCTACAAGCTGGCATGGAGACCAGCGAAGTCGGCGCCGCGGTGCGCGACTGGATGAGTAAGACGTCGGTTGAGGAGTACGATACGTTTGTGCAGAGCTTGTTTTACAATGGGGCGTGGTGGGTGAGGTTGAGTGGGCAGGTTTATTTGGGGATGGAGGATATGGAGTGGGCGGGTAGGACGCTGTTGGGGATTTGTGAGAGGGTTAATGCGGGGGAGTGGGTGTGAGGTTTGGGGAGGGGTAGGGAGGGGTTGTTGGTGAGTGTATGTGTGTGTGTGGGAAGTTGAATTGTATCTGAGTACCGTAGTAGTTCTCCCAATCTCCATCCATATACCAGCACACCAACACCCGAAGTCCCAAACCACAGTACCACTCCCTCCATACCCCCTCCCCTCCTCCACCACCTAGCAAGCCTTCCCATCACACGCCTCCCGATACCGATCATGACACCATTCCCTAAAATGCTGATTACACTCCTTGCACTAATATCTCCACATTAGCCACCGCCCCCAATAACTATCTCCAGCACGTACCTCCGGATTCCTGTGACACACGTGCTCGTGGCAAGTCACGTCGCAGCCCCACTGGCCTATAGTGCGGCCGTTCTATTACTACGTTAGTAGAGATGTGCAAGCGATGGTATGTGGTGGTAATTACGGTGATGCAGAAATCGACATTCTCGAAACATGTGGTGCAGTCGATGCCCGCTTGTGCGCCGAATGCGCCGATCGTGCTGGTCTCGGGCAAGGCCATGGCGAGGGCCGTGAGAGATAATATGAGTGTAGTGAGTTTCATGGTGGTGATGATGTTGGTGTTACCGCGAGAGTAAAGTAGAGGTATCGTGTTACAAGGTCCAAGGTTATCCAACAAGGGCTTTGAATTTGCCGAGCAGGAAGTAAGTAGGTAATAGAAAGGGTGTACTAGCGAGAGTGGTAAGATAAGCAACACTCACCTCCAGCCGTCGAGCCTATTTATGTCTCGTGGATGTTACAAACGCGGATTTACGGGGTCTTGTGCGCACGGAAGTCACTTTCGGGTAGGCGGGTAGGTGCATTTGGCCCGTTTACGGAGTGATTGGGTGTACGTGAATACGTTGAGATCGAGACCCTTGAGGTAAACGAGTGTTTGCTGCTGCTGTGATTGAGGATGTGTGTGTTACATTGCGCTGAAGATGGTGTTGATTATTTTAGGATGTGTACGCGTGAAGGTCGTGAAGGGGTTTATGGTTGGAGGTCGGAGCTTGATTGTTTGAACGCCCGAGAGGTTTTCAATCTTTGATGTACTGGAAGTAGGAAACGCTGATTAGTTGTTGGTCCAATCGAGAGCTGTTCGATACACGAAGGTGCTCGTTTCTACCGTTTTACCATGAAGCACATATTAAATTCGAAGCTGTAGACGCACAATGTATGAACATATTCGTGTATGTATCAAGTAAGATCAACGTGACTCATTTCCGCCGTTGCACCGCTTTCATCACTCCTCAAACACTTCAAACCCTTCATTCACATGACCCCTCCCCACACACACAGCAATCCTCTTCTCTTCACCCCAAGAAAACGGCCGCCTCATAACTCTCATCTCTCTCGCCGCGTCCGCAACAGTAGCCGTGTCCTCGTCCAGCCTCATCCACGACTACCACGGTCTGGTAGCCCGCGACCTATGCACAGAATTCAACAACCACAAAACATCCAGATCCAACCCCCACTTCGCCCTATGCCTCAATTTGTCAAAGAACGAGTCCTATGAGAGGTCCCACATCATAACATGCGCAAGAGCCAGTTTCTTCAGGTTGCGGAACTCTGCGAGGCCGATGACAAGCAAGTGTAGATCGATGCGGAAGCTCGTGTCTGGGAGGAGGCGAAGCTCTGTGAGTTTCTCGGGTGGGTTGTGAATGAAGCCGTGCCGCTGATCGTATGGTAGCCAAAAAGTCTGCGTGTCGAAAGCGTCAGGATCTGCGGCTGCGGGCCGGGACATTGCAATCTCGAAGAATTGCAAGTTGGGGCAGCGACATATCCAGTTGTCGAAGACGGGGTCGAGCTGCAATGTATTACTTAATTAATGGAGACGTAACGTAGAGACGTAGCGAAGGACTAGTAGTTAATTGTCATGCAGGATCATGGTAGGGCATAATATGGCCCAATATTACTGAAGAACAGCATAGTAAAGGACGTGATGTTGCGGTTTTGCAGATACTGCTGTAGCTCTCTAAAAAACCAGCTTGCTTCGTGTTCGGGCCTTCGCAGAGACTAAAAGGAGTCAGATAACGTCTGGCATGGTGCGTCCTACACATAGCTCCGGCGCGTTCCGATGTCTTTCCACTGCCCTTAAGCGAACCTTGCAGGCATAGTGAAGAAAAGAATATACTCAAGGTGCGGGAAGCGGCCAAGGTTCTAGGCGAGAGAAATAAGACTTTGTAGAGTGCTTGCGGGCCATAAGAAAATCTTGTCGGGTAACCGGCCACGTACTAAGGGACAGAAAGAAAGTGTAGTGACAAATGGTGCGTAAGGCGACCTAGATAATTCATCGAGGCCAGCCAGGCCACCTACTTCGTACGCAGGATCTGATACCATGAAAGGTACTTCTACCAGAGCGCACAAGAAGATCTGCCGCAGAGGATCTCGATAGCGGTAGTTACCCCATAAAACGCGTGCGCTGACGATGCTCTTCCTAGAAGTTAGGGTAAGTACTGAGAAACGCTCAGTCTTTAGAGTTGTGTACTCAACGAGATTGCTGATGATCTGGTCGAAGAGCTCGAGCGGTAGGATGATCATTTCGGAGAAAGCAGTTTGATGTCGTGGGTTTGGCCGTACACGGTACAAAAGGAGAGGAAAGAAGAACGAAGAGAGCGATACAAATGACCAAAAACGCTGTGAAGATTGTGCATTGTGAATTGGTGATACTTTCTTGGAATAAATGCGTGACGGATGCTGGCGGCCATGGTGTACATCCTGGCGTGGAAGCATTGTGTGAAGTCCCATATCAACGATGCCCTAGGACCATTAGCTATACCTTACCATTCACACCAACGCACTCACCTCTTTCAAGAATACCTTGCACTCCTTCTCAACTGGACATCCAATGACTAACAAACGGAATAATCGCAGCAGCCCCAAAATGCGGTGCCGCAAACACCCAACCCGCATATCTCATCGTGACCAGCCCATCAATCACCCCATCCACAGCCAACAGCGTCGCCATAGTAGCCACAGCCCTGAGGTCCCCTCTCTGCAAGAAAATACTCGCAATGATGCCGAACGTCAAGTTGCGTCCACCCATGCATTGTACGAAGCCGGATGCGAATGTGTCGGCTTCGATGGGCATGCCAAAGCCGGCGGCGAAGGTGGTGGGTGCGAAGAGGGCGAATAGACCGGTGCTTAGGAGGAAGCCGGCCACGCCGTAGTTGGCGAGGAGCTTGAGTTGTGTTGACATATTTGGAGTGTCTGAGGTGCGATGTGTTGGAGATGTTGTGGAGGAAGGAACGTTGGTAGGTGACTTCTTCTGACGTCATGATGTGAGCTTGAGCATGCGGAAAGGTATTTCGTGCAGCGTGCGTACATTCTTGCAAGAAAGACCCCAGTTGCGCAAATGATGGTGCTCATCATACACACATCTGATGGTGGAGCGTCCAATGGTTGTGAAGCCATAGAAGAATTGGTCGATTGGGTATCTCAAGAAATAAACGCCATATATGCTGCGAATCAAACTATCTCTTGCGCGTCCTCTTCGGCGCGGGTTTCGCTTTCGCACGATTCGTCCGTCTCGTCGTAGGCGCGCTGTCCTCCTCCTCCTCCTCACCACTCGACTCTTCTTCCTCTTGATCTTCCTCTTCCTCTGCAGATCCTGATGCCGTAGACTGTGCTTTACTACCCTTCACACTAGCAGCTTTCGCATTCTTCCCGCCCTTTGCATTCGCCCTGCTGGCCCGAGTGCTCTTCGCCGTCTTGGGTGTGGGTGTCGCTTCAGCCGGCGTCTCAGCTTGTTGCGACCGCGCGCTTCCAGGTCGGTTCTTGAGCAGACCTACGCCCGGTGTATACAGCGCCTTCTCGTCGTCAATGTCCATCATTGCGGGCGAAGACGCTGCGGCCGAGTCCTCACGATGGAAGCGCTTGTGCCACATCATGTCACCAAAGTCGTCCTCTGGCAGCTCGAACTCGGGCATTTGTACGGCATCGGCGCGGTCAGTTGGATCTGGGTCCTCTGAGAAGGCGTATTCGTTTTCGCGCAGGTCGAGAGCATCCAGCGCATAGAGCTGGTTTAGCTTCTTCCATATGCCGGGTATGCGCGTGTGCGGCGCATCTTCGGTCGCGAAGCCGTGGGAGCGCATGTCGTTGTGGATGCTGATCATACGGAAGTGCTTATGCAGGCCTGGAATGTGTCAATTGGATGTCTTGAGTTCGAGTCACGGTATTGGCACCTGTTGGCTTCCATTTCATCATGCTTTTGAAGAGCTGCGTTTCTTGCTCGTCGGCCCACGGGTCGTTGTGCAGGTCATCTTGCGACTGTGAAGGCCCGGACTCTTGCGGTGTCTTGGGTTGGGTGTCTCTGAGCGGCGTTGAAGCTGCGCTGGCCTTTGCCTTCTTCCGGGGAGGCATCGCAGACGATAACGAAGAGATGTTGGTGATGGCGGAGTAATTGAAGATGTCGCGCGTGTGCTGCAGGAACAGTCGCGGATAGGTGCAAGGGTCCACGTAGGGCTGAGCCGCCAAATGTTTGGCGTCATTCGTCATTCTCCCCACCACAGCGCACTCCCCACGTTCACCGCAATGGCGGATGGGGACGCCATACACGATGTCTTCTCTAGTGCCGACTTGTGGGAGGAGTCGAAGCTGTTCGCGCAAGCAGATACCCACGAGTCTGCGCTATTTGCGCCCCTTCAGCTAGACAGTGAGTAGGTCGCGTCGGCAACGCGTCGAGCAGGACTGATACCATGTAGTACGAGCAATCAAATTTGACAACCCATACGCGCCAAAGCATGATCTTGAGCATGAATTGAGACTTCCCGATCTCGAAACGTTTGAGTTCGGCCCCCTCCCTGAGCTCGACGCTTTCGATGAGTCCAGCGTCTCCATAGAAACACCGTTGCTCGAACCTCAGGACGATATATGGCAGATTGCATTTGACCTGGGACCAGCAAAGAAGGGTGCCCTATTCCATACATGGGAAGGCTTCGAAAAGGGTGAACACGTTGAGCGCCAAACTTCCTACTTGACAGAGCTGGGACCTGGAGCTTGGGACGCGGCGCTAGCCAATGACAACACTAAGGTCCCAGCAGGACGAGTTGTGAAGGGAGACGTGTTTCTGCAATCGCTCTGGAACCTTGGCCTCGGCCGCTCATCTATCCTCTTCACATTCAACGCCAAATTGAAGAGCTTCGAGCCTACAGTGTCGGATGGACGGATGTCAGGAGTAAGCCTCAAGGCTGCACAGAGCTTGACTGCGCAATTTGCCCATACAGGGAACACTTTCCTGTATCTGCGGTCCTTCGCCGAGCGCACCTTTGCGTCGGCACTATCCATACCAGCAAGAGTTGCCTTGGCCACAGCTATCTCTAGCATTCTGTCGGCACTAGAGGACCAGCTAGGGAAGCAAAGTGGAGACATTGCTTCATTCATCCAACTTCAACGCCAATTTGCGAAGCCTCGCGAGATCCTTAAGCACATTGCACGATTCGTAGATGCGACAAAACACGCCAAAAGCAACGAGCAGCTAGCTTCGATCTTACACCACCGATTATTGGAGCTCGAAGATGGCGATGAGCATATTCGTCACCTATCCATTCAGATTGTTCGCGAAGTGGCAAAACCTAGCCTGGAACTTCTGGCTGAGTGGATAGGTACTAAGCGGGAACAGGTCACAGCGCCAGTTGTATCGAGAGGCAGCTTCGTTCAACTCGAGACCAATACTGCGGACGACGACCGGCCTGAGTATGTGTATCGATCGGAGATGATGCCACGGTTCATCTCGCCTGAAGATGGCAACACCATGTATGAAACGGGCCTGAGTCTCCGCTTTCTGAAGGACGAACACCCCTCACACCCACTTGTCAAGCTACACCAAGCCGAAACCTTACCTCCGGACTTCGAATGGGCATTTGCATGGCAAGATATCGAGGCCATCTCGGCAAAAGCGAAGTCATTTGAGCACGCATTGCGACATACCCTGCTCGACTACAGCAAAGGCTTGACGGACTTGGTTCCTGTGCGCCAAAAAGAGCAAGACGTACTGCCGCAAGACAGCGCATTCACTGATCTCGAAACTTACTTCAGTGAATCCATACGTCAGCTAGACGAAATGCCACAGCAACCCATGCAGTCACTACCTGACGAGATTCAGCTAGTGATGGCAGACATTTTGAACACAAAAGATCCGAAGCCTCGAACGTTTACCACTTTCGCTCCTCCCCTATCGCTCACGTCATCACTATCATTTCGTCCTTTGATTGAGGCACAATCAAAGCTTGTCAATGCAGCTACACTACGGCTGTTCTTCCGCTCCCATCAATTGCGCCACCACCTCACTCTTCAGCGACAGTACCATCTTTTCGGCGATGGCGTCTTCTCTTCGCTCCTCGCTACCGCTTTGTTTGACCCAGATCGCGAGAGCGCAGAACGACTCAAGGGCCAGATGCGTAGTGGTGTACATATGGGCTTGCAGCTTGGTTCACGGTCTTCGTGGCCGCCAGCAAGCTCGGAACTGCGACTGGCATTGCGAGGCGTCCTCAGCGAAAGCTACTACTCGTCCTCGCTGTATCAATCGCTACTGTCGTCTGGCGTAAAAGCGCAGACTAACACTACCATAAGTGGCAGAGACAACGATGAGCTCCCAGGCCAACTGAACTTCGCCATCCGCAACCTCACCGAAGCTGAGCAAGCCAAAGTCATGGATCCAGACGCGCTGCCAGCTCTCGACTTCCTCCGCCTCCAGTATGTGCCGCCAACCCCACTCCATCTCATCATCACAACCGCCTCACTCGAAAAGTACGACGTAGTCTTCAAATTCCTCCTCCGTCTGCAACGCATGCTCTTCGTAGTTGCACATCTCCCCCGCCAGCTTCGCGACGTCTCGTCACGCCAATTCCGCACCGAAGCGCACCACTTCATAACCATGCTCGCCACCTACGTCTTCCAAACCGGCATCGCATCCCACTGGCACGACTTCGACTTCCTCGTCACAACGCTCGAAACACGCATCAACGACGAAGACGCCGCAAGCGAGTACGGCACGCGCGTCACACAAGGCATCGCGTCGCTCCGCGACGCCCACGAAAAATGTCTGGACAGCATCATGTTTTCGCTGTTCCTGCGCAAACGGCAGCGCAAGATCCTCGCGCTTGTGGACGAGATTTTCGAGCTTGTCTTGCTGTTTGCGAAGATGCAGCGGGCTGGTACGGAGGTGGGAGAGAGTGCTAAGGATTTGTATGGCAAGTTGAAGGGTAAGGTGAGGGTGTTTCTTAGTGTGTGTAGGGGTTTGGGGGGGAAGAAGGGGTATGGGGGTGGGGAGGGGACGGCGGAGGAGGATTCGATGGAGAGGTTGGTGTTGGGGATGGAGGGGAATGGGTATTTTGCTGGGGGTTGAAGGAGTTGAGTGTTGTGTGTTTGTGCTGATTTGGAAGGACATGCGAGGTATAGGTGGATGAGACTTTCAGGAAAACTGTTTGATCTGCCCGCAAGTTAAAGCAAAGGTAGAAGTGAATATTGAAAGAGGAGTTGATGCGGAGCGGGACGCTTTGTTAATTTAACAAAGCGTGTACTTTAGTACCTTTTACAGTGTGTTTACTGCGTAGCAATTTGGAGCTGAGGAGGTTCTCCCGTGTTTTTGCGTTGTCGAAAACTATCTCTACGAAAACGCTGATGAGACGCAAAGCAGTCTCAACGACACATCCTGGGCACGAAGTACTTTCTTAACAGGTTTCCAACTCTTCCTTCCACCAGCAACGTTTCGTTTTCCGACCCCAAGATACTTACTGCTTGATCAAACAATTCATAAAAATAATTGTCGATAATGTACTAACGTTACTCTGATTGTGCAAAATGTCGCAAAGCTATAACTGTTTGACTCGAGTCCCTGAAGGTGGGTTGGTAGCATTGCCGAGCTGTGTATAGTCTTCGTGTGATGATAACCTAAGTATCGGAAGGTATTTGTTCGGACGACTCTGCGCATGAGGAACGGGACGGATCTGGATGAGACTGACAGAGTTCGTAGACGGTGAGCAAAGTATACTCCAGCATGACTTCAGACTGTAAGTTAAGGGAACCTGGGAGTCGGCTTACATGCTGGAGTTTATGCCCTTCACGTGTATATTACAAATGATATTTCTGTGAACCAAGTATCACTGAAAGAAGAAGAGATTACACAAGTCTATAAGGGCAAAACAGATGACAAACCCCCCACACCTATGCCCACGCTCATGCTCTTGCAAACACTCCCCACTCCCCACCCCCTCACCCATCCAGCGCCTGCGCCTGACACATCTGCCAATAAACCCCCCTCCTCCTCAACAACCCCTGGTGATCCCCCCTCTCCAACACCCTCCCGCTCCCCAGCACAAAAATAACATCCGCCTTCTGAATCGTCGCGAGCCGATGCGCAACCGCAACAACCGTGCGCCCGCCCTCGCCCGCAGCACGCTCAATAGCGTCTTGCACCAATTTCTCAGACTCGCTGTCGAGCGAAGACGTCGCCTCGTCGAGTAAGAGGAGCTTGGGTTTACGCAGTAATGCGCGCGCGAGCGAGAGGCGCTGCTTTTGGCCGCCGGAGAGAGACATACCTTTGGGGCCGAGGCGCGTGGCGTACCCGTTGGGAAGCGAGGTGATGAATTCGTGGATCTGGGCGTCGCGGCATGCGGATTCGATGGCGGCGTCGGTGGCGGTGTCGACGGATAGGGCGATGTTTTCGCGGAGTGTGCCTTCGTAGAGGGTGGGTTCTTGGGAGACGAGGCTGAGGTGCGAGCGGTAGGTGGAGGGGGGCAGGGTGGTGATGTCTTGGTTGTTGTAGAGGATTGTGCCGTGGGTGGGGTGGTAGAAGCGTTCGAGGAGGGAGATGGTTGTGGATTTGCCGCTGTTGTGAGTCGAGTGTTAGTCTGTGATGTGGGTGGATTTAAGTTGTGGGGAAGACTTACCATCCTGAAGCGCCTACCAGAGCGGCGAACTGACCCGGCTCGACTTTGAGATTTAAGCTCGTCAAAACCGGCACGTCTCGCGACTTGTACGTGAAGCTGACGTCGCGGAACTCAATGCTAGCACCGTCACCAGCATCGCTCATCTCCGTCCACTTCTCTCGATCTTCGTTCCTAGTCGCTCGCATGCTCAGAATACGGTTCGCAGCACCAGTGGCCTGCGCCATGTTCGGTGCAATAGAGAACCACAAGCCTGCTGCCACCGCGCCGAAGATGATGCCCATGTATACGACAAAGAACTTGACGATGTCGTACTCCCTCTTGGCCAGGAGTGTTCCACCGTACCAGAAAGCCAATGCCATACAAGCCAGCTCGATACTGTCGCTCGCTGCAAACACTAGAGTGCCAAACTTGGCCGATGCGAATGCTTCTTTGACGTGACTCGACAGAAGCTTGTCGTACCGATTCCCAATCATATCTTCCATGATGAGGCTGATCACGGTTCGGAAAGCACCGACAGCCTCCGACGCAAATTGACTGCTGTCCTCAAAGACCTTGGCGTTGTCCTTCTCAAAATCGAGCTCGATCTTCATGCGCATATAGCCAGCAACAAGGATGAGTGGCATAGCAGAAAACAAGCCGACGAGCGATAGCTTCCATCCGAAGACGAAGGAGATGATGAGGCAGCCTACGAGGTTGACGACAGCAATCATTGCAAAGCCCATCTCAGTCGACATGAGCTGCTGCAGCTGCGTACAATCGTTGCTCAGACGGCTTGTCAACGACCCGGGGCTGTGGCCCACATCGTCGAAGAACGGAATCTGCTTGCGGATCATGTTGCTCAGGTATTCGTCCCGGTAGTGCCGCGTCACCGCAACGGAGATCAAGTGTAATGCCATGCCTGAGACGAAATAAGTGACGCCCGCCCCTGCCGCGAGGACGCCAAACATGCCGGCGTAGAAGTTGCCTTGGCTTACAAGACCGTCGCCAACAAGCGTGAAAACGTTGACGATCTGAGCGAAGAGGTATGCTTGGATAGGCGTCGTGGCACCTGCGCCGAGGATACCGATGATGGCAACAGTGTAGAGAAAGACGTAGTGGCGCTGCTCGTAGAGCAAGAGGCCAAAGCTGTTGAAGAGTCCTGAGGCCTTGTACTCTGGGTCCTCTGCTGATGTGAGATTTGCGTCGACTTGCTTGTCACTTTTCGTGGTGTCGGCTGTGGTGACCTTGTGCAGTGCCGATTTCTCGACCTCTTCTTCCTCCGCCTCGGTGATTATGCTTTGCGCGGTGACGAGCCCATGATAGACTCCATCGTTAAGCTTGACTAGCTCATCGTGAGTGCCTTGCTCCACAAGCTTGCCTTTCCGCATGACGATGATGTTGTCAGCCCGCCTGATGGTTGAAAGTCGATGCGCGATGACGATGGTAGTTCGATTCTTGGACACGCGATCTAGTGCCTGTTGAACTATGCGTTCCGTGCGCACATCAATGGCACTGGTGGCTTCGTCGAGGATGAGGATGGGTGGTTGTTTGATGATACTTCGTGCGATAGCCACACGTTGACGTTGACCGCCAGAGAGCTTGATACCGCTTTCACCGACAAGCGTGTCATAGCCCTGAGGCAGTCGTGAGATGAACTCGTCGGCGTATGCCTCACGACATGCATCCTCTACCATCTTCATCTTCTCTTC
>Ga0265780_10004526_pt1 | contig 17876 bp, 16 predicted proteins | sample P1T30metagenome_FD_192432 | JGI IMG/M metagenome (GOLD analysis project Ga0265780, IMG submission 192432) | Plant litter microbial communities from East Loma Ridge, Irvine, California - P1 T30 | ecosystem: Environmental > Terrestrial > Plant litter > Unclassified | place: USA: California...
TCGGGCAACCGATTATCGAGGACTTACCTCAAACTGCTACTGCAACACAAGGACGGCATCTTCGGATGCCGTTTTTTTTCATCCTCGCGAAGGCGGGGATCCAAAGCACCTAGTCGAAGCAACTCAATGCGCATTGAGGTGCATTTCTTCGACAGATTGTGCAGGACGCATCCTCCGCCACAGCGTTGACGTGCAATGGATCCCCGCCTTCGCGGGGACGGGTTTTGAAATATGCTGCCGAATGTGCGACACTGCGCCTTTGGTGAATTTATGGACGGGCAGGGCTGATGAAATTCGTGACGACCATCGTTGGGTGCATCCTGTTTTTCCTGTTTTTCGGCTTTGCATTGAAAAATTCGCAGGAAGTGAACCTGCACCTGATCCTTGATTACGAAATCCGCGGGCCGCTGGTCCTGATGCTGCTGGCCTTTTTCATCATTGGCGCCGGCCTGGGCATCCTGGCAGTCACGCCCACCGTTTTCCGCCACCGGCGCGAAACGTCGCAGCACCGTGACACCATCCAGGCGCTGCAGAGCGTGGCCGGCACCAGCGCGGCCCAGCCCGCTGCCGACAGTGTCACGACGCCGCGCGCATCATAATGCTTGTTTCCGTTTTAGTGCGACAACAATAAAAGAACGACATGGAATTTGAAATCTGGATGCTGCTTGGCATCCCTGTCTTTTTTGGCCTCGGCTGGCTTGCCGCCCGGGTCGACATCAATCAACTGGTTTCAGAGTCGCGCAGCTTGCCGCGCGGCTACTTCAAGGGGCTTAACTTCCTGCTCAACGAGCAGCCCGACAAGGCCATCGACGCTTTCATCGAGATCGTCAAGCTCGATCCTGAAACCGCCGATATGCACTTCGCCCTGGGCAACCTGTTCCGCCGCCGCGGCGAGACCGAGCGCGCCATTCGCGTGCACCAGAACCTGTTGTCGCGTCCCGACTTGCCGACGGAACAGAAAGTCCATGCCCAGTACGAACTCGGCATGGATTACCTGAAAGCGGGCCTCCTGGACCGTGCCGAAGAAACGTTCAATGAACTGGTCGACACGCAGTATGCGGTGCAGGCCCGCCGCGCGCTGCTGGAAATTTTTCAGCGCGAAAAAGAATGGCGCCGGGCGATCACGGCTGCCGAGGGCCTGCAGGAATCCGGCGCCGGTGCACGCCAGAAGGAAATTGCCCAGTTCTATTGCGAGCTGGCGCAGGATGCTCTGGTGCACATGGAGCCGGACGACGCCAAGCGGCTGCTGGAAAAGGCGCTGCACGCCGAGCGCAAGAGCGTGCGCGCGACCATGCTGATGGGCGACGCGCAGATTGCCCAGGGCGACGTCGAAGGCGCGCTCAAGACGTGGCGCCGCGTGGAGCAGCAAAGTGTCCCGCACGTGGCCCTCGTGGCCGGGCGCCTGATGGATGGTTACCGCCGCGTCGGGCGGCCCCAGGAAGGCGTCAATCTGCTGCGCTCCTATCTGGCTGAAGCCTCGTCGGTCGACTTGCTGGAAGTGGTATTCAAGGCCGTCATCGAGCAGGGCGGCGTGGCAGCGGCCAAGGAACTGGTCGTCGAAGAACTGCGCCGCAATCCGACCCTGATGGGCCTGGATAAACTGCTGGAAGCGCGCATGATGGACGCGCCGGTGGAAATCTGGGAAGAGCTGTCGATGGTGAAAAACCTGGTGCACGGCTACACCCAGAAAGTGGCGCGCTACCAGTGCAGCCACTGCGGTTTCAAGGCCCGCCAGTTCTACTGGCAATGCCCGGGATGCAGCCGCTGGGAAACGTACCCGCCGCGCCGCACCGAAGAACTCAACGTCATGAATTAGAGCATGAACAAACTACAGACATTGCCCGGCAGCCGCCTGTTGCTGGCCGAGGATTACCGCACCGCTGCTGCCCCGGCCCTGGAGGCCGTGCGCCTGCTGGTGGTCGGGGACGTCATGCTGGACCGCTACTGGTTCGGCGAAGTCAGCCGCATTTCGCCGGAAGCGCCGGTGCCCGTCGTGCGCATCGAGCGCCGCGAAGAGCGCCTCGGCGGCGCGGCCAACGTGGCGCGCAACGCCGCCGCCCTGGGCGCTCATTGTGCGCTGCTGGGCGTGGTTGGCGCCGATGAAGCCGGCGAATCGGTGGCGCAGCTGCTGGCCGACTCGGCCATCCACAGCTACCTGCAGCGCGACGCAGCCATCTCCACCATCATCAAGCTGCGCGTGATCGGGCGCCAGCAGCAAATGGTACGCATCGATTTCGAGGAAGCACCGACCGAAGTGGTCCTGCGCGACAAGCTGACCCAGTTCAAGGCGCTGCTGGCCGACTACGACGTCATCATCCTGTCCGACTACAACAAGGGCAGCCTGGTGAACGTCGCCGAGATGATCGCCGCCGCCCGCGCGGCCGGCAAGCTTGTGCTGGTCGACCCCAAAGGCGACGACTTCACGCCATACAAGGGCGCGACCCTGCTGACGCCAAACAAGTCGGAGCTCAAGCGCGTGGTGGGCAGCTGGGCCAGCGAAGAACAGTTGACGGCCAAGGCGCAGGCCCTGCGCGCAGAACTCGAACTCGACGCGTTGCTGCTGACGCGCTCGGAAGAAGGCATGAGCCTCTATACCGCCACTGAAGTGCTGCACATGCACGCCGACGCGCGCGAAGTGTTCGACGTCTCCGGCGCCGGCGACACCGTCATTGCCACGCTTGCCGCCATGCTCGGCGCCGGCGCCACGCTGGCCGAAGCCCTCGCCACCGCCAACCGCGCCGGCGGCATCGTCGTCGGCAAACTCGGCACCGCCACCGTCACCCGCGCCGAACTGTTCACCTCCTAGGATCAATTACCCAACAATTGGGGTCAGAGTAGAATTGTTTTGCAATAGCTCCGCAGCAAGCACGCGACAGCACAGCCTGCAGTCAGCGGATTGTTCGGATCAATTGCTCATTAAATCGACTCTGACCCTAATTTTTGAGCAATAGTTGTGAGGAAATAAAATGGGGTGTGCTGGTGTTTGAGGTGGCGCAAGCTGAGCTGTCAACCGTTGCCGGGTATGAACGTTAACGCGGCCATGGATGGCAGCCGCTGTCCAGCCTCGATTACTACTGGAGATGACCTCATGATGAAGAAACTGCTGCTCGCTATTGCAACGATGGTTGCCACGATGGGCTTCGCGTTCGCGCAGGTCGATGTCAACAAGGCCGATGTGGCTGCGCTCGATTCGGTCAGAGGTGTGGGTCCGAAAATGTCGAAAGCCATTCTTGACGAGCGCGCCAAGGGCGAGTTCAAGGACTGGGCCGATTTCGAGAAACGCGTCAAGGGTGTGGGCGACAAAAGCTCGGCGAAATTGTCCGCTGCCGGCTTGCAGGTGAATGGCAAGTCGCGCGACGGTGCGCCAATCACGGCCAGGCCGGCCGACGCCAAAGGAGCCAAGCAGGCAGCGCCGGCAGCGGCTGCCAAGACGGCCCCGGCAGCAACGGCAGGCAAGCCAACTGCGGCGGCAAAGCCAGCAGAAGCAAAAAAATCGGCCACGATGTAATGACGGCGTGACGCCACCTGCCCCGCAGCGGCTTGCGGGGTTTTTTTGCGCGCAGCGCCGGTTCATGCACGCTGGTGAGATTTTTGCTGAGGAACACTTCTCGCACGCCCGTGCGCATGCGAAGATAGCCGGATTGCTTAGCCGACTCCGAGGATCTTCATGCGTTCTGCCTGTCTTTACACCCCGTTCCGCGCCACCCTGTGCGCCAGCCTGGTCGCCGCCGCCATGTGCACGCCGCTGGCCCACGCCGCCACGCCTGCCGCTGCAGTCGCTGCCGCCAAGGGGCCCGACACCACCCGCCACCAGACCCAGGTCGACCGGCTGGTGAAACAGATCTCGCCACAGCGCATCGAGGCCTATATCGCCAAGCTGGTCAGCTTCGAGACGCGCCACACGATGTCGGACACCACGTCCGACACGCGCGGCATCGGCGCCGCGCGGCGCTGGATCAAGAGCGAGCTGGAGCGTTGCGGCGCCGGCGCCAACGGACGCCTGCAGGTGGCGTTCGATTCGCACATTGCGCCCGTGTCGGCACGCATCTCGAAACCGACCGAAATCGTCAATGTGGTGGCCACGTTGCCGGGCACCCAGCCCGCGTCGAAGGACCGTCTTTATGTTGTCAGCGGCCATTACGACTCGCGCAATACGGACATCATGGACGCCGAAGGCCTCCAGCCGGGCGCCAACGACGATGCGTCCGGCACGGCTGCCGTGATGGAGATGGCGTGCGTGATGGCGCGCGAAAAATTCGATGCGACACTTGTCTTCATGACCGTCGCTGCGGAAGAGCAGGGCTTGCTGGGCGCGGCGCACTGGGCTGAGCTGGCAAAGCAGAACAACTGGAATGTGGCCGGCATGTTCACCAACGACATCATCGGCAGCTCGCGCGCCGACGACGGCCGCATCGACAATACGCAAGTACGCCTGTTTGCCGAGAGCCTGCCGAATGTCAAGGAGATGAACGACGCCAACCGCACCTTGCTGGCCACCGGTGGTGAGAACGATTCGATCTCGCGCAACCTGGCGCGCCATGTAAAGGAAGTCGGCGAGCGTTACGTGCCGAAGTTCAAGGTCAGCGTCATCCAGCGCCGCGACCGCTACCTGCGCGGCGGCGACCACATGCCGTTCCTCGAGCGTGGCTACGCGGCGCTGCGCTTCACCGAGCCGAACGAAGACTTCAACCACCAGCACCAGAACGTGCGCGTGGAAAACGGCGTCAAGATCGGCGACCTGATCGAGTACACCGATCCTGACTACATCGCCAAGGTTGCGCGCGTGAACACTGCGGCCCTGGCCACACTGGCGCTGGCGCCGGCCGCACCGCAGCAGGTCAAGATGCTTACTGCCAAACTGGAGAACGATTCCACGCTGGCCTGGCAGGCCAATAACGAGCCCGACCTGGCCGGCTACCGCATCGTGTGGCGCGAAACCACCGCGGCAACATGGCAAGGTGCGCAGTACGTCGGCAACGTTACCCAGGCCACTGTGAAACTGTCGAAGGACAATGTCTTTTTTGGCGTGCAGGCAATCGACAAGGATGGCAACGTGAGCGTCGCCAGCTATCCGGCGCCCCAGCGCTAGCCGAGGTTGCCGGGCCGCCGCATACGCCATGCGGCGTCCCGGATTAGAATGACACTTTACTTTCGTCCAGCAAGAGAGCATCCATGGCATATTCGACCATTGAAGACACGATCGGCAATACCCCGCTGGTGCAACTGATGCGCCTGCCCGGTCCCGAGATCGCGGCGCGCAACAATATTATTCTCGGCAAGATGGAAGGCAATAATCCGGCCGGCTCCGTCAAGGACCGCGCCGCGCTGTGGATGCTGCGCGGCGCCGCTGCGCGCGGGCAGATCAAGCCGGGCGACACGCTGATCGAAGCGACCAGCGGCAACACCGGCATTGCACTGGCGATGGCAGCGGCGATCCTGGGCTACAAGATGGTGCTGCTGATGCCGGAGAACCTGTCCATTGAACGGCGCCAGAGCATGGCAGCCTATGGCGCCCAGATCATTCTCACGCCGCGCACCGGCGGCATGGAATACGCGCGCGACATGGCCGAGCAGATGCAGCGCGATGGCCAGGGCATCATCCTCGACCAGTTCGGCAACGAAGACAACCCGCGCGCCCATTACGAGACCACCGGTCCTGAAATCTGGCGCGATACCAATGGTGGCGTTACCCACTTCATCAGCGCAATGGGCACCACCGGCACCATCATGGGCGTGTCGCATTATCTGAAGGAAAAGAATGACGCGATCCGCATCATCGGCGCCCAGCCCGAAGAAGGCTCGCAGATTCCCGGCATCCGCAAATGGCCCGAAGCCTACATGCCCAGGATCTTCGACAAGGCGCGCGTCGACCAGGTTGAAAGCGTCAGCCAGGCCGCGTCCGAACAGATGGCGCGCCGACTCGCTGCGGAAGAAGGCATGTTCTGCGGCATCTCCGCCGCCGGCGCCTGCGAAATCGCCCTGCGCGTCGCTCGCACGGTTGAAAACGCCACCATCGTCTTCATCGTCTGCGACCGCGGCGACCGCTACCTCTCTACCGGCGTCTTTCCGGCATAATCAAACAAAAGTAAGAACCTACTTTTGTTTGGAAGTGCCCCACCTAAAAACGACTGGCGGAGCCAGATCGTTTTTAGAGGCAACCCCGTACGCAACGGCGCTGTTCGAACGTCAACGAAAAAAGCGCGCCGTCCCGTAAGGGACTGGCGCGCTTTTGGCACGCGACGCAGGCATACCGCCCTTACGTCGACTTTCATCTGAAAATCATCTGGCTCCGCCAGTGATTTTCAGGTCGAGCACTTCCAAACGAAAGTAGGTTTCCACTTTCGTTTGATCTTACTCCGCGTCTTTAGGCTTGAACTGCTTGTCGCTGATGCGGAATTTGTTGCGGCGGTCGCCCATCAAATAGCGCAGGTCGCGGATCGAGAGGTCGCTCACTTCGTGCATGCGGATCAGGAGCGAGGCGCCGACTGGCAGGCGGTGGTGGCGGATCTTCGAAATTACTGGAGGTGCAACTTCCAAAGCACGCGACAGCGCTGCGTCGTTCTTCAGGCGCAGGTTCTCGATCAGGGTGTCGAGGAGGCGGTTGGGGTTGTACTGCAGCAGTTCATCGGACTCCGAATCGCTGTTCATATCAATGCCGACTTGGTTTGTCATGATGTCTTTCATTCCTATTGTGGGTTGCGGATCGCTGGCGGCTCTTCGAATCCGTACTACTTTCGCAAATATATACTCAATTGTACAACTAATTCCATTTTAGTACTCATGAGCAATTCAGAATATCTTAGTCGCAGATTCGTGTTGTCCACCCGCAACATAGCTCTAATGCAATTCTCGCACAATCTCACGAAAAAATATGGTTATTTTTAACGCAGAGGATGAGAACGAATCCACCTGAAGTTGCCCCGCCGGCGTCGATTTCATGCAAATTATACAACGGAGTGACAGGTATAGCGGGAAAATACATATTTCTTGGGCGTAATTCGATACTGTGTCGGGATACCCCTCGGGGTATGTGTCGATACACCAGAAAGCACCGGGTGTCATAAGAGAAATCCCGGTTACATAAATTTACAAAATGATTCCTTCAGGACAAGCCTTACAAGCCCTTGCTCAGCCGCACGGCACGGCCCAGATCGACGACGGACATGGCGTAGAAGTAACTGCGGTTGTAATTGGTAATAGCAAAAAAATTATCTGAAACGACCCAGTACTCGGTCGCCTCGGCGCCGTTCTGCAGGTCGACCAGGCCGTACAAGGGGTCGGCAGGCAGCGTAGCCGCCGTGGTCACGCCAGCTGCGATCAGCTCTTCAGGGCGGTACGTGGCGACCAGGCCTTTGCCCAGCATCGGTTCCCACGCCATGCTCAGGGCAACCTGCGCCGCGTAGGCGATGGGACCGGTATGGTCACGCTTCCAGCCGTGCTCGACCAGGAAATTTGCCACGCTGCCGATGGCGTCGGCCACCGAATTGCGCAGGTTGACGTGGCCGTCGTTGTCGAAGTCGACGCCCCATTTCAGGATGCTACCCGGCATGAACTGGGGCAGGCCGACCGCACCAGCGTAGGAGCCGAGCAATGAAAAGGGGTCCACGCCTTCGTGTTGCGCCAGCAGCAGTGTGTTTTCCAGTTCACCGCGGAAAAATGCCATCCGCTGGGTCCGGTTCGGCGCTTCGGGATAGGCAAACGCCAGCGTCGTCAGCGTGTCGATGACACGGAACTTGCCGGTGTCGCGTCCGTACACGGTTTCCACGCCGATGATGCCCACCAGGATTTCGGCCGGTACGCCGTAGATGCGCTCGGCGCGCGCCAGCGTGTCGGCGTTCTCGTTCCAGAACCTCACGCCGGCGTTGATGCGGATCGGCTCGATGAAACGGCTGCTGTACGCCTGCCAGTTTTTTGGCTTGCCCGGCGGCGCCGGCTTCACCAGGTTGACCGCAGTTTCCAGCAGGCGCGCCTGGCTGAACATGGTGTCGAGTTCGGCGCGGTTGAAGCCATGTTTTGCCACCATTTCGTCGGCGAACTGCTGCACCGCGCTCCACTCGCGGAAATTCACCGCTTCGCTGTCGGGCGCGTTATCGGCCACTACGGCAGGACGCTTGACGGTTTTTTTTGCCGCTGCCCTGGCTTTGACCTCGGCCTTGACCTTGGCCTTGTGCTGGGCCAGCACTTTGGCAGCCTTCGGATGTTTTTCAGTTGCCGCGGCAACGGGTGCGCCAAGGCTTGAGAGCGCCGCGGCCAGCACGGTCAATGCAACGAGGGGAGAACGGATCAACGGCATTGGGCAAGAAGACTTTTCATGGTGGCATGCAGGCCGGGCGCAGGCGCCGCAGGCCCGTAGCGGTAGGCGCTGTAGTAGCGCAGGAATTGGGCAAGTGCATCGCGTTTGGCTGGCGCGAAGGAAACGCCGGCCAGGCGTGCCGCGTAGGCGGTCGGACCTTCGCCAGGCAGGCGCGCATGGCCCTGCTGGGCCAGGCGTTTGCACAGCGTCGAGTATAGCGCATCGACCGGATCGGTCCGGCGCCGCACGCGCAGCCATTGTGCGCACCACAACAAGAGCAGCGATGCCGCCAGCGCCGCCAGGCTGCGCCAGTCGGACAGGCCCGCCACCAGCGAACTGACCACGCTGCGCTGGCGTTCCGGCGTGTAGTTGAGCACCCACTGGTTCCAGCTGTTGTTGACGGCGCTCAAGCGGTAGCGCAGTTGCGCCAGGACGCTGTTGCGGTCGGTGGAAAAATTGATCAAGCCTCCGAGTCCCTCGATGCCAAGCGGCGGGCGCGGCGGGATCGCACTGGCCAGGCTGCGCCGTACGCGCTCCGGCGCCACGGCGGCGGTGGGGTCGACCCGGACCCAGCCGCGCGGCCCCAGCCAGACTTCAGCCCAGGCGTGGGCGTCGGACTGGCGCACGGTCATGTAGCCGTCGACCGGATTGATGTCGCCGCCCTGGTAGCCGGTGACGACCCGCGCCGGCACGCCAGCGGCACGCATCAGCACGACAAAGGCGCTGGCGTAATGCTCGCAAAAGCCGGCGCGGGTGCCGAACAGGAACTGGTCGACCGGGTCGGCGCCCAGCAGCGGCGGCTCGAGCGTGTAGGAAAACGGCTCGTTGCGAAAGCGCTGCAGCACCGCGTTCACGCGCTGCAGCGGATCGCCCAGCGCCGCCAGGCCGCGCCCGGCGGCAAGCGTGCGCGGATTGGGGCCGGGCGGCAGTTGCAGCCAGCGCGCGGCGTCCGGCAAGGCCGCGCCGGCCTGGAAGCGGTATTGCGCGCTCGACGCCATGTCATAGCGCAGGCGCATGTCCACCGGCGCCAGGGCGGACAGCTCGCGCTCCGGCGTCATGCGCGCCGTGTTCATGGCCAGGTCGGGCACGCGCTCGGGCATTTCCAGCACGTACAGCCAGCGCGTTCCCAGCGGCTCGAGCGTGATGTCGTAGCGCAACGGCCGCCCGGACAGGACCAGGTCGGACGGCGTGGGCGCCAGGCTCCACGGCTGGCCGGACCGGGTGCGGGTCCACGTACGGCCATCGAAGGCGCCCAGGACAATGGCCCGCCAGTAGAGCTGCGACTGGTCCGGTGCTGCCTCGGTAAAGCGGGCGCGAAACACCACGGCTTCCGATTGCGCCAGGCTGGAAAAATTACCCGGCGCCATGTTGTCGGACAGCCCGGTGCGCGCGCTGCTGGCGTCGCTCGGCATGCTCCACAAGGGACCCTGCACGCGCGGGAACACGACGAACATGGCCAGTGCCAGCGGCAGCGCCAGCGCCAGCACGGTACCCGCCACGCGCACGCGCCGGCGCAGCGGCGGGACCTTGCCGGCGTACTGGAAGGACAGCTGCGTCGTGACCAGCGCCAGCATTGCCAGCGCAATCATCAGCGCCGTGCCGATGCTCTGTGAATAAAAGAAGTTGGTCAGCGCCAGGAAAAAGCACAGGAACACCACCACGAACAGGTCGCGCCGGGCGTGCATTTCCAGCATCTTGAAGGCCACCAGCATGACCAGCATCGCCACACCCGGATCCTTGCCCAGGATGGTATGGTACGTCTGCCACACGCCCAGCATGGCGGCCGCCGCCAGCGGCAGCACCAGCAGGGACGACGGCATGCGCCGCCCGCCCAGCGTGATCAGCGCGCGCCAGGCCAGCGTTGCCAGGCACAGCAGCGACACCCATACCGGCAAGTGCAGGCTGTGCGGCATCAGGACCAGCAGGGTGCTGCCCAGCAGCAGCAAGGTGTCGGACTTGTCGCGCGACATGACGCTGAAGCTGCGCAGGTGCGCGCGCACGGCGCCGATCATGGCAACGCTCCGCCGCTGCCGGCAGGCAGGCCGAACTGCGCCAGCGCGCGCAGGCAGGCGGCCTGGTGCGCAGGGCCGCTGCCGGCGTCCAGCACCAGGCTGCCCAGGCGAAACGCGTAGGGCAGGGCGGCGCGTTCCGCGTCCAGCACCCAGCGCGTCATGCGCGCCAGCCGCACTTCGACGTCCAGCGATGCCGGCAGTTGCTGGAAGTCGAGCACTACGTCATGCTGCGCGCTCCCTTCGAACTGTTTGGTGGCCAGCGTGCCGCCCAGTTCCAGGTCCAGGCGCGCAATCTGGCGCCACGCCATGTGGCGCATCGGGTCGCCCGGCTGGTACGTGCGGATGCCGGCAAACTCGTCGTTGCCAGGACCGCTCCCGGCCTGGCCGCCGGGACGTCCGGCCATCGGCAGCGGGGTGTCCAGCGCTTCCGGGGTCGGGTAGACGATTGCGCGGGCGTCCGGCGCCCAGTAACTCCAGGCCGTAAACAGGCCCAGCGGAAAACGCGTCAGCAGGCGCACGCGCGGCGCCGCCAGCACGCCGCGCGCCGGGGCCGGCACCGCCAGGCGCACGCTGCCGCTCTCGCCGGCCGCCACGTCGATGGTATGCGCAGTGCTGTACTGCCGCCTGGCCAGCTTGCCGGTCACGGTGGCAGTCGGAAAATCGATACGCAGTGCAAAGCGGTCGCGCCGCGTACGGTTGATGACCAGCAGTTCGAAGCGCGCTTCTTCGCCGGCAAACACGTCCGGCACGCGTGCGCTGCGCAGGTGCAGGTGCGCCAGGTTGCGATAGGTGAGCACCATGTCGACCACCCCGATCGACCCGGCCAGGAAGGTGAGGCCGAAGCCCAGGCCCAGGTTGTAGTTGATCGAGCCGATCAGCAGCACCAGGACCAGCATGGCAAACGCACCACCGGCCTTGTTGGGCAGGATGTACACCCGGCTGCGGTGCAGGAACACTTCGCCCGGCTCGACTTTGCCCAGCCGGAACAGCCACGCATGAGCCCGCTCTTTGGCCCGGCTGGTCGCGCTCGCCTCCATGCGGGCCCCTAGAGTGGCACCGATTGCTGCAGCTGGAGCAGCAAATCCCGGCTGGCAAGCGCCGCGCCGTGGGCCGACTTGAGGGGGCGCAGGCGATGCGCGCACACCGGTCCCAGCAAGGTTTGAATGTCTTCGGGAATGACGTGGTCGCGGCCCTCGAGCGCGGCCCAGGCGCGCCCGGCATGGAGCAGCGCGATGGCGGCGCGCGGCGACAGGCCTTCGGCAAACAGCCCGCTTTCGCGCGAGGCGCGCGCCAGTGCCTGCACATAATCGATCAGTTTGCCGGAGGCGTGGATGGACCGCAGCGCCGCCTGTGCCTCGATCAGTTCGGCCGGCTGCATCGCCGCCGGCAATGTTTTCAGCATGCTGCGCCGGTCTTCGCCCATCAGCAGGGCGCGTTCGGCGGCAGCATCCGGGTAACCCAGCGACAGGCACATCAGGAAGCGGTCGAGCTGCGATTCCGGCAGCGGGAAGGTGCCCACCTGATGGCCGGGGTTTTGCGTGGCGATGACGAAAAACGGCGCCGGCAGCGCGCGCGTGGCGCCTTCGCTGGTGACTTGCCGTTCTTCCATCGCTTCCAGGAGGCCAGACTGGGTTTTCGGCGTGGCGCGGTTGATTTCGTCAGCCAGCAGCACTTGCGTGAAAATCGGGCCGGGGTGAAACACGAAGGCGCTCGTGGCACGCTCGAAGATAGCAATGCCGGCGACGTCGGCCGGCAAGAGATCGCTGGTAAATTGCACGCGGTTGAACTGCAGGCCCAGCGACAGCGCGAGCGCGTGCGCCAGCGTGGTCTTGCCGACGCCCGGCACGTCCTCGATCAGCAGATGGCCGTTGGCCAGCAGGCACGCAAGAGCCAGCCTGACCTGCTGCTCCTTGCCAATGACAACCTGGTTGACCTGCTGGGCGACGGCGTGCATTTTTTTGAACATGGCGGCTCTTCGGTGAAACGGAACAGGGGCAAGGATGGGGCGCGCCGTGGTAGATTGGTAAATCTTTCCACGCTGCGGTAACGGCTATCTCGATAATTCTATGCGAGAACCCTACTTGCAGTGAAACAATTGTATCCGTCCTTGAGCGCAGCGCCATGCCTACCGCCATCTACCGCCATCCCGATTGTGTCCGCCATGACATGGGTGACTGGCATCCCGAGTCCCCCGGCCGCTTGCAGGCCATCGACGATCAATTAATCCGCTCCCGCATCGACGACCTGGTCGAAGCGCGCACGGCGCCCCACGCACCGCTCGAAGCGATTCGCCGCAACCATTCCGAGACGGCGATTGCCATCGTGCGCGACCACCTGCCGACGGCAGAAGGCGACACCTACCCCATCGATGGCGACACCTTGCTGTGCGCGCACAGTTACGCCGCCGCGCTGGGCGCCGCCGGCGCGGCCATTGCCGCCACCGACGCCGTCCTCAGTGGCGAACTCGACAATGCATTTTGCGCCATCCGCCCGCCCGGCCACCACGCGCGTCCCAACGTGCCGATGGGCTTTTGCCTGTTCAACAGCGTGGCAGTGGCGGCGCGCCATGCGATGGAGGTGCATGGACTCGAACGCATCGCGATCGTCGACTTCGATGTCCACCATGGCAACGGGACGGCGGAATCGTTTCGCGACGACCCCCGCGTACTGATGGCAAGTTTTTACCAGCATCCGCTGTTTCCCTACACCGAGCCGGAACCGCTCAGCGCGACGCACGTCAACGTGCCGGTGCGCGCCGGCAGCGGCGGCGACGTGGTGCGCGCGCTGGTGCAGGAGCACTGGCTGCCGGCGCTGCACGCACACCAGCCGCAAATGATTTTCGTCTCGGCCGGCTTCGATGCCCACCGCGACGACGACCTGGGCGGCATGAACCTGGTCGAAGCCGATTATGCCTGGCTGACGCACCAGGTGATGGACGTGGCCCGCCAGCATGCGGGCGGGCGCATCGTCAGTTGCCTGGAGGGTGGATACGACCTGTCGGCGCTGGGCCGCAGCGTGGTCGCGCACGTGAAAGCGCTGGCCGACATCGACTGACTCTGTGGTGCGAAAAACGCACACATTGCATTTAGTATTGCCAGGTGATTGACGGTCATTTGTTGCTTGCGTAGATTTGAGCTGAGCCCCTGCAGGGCCAGCGCACGCCCTTGACGGCGTGCCTCAAATACAACGAGGAGACAGCAATGACCCGGTTTGTCCGCATCTTTGTCGCTTTTTTCTTGCTGGCCGCGTCCAGCTGGGCCAGCGCTACCAACTACACGCTCTGGATCAACGGCCGCACTGGCGGCGGCGTGGTCGGCAACTACGCCAGCTTCACCTACTGGGGCCCCGATACGGCCGCTGCCGGCGTGAATAAAAAATCGGTCAACTGGGACGGGCGCAGCAGTATCGCGGCGCAGAACGGCAAGATCCGCGATGCACTCGACTGCTTCTGCACGGGCGCGAACTGGTGCTACATCGCCTCGCACAGCGCCGGCGACCTGATGATCGGTTATGCGCTGGCCAACTACGGCGCCTCCTCGCGCATGAAAAAGAATGCCGTGGCCAACAGCGCCGGCGTGTGCGGCAACAGCGATGGCACCGCGCAGACCGGATGGAACATCAAATGGGTGCGCGCGGCGTCGGGCGCCGGGGGCGGCTCGGAACTGTCCGACGCCGGTTCCTGGACCACATCCGAGCCCCTGGTGCAAGACCTGAAAACCACCACCGCGCGCGCCATGTACAACCACAACGCCACCGCCAACGTCTGGTTCTACATGTACGCCGGCGCGAAAGGTATGGCCTATTCCGGCATCCTGCCGGGCCAGGACGACGAGGCCGTGGCGTACCACAGTTCGGGCGGCGTCGCGGGCAGCGGGGGCGGGTCGTACTGCAACCCGGGCGACTGGTTCTGCAACGACCTGTCGCTGGGCACGGCAGCCAACGAGGGCGGGGCGGCCAAGTGGAACTATCACTCGGTAAGCTTCCGCGACGATGCCGAAGCGTACAACCATTATGCGGACGGGAACTGGCAAGGCATCGTCGGCGTCGTGCGCGCGGCCATGGCGAGCAGTGCCCTTTAAGCGCAAGCGCTGGCTGCAGGCGGGACTGGTTGCCGCCGCCCTGGCGCTGCTGCTGGCAGCCTGGCATCGCGGGCAGCCACCGGATGCGCCCGTGGCGGTGGCAGCGCCGGCAGCGGCCGGCACGCGGCCACTGTTTGGCAATATCGATGCCGCCAATGGCGCCCCGGTGCCGCCAGGCGGGCCGGCGCGCCGGCAGCTTGTCGAAACATACCAGCTGGCTGAACGCACGCTGTGCACGTACGAGCAGGCCAGCCAGTACCCGCCGGGGTCGCGCCCGATGGCGCAGAACGCCGACCAGGCCTATCCGAACGCGCCGGTCCGGGAAACCAGTCCGATGCGCGTGGATGGCGGCGGCGCCGAGCCGCAGGTGCTGCTGCAAACGGCGCAGTCGCGCGTGCACATGGCGGCCGGCGAATCGGTAGCGTTTTCGATCCGGGCGGTCGACCCGAACGGCGCCACGCTGGCGCTGGTGATCACCCGTTCCGTGGCGGCCGGCATCAGCTATGGCGCCACCCGCGCCAATGCCCAGGTGGCGCTGGCGTTCACGGACGACGGCGCGGGGGCCGATCCGGTGGCTGGCGACGGCGCCTTTGCGGGCGTGCTGGCGCCGGCGCAGACCGGGCTGGCCGGTTTCGACGGCACCATCCGCACGCTCGTCAACTACACCGTCGCCGGCAAGGCCGGCAGTGTGGCGTTCGACGTGATCTATTCACCGGTGGTGCCAGCGGTCTGGACCGGCGCGGTGCGCGAAGCGCAGGAAAATGGATCGCTCAATTTTTACCTCAAGGCCGATGTGCGCGTGGCCGGCCGCTACATCGTCAGCGGGCGCGTCGACGATGCGCAGGGCCGGCCGTTTGCGCTGCTGACCTTCAACGATATGCTGCCGGCCGGGCCGAACGACATCCGCCTGAGCGCATTCGGCAAGCTGCTGCGCGACGGCGCACCCGCGCTGCCCCTGACGCTGCGCGACGTCGACGGTTACCTGCTGCGTGAAAATGCCGATCCCGACCGCGCCATGATGCCGCGCCTGGAGGGACCGGTGGCGACCAGCGGGGGCTATCCCGCCAGCGCCTTTTCGGACGCGCCGTATGACGGCGAGGAGCGCACGCGCTACCTGGCTGAATTCGGCAAGGACCTGGCGCAGGCGCGCGACGCGCTGCTGCGCGCCGACCCGGCCGCGCCGTTGCCGGCCAGTGCCTGCACACCGGCTTCCGGCGCGGAGAAGCCTGGCTAAAACCTGTTCAGTATTGTTGTAGCCACGCTGTTTGCGTGCTGATTGACGCGCGGTTCCCGGCATCGGTAAAGTGGTTCGACTCACTTCCGACGGAGGATGCGATGCGATCACGTTTGCTGACGCTGTTCCTTGCAGTGTGCCTGCTGGTCTGGGCTGGCCTGGCAGGCGCTGCCAATTACAGTTTGTGGGTCAATGGTCGCACTGGCGGCGGGGTGGTCGGCAGCTACGACAGCTTCACGTATTTCGGCCCCGGAACCGTGGCCGCGGGTGTCAACAAGAAGTCGGCCAACTGGGACGGGCGCAGCAGCATCGCGTCGCAAAGCGGCATTCTCCGCAATGCCCTCGACTGCTTCTGTACCGGCGCCAACTGGTGCTACATCGCCACGCACAGCGCCGGCGATTTGCTGGTCGGGTACACGCTGGCCAGCTATGGCGGCTCCACGCGCCCGGTGACGGCAGCCACGCCCGATGCCGCAGGTGTCTGCGGCGCCGGCCCGGGCGGCGGGCATCAAACCGGCTGGAACATCAAATGGGTGCGCTCCGCAGCCGGATCGGCCGGCGGCAGCGAACTGGCCGATGCCGGCGCCTGGCTCACTTCCGAACCGCTGGTGCAGGACCAGCGGGTGGCCACAGCCCGCGCCATGTACAACCACAACAACACGTACAACGTCTGGTTCTACCTGTACGCCGGGGCGCGCGGGACGCTGTATTCGTTCCTGTTGCCGGGCCAGGACGACGAGGTGGTGGCGTACCACAGCGCCGGTGGCGTGGCGGGCAGCGGTGGCGGGTCGTACTGCAACCCGCGCGACTGGTTCTGCAACGATTTGACGGTGGGACCTGGTCCCGTTCAGGGCGGAACCGCGAAGTGGGCGTTTCACGACGTAGTGCTGCGCGACGATAGCGAATCGTATCGCCACTACACGGAAGGCAACTGGGGCGGGATCACTGCGCCGATGCGGCGCGACATGGAATTGTTTGCGCAGTAGGCAAGGCAAGGTGATGCCTTTCCTACTGCGAGGCGCGACGGCGCGGCGGCGCGGAGGCGCTTGAAATTTAGTTGATGCTGGCCACACTTGCGCGTTTTTCATCAGCGCGCAGGCGGCGGCCCACGACATGCACTGTGGGCATGGGCGGCGCCACGCCGGCGTGTGCACCCAGGGCCGGGCTGGCGTCGAGCGCCACGGATCCGGTGCGCTGGACCGTCGCACCATTTCGGGCCGGCCCGAAGACAGCCGACGCGAACACGATGCCAAAGGCCAGCATCAACACCACTTCCATCTGTTTGAATAATTGCATTGCAGTCTCCAGGCAACGTGTCCACGGCGGACGCGACGCCAGTCTGCATGGCCATTGCTCTGTGGCTATTGTTCTACATCAAGTTCTGCGCGGCGCCGTGCAGGCGGCGGTGGGCGGTCGTACGGGGGCGCAGGCGGGCGTTTGCAGCTTATTTTTGGCGGTAGAGGTGTCCAGCCATCGTAAAATAGCGCCTGACCGAAGATGAAGAGAGCACAGCATGTCGATACAATGGTACCCAGGCCACATGAACGCCGCCAAAAAGAAGGCGGCCGAACAGATGGAGAACACCGACCTGGTGATCGAAGTGCTGGACGCGCGCCTGCCTGAAGCAAGCTGCAATCCGATGGTCGAAGAGCTGCGCCTGTTCCGCCAGCGTCCTTGCCTGAAAATCCTCAACAAGGTCGACCTCGCGGATCCTGTCGCCACGGCCGCATGGACTGCGTGGTACGACGCGCAGGAAGGCGTCACCGCCTATCCGATGACGACCAAGAAGCCGGCCGATGTGGCGCGCATTCCCGAGCTGTGCATGTCATTGGCGCCGCACCGCGGGGTACCGACGAAACCGCTGCGTATCATGATCATGGGCATTCCCAACGTCGGCAAATCGACGCTGATGAACGCGCTGCTGAAGAAAAAGGTCGCCAAGGTGGGCGATGAGCCGGCAGTGACCAAGATCCAGCAAAAACTTTATCTCGGCAAGAACATCATCCTGGTCGATACGCCAGGCATGCTGTGGCCGAAGATTGCACTGGCCAGCGACGGCCTGATGCTGGCCGCCAGCCACGCGGTGGGTTCCAATGCGCTGATCGAGGAAGAAGTGGCCGTGTTCCTGGCCGAGGTATTACTGGAACATTATCCGCACCTGCTGGTGGCGCGGTATGGCTTCAAGCTCGACGGCATGGACGCCATTGCTGTCGTCGAAGGCGTGGCTGCGCGCCGCGGCTTCCGTCTCAAGGGCGGCG
>Ga0265780_10004527_pt1 | contig 17874 bp, 16 predicted proteins | sample P1T30metagenome_FD_192432 | JGI IMG/M metagenome (GOLD analysis project Ga0265780, IMG submission 192432) | Plant litter microbial communities from East Loma Ridge, Irvine, California - P1 T30 | ecosystem: Environmental > Terrestrial > Plant litter > Unclassified | place: USA: California...
GCATCCGCAAACTCATCAATCTTCTCCGGCGCATCCCCCTCCGGCGTCCTCGTTCCCCAATCCGCCTCCCCCTTTTACCTCCCCAATCTCCACTCCCCCTTCCACACCTCATCACCCTCACTTGACTTTGAAAGCCCCTCCGGCTTATTCCTCACCCGCACCAACCAACCCGAGCCAGACATTCGCATCGCCAAATGGGCCACAGACCTCCAGCGCAGCTTGCGCAACGAACGCACGCGCTTGGAAGAACTGCAGCGCGCCGACCGCGCGAAATGGCTGCTCGAACAAGTTGCGCAAGAAGTCTCGCGCGGCAGCATCGTTGCGTCGCCGCAGAGTCCGCGCGCCGATTGGGCGGTCGTGAGATGCAAGGACGGAAAGGGTGAGGGCAGGTATGGCAAACATGAGGACCTGGATTCTAAAGATCCGCTCGGCATTTGCAGGATTACGGATGAGGTGCGCAAGAAGGGATTCGTGGTTGTCACGGTGCTCGGTGGCGTTAGTGTTCTAGGGGCGGTTTTCGTCGCCGTGGGCAGGGCTTGGGGGATCGAGGCGGGGGGTTGGTGGTGCTGGGTGCGCGGTGGAGATAGATGATTTGACCGTAGATTCACCAGGATGGATATACCCCTTGTATGTAAATATGTTTAAGAGCAGGAGTTCGGGTTAGGTGTGTGTGCGAGATTGTCAGATGGTTCGACGAGCAAATAGACATTATGCAGCTTCTTTGATTAGACACTTCTCACGTGAAGATATCTTCTAAACCCCTATCCTTTTCCCTTTTTTCTCCTTCCCTGCTTAAACCGCCCTTTCAAAATACATCTCCAGCACCTCCACCACCCCCTCCCCCACACATTCCTCACTCCCAGACATTTCCCACACCCCGTCTCTAAAACGTATCGTCCGCAACCTCACGCGTCTCCCGCCCTACCATACACGCCACAGTGACCATCTCGCGACCCAAGCGCAAGCTACCGTCGTGAGCGCAGCGTCCTCGAAGCGACAAGATACTAATAGCTCATCTGGTAAGATAGCCATATCGCTCGGCATAGCGTGAGTTGGTCTGACGTGGATTTTTTTTGGCATGCACGATGTGGATCGTTGGTTCTAGGTGAGGATTCGCTGATTTTTTCCAACGAGTGGTTCATTTCTTTTGGCGATGTTGGCCATTTTCTTCGTATGTGCAAGGCGGTGAATTTCGAGAAGAGGGTTTTGCGTGGGATTTTTTTCGGTGGTAGCAAAGTGTGCACAACAACAGTCACTTGCATGCACAGGGACAAGATAACGACCTTGAAGCGAGAAGTTTTCACACGTCTGGACTTTACTCTCCTCCCCACTTCCACAGCTGATTAGTTCTTAGATGTTGTCTTGTTGCCCGTTCTAGATACATATGTATCTAGGCTAAGGTCGGACCTGCGTCCAAATGTACAAGTCAATAAAGATGAATTCATTCAAATCATTCATGGCACCCTAACTGCGTGACTTCGGGCAGCCTGCGAGTAAAATTGGACAAGTTCAAAAAACATCTCTTCACTATGCAAGATAGCAAGACTTGGGAAATTGGGCGTGCACTCGGAATGTGGGGGTACTCTCCCCCCACGTATACTCTGTGGAGTATTGCCATGGTGTAGCTTACGAGTTCTCGACAACTCCCATTGAAACCGACGGCTCATTCCGTTCCCCATATCAAGTCATGAAACACATATAAGCCTCGCGACCGAGGCATCTACCAAAGCGAGGCTGTTGGAGCCCAATTGCTTGTCTTAGGGAATTTCCAAGATGGTCGCGCCGATGGGTTTCACGTCTGTGGCGCGCCACTCACGAGGAAGACATCTCCGGTCGCGCAAATTGCCGTTTATGGGAAGGTTTACATATGCGGCGCAATAAGTCCGATGTGGGGCGTGTGCGCGTGTTGGGTTTTCTATCGGTGAGCGTTGATCGTTTGGATGGGGTGCGTACGATGGACCACTGTGCTGGGAATGACATCGCAAATGTCCATGCGACTTGGAAAAATGCCGGGGTTGAGTTGGTTGACTGCACTGTTTCGTGTTCGTTCGTTCTCTGGTAGCCCTTGCGGGCCGTTCCTTTGCGGGCGTGCGCCCTGATGCGTGACATATTTCGCCGAAATGCGATGGTAGGTACATGCTTTTTGAGAGCTAGATGTGACAAGGGATAGCATGGTCGTGATGTGTGACTTAGCTTGCATGCGGCACAACACTTGGGTGCTGGGAAGGGAAGATTTCACGATGAATCCCAGGGATTGTTCACAATACTAACGCGAGATGGACAATGCCGTTTAATGTAGCCGTCATAGATGTGATCCTGCATCTTTGGCTCGCAGGGCACAACGGCTGTGGGGCCTGAGATTTGTCGAGAACGAGATCGATATAGGAAGAGTGGGGCGGTCGAAATTCATCATGAGGAAGGATTTTGCAATTCGCGGAACCTGGCATTTCGTGGGATGATTTGTGAACTTTCCTGGGTAAGACACATGTGTGTAGGCATAGGTAGCCATAGTAATTTGGAATCGATCGTTGGAGTTACAGGGGTTCATCCACCCTCTCACCAGGGTAGAATGGAACCTTAGCAGGCATGACAGCACGAAGACGGAAGATCCCATGCCACTTACTGCCGCGCGCCCTGCTAGTACTAGTTTCCATAATTGTTTCTGCGGCTAAGTCCCGCTGTACCTACTGTGCATGTGGGTCACATTGCTTTTTCCTCTTTTTGCCCACACTCTCGGTAAGCCGTTTCAGATCCTGGTTGACGCAGAGCCGCATGTCAATCAGGTGGGTCGCGTTCAGGCTTTCAAAGCCGCTTCCAGTAGGCTACGCGTCCCAGCAAATGGCGTACAAGCCACCCAACGTAAGGGAGTAATGAACGTTCGGAGTTCATGGGGTTTGGCTTGTGGCTTGGGATGAGATTCGGCTATCGACGCCCAAAGGCAGATAATATTGCGAGCGCGCTCAAGTTTTTGTTGGTTGGAGGCAGCCATGCAGCATGCCCACCGATAAATTTCCAGAAACTTGTGTCCGATTAGAGAGGATTTGATCGATCAGTCGAAAATAGCGTCAATGCACATGTGAGCTGTAAGGGTTTGGTTGAACGCCCGATGGCTGGTCACGATCACGGTGCCACGAGCAGAAGCGCAGGTATCTTGCAGGATCTGGGCTGAAACGTGGCTCGATGCGATGCACGATACTGGGATTGTAGATGGCGGATGGGCTTGCCGATTGGCACCTCACTGGCGAAGTACCGAAAGATCTCGTGCTACGCTGGTTTTTGTGGCCAGACTGTCAGAAAGAGGCCCCGTACTAATATGGCAGCATGTGGGGTCGAAATGGCATTAGCCGGTCAGAGCCTGTGGCAAGGTTCATGCAGGATCTGACGGGTGATTTCTGCATGGTGATGATGTCCCTGGATCATTGTCAAGAGCAGGACTAGGATGCGATTTTCACATGTGGATAATGCAATAGCATCCCAGTATGGCCAGCGCGGGTTCGTTGCGATCGTACGGAGCATCCGCCGTCTGTCTCATTTCCATACGATAACTCTTACTACAAACTGTGACTAAAGGCTTGACCAAAGTGGAAGGAGACTGTACGACGCAGGATTTGTGTTACTGTTCGCAAGGCGTGCAAGGCGTGCAACCTGCTGCTGGTCATTGCGAGCCTCGAACGACTTGCTGGATTCCAATTTGTTCTCGATCTGGTCAGGAGTCCGGCATCATTGCGTGCTGGTAATGATGCGAGACTTCTGATCTTCCCAGATGCATCTAGAACAGACGCAGTCCCCACCTAAAGCTCCAGCAGCCCACTCCCGTCGTTCCTTTACGGGTAATCGAACATCGCAGTAGTGGCTGAACACTTCTTCGCCCTTCTTGATGCCAGGCTGTGCGGAAGGATCCCTTCCCTCCCAGACAACTAGCTTCTCACGAGTCCAAAGTCGCATGCTGCCGTCCCATGCCCACGCCACATTGGGGTCGCAGCTGTGGTTTGCAAGGCACCACATGGGATGGACAGCGCCAGTCTCTGGTCGGCCATCTAGACCTTGTCGAGCCGATGCCGTGCCTCGTAATTTTGCAAAGATGGTATTGAACACCCAAGTGTCGTAGCGATTGCTTTGGGTAAATATATTGACTTCCATATTCTCCAACATATGCAACGGTGCAAGAACGTTGTTCTTGAAAGAGAAAGGGAGTGTTTGTGATACACCTGCAAATGCATCTGCAAGTTGACCATCCGTACTGGCTTTCCAGGTTTTTTCCAAGTCTTGGCCGTGATAGTCGCCCCAAATGTAACGAATCTCTTTGAGCTCCAGTGGATGCAATCCTTGCGTTTCTGCCAGTGCCAATGCTCGAACCAAAATTGAAGTATAGAGAGCATCTGCGGCTTCGCTCGCAGACACTTTGCCTTGTTCTACACTGACACCGCACAGTGAGGGATGGTAGCTGTCCTGGGCCAGATCGTGGCACTCCATGGAGCAGAAGAAGACCACGTTGCACTCGTCACACGAGACAATTTCATCATGTCCACCCGCTGACGTATCCTGGGTAGTTGGAAGTTGAAGACTGCAGGCGTCGCAATAGTGGTCGTGTAATCTAGAGATGGAAGTCAAAAGTGACTTCTCCTCAAGAATGCGTTCTCCAGGAGGTATGTCTTCCTTTGCGAACATCCCAAGCTGTTTGATATGCGAGGCCTCCGATGTTTCAGTGGAAAGTAGAGGCAACTCGGTGATTTTGACCTCTAGCTTCGGAGCTATAACCGCGATCTCTTCATTGAGGAAATCCAAGCACTCTTTAGAAGAGCGGTCCGGTTCATGGTGATTCCATGGATACTGCTCGCGGCGGACAAGCCCTCTCTCTGGATAGTCGTCAATTTCTACATCCTTCAGTTCCCAACCTTTTGCCGCTAAGAAGCTAGAAATCTTGCTTGACAAGTTCGTGTCGTGCTTCTGGAATGATACATTCTCAGGAAAGGCTTTCTGCGCGCGAGCGATATAGTCAAAAGCACTGCGATAGCTTCCACAGTCTAGAAGACACCCGATCAGAATATCGTATCTGGTTCAGTCAGACCGATTAAAACGTGTTCGGCCAATGATGACGCAATTGCTTACATACGCAGTAATCGAGCATTCTGTCTGAGCCCATCTTACAGCACCTTCTTCTTCATTCGAATCAATGTCTTCTTTAACCGATAGCTGAGCAAGGCCTTCCGAAATGTAGTCGTCCCTGGCTGCTTCGAGAGCTTCTTCGCAATACTCGCCTTCTTCCACTACTTCGTCTATCAAGAGCAGCGCTTTGTAAGCATCACTAGCAGCAAGATCAGGATATCCTAGCTGCTTGTAGGCTTTGGCGAGCTCCAGTCGATGAGGTATGCTATATGGTCGGTCCGGTGTGGCTTCCTGTAATGCGATAAGTTGACGGGTAAGACCTTGGCGAGTGGTAGTTCGATCCTGCTTCAGCATGAGCGGGCGATATGCTGTGTTTCTTTTGCTTCTCACTAACTTCCATGTTGTAAAGTTTATCACAGACACTTGGTTGCGTGGTGCTCTGAGAACTTTTCTCAAAGTGGCGGCGCTAAGTTAATGTTATCGATAAGGACATTGTGAGATGGGCATCCCACACCTGATGTCTCCATCTTCTACACCATCACAAATCATTTCGTAAAGTGACCTTAGCTGCTAGAAAGCAAGGTTTTATCTCGTTTCATCATCATGCTTCCATCAGCAGCTGAGCTGATAGCGCGCTACCTGAGATCAAATGGATTTACTGAGGTTCGGATAACGTCATGAGGTGGCCTAAACATCATTGCTCACAGGGTCGTAGACATTGAGCAGCTTTGTCGCCGAAGCTGGTCTACCTGCAGATACTGGGGCTAATTCGAGTGACTCCATCACGATTGAATCAATTTTGCAAGAAAAGAAGACGTTCGACACCAGCCTCAGCTTCGAAAAGCTCGGCTTGAACGACAACAATCGTGGTTGGTCAGAAAGCGCACCATCTATACCAACCGTTGTTGCTTCACTCCCGAGCCGGTCTAACATACTCCATGTGTGTGTCGTCGAGCTGTCACTCGGTACAACAGTGCAGCCTCAAGTTTACATTGCCGTGACTACTGCGGATAGAAAGCTGTCTTTACTAAATCCTGCATCTTCCACATACGAGGTCGCGTACTCATACTCAAACTTCACCGACTCGCCTATATTGGACATGGTCGCCATAAGCAAGCATCACATACTGACCGCGTCAATGTCTGGGCGACTCAGCCTGTACGATACCGTCAAGAATGAGGTTGTCGATGAAAGGAAAGACCATTCGAAGTATATCGTCAAATTAGCCTGTCGCCGCGACGGAGATCGGGTGCTGGTTGCAAGCGCAGGCTGGGACTCGAATGTCTTCCTTTACGATATGGTTTCTGGTGTCCACAACGCGCAGCTTGGAAAGCCTACGGCAGAATTATTGCTGCCTACCATCCCAGAGACACTCGTATTCGTCACTTCGCCCGACGATGGAAAACCAATACTCCTTGTGGCCCGTCGCGATTCCACCTTCCTACAATTCTATGCCGTCCCTAGCTCGGAGTCACCCGAATTGACTTTCCTCGGGAAGCAAAACCTCGCACCTCACTCCAATGCCTGGATTGCTTTTACCCCTTCGGATGTACAAATTTGTCCCACGGATCCATCCTTGATTGCAGTTGCCACTTCAACGACACCCCACATGAAGCTGCTCGTAGTGAGGCTACTTGTGCCCACAAAGCAGTCATCTCTACTTGACGCCGTATCTGCGACAGACCCAAGTGGGACCGTCACGCAAGCCTCCCAGGCCCGGGCCGAGCTCTTGGTGCAAGACCGGGAAGAAGCTGCAATTATGGTGAGCGTCTCGACTCTTGCGCCACAAACACAGTATTCGACACCAAGGTTAGCTTGGCGGCCCGATGGCTCTGGGGTATACGTCAGCTCGGACGATGGTCTGGTCCGCGGGATTGAAGCGAACACGGGCAAACTCATGGCATCTTTGGAAGGGCATGATTTGGGCTCTAAACTTCGGTGTCTCTGGGCTGGGGCCTTGGATCCCACTGAAGAGAGCACTCCCAGAATTGATGCTCCGCGCGAGTATCTGATTAGCGGAGGCTTCGATCAGAAACTCATCATCTGGCAAGCCTAGCGAGCGCCTTTTCCAATCATATCCGGCATCTCAATATCGCCTAGTCATGTGAAAAGGGTAGGGTGCGACAAGCCCTCCGGATGTGTCCTGCGATGTGTTCTTAGTAGAGAGTGGCCTTCCTTTCTCGGCACACGATTGATATCGCTGACGTTCGATCAAATCCGCGAGCAGCAACGGGCCAATGTGTGACTCTCAGCAAGCCAGAAACACACACGCATTGTCCGTGGCTTTGACAAAAGCATTGGACTGAGTTTTCTGGCACAAAGCACCTCTCCGATGAATTTCGGTTTGTCTATGGTAGCCTCGCGGGAATGAATTGCATGCAAATGTGCTTTTCCCAGCCGGTGCAAGGGGCGCAAAATGGTGGCAACAGCACACGGACATACGGCCGATCGGTAACCAAAGCCTGAACCAGATTCCATCTCAGCAGCAGATGCATGTCAAAAGCTGTCTAGTTGATCGATCTCAAGACCCATGCAAGGGCACGTTTGAGATGCTCACTTGGCACGCTAAACTCCACAATGCGAGTTCCATGGTGCACCCCACGCTTTTCGGCCTTGCCAACTTCCAGCCCGAAGCCAATGGTCGCTTGAGTTCTTGGATCGAGGTGTCACACCAAAATATTTTTGGTCTTTTTGGAAGTTCAGGGCTAACAGCATCACCGGGGAAGCGGAACAACATCCTCTAGACTATTACGGTTGGACCTTAGTTGCCGTGGGTCATTGGTCTTTGCTATAGCATATACCAGAAAGCTATACATCCGCTCAGATATGAGCACGGGCGCTTGGACGTAGTGTCCACACACTGTAGTGTGCACGTCTCCTCCGACTTGAAATGAACCAAAAAGCCTTTTCCTTCTGCAACCTCACTACAGAAGTATAAGTATAACCTAGTCGTACCTGCCTTAAATACCAAACACTGTCAACTATCACTCATCCATTTCTCCCGGACATTATTATCCTGCCTTTAGATCTTGCGCAACTAGCTTCCGCTGCACGCCTCAGCTGTATATCGACTCCACGTGCATTCATTCACCTTCCCGGCGAACCAACCTGTCGGATTGATTTCGTTACGCAAATCTTTACGTGTACCACGATGTCTTACAGCAACAACTGGAAGGATGGAGATGGCGACTTTTTGCTGGTCATATCTGGATCAACCCGCAGTGCGCCTTATTTGACAGGATGGCAAGAGTTCAAGGATCACATTCGGAAAGTCGTCAAAGAGCAGCCAGGTTGGGTAGACGTGTACTCTAGCCAAAGCCAACGCCGCGGTGAAATGCAAGGCTGGGCCAGGCTGAGAGACAGAGAGGATGCAGATGCCGCCTACAGTGCGTCTAAAACCCTCAGCTGCGAAATGTAGCCATAACTGACATTCAATGTGCAGAAATCTACTCGAGGTCCAAGGGCATGTTGGTGCATGTATGGGAGACATGCCGCAGTAGCGAGGGATTTCGTATCCTCAGATGCAACTGCTCCACGCTTTTTTCGGAAGTGCCTGACGGGACCCATTCCGCGGGTCGCTGTGGAATTGACCTGGGAAGAGTCAGTCACCTGACAGGCGGCGTCAAAGCATCATACCCTCCAACAACAGCGCCACAATACGTGTCTGCCCAACCGATCTATGGGTATGGGTACGCCACCACACAACCCTACAACATTCCAACCATGTACCCGGGCTATGCGCCACCAACTCAAATGCCCGTGTATTCTGCCAACACATATGGAATGCCGGTCAACGTCCGTCACGGGGCTGTCTTGACCGAAGCCAGAGGCATCTTCATTCAAAACTTGAGCTACAAGTGTACATTATCGGACCTTTACAGCCTGCTCCTCACCGTCGGCCAGCCCGTGGATTACAAGCTGCTCCGAGATACCCGCACCGGCGCTTTCAAGGGGCTGGCGACTGCCACATTCGGATCTCAAGACCTTGCCCAGAGAGCGGCTTGCTGTTTGAATCGGGTGGAGCACATGGGTATGACGCTTAGTGTTCGTATGGATAAAGAGACAACGGCTGTTGGACAGGCTGCGCCATTAATTGTGGGATCTGACATGTACAGGGTAAGATCTATGTGCACCACCCACTAGATCCTTGTTGACAGCGAGCAGTATTAGCGAGCTTAGATTCTGTAGTATAACATTCCTTGATTTCCGTCAACCAGTCGAGTCGTTGTGTGATGATCAAGATGGCTTGGCCGTGGCTCGTGGTGTCAGGTGTTCCGGATTGTCGGGTTGCTCACGGCGTTGTGCAGGGAAGATTCAGGGAACAGTGTACAGAACGGTTGGTGGCCGGCGCGCGTATTTGGTTTTCGTTTAGTAACAGGAAAGTTTTCCGGGACAGGGGCGTGGTTGGCTTTTCTCGGCTATCTCAGATGTGTCCTCGCTCATTATCTCATCCGGGCTGATGGGTCGACCCGCGCTGGGGCCGACCTAACAGGGGTACCATTTTGCTTTTCTTGTGGACATCCTAGTACATCCTATTACATCAACCGCTTTCCATGCGCAGCCTGTTCCTTCACATCGAAACGCCCATGAAAAGCTTCCCGGTGATCCGATGTTGAAGACACTGACACACTACTGGGCGCTTGTTTGCCGTATCGCCTCTGATAGAGGGCGCCCGCCTGTCTCATGATATCCTTCATCGTATTACATGGTCAGCCTTTAATGGCCTCGGACGCCTACAGTGTACTTGACCTAAGCACGACGGACTTCTTCGGAGGCTAGATGTCATCAATCTTCGTCGGCAATTTGGAAGGCAGGTCTCAGCAAGACAGCCCATATTTCTCTCCTTTACAACACGTAATCGACCGCATACTCAGGATCGAGAACAGCTCCACACCCAAATCACGACCCACTTCTAAACGTGCACTCCAGGTGGGTATGAGCATGCCGTACACCCACCGAAATTGGCTGCTTTTGCGGAGCAGTTATCGGAGAGTTCAATGATCCTACTAAGATCAAACGTCGCACACAGGAGATCCTTGGCGTGATGGCGCATCTGTCGGCGTGATGGCGCACTCTGGAGGTGTAACGACATTCCCGATATGTTTTAGAGCCATTGCATGACAACACGACTAGATCACTAATCTGCAATGCATTAGGGCACATGTACACTGTGGTCCCGTCTCCGCTGTTACACCAGGCCCACGACTTCGCTCACTTGAATTAGCCCTGCAGCATGCGCAGTAATGGACTCGTAATAGCCAGAATACAAGACATGCTAGTGAGCGATGCCATGAATCTCTGCCCATGCTCTGTAGAACCATTGGCTGCTCCGTCCGAAACTCGATACTTGGAACTCCGCGTGATCCGAGGAGACATGGGAAGCGACGTGCAAGGGCGGTCCGGATCCGAACTCAGACACTCTGCCCAGCAAGCGTAGGATCTGTGAACAAGGCATCAGACACTGCACTCAGCAACTGTGCTATAGTCGCGAAGGTTTTATGAACACACGAATCGGAATCCGTACGGAGATGGCAAGAACTGTCAGGGACAGGCAAGAGCCCCGAGTCGATATCTGCCAGTCCGTCTCCACATCCTGAGATCGTCGCGACGACGTTCCCAAAAAAGTGCTGATCGCACCGTTACTAAATGTTAGTTTCAAACATCTACATACGAGTACGAATCACAGCAGTTTGTTTCAGTCGTGCCTGAACGGTAATGGTGATGGTACAGCATGAGCCAAGCCTGCATGTCCGGTACTCCACATCAAGTCCACGACATGCATTGCCGACAACGGATACTTTGATTAACCCACGAGGACGTTGCGCACCTGCATTGTCCTCGTCCGACTCGGAATCCAACAGCTCGGTCTGCAAGCGAGGCGCAGCGGCTGTGCGATGCAATGGCACTGATCACGAACAGCGAAAGCGACAGTGAATTGCACAGGCTCGAACGAAGACTTTATGAGTATGTCAACACTCCGACCTGCACTTGACGTTACACTCGTCATCCGACACGCAATCTAACAAGAGTGTCTGCAAGCTGAGCCTAGCGGCCGTGCAATGCGACACCACTGTCGCGGGAGTAGTCACTGAGAGATACCTCGACTTCAAACTTGTACCAAACCCTACAATCTTCATCTAACACGCAGTCTGACACGCAATTCAATAACACAATCTGTAGGCCAAACCCAGCGGCTGTCCAACGCAATGGCACTGTTCTAACAACCCTACTTGAGAAATCCCATCGTTTTGATAACCACCTCTAACAGCAGAATAATACCCCATCCCACGAGCCAATACATTGTTAAATAATCAAGCCGTTGATCGAACCGCCCCAGAAGCCTGAAGCCAGCAATATAGACCGCAAGTGAGGACGCGATGAGACGGTTTTGGTTGCCGTGACGGAGTGTGCGATTCGAAAATAGCGCCGGGAGATGCGCATCGTACAGGCCAGTGTAGCGTCGGGTCGTCGTGTTGTTTTCAGCGGCTGGGCGGCGCGATGGCACTGTCTTGGGAGCTGTGACTGAGTCAACGCTCTGCGTCGACGACGATGACTGACAAGGAAAGGAGATGGGAATCGTATGAGCCATTGTAGGGTCCATTCGTCATACGATTCGAGCGGCTGTGCAACGGGATGGGAGTCCTAGGGGTTACTTCCACATATACGCCGTTGTTCGACGACAATCACCATCATGGAAAAAGAAAACGACTCACAACAAGCAATAAAGTATCAGCATCATTGTCTCATTACTCTATCCTTCCCCAATCAGACTCTCCATCCCTTCTTCTGCGTCCGCACAGTGACAACATACAACACGCCCAACCACATCGTCCCCAGCATCAAACACACCCCCGACCACACCTGCACGCCAATGAAATCCGTCCGCCCGTCTTTTTTCTTCAGTAGGGCCCCAGCAATCGGCGCGCCGATGAGTGACGCAATGCTCGACACGCTCCACGACATACCCAGCCGCGTACCCAGCCGCGACAGATCGGGCGTGATGTTAGCGAACGCGGCGGACGGCACAGTGACGAGCGCGGCGGAGAAGAAGCCTGCGAAGAGTAGTAAGTACGTGTGTGTCATGTGTATGAACGAAAAGACTAGACCCACCCCATAGAATCGAGAAGGCGATGAACGTGCTCTCCTTCTCGATACTTATCCAACACAGCGCCAACACGCCGCTCGAAAACGCACACAGTATCCACGTCACAATCGCGCCGGCAAAATGCGCAATCACGCCGGAGACCAGGCGCCCGAAGAAACTCCCCGCGATGGCGAAGACGAGCATGTACAGGGAGAGACTGTCCGATGTGCCCAGGCGCTCGCGCGCGTATGTTGGGATGTAGAAGTACGGCACGATGTAGCCCAGAAAAGTGAAGAACGTCGAGGCCGTGAAGATGAGAAAGAGGCGGTCGTGGAGTGCGGATGTGTCAAAGAGTGCTCTGGCCTTGCGTTTTGTGGCGAGCATTTTCGAGCCGGAGAGAAGTGCGGGGAGGGATAGACATGCCGCGACGAGCGCGACGAAGCCGATTGCGCGGATCGCCCAGGGAAACCCGGAGGATTTGGTGAGCCGGTCGAACATGATGATGTAGATGACGCCGCCGACGGCGATGCCGCTCATGACGATGCCGAGTGCGAGGGCGCGTTTCTTGTCGAACCATACGCCGACGAGGGCGAGGGAGGGGATGTATAAGAGTCCAGCGCCCAGGCCCATGCACAGGCCCTGGCTGAGGAAGACTTGCCAGTAGGTGGTGCTGAGGGAGAGCATCATGATGCCGAAGACGACAAGGAAGTTGCCGACGATGAGCATGGAGCGGAAGTAGCCTAGGTCGAAGAGCGGGCCGGACATGACGCCGAAGAAGATGAGAAGCCAGGCTTGGACGGTGCCGATCCAGGATATTGCTGAAGGAGTTTCGTTGCGTAGGAGGGTACTGCGGTAGTATGCTTGGAAGGCGCCGTAGGTCAGTGTGAAGCCCCTGGAGGAGTTAGTATACATGTACAAGGGGATGGAATGGAGAGATTCACCATATATTCACATATATGAAGAAGCCGCCAAAGACTTTGAGCCATGCGTGCAGGCCGCCGTCTGGTGGAGGAGGGATGACGGAGTCTGTTGTGACTGCTCTTGACAGCGGGTTCCGATCATTTTCTGCTTCTTCGTGGATGCCAGGCTCTTGCTTTTCCGTGTCTAGCTGACCATACTCTTGTGCAGATACCGGTCTCGAGTCGAATTTTTTCTCTGTAGAACTCGACCCACCCGCATCGGTTTCCTTCTCTTCTTCTACCATGTCCAACGTAGGCGGCATTTTATCTGTCTGTGAGCCTTTGCATGCAGGCGAAGCCAAGCTCTTAAATATCAGATCAATGTCGGAATTGATGCATCGAGTCATGCAACTGCAGTATTCCGAAGAGGCTAGTTCTCCCGCGGAAAGAGCTTCTTCAGTTCCGCCCTGCAGTTTCGAGGATGCGTGTCAGTCGGCCTCAATTCATTTAAGTTAGGATAAGCTCCGAACTGTCCGCAGCACAGACTTGACATTATATAACTTCCTAAAAACGTAGCTGCCGTCAAATGACGATTTTCCAGCTATCCCGTTCGAGGTGTGGCGGTTGCATCGAGCGGGGACGGTTAGAACCGAGGTCGGCGTCACGAGTGTCTAATGAGTTCAGGCAAATGAACGAGACGTTTCCGTCGTGGGAATAAGGACAGGCGATCACGTTTAGAGTACAGTTAACAACGCAGTGGTTTTGAAACTGATAGCAGCCTCTGAGGGCAGTAGCATTTTCGAAGATAGTTGTAGGATAAAGCGTCCAATATTCTTTCTGAGACGAGATTTGGCTTTCCTACTTGGTTCGCGATTCGGCCGACAATGTGACTCTCTAGATACTGTTCACTTCATTTTGGCCAAGCATTAATGGGCGCATTTCCAACTTGCAAAAACCCCTTTGTTTGGGCCCTGAGCCGAAGCTGCAAGATTGTGGAGGCTGAGCCTCATGGCCTTTTAGTAAGTCCAACTCGAGTTACGTAGCCGAAATCTCAGTGATGCCGCTATCCGTTGTACTGAGCCATAGGAGAAAGAAGCGGGTCGTGGAGAAGTATGAGCATTGAAAAAGTATATTCGAGGTAACTCCAAAAAGTGGAAGATGGACCTTCTCCTAGCAAGTTATGAGAAAAGCGCTGGTAAGAAGGTCTGATGTGCATTTTCTCGCAGGTGCCGTCAGAAGCCGATACGCCGAGGACATGTCGTTCCGGTGGTCGCCGGTATGTTCCTGTATCTGCTCGTTGCACGTGACGAAGCGGTCGAACGAAATCCCCTAAGGTCTTCAGGACGCGGCGGAGTTGGACCATTTTGCCTTTCGCGCCTCAGCAGCGGCCCGGTCCTTGTCGCTCATCCAGTTGCCGCCGTTGGACCTGCCCTGCTCTTTGCGAGGCTCCCTGTCGCCGCCCCTGTTCCTGTTGTTGTCGCGGCCGTCACGGCTGTCGCGGTTGTCGCGTCGGTCTCGTCCGCCACGTCCACCACGTCCACCTTGTCCGCCCTGTCGGCCTCCACGACGCTTGTTGTCGCCGCCATCCTCACCGCCCTCGCGTTCGCGCTTGCGGGGACCGCGCTCAGGGAGAGCCTCGTCGAGACCCCGGGGGGCAGCGCTCTCACCAAACTTCTTGGCGCGCTCCAGCTTCTTCAGGCCCTCGTCGTCCTCGACCTTCAGACCGAACTTCTCTGCGCGCTTCCTGCGCCTCTCAATCTCCTCGTCGAGGTTCGTGGCAGCGAGGCCCTTGCTGAAGTCGGGCGCGGGTTCCTTGACTTCCTCTGCCTTGGCCTCGTCACCGTCAGCAGGCGGCTGTACGGTCAAGTCATCGGTCTGCGCGGGGTCGATGTCGGCGACCTGGTTGGGGACAGCTTGCGCGTTGGACGCCTCTCCTTCACCTCCAGCCTTCTCGACCGTCTCCGCATTTGATATGACGGGAGCGTCGGCCTTGGCAGCAGGCGCGGCAGCCTCGTCGCCGTCGTCGTCCCAGTCAATCTCGTCTTCGGCATTGGTAGCGGGCGCCGTCGTCTTCTCGTCGTCCTTGGTGAGGCGATCGACCATGTCGGCCTTCTTGCCAGTCGCAGGCAGACCGCGGCTCTTGAGCAGTGCCTCGAGCTCGGCATTCTTCATTTTTGAGTATTCAGGCATTTTGGGTGGTTGATGCGATCGGCGACTCGTGTGCGGGTGTTTTGGTGAGTCTGGCGCGACGTGGATAGGGGGACGCGCAGGTGAGAGGTGGGTCTCGATCAGAGGTGACTGGGACTGGTCAATGTTAGAGAGAATCCTAGTGACGGCGAGCGCAGGCAATAGAGTGCGCTGGGTCGAATTCTGACAAAGGCGCTGCTGCTTCTGTGATGGAGACAATGACAGGGCGCGTTGATGGGAGCGAATCCTACGAGCACTGACCTCAGCCAAGCCGCTAGGCGTTAGCGTGGTCCCTGGACATCCACCGAAGGACTGCCAGCAGCCAGCACTTGTTAGGTGCACACTGTCACAGTACAGGTGCCTTTTATGAACAACGACCACAAGAACAGAATATTTTCAAGGGCACGCATAGTTTTCAAAATCCACCGTATTACAATATGGTTGCCCGAATGACCACGAGAGTCGTGTTCTACCTGACTAGACTCGATTGAGAAGACCTCCTGGGACTCGACATGTAAACCACGTCCACGTCTGTATACTCATCCAGATCGCTGATTACGACGGGGGCAAGCTCTCCATCGAATGTGCCCCTCATGGTATAGCCTACAAGTAGACTACTGACACGCTGTATTACTTAGGTATGGTGAGAGGAGAACGCAGTGTGACATCCCGTTTGGTCGAGCTGCTACTCAACCCTTCCAAGATTCGTCGCAGTCAGCCAGCATTGCCAGACGCCATGAAACCCACACTCTATCAGTCCTGTTCTCAAACCTCAATCCCCAGTCATCCTTCCCTTTTCAGATTTTCTTCGCAAGCTGCCACCCTGCAACACCCATCCGCGTGACGCCAAACATCAGCGCACCAGCCAGCAGCATAATTCCTGAGAACAGATTCAAGCCCCAGAACTTACCTCCATTTGCATCAACAATAGCGCCCGCGATTGGAGCTCCAACTAGTCCTGCGAACGAGATGCATGCGAACGTGACTCCGACGTTCACGCCGATCCGCTCCACGGGCGAAATGTGCGCAATCTGTGCGGGCAGCAGCGACACAAATGCGCCTGATGAGAATCCGTATAGCGCAGCGTAGACAATGAACGCAGCGTTGTTGGATGCGGGAATGCCGAGTGCGAGCACCACGATGCCCGCGATGGTGCAGAAGAGGACTTGCATGTTGAACCTTCCCAGCGTGTCGGCGAGGAAGCCTGGAATGATGCGGCCGAAGATGCTTTGCCTAATGTTAGCCCTGGAATCAAAGCAAAGGCATACCGGATCTACGCTTACCTGAGAGCATTGAGCACGGGGAGGAGATAGCCCGCAAGTCTCGCACTCATACCGGAATTGAGCGCCTGAACTTCTATGAAGTTTATCGGTACGAAGAGTCCGAAGAAGAACAGGAACGCGGCCAAGGTGAGCAGGTTGAAGTTGGTGTCCTTGAAAGGCTCGAGGAGGACTTGCAGCGTCAGCGAGCGCGGCCTGGGAGGCAGACGAGACGTGACCGTCACGCACGCCACGACCATCATCGCGAGAATCGTAAACGCAATGATGCGCATCGTCCACCCAAAGCCAACCTGAGGAATGAGATGCGACGCCATGATGGGAAATATCACGCCGCCCAGGCCACTCCCTGCTGCCATGACACCGAACGCCAGACCGCGCCTCTTGAGAAACCACGTCGGAATCGCGCTGGTCCCAGCTTGGACTACAACATATCAGCACCCACGCCCTCCGCAACTTCCGCGCCCACGTACATATGCAACTCAGCCCCAGCGGCGAACACACCCCCTGCGCCAACATAAACTGCCAATACTCCTTGCACAAACTCGCCATCATCAGCCCGAGCACATGCAATACCGCGCCGCCCACCAGCAACCACCGCGGCCCATGGCAATCGTTAAACCACCCGACCAGCGGCCCCGGAATGAAGAAGACGAATATCTGCACCGACGGAATCCACGCGATCGTCGACGACGGGTACGCCGACAGCTGGTGCTGCTGGTAGTAGTTCTGGAACACGCCTAGGCAGTTGAGCCATCCGAAGGAGCAGAAGAGGCAGCAGAAGCCGCCGAGCAGGCTGAGGTAGGCGGATGTGCCGCCGTCAGGAAACTGGCTGGGCAGGTTGTCAGTGCGATTGGATTCTAGAGGGAAGGGAGGCGGACCTTGGGTGCAAGGGACTTATAGCTGCTAGTCCTTCTGCGTCGTTAGCCGGGCTTTCTGGGGCGAATTTCTCGTCGTGGTGAGCGAGCGAGCTAAGCTGCTCTTCGTCCACGAGCGTCGACAGCTGAGACATGGCGCAAAATTCAAATCTGTCGCACACCACTCAAACCAGAGCGCAAGATGGACGTCAACTCGTGCTTGAGGAAACGCGGTGCGCTTATGTACACCCACCGCCTCTACTGCTGATAATAAGCGCAAGAAAACCCGGCGAGCATATTCATGTCCGAAGAAAATGTCCTTGTCTGCATCCCGCGACGGGCCTGTAGAATGCGCTACGGCTGCGTGGTCTCGCGCTGCGCTGCGCTACTGAGAGCGAGATGGCATGTGCAGGTAAGAGCGTCGTCGGGTGCCTCGCGCAATCCAACGTCCGAGACCGAGCTCG
>Ga0265780_10004528_pt1 | contig 17869 bp, 12 predicted proteins | sample P1T30metagenome_FD_192432 | JGI IMG/M metagenome (GOLD analysis project Ga0265780, IMG submission 192432) | Plant litter microbial communities from East Loma Ridge, Irvine, California - P1 T30 | ecosystem: Environmental > Terrestrial > Plant litter > Unclassified | place: USA: California...
CGGCTTCTCGGCCTTCCTGGCGCTGACCCTGACCCCGGCGCTGTGCGCGCACCTGCTCAAGCCCATCGAAGCCGGCCATCATCTGGAGAAGAAGGGTTTCTTCGGCTGGTTCAACCGTAACTTCACGGCCGGCGCGAAGAAATATGAAGGCTTCATCGGCGCCATCCTCAAGCGCGCCGGCCGCTGGATGGTCGTGTTCGCGGTGCTGGTCGCCGTGGTCGCCCTGATGTTCACCCGCATGCCCAACGCCTTCCTGCCGAACGAAGACCAGGGCTATGTGATCGCCAACATCCAGCTGCCACCGGGCGCCACCGCCGAGCGTACCGGCACCGTGCTGCGTTCGCTGGAAGAGTTCGTGATGAAGCAGCCCGAGACCGCCAACATCGTGGCCGTGACCGGCTTCTCGTTCTCGGGCCAGGGCCAGAACATGGGCCTGGCGTTCATTCCGATGAAGCCATGGGACGACCGCAAGGGCGACGGCCAGGACGCGCAATCGTTCGCCGGCCGCATCACCGGCCACATGGGCGCGGTGCGCGATTCCTTCATCTTCGTGGTGAGCCCGCCGCCGATCCCGGAACTGGGTACCGGCACCGGCTTCTCGTTCCGCCTGCAAGACCGTGGCGGCAACGGCCACAACGCCCTGCTGGCGGCACGTAACCAGCTGCTGGGCATGGCGTCGCAGAGCAAGATCCTGACCGGCATGCGTCCGGAAGGCCTGGAAGATGCGCCGCAGCTCAAGCTGAACATCGACCGCGACAAGGCGCAGGCCCTGGGCGTGAGCTTCGCTGCGATCAATACCGCGCTGTCGACCTCGCTGGGTTCGTCGTATGTGAACGACTTCCCGAACGCCGGCCGCCTGCAGCGCGTGATCGTGCAGGCCGATGCGCCGCAGCGCATGCAGCCGGACGACCTGCTGCGCATCAACGCGCTCAACAGGGACGGCCAACCAGTGCCGCTGTCGTCGTTCGCGAGCACTGAATGGACCACCGGCCCAATGCAGACCAATCGCTACAACGGCTATCCGGCGATGAAGCTCACGGGCGAACCGGCTCCGGGTTACTCGAGCGGCGACGCGCTGGAAGAGATGCAGCGCCTGGCAGGCCAGTTGCCGGCCGGCTTTGCCTTCGAGTGGACCGGCCAGTCGCGCGAAGAGATCCTGTCGGGCTCGACCGCGGGCATCCTGATCGCGTTCTCGCTGCTGGCGGTGTTCCTGGCCCTGGCCGCACTGTATGAAAGCTGGACCATCCCGGTCTCGGTGATGCTGGTGGTGCCGCTGGGCGTGCTCGGCTCGCTGATTGCGGCCAATATGCGCGGCTTGCCCAACGACGTCTACTTCAAGGTCGGCCTGATCACCATCATCGGCCTGGCGGCGAAGAATGCGATTCTGATCGTCGAATTCGCCAAGGACCTGCAGGCCGAGGGCAAGACGCCGTTCGAAGCGGCGCTCGAGGCAGCTCACCTGCGTTTCCGCCCCATCATCATGACCTCGCTGGCCTTCATCCTCGGCGTGCTGCCGCTGGTGATCGCGGGCGGCGCCGGCTCGGCATCGCAGCGCGCCATCGGTACCGGCGTGATGGGCGGCATGATCTCGGCGACTGTGCTGGGTGTGATCTTCGTGCCGGTCTTCTTCGTGGTGGTCCGCACGCTGTTCAAGGGCAGCAACCGCCAGCAGAAGATGTACGCGACTCAACATCAGAAGCATGTAGAAGAAGGAAGCAAACCATGATCAAGCACCTCAAACTCGCGACGCCGCTGGCTTTGGCGATGACGCTGGCCGGCTGCATCTCGCTGGCCCCGGACTATGAACGTCCGGCGGCCCCGGTGGCCGCCGCCTTCCCGGAAACCCCGAAGGCGGCCAGCGAGTCGACCAGCCCGCTGCTGGCGGCCGCGCCAAGCACGGTCGCCTGGCAGTCGTTCTTTGCCGATGCGCGCCTGCGCTCGCTGATCGACGCCGCGCTGGTCAACAACCGTGACCTGCGCGTGGCGATCGCCAATATCGAACAGGCGCGCTCGCAATACCGCATCACCCGCGCCGACCGGCTGCCGTCGGTGGGCCTGGGCGTAAGCGGCAACCGCCGCACCGTGGGCGAAGACCAGCCGATCGAGAGTACCTACCAGGCCGGCCTGCAGGTATCGTCCTTCGAGCTCGATCTGTTCGGCCGGGTGCGCAACCTGTCCGACTCGGCGCTGGCGCAATACCTGGCCACCGAAGAGGCGCGCAAGTCCACGCAGATCAGCCTGATCTCGTCGGTGGCCAGCGCCTGGCTGCAATTGCTGGCCGATGAAGAGCTGCTGCGCATCACGCAAGACACGCTCAACACCCGCCTGGAATCGGACAAGCTGTTCCAGCTGCGCTTCGAGAACGGCGTGGCCTCGCGCCTGGAACTGCAGCAATCGCGTTCGCTGGTCGAGACGGCCCGCGCCACCCTGGCCCAGCAGCAGCGCCTGCGGGCCCAGGACATCAACCTCCTGACCCTGCTGGTCGGCGGCCCGCTGCCGGCCGACGTCAGCGCCGGCGCCACGCTGGCCAAGACCGAGCTGCCGGACATCCCGGCCGGCCTGCCATCGGACCTGCTGGCCAACCGTCCGGACATCCGTTCGGCCGAGCAGCAGCTGATCGCAGCGAATGCCAACATCGGCGCGGCGCGCGCGAACTTCTTCCCACGCATCACGCTGACCGGCAGCGCCGGCAGCGCCAGCACCGAGCTGTCGGGCCTGTTCGACAGCGGCACCTGGGGCTGGAGCTTCGCGCCGCAGGCGATCCTGCCGATCTTCGACTACGGCCGCAACAGCGCCACCCTGGGCAGCGCCCGGGCCCAGCGCGATATCGCGGTGGCGCAGTACGAGCAGTCGATCCAGACCGCCTTCCGCGAAGTGGCGGATGCGCTGGCCGGCCAGGCGACCTACAGCGAACAGCTGCGCGCGCAAGCCGCGGTGACCGAGGCCGAAGCCGACCGCTTCAACCTCTCCGACCTGCGCTACCGCAGCGGCGCTGCCAGCCAGCTCGACCTGCTCGATGCACAGCGTTCGCTGTTCCAGTCGCAGCAGTTGTCGGTGCAGGCGAATCTGCTGAGGTTGCAGAATCAGGTGGTGTTGTATCGGGTGCTGGGTGGGGGGTGGACGGAAGCTGCGGCGCCTGCGGAAGGCGGGGCGCCGGTGGCGGCGCGCTAAACCGCTGAAAATGCTGTTATACAGACCGGGCCCATGTGGCCCGGTTCTTTTTTCGGACAGAGAAAAATACCATTTGATCTGGCGTCGTCACAGAACTTCGTCCCTGATCAATTGTGGTTGAAGTTCGTCACCGTCGATACTAACGTCGCACCGCAGCTTGTCTTGTGGCCGTCATAAGCCACGGCAAGACCGCCAACGGTATGCTTTGTCTCTCCTTCCACAATCGTGACTGAACCATGTACGGGGCAAGTACATGTATCGCCAACACACGCCACGGCAACTCCGCCGACAGTGAAGTGGGTTGCGGCGACTTTGCTTACTTTTCCACCGTGACTGGTCGGGTCATTCAAGCGAATAACGTTAGGCATCGCTATCCTTCATATCGTTTTCTGCATGTGAAATTCCAATGCTTTCTGTATCGCCCAAGGATGCAAGCGGAGGTTCATATTCAAGTAACTTCCACTCAACTGTCGCTATTTGATGTGTGTTACCAATCAGCGTACGCCAGAAATTCGCCCCGCCATCTGCCAGCACCTGTGGGAACTCATTGCCTGCCATGAAGAGTCGGCGCCGCTCACCTTCCATTTTCCGCTTCTCCAGGCATTCCCACCAACCGGATTGAGGACAAATGTCTCCAGACTTCCTTACGCTTTCCAGCGGCACCCTCGAAGAGGACTGTTTCAAGGTGGTCGCATCGCTAGGCTGACGCAGGCGAATAGTAGACAAGACCCGGTCCCATATAGCCAAGGCTTCCGCATCGGTAATGCTCGGCTTAACGCTTGCTTTCGCGTTGCCCTTTACGCCAGAATCCAATTGAATATCAAGCATCGGGTGAAATGCATCATTGACCTCCCCTAAGCTAAAGAAGCGAAATTCGTGAGTATCCGTATCATCTTTATACGCTGGTCTTCGCGTCAAAATTTCCTCACCCTCCCATACTCCTAAACGGCGCTGACCCTCGCGCAAAACTTTAATTCGAGAAAAGAAACCACCAAGCCCGACAGATTCCGCACGAGCTTTTGCAGCCTCACGCGATTCCTTGAGCCCGCCACCCTCCATTAAATAATCCTGGTTCTTTCTTGCATCAATTGAGATATGCACATCGGGAAAATCGTGAAATCGTAGACCAATCGAAACTGCCTCGAAAGTGGGCTCAATAGAAATAAATCCTGACTCCACACAAATCCCCGGCTCAGCCGGAATCTCTAAATCAGCACGACTGCGCAAGCTATTTGCAACAGTATTTATAAATGGAATTTCATTGTTTTCAGGAAACGCATCGGAGCCATAAATAAATAGATCTTTCCCAAGGGGTATATAAGAGTGAATTTTATAGCTTATAGAGTTGCCAATTCCAAATACAGTTTTTTGACCTGGCACGACACCATCTATCACTTTTCCAATCAGGGGGAAATTTAAAAGAGAATAATCGGGAACCAACTTCCGCTCTTTTTCGATAACAGACAATCTAGCTACCAACATTTCAGGTATTTTTTCTGCTTTCCCCTGATAAAATTTAATATTTCCATCAACCGTGACGCCTCCATATACCAAAGACACTCGATCTGGAACCTCCATTATAAATCTTCCAAAGCAAACGATTTTGGTGTTTTCGAAAATTTCCTCTACTCTTTGGCTCCTAGCTTCCATCGGCTCCTCCAAGAATGCCAATTTTGAATAAAATACAAAAGCGACAATTGTAGTTACCAAAGCAGCAATAGCTTTTGCCACAAACTTTCCGGATAAAATTCCCTTCATGTCTTAGACCACTTCATAGTGGAAATAATTTTAAATAGAACAAAAATTGTCGATGCGAGTACTACTGGGTTGCTGTAGCTTGCCTGATGTTCATATCCAACTTGTCTGAATAGACCTTTGAACTTGCCGCTGCGAAGTTGTGCATCTGCAGAGTACAACGGCACAGTCTCGTCTCCAGGCTCAGCCGCATCAAGCATATTAAGGCCATATGACCACGTCACACGATCGCCTTTTTCAGATTGCGACTCCATTACCTGGAGAGTCCCCTTTCGATTATCCGAGACAGTTTTTAAAGAATCCGGCTCCTTCAATTTTCCGTTCCCACTGATTTCCCAGACTACTTTATGCCAGGCCTTTCTGTTTATGTCTGCCCCATAGTGGGCATAACTTTGATCATGATAGGTATCGTTGATTTTTTCATGAAATTTTTTAGCCTCGTCTAGAAGCTTGGATGCTCTTAGAATTCCTCCACCCTTAGCTCCTGCCGGATTTATCCATTGCTCACGGAGCAGCGAAAACCATTTCCCTCGAACTTTATATATTTCTTCATAGGGACATCTTTCTGGCCAACTTTTAACGATCGCACCATCTCGCTTCAGTTCCAGCCAGTGGCTTCCGTAAAATTGGCTTGGAAGCAACTCCAACGCACCTTGGGAATTTGCAAGAACGGCGGTCACGTCGGCGGCATTATCCCCAAGTACGCCAGCCGTAATTTCTGCAGAAACACCTGTATAAGACCCTTCTACTCCACAACGCATTCGCTTATATGCAGCTCCAGCTCCCATTGCTGGCATTACACCATGAACGACTCCCAAAACTTTTTCAGCCATTTTCCCTATTTCTGGATGAATAATTGCTCGCGCAACCAGCCCTCCCATTGAATGGGTGACTAGAACAACTTTCTCACATTCGAATCCCTCATCTATGTATCTGTTGATCAGCTCAGTTATCCTCCCCGCCAAAACCACGCCCGACTCGGCATTACTCCTCAACCAGTTATACCCCATTGCATGAACGGGAAACCAACATCCTTTAACCGCGGAGCGCATTGCTATTTCGTCCAGAGGTGTCATAGAAGGCTCCGGATGAGCATTCCACTTTGAAGGAGAAACTCCTTCAATATTCCTCTTTAAATACAAATCCATTATTCCATCAGTAAAGGCCGAGTTAAGTTTACTCTCGCAGATCGTTAGGATGCTCTCATAACTTCCATAAAATATCTCGCCCCAGCCCCGCTCGCGAGCTTTTTGATTCTGCGTACGGCGATTTTTAACTCCTGGCGGGTCAGACTGAAGTAACGGACCGTCACTTCTGCCCCAACCTCTATATCCACCCGCGTATATGACATTCTTATTACGTTGATCTGCGCTTTCGCTTAGATTTCCGGTTGGATTATTTTTTGGATCGTAGCTATCGACCTCTGTCGCATCAGGATCCAAGCGCAATTGTCGTTCATGCGGCTTATCGTTGTACTGACCGATAGTCACGCTTGAATTATCTGGCCGCCAAGCGATATTGCTCTCCAGCCCCAATCTATCTTGACGATCAGCGATTAGCCTTAAATTTGAACCCATTATCCCTGGAATAAAAATAATTGGCAGAACACGGCGCGCTGGAACACAATGAACCTGTGGAATCTGGTCCTGCGTAGGCGTGACGAATCCTCGTGAAAGTTTCCCTTGATTATTTTCTGGATTTACCGGAAGCCTGTATCCCGGCACTCTTGAAGAAGTAGCCATGCGCGTCCTTTCGGATTTAACTCTAATTCAATCAGAAATCGCCTCAATTGAATAACTTGCAAATGGAATCTCCGAGCTGAAGTCCTGAGTCATACCATCCTCTCCGGTTATCCCTTCAATAACTTGCCCGTCTTCCATCATCACACGGTATCGTTGCTTGGCAAGTGGCTCACCTGTCGTTAGATCGACAAGACGTACACGCTGATTATGTTCAATAGCGCTCTCTGGCATGGTCATAGAGGCTAGACTTCCATCGCCAGCGCCAGGAAAATCGGTTCTTGCTGACTTCACGACAAAGTCGCCAGTGCAGCTATGAGAGATTGCACCGTCACCGATCGTCACGTTGGCACCTTGGGTCACTATCGTTATCTTGGGTGATTGCAGAATGATTTCCTCAGTTGCAGCAAGCACGATGCATTTCGCAGACGTAATCTCGACGTTCTCATCCTGAGCAGTGATCTCGACCTTCCCGCTTGCCGCTATTAATTTTGCGCCAAGCGAATGAGCGAACAGGCTAATTCCTTGCAGCGCGTGAAGAATCAGCTTTCGACCAGCCGACAGTTGCGTGTTTCGCACACTGATCATGTCGACATGCTCCTGTGCGCCGATAGCAATGCCCGCTTGGCTACCTATAAGCACTCCGCCTGGCGCTTCAACGGCGATAATTGGCTTCCCATCCCCTTCCGATGTTGATTGCCCTGCAGTGTTGCTGCCGTTCTCCCACTGCTCGAAATGTGATTTCAACTGTTGCAGCGATTCTCTTTCAACCGCATCAGTCTTATGTGCCTCGGCCAACTCTGCCAATTGCTGATGTATGCTCGTTAGCACTTCTGACAAACCAGCCATCCCATCTCGATCGAGAATCCGCCCCGCAGCGCGCAGCGACGCATCCGCACTGATGAGAATCCCCTGCCCGCCCCGCAAGGACAGCGCTGCGTCAGTGCGCAGTTCTGCACCTTCGCCACGCGGCTCGGCCGAACCGTCCCGCCTTGGATGCGTGAGATAGCCGAGATTCAGCTGACTATGAGCGTGTTCGCTCCCGAGCTGCGCGCTGATCTGCCCCGGCGTGTCATCCATGCGAAGCTGATTGGCCCGCGTTCCCTGCCCCTCTTTGCTCACGATTCCAGAGAGGTGCTTGTCACCAGGAAGAACACTAGTGCGGCTGAACGAAGTCGGCGGAGTACGAGCGCCATGAACGTTTCCGATAACAAGAGGCTTGTCAGGATCACCGCCCATGAACACCACCACGACCTCGTCGCCTACGCGCGGCAGGGAGATCGCCCCATATTGATTTCCCGCCCACCCTGACGCCACGCGTAGCCAGGCCGAATCGCGATCGCTACCGGAAGCACCAACACCATCCGCATGCTCGTGGTCTTCCGAACGGCACGCGGGAAAGCGGACTTTGATGCGACCACGCTCGTCGCAATGGATTTCCTGGTTCGCAGGTCCAACCACGATGGCGGTTTGCACCTCCGTCCGCGGAAGCTCGATGCGCGGATCGTAGGCGGGAACGATCGGGATCCCTCGCCGCACACACGTAAAACGGTTCGTGTAACGCACGCCGCGTTCGGCGCTGGCCTGCAACAAGGCTTCGCGATCGCTGCTCCAACGGTTCAGGGAAAACAGACGCCCGGCCTTTTCGTCGAGCGTTTTCGGCAGATTGTTTTCGGCTTCCACCCGCAGCTCGGTGCAGACGAATTCCCTTTGATTCGCTGGATGGGTATCGATCTCCGGATGCCCCTCCATGCGGCGCCACTGCCCAACCCGCATATCCCGGTCGCCGCTCTGTCCCTGGAAGAACTTGGCTTCGTATTCCTTGCGCTGCATGCGCAGCACCCCAAGGCTCCGATAATCATCGGCATTGTCTCCAGCATGAGGGGAATCGATCAGGTACTCATCGAGACTGGCCGCGAACTGGTTGCCCATCGCTCCTTGATCGACCAGACTCGCTTCCTGACTACTCATGGACCACGTCTGGGCATAATCCCAGCTGTGGCGATTGACACGCCCGGCCGTCAGCTGACGTACCGCATGCCAGGAAGTAATACTGTCGCGTTGCTCGGTACCGTGATCACGGTGGTAGCGCGCCGCGCCGGCCGGATTCTGCTCCAGCGCGTTCGGGTTATCGAAAAGGACCAGCGTATGGACCGGAACATCGCTGCTCCCCCGTTCATTCGACGCGCCCGCCTTGATGAACCATGCGATACCTCGACGCTTCCAGAGACGCCGCAAGAAAGCGGCATTGGATTCGTTGTACTGCATCGTGAACTCGCGAGGCGGGTACTGCTTCAACCCGCCCGACTCGACACGAAATGCGGCTGCCGCAATTGGATTGGCCAGGCGCCACTCGCGCAAGATAGTCTCGGTGATGTCGATCTCGTTGCGATTGCGGAAAACCCGTGTGTTACAGGTTTGCTCCAGCAGCGAAAAAGCGTCCCGAACCATCAACTGATAAGTTGCAAGCCCCCCATCGCTCTGCCCTTCGCATACGCCACCGATAATCCCGCATACTGTGCGAAGCTGGCCCGAGTCGGTCACGAACTGAAGTTCTACCGGATTGGCGATAAAGCGCTTGAGCTCCATGCCCGCCTGAAGTGAAACGCACTGCAGCGCATATTCAATCCCCCCACAGATTGTCTCCACGCCGCTGACGTATTTCACCAGCAGCAGGTCGTCGACGATACCGCTTGGGGTGGACAGACGCAGCCGTATGGCGCGGTTCATGTCGGTCAAACTACTGACACCCGCTGCAAACTTATCGATGATCACGGTATCCACCTCATGAATGTACAGTTCGCTAGTGCCTATGAGCAAAGCCGATCATAGCCATGCCAAATCACGATGAGGTTGACAGGGCGCAACTGCACCACGGGGCAACGTAGTTGCCTGACATCGATTGCAAATGAGAACAATAATCGATATCATTTGCGATTTACACCCACAATCCTTGCCGCAAGGCCTTTGCTCTTTTGGCAAACACCAGGCAGCGCGAAGCAACCCGCCATGTCTACCATCCAACTTCTGTACAAGGACAACCACGGCTGGCTATGCCGCTGGTTGCGTCAGCGGCTCGACAGTGCCGACGACGCGGTGGATCTCGCGCATGACACTTTTTTGCGCCTGCTGCGCCGGCCGGACGAGGTCCCAGGCATCGTCGAGCCGCGCGCCTTCCTGGCCACCATCGCGCGCGGCCTGCTCAACGATCACTGGCGGCGCCGCACGCTCGAACAGGCGTGGCTGGAAACGCTCGCCGCCCTTCCCGAGAATGTCGCTTTCTCGCCCGAACAGCTCGTCTCCATGCAGCAGGAACTGCAGCAGCTGGACGCCATGCTGGGCCAGTTGGCGCCAAAGGCGCGCGAAGTGTTCGTGCTGTCGCAGCTCGAGGGCCTGACGTACGTGCAGATCGCCGCCCGCACCGGGCTGAGCGACCGCACCGTCAAGCGCTATATGGCCCAGGGCTTCGAGCTGTGCCTGAACGCGTTGTGCTGAACCACCGTGCCCGGCCCTGACCTCACCGCGCCGCTCGATCCCGACATCGTCAAGGAAGCGGCGAACTGGCTGGTGCGCCTGCATTCCGGCGCGGCCGGCGAAGCCGACCGCCAGGCTTTCGCGCGCTGGCGCCAGGCCAGGCCCGAACACGAACAGGCCTGGCAGCGCGCCGAACGGCTGAGCCGAAAATTCGGCGCGGTCGCCCCTGAGCTGGGCGTGCCCGTCCTCACGCGCCAACTACGCGGCAACCGGCGTGCCATCCTCAAGACCCTGGCGACGCTGGGCGTCGCGCTGCCGGCTGGCTGGTTCGGCTACCGGATATCACGCGGCGAAACGGACGGCATCTACCGCGCCGGCGTCGGAGAACACCGGCCCGTGGTGCTGGCCGACCGCAGCGCGGTGCGGCTCAACACGGCCACCGATATCGCGGTGCGCTATTCGGAGAGCGCGCGCCTGGTCGAACTCGAGCGGGGCGAAATCTATATCGAGACCGCCCGCGACACGCCCGGCCAGGCGCGGCCCTTCATGGTCGATACCGCCCACGGACGGCTGCGCGCCCTCGGCACCCGCTTCACCGTGCGTGCGCTCGATGGCGATGGCGGCCGCACGCTGTTGAACGTGCTGGAACACCGGGTCGAAGTCGTCCTGCGCGACAGCGGCGAACGCAGGATCGTGGAGGCCGGCGACAGCGTACGCTTCTCGGCCAGTGCGTTCGAGGCCTTCGAGCCCGCCCGCCTGCCCTCGTCCGCCGCGCCGGCCTGGACCAGGGGCATGCTGGAAGCCGACGCCATGCGGCTCGACGCCTTCCTGCAGGAGCTGTCGCGCTTTCGCCCTGGGATCATCCGCTGCGCGCCGGAGGTGGCGAAGCTGCGCGTGTCGGGCGTGTTCCGTATCGAGGATACCGACCATGTCCTGGACGTCATCGCCCAGACCCTGCCGGTGCGCATCGTCCGGCGCACCGCCTATTGGGTCACGGTGACGTCGCAGGCCGGCTGAAAAAATTTTGCATTCTCCTGTCCCTTTTTCGTCGCCCGTCCGGCTACTACGCCGTCAAGCAAACGAAAGGAATCGAATTGGAGTCGCCGCACACCCCTGCCGCCCAGGCACGCCGCACCAGGAAGGCCCTGGCCCACGCCACCCTGCCGGCGCTCATCGCCTGTATGACGCTAGGTGCGGCCGCGCATGCACCCGCGGCCCATGCGCAAGCCGCCACGCCCGACGTGCGGCACTACCGGATCGCCGCCGGCCCCCTGGCGCAAGCCTTGTCCAGCTTCGCCCGGGAAACCGGGGTCACGGTCGCGTTTCGTCCAGAGGACGTGGTCGGTTTGGCCAGCCCGGGCCTGGACGGACGCTACTCGATTGCCGACGGCCTCGCGGCCCTGCTGGCCGACACCGGCGCGCAGGCCGCGCCGCAGTCCGGCGAAGGCTTCGTCATCGGGCGCCGGCCGGCGCCCTCGAAGGCGGACGCCGCGCCACGCGACATCGGCATGCTGGAGACCATCACGGTGGTCGGCGACTGGCTGGGTACGGGCCTGGAAAACAGCGTGCAGGCGTTTGGCGGCGCCAGGACCCTGGTGCGGCGCGAACAGATCGTCGACAGCGGCGCTTCGACGATCGCCGACGTCTTGCGCGGCATTCCCGGCGTGCAGATCAGCGGCAGCACCAGCAATACCGGCAGCTCGGTCGGCCTGCACATCGGCATCCGCGGCCTGAACCCGCGCAATTCCTTCCGCTCGACCATGCTGATCGACGGGATCCCGCTGGCCATGGCGCCGTATGGCCAGCCGAACCTGGTGCTGGCGCCGACGAGTCTCGGCAACCTCAATTCGATCGACGTCGTGCGCGGCGGCGGCGCGGTGCGCTACGGCCCGCAGAACGTCGGCGGGATCATCAACTTCAAGACCCGTCCGGTGCCCAGCCAGGGCGGCCTGACGGCGGATGCCTCGGCGCGCTACAACACCTATGAACGCGGCGGCTCGAACTATCAAGTCTCGGCCTACCTCGGCACCGAACTCGATAACGGCTTTGGCGTCGCCCTGCTCTATTCCGGCATGGAGGGCGAGCATTGGCGTGCCGGCAGCGACGACCGCTACAACGACATCGCGCTGAAGTGGCGCCAGAAGCTCGGTCCATCGTCCGAGGTCTACGGCAAGATCGCCCACTACGACGTCAAGTCGATGACGCCGGGCGGCCTCACACCAGCCCAGTACGCGCGCGATCCGTTCCAGAACACCCATCCCACCGACTACTGGAAGGGCGAGCGCGACCAGGTCGACGTCGGCTATGTGAATGCCCTCTCGGCCACCCGCGAATTCGAGGTGCGCGCCTATGCCTACGACAGCGCGCGCGAAAGCTCGCTGGCCAATGCCGCCCAGGGCCGCATCGAATACCAGCCGCGCGACAACGAGGTGCGCGGATTCGAGCCACGCTACACGCAGCGCCTGACTTGGGGACCGGCCACCCACGACGTCACGGTCGGCTACCGCTACATCCGCGAGACGGGCCAGGACCGGCGCATCCCGACGCTCGCCACCACCGGCCAGCAGGTCGGCGCCATCCAGGTGTTCGAGAACGGCACACGCGCGCATGCCGTCTACATCGACGACCGCATCGCCTATGGCAAGTGGAGGGTCACGCCCGGCGTGCGCTACGAAAAGATCGAGAGCGACCGCAACCCGGGCGGCACGGCCGACGACACGCCCTTCCACGTGCGTAACAGCCGTGCGCTGCCGTCGATGAACGTCTCCTGGCTGCCGAGCGATCGTCTGACCCTCTACACGGCCTATAGCACTTCGTTCGGCGCCGTGCAGTACACGCAGCTGAACTCGATGTCCGAGACCAATCCGCTCGACCCGGAAGTCGCCAGGACCTGGGAAGCCGGCGTGCGCTATGCAGGCCAGCAGCTGCGCTCCGAATTGACCCTGTTCGACCTGCGCTTCGACAACCAGATCCTGTCGATCCCCGGCACCAATCCGGCCGTGTTCCGCAACCTGGGCGCGACCACCCACGACGGCGTCGAGCTCGCGCTCGACTACGACTTCGACAAGGCCGGGCCGCTCGCCGGCCTGAACCTGTACGCCAACTATACCTATGTGCGCGCGCTCCAGAAGTCGGGCGAATTCGAGGGCCGCGACGTGCCCTTCTACTCACGCCAGGCCGGCTCGCTCGGCGCACGCTATACGGTGAATGCGTGGGCCTTCGGTCTGTCGGCCACGGCGCAGGGCAAGCACTACACCGACACCGCGAACACGGTGCCCGAGACGGCCAACGCGGCGCTCGGCCGGGTGGCGGGCTTCGGCGTGGTCAATGCGCAGTTGAGCTACAAGATGGCGGGCAAGAAGGGGCCCGACTTCCAGCTGGGGATCAACAACCTGGCCGACCGCCGCTACTACACGCGCAATACCGATACCAACGGCGGCCGCATGGTCGGCGCACCGCGCATGCTCTACGTCCAGCTGCGGCTGGCGTACTGATGACGGCATCGTTGCGCGGCCTCTGGCTCAAGTGCCACCGCTGGACCGCGCTCGGTCTTGGGTGGCTGCTGATCGTCTCCGGGCTGACCGGCTCGCTGCTGGTCGTGGCGCGGCCGCTGGACCGCTGGCTGCATCCGCACTACTTCGTGGCCGCGCAGCAGCCGGCGGCGCAGGCAGTCTCGCTGGAAGCGCTGCGCGCACGCCTGGCCTTTGAATTCGGCCCCAAGGCTGCCTTCTCCTTCCGTCCGCCGCGCGAAGCCGGCGCCACGCTGGAGGTCCTGGTGCGCGGCGAGTGGCGCGGCTCGCTCTATCTGCATCCGGCCACCGGCGCCGAACAGGGCCGGCGCGGCGAACATGAAGGGGTGGTGTCGCCGCTGCACGGCCTGCACAGCGCCCTGTGGCTGGCGCAGACCGGCAAGGCCATCCTGGGCCTGGCCGCGTTTGTCTACCTGCTGCTGGCGGTGTCCGGCATCGTGCTGTGGTGGCCGCGCCGCTGGCCGCCCTCGCTGCGGATCGAACTGGGCAAGGGGTTCACACGCGCCTCATTCGACCTGCACCGCATCGGCGGCGTCGTGTTCGCGCTGGTCCTGGGCGTGAGCATCGCCACCGGCGCCTATCTTGCCTGGCGGCCGATCGGCGGCTGGATCAGCCGGCTCGCGGGCACACCCGTCGTCGTGGCGCCCAGGCTGCCGGCCGGTGACGGACCGGCGGCATCGCTCGACGAGCTGGCCGCCGCCGCGCAAGCGGCCTTCCCGGATGGTCGCATCGGCCTGTTCCTGTACACACCGCACCTGGACCGCCCGCTGGCCGTGCGCATGCACGTACCCGACGATCCGCATCCCAATGGGCGTTCCGTCGTCTGGCTCGACCCGCGCAGCAGCCAGGTGCTGGCGCGCCACCGCTGGGACACGCTCGATCCCGGCACGCGCATGAATTCCATCGTCTACCCGCTGCACACGGGGCAACTGGGCGGCGTGGCGGGCGAGGCAACGGTGGCCGTGCTCGGCCTGGTGTTGAGCGCGCTCGGCGGCACCGGCCTGGTGCTGTGGTGGCAGCGCCGCCGGGCGCGCCTGCGCGCCGACCGGTGCAAGCCGGCGCAGCCCGTCTTGTCCAAGTTGTAACGCGGAATTGGCAGCGCGCTAACGCGTATCTGCGGCGATTTCGATACACTGGGTTCACCGACTGCTGCCAATGCGCCCCACGGCGCAGTGTGACGCCATGCGCAATTTTTTCAACTCGCACTGGAAAGTCATCCTCGCGATCCTGCTGGCCATCGTGCTGGCGATGCTGACCATGGATACGAGTTCGAGCGTGCCGCCACTGGCGGCGCGCCTGCAGGCACACACCCAGGCGCTGGCCTCGGTCGCGCCGGGCGCCCGGCACGATGCGCTGCGCCACGTCGACACCTCGCTGCGGCGTTACGGTTATTCCACTCATGTCCGGCAGGGCGGCGACGCGGCGCATCCGGGCCGCAGCATCGAGGTGACCGTGTCGAGGCTGGCGCCCGGCGAGCGTCCCAGCCGCACCTTCATCGTCGGCGCCCACTTCGGTCACGACGCCGCCGCGGGCAGCGCGGGCACGGCCGCCGTGCTCGAACTGGCGCGCGCGGCCCGGACGCTGCATCCCGCTTACGGCACCGAGATCCGCTTCGTCTTTTTCGTGAACGATGAGCCTTCCGCAAGCGCGGAGCGGCGCGCCATCGCCAGCCGCGATGGTGGCAACTTCATGGCTTTCATTGGAACGCGCGAATCGTCGGCGCAGGTGCGCCAGGCGCTGGCCGCCCTGCGCAGCGATCCGATGCTGGCCCACCAGGGGCTGGCGGCCCCGGCCCACGTGATGGGGCTCACCCTGTCGGGGCATGGCAGCGGGCCGAAAGACGGGCCTGCGCTGGTGATCACCGATGCCGGCTTCCTGCGCTTCCCCTACTTCCACGCCGAGGCGCCGCCCGGCCAGGCGCAAGACCGCAACGACTACGACGGCATGGCGCGCATCGTCGGCGGCTTGTCCCGCACCATGGCTGCGCTGGCCGGCGCGGTCGAAACCTAGGCCTTACCCGGCCAGGAACATCTCCTGCAGGTCGTTCAGGAAGCGCTGTCCCAGCTCGGTCGGCTTGATCAGCTTGTGGTCGCGGTAGATCAGCCCTTTCGCCTCGGCCTCATTGAGCGCCTTGGTGATCGCGCTGATGTTCATGCCGGTGCGCTCGCCGAACAGGTTCGGATCGAAGCCGCCCGTCAGGCGCAGCGTGTTGAGCATGAATTCGAAGCCCATGTCGGCGCGGCCGATCTCGTGTTCTTCCTGCACCGGGTTGCCGCGTTTGGCCGCTTCGATGAAGGACGCCGGCTGCTTGAAGCGCGCCTGGCGCAGCACGCGGTGCGGGAACGAGAGCTTCGAGTGGGCGCCGGCGCCGATGCCGAGGTAGTCGCCGAACTTCCAGTAGTTCAGGTTGTGGCGCGCGCGCCGGCCGGGCTGGGCATAGGCCGAGACTTCGTAGTGCTCGTAGCCCGCGGCGCCGGTGACTTCGGCGATCATGTCCTGCATGTCGGCGGAGAGGTCGTCGTCCGGCAGCGCCGGCGGATACTTGGCGAATACCGTGTTCGGTTCCATCGTCAGGTGGTACAGCGACAGGTGCGGCGGCGCGAACGCCAGCGCCGTCTCCAGGTCGCGCCGCGCTTCGGCCAGCGTCTGCGACGGCAGCGCATACATCAGGTCGAGGTTGAAATTCTCGAAGGTGTTCTTCGCGATCTCGACCGCGCGCAGCGCTTCGTCGCCGTCATGGATGCGGCCCAGCGCCTTCAGGTGCGCCGGGTTGAAGCTCTGGATGCCGATCGACAGGCGGTTGATGCCGCTCTCGCGGTAGCTCTTGAAGCGCTCGGCCTCGAAGGTGCCGGGATTGGCTTCCATCGTGATCTCGGCGTCCAGCTCCAGCGGCAGCAGGGTGCGCAGGTCGGACATCAGGCGATCCAGGCCAGCGGCCGACATCAGGCTCGGCGTGCCGCCGCCGATGAAGACGGTGTGGATCTTGCGGCCCCAGATCAGCGGCAGCGATTGCTCCAGGTCGAGGCGCAGCGCGTCCAGGTAGGCCTCTTCGGGCAGCTCGCCCTTCGCCTCGTGCGAATTGAAGTCGCAGTACGGGCATTTTCGCACGCACCAGGGCCAGTGGACGTACAGCGACAGCGGCGGCAAGGCGGCCAGGTTGAGCGCGCCCGGCTGCAGGTACTGCAGCGCGGCGCTGGCCGGCGAACGCGGCTCGCTTGCCGTCGGGCCGGCGACTTTAATCGGGATCATGTCAGGCGGACTTCAGTTTCTCGACCAGCGCGCGCAGCGCCTGGCCGCGGTGGGACAGTGCGTTCTTTTCTTCGGGCGCCAGCTCGGCGGTGGTCTTGCCGAGCGACGGGATCAGAAAATGCGCATCGTAGCCGAAGCCGTTCTCGCCACGAGGATTGGCGATGATCTCGCCAGGCCAGCGGCCGTCGGCGATCACCGGCTGCGGATCGTCCGGATGGCGCACGTAGACCAGCACGCAATAGTAATAGGCCGATTTGTCGCCGAGCCCCGACAAGTCGGCCACCAGCTTCCGGTTGTTGCGGGCATCGGATTTTGGCTCTCCCGCGAAACGCGCCGAATACACGCCCGGCGCGCCGCCGAGCGCATTCACGCACACGCCCGAATCGTCGGCCAGCGCCGGCAGCCCGGTCAGGCGCGACGCGTGGCGCGCCTTGGCCAGCGCGTTCTCGACGAAGGTGCCGAACGGCTCTTCCGCCTCCGGCACGTCGAATTCGCCCTGCGGATGCAGCTCGAAACCGATGGGGCCGAGCAGCTGGGCGAACTCCTTGAGCTTGCCGGCGTTGTTGGAAGCGAGGATCAGGCGTTGGGTCATGGTTATGCGGGCTGGATTGAATGAGCCGGCTATTTTACCGGCTTCACAAACGCAACGCAGGTTACAGAAGCCGCAAGGCCTGCTTCTGCAGGTGGATGAGGTCGGCGATGCCCTGCTGCGCCAGGTCCAGCAGGCGGTTCATGCCGGCGCGGTCGAAGGCAGCGCCCTCGGCCGTGCCCTGCACTTCGATGAAGTGGCCCGTCTCGGTCATGACCACGTTCATGTCGGTATCGCAATCCGAATCTTCCGGATAGTCGAGGTCGAGCACCGGCTCGCCGCGGTACACGCCCACCGAGACGGCGGCCACGAAGTGGCGCACCGGGATCGCCGGGATCAGGCCGGCCGCCACCAGTTTGGCG
>Ga0265780_10004530_pt1 | contig 17863 bp, 17 predicted proteins | sample P1T30metagenome_FD_192432 | JGI IMG/M metagenome (GOLD analysis project Ga0265780, IMG submission 192432) | Plant litter microbial communities from East Loma Ridge, Irvine, California - P1 T30 | ecosystem: Environmental > Terrestrial > Plant litter > Unclassified | place: USA: California...
GCTCCAACACTAACAATATGTGATAGCTTTCGGCTGGCCGAAAAAGACCTCGAAGCGGCGTAGACGATCGCAGCGCCACTAAAATCATATGCTAAAGATAGGCAGGAGACACAGAGCGCTGAAAGGCGTAATCATGTCGATAAGGTGCTGCGCGAAACGCGATCGTGGGTGAAAAGATCCACTCCGGGGTACAAAAGCTAAAGTGACCATCAGGCAGGAGATTGTAGTGGTACGCTGGTACATCCAAAATCTCAGGCTAGCGCATGCTCAAGCGATGAACGCCAAATTGCCACGCGAGTTACGAGACTATGTGTACGCCTATCTATGGGGGCTCGGAGCTAGATAAACACAAGACGTGGTTGTCCAAAGCGACTCTGGGCGCAGCGCGCGGACATAAGATTTGGCAGCCAAGCGAACTTCCCAAGTTCACATGCCAGGACTGGACGGGATTAGCTTTCGCCGACGAGGCCTTGTCCTACTTGTACCAACGGGCATTCCAGCAACGTCCGCACTGTGGCCATCTTGAAGCTTCCGAAGCCTATGGATATCTCACCGTAGACCCTTTCGAACGCGGACTCCAAGCTTTTACCTTCATCAATAAATTGTACATTAGGTGGACTTCTATGCCTGGGCTTGACGACGCCGAAGCTCAGTTGGCGTCGTTCAAGACAATCATGAGACTCGAATTCGCATTTCCGGTATCTTTCGTCCTTGAATTCCTTACTGAGGGAGACTATGCATGTCCTATCAAGGACCGTATGCTGAAGGAGCTGCAAGAGCAAGAATTGATGTGGGTCGTTCAAGAGCTGGGTTCGAAAGGACACAGCGTTACCATCAATTACACGGAATTGCAAGACATTGACAAAACGCGGACCGACGTCACTGGCTTCTACACAATGCCTAGAGAGACGTGGCTTCAAGGGATGGTTGACATTTTTGCAAACTGGTACGAATTGGAAAGTTGGTGCATAGCCTCGGGCTCAGAAGATGATTGGCAGGATGACTCGGAAAAAGATGTGGAAGAAGACTCAGAGGCAGACTCCGAGGAAGACTCAGAAGAAGAGTCGGAGGAAGACTCAGAAGAAGACGCGGAGAGATCTTAGTCGAAGACATGGAGGAAGACGGGGATGATGAATCGCCCCAAGATCAGCTCGGAACTGAGGTTACTCCTGCACATACGACTTCGTAAAGCTTGAGGAAGAGCGCGGAGTTGAAGCGTGAAGATAGGACAGCCATTGCGTTTCGAATTCAGTACGCCGCACAGTCCAATTGACAAGTCTTCTGGGCGAGGCTACTATCAATCGACATCGACCTTTACTCTGGGTTGCTGTCTCCATGGACTTTCTCGCTCGTTTTGCCGTCCAATTAACGAGTGAATACTGTTCCACTCTGTTTGCTATCACGTGGCAAATTATTGGCGCTAGCCAAAGTGATTCTCACAACTTCTTAAATTCTCGGCCGCTCTCACTGCTGCTGCACGCCCTCACGCACCCTAGGTTCCCACAGTATGAACACGCACAGCGACAACGGACCTTTAATCGCCATGGATTCAGCTTCTCGAGCTGCGTTCACAAAAGCCAAAATGTCAGTAAGCCAACAAGACCTCAGGAACGTGCAATTACTGACCCTCTGTAGCGCACATGCGGCGCAATCGAAGCTCGACCGAAGGTTTGCTTTTTCATGCAAGCTTTCAATCGCAAGACTTTACAATGGCAGGTACGAACAGCTCTCGGTTGAGCTAGAAGAATGTCGAAAAGCTCGCGGGCAAGCCACAAGGTACGGATGTCATCGTGAATAATCGATAAGACCGGGAGTGCTAAACACCGCATTGTAGTATCCGAGAAGACGCGATAAAGGCGTACCATGAGTGCTGCTGTCGGAGCATCACCCAAGCCCTCTACGCCGCTTTGCCCCTAGAGCTCCGAGACATCGTGTGGACTTTCGCTTGGGACACGGACCTTGACCATTTCAACAAAGTCATGGTCGACGATGTTTGGTACTTAGAAGGACCGCACAAGCTGACATTGAGTTCTCAATATCTCTTTGCGAAACCTGAGTTCGTGGGCCAGGTCATCGCAAACGAGGCGCTGTCATCGCTGTGTAGGATGATATACGGCAAACCTTCAGAGAAGGACATTTGCGCCGGGACACTCGATCAGATTCTGTTAAGCGATCACTTCATCCGCGGTTTCATGGGCATCGACTTCGTCACGTCGCTCCATGTCGTTTGGTCGGGCTCAATCGTGAACAACTGTTACTTTCGCAAGGCACTGGAAAATTTCGAAAAGCTAGTCGTCAACCTCACCCGCCCCGTGGACATCGAAGTCAGCTTTCGCCAGAACAATCTGGATGACTCGATGGGAAGGCACGCATTGGCCGAAAAGCTCAAAATGTTCAAGCCTACGTTCCTCGCAATGGGCAAAAAGGGACACAGGGTGACAACGAAGGATCGTTACAGCGGACTGGATGTTACGAATTTCTTTGAAATCGAGGTGGCGGACTGGCTGGAGGATGTGGAGAGTCGCTCATCGAGTGGCACATCGACCAGCAAGTGAGGGAAGAACAATCTGAGCGTTCTCCTGTTTTTTACAGTCTGGCCCCAAGAAGCTTTGTGACGTAGAAACGTTGGCCCGACATGTCGGATTAAAGCTCCGCGCATGTTAGCCGCATCTGTGCTGTAGTCAACATCTTGGCCTTCGATGTCAAGCAGGCACGTCAGGTACTGCATGATCAGAGCCCGCAGACGAACTCATGGTGGCGAGTTCCTCACTATTAAAGCCTGTCTCGTCCAGCAATGCATAGGCAACTGCTACTTAGTGGAAGCTAGAAGACATGTCACAAACGTGGTCGCGATGCCCAGAAGTACAACGGCGTGCCGCAGCTCTCACAATGGGAGGCTCTCATCTTGCTGACACGTCGAGTGTAGACTTTTCGACGTGATTAAAGACTATGACAAGAGCGTCCCGTCGGCGTCAGAGAGCCCCCTCGAGCTTTATTCTTGGAGTCTTTTATGATGATAAATCTGCCTTGAGAACTTTCAAGACTACGCCGCTGCTTCGGCTATCTTACAGTGATCACTGTGGCTCTCTTCTCGCAAAGAAACGAGGCAATGCAACTTCTTCTTGTTCTGATCATGATGGAGGAGTTTGGTAAAGCCGAGACGCTAACGAAGCGGATCGACCGCCCACCCGCTTTCCTTCCGTCAACCCCGTCAGTCACGTCATTCATTGGATCGCTTCCAACCTTGCGCAGATCGATCTTCCCTTGACACCCTAACAGCTTCGCTTGTCCTCCACATCAATGTGTCAACTCACCAAAGCCTCACATGGAGTTCGATTTTGACTCTCGGTATTCCGCATAACCATGGAAAGTCTTTACGACTCGCTTATCTCCCTTTTCGTACCTTGCTTTTGGGGATGATCGACGGACATACGTCGCTGGATCCACTGCGTAGTGTTCGCTTGCCACTCGATCCTGCAGGGCGCTGCGGACCATGCAGCTCGACTTGTAGCCCGTCCGATATCGTAACAAACCCTTCGACAAGATGTCTCCGCACACGAGCTTGCCAGCCGCATCGGGAAGAGCTGTCGATCTTGTGCAGAGCCCCTCACAACACTTTGGGCGCAGCGACAAAGCTCGGTTCTGGAACGTGCTGCTGGGCTTGAGCACGTTCTCTACTGGCAGCATCATCATGCAGGACTACTTGCGTTCCCCGACGCTTAACAGGGTTGAAACCCATCACTACAGCCGGAGGCTTCCAGTTCCCAGGTTATGTAACCTCACGACTGGAACACAGCGATCCCCACACATCGGCAATCTGAGAGAGTGTTCGTATTGGCTACAAAGGGACGTCAGGTAGCTTGACTGGCCAAGTGTATCAAGCAGAGCTGAGCATCTTGTGGGTCGACTACTGCACACAAGTCGCCGACCATGCCTTGATGCTTCGCGTGCTTTCCACCCGCAGAGAACATCACTTCTGCAACGAGGGCAGTGTTCTAACTAGAGCTGATAGTTGAGGGGATCAGGGAATCGTTTCTGCGTCACCACGCATACTGGAAGCGGGCAGATTCTCAACTAGCACCCAGTGTAGGTTACGGGCGTTCATCTCTCAGCAGCTGGAAGATTTCTGATCTTCGATGCTCTTGTTGCGAAGCTCGCTATTGAACCCAGCACTTCATATAAGTATCGGTCCCCTCACTACTCATCCTTTCATTCTTACTTGCACTCGTCCTCTTGTATTTCTTCGAACCACAATGGCCACAGAATCTATCGATACTAGCACTACTCTGAATGACATCACACCAGAGAAGCTGACACTCATGAAAATCCGCGCTGGTGGTTTCGAGCGAGACTTTTTATCAGAGCCTACTACTCCTACCAACATCCCACCTCACCTTGAGTTCCCACCACTACGAGGACACCATCACCACTCTGCTTCGTCAGGCAACATGCAGTCGTCCTCCCTCACCCGTCGCTCGACCCGGAAATCTAGCTCAAGCGCTCGTCGCTCCAACACCTTCCTCCAGTCTCATCGCAGCAAAATGTCGATGGAGCTTACTTCTCAAGCCGAGGGAAAGTTCTTTGCCCTCATGGATCTCATGTCCACTGCGTCTCGCGAGGCTTCATCACTCAAAGAGTCATGGTCTCGTATCATCTCCGAACGTGAGGACCTCGCTCGTGAGCGTGAAGAACTCCTCAATCGCGTTGACGAAGTAACTGAGACACTCGAACGCACAGAGAGTGAGCAGTCTCACCACGGCCACGAGTTGGGCGAGCGTAAGAGACAGGTCGAGAAGTTGCTTCTCGAGCTATCAGCAGCCTTCACTACCGTCTCCGAGCACAAGAAGAAGGTCGCTGATCGAGACCGTGATCTCGAGCGAACACGTACTGAGCTCAGCGTGCTTCAGACAACCGTTTCGCGCTCAAGCACCGACCACGACAGGATCAAGGTCGAGCTGGTTGCCCTCACCGCCAAGCTCAAGGCGGCCGAGGACGATCGCGATCATGCGAGGCACGACTCTGACCGCCACCATGGCGAGCTTCGCACCTTACTACGTGAGCACACCGAACTCAAGAGCAAGTACACCGAGACATCGTCTAAGCTCGATTCTTCACGCAAGGAGTTGCTGACGCTCAACGACCGCATCAAGATGTGGGAGTTGGAGCGTGACGAGCATCTCCACGAGAAGGACCGCCTACAAGAGGAGCTGAAGAGGGCCAAGATCAGAGCCGATGAAGCTGCTCGCGACCTCGTCGAGCTGACCGAACGCCATGACCGCGTGCAACGCGAGCACAGCAAGATCAAGGAGACTGTCCGCATCGTTGAGACCGAGCGAGACGACTACGGTCTCTCAGTCGAGAACCTCAAACGCGATGTCAAAACCAAGGCCATCGGATGGGAAGAAGCTGAGTCCCGCCACGCTGAAGTCAATCTCAAGTACGAACACATCAAACGCGAAGTCGTCTCCGTAAAGGAGAAGCTCCGTGACGTCGAGCTCGAGCGCACCGATCTCCGCGAGTCCATCGAACGCTCGCGTGAAGAACACCGTCTCGTCATCATCGAGCGCGATCAGCTGAAAGAAGACATCACCGACGAGTGCCGCAAGACAGCCGACGGCCACCGCCGCATCAGCACTCTCGAAGAGTCCCTTCGCCGCGCCGAGCTACACCTCACTGAGGTACGCGGCGAGATCCATACTCTAACCGAGCGCAACAAAGTTCTCGTCCGCGAGGGCGACGACGGCCGCAACAAGCACGGTCACTACACGCGCGAGATTGGCGAACTCAAAGACAAGCTCGTCATCCTCCAAGCCGAGATCCGCACCCTGACCGAAGCACGCGACCGCGCGCACCGCGACTTGGCTGACTGGAAGCACAAGTACGAAGAAGTCACCGAGACAATCACAGAATCGTACAACGACAGCGGCGAACTTGAATTCGAAATCGAGTCGCTCCGCACCCTACTGCGCGAAGCCCGCGAGCAAAAGGAACGCGCTATTTCGGCGCGCCACACCGCGGACCGCGAGCGCGACGAGTACATGGCGAAGTACGAGGAGAAGTGCCGCGAGATGGAGCGCTTCGAGGAATCAGCAGCGAGCCATTATCATGCGCATGCTAGGAGCGAGAGCAAGGGAGGATTTTCGCGCGTGGTGAGCACGTCTGGCACGACGGTGCATCATGGTGGTAGTAAGCATTCGCACTCGCATGGAAATGGACATGGTGGGGAGTCAGGTGGTATGTTCAGCTCTCCTTAGACGTTGGTGGGTCAACGGCTTATTGAATATAGATCATGATGGTTAATAGGTTGAAAGCTATAAAATGTTATCGGTATACGGAGCCTTTGTTCGATTCATTGGATAGGATCATTGCGGAGATGTGGGCGAAGGCGCAGTGAGTGTGATGTGGGCGGACGATACTGTGAGCATGTGAGAAGAGAAATGAACAAAATGATGAATGTGCCAATGAGTTGACTATCTCCGCAATGCTCGTCCTCGCTGGACGACGTGATCTCCGAGTCAGATCTGCAAGCTAACATCACAAGATTCGCGACACCAGCAATGTCAATCGTCGTCCGGAGTGCTTGGCCCATAAACTCAGCTGTCCTGGCTGCTGAGTTTGAGTAACCATTCAGCTTTCACAGCCTGACGCGGCAATACATCATGCCGCCATTTCCTGTGCTCGCCTCAAGTCCACAGCCACTTCCTGCACTTTTCCGCGCCGCAGAGACACGGGACCGCGTCCTCGCCCGGCTCCTCCATTTCCTCCCCTTCATCCTTGTCCAGATAGTCGAACGTGAGCTCTTCTCCAGCCGGAATGAAGCGGCAAGCAAAGAACGCAATGTCATAGATCTTGGGGTCGTGCTTGTTGTAGCTGACCGTATACTGGCGACAATTTGGCTCGCAGCAGTGGTTGATGAACTTTGTTGCTCCACCCATGAACTCGCCATCCACAACGTAGAGTTCATGCTGCTCCAAGCGTTCGGAGTCGGCGAACTTGTCCAGAGAGTACAGGTATGATGATTTCAACTTCGATCCCAACTCTTCTCGCTTGGTGGCCTCTTCATCCGTAATGATCTCGCCGCGATACGTGTCGATGAATTGACCCTCGTGCAAGTCTTCCTTGCAGCGCAGACCCCATCCGCGTCCGCTGGTGGTCTTGAAGATCTCGACTTCGACGGTGCGCCCGAACTGTACGAGCTTGTTGCGACAGGCCGGCCCGCACTTACACTTGTCGTTACACTCGTAGATGGGGTGGCGGGAATTGAGGTAGAAGGGAACGAGACAGCCGGTCTTCTGGATCTTGGTACCCTCTGCAAAGTAAGGGAACTTCTTAGGAAATCCCAAGGTATTGCCGCCTTCTTTCTGAAATCTCCTGTACTCAGCCAACGTTTGCATGTCGTTGATGCGAGATTCGTCGACAGCGGCGTATTCCAGACAGTCGCACTTCCTGGTGTATTCGCATCCGATGTCGCGACCCATGTGAGGAGAGCACTTCTGGCATCCTTGCTGTGTCTCATTTGACATTCGATATATGCCTTCTTGCAGCTTGTACTCCGAGATGTACTTGAACCGAAGGGAGGGTGTAAATGCATCAACGGTGTTGAAAAGATGGACGCTTGCTCCGGGGAGGTCTTTTAGTCGCCGCACGTACTCCGCGCGAATGTATCTCAGTGCTTTATCGACTTTTGAGGAATATGCATCGCGTGTCATCTCTTGTGTAGGCACCTTTCGGATGTCGATGCTTGGGATGTTTGCGCCAGATAGCTTTGGAAGATTAGTTCAGCTCACAAGAATGCTACGTGGCTACTCACCGGGCTACAGAAGATGAAGCCGTCATCAGTCGCATCCAAAATGCTGTTGTAGACATCCACGGTTGTTGGTGCCCTAGATGAGACTGACGGAGAGCGAGAAGCAGACGATGTACGATCATTTTGCAGCCGCTCGTAAGGGGAACCGCGACGCTCTAGCACGTCCGACGTGTCTGGACTCTTGCGTTTCTTAGAAAGCGGCCTGTTGTCCAGTGCTCTTGGATATGTTAGCCCTGCGATCTTGGTATGGTACATTGCTCTTACTTTGCCCTCGAATCTAGGTAGTCCTGGACCTCCTCCAAACACCGCAAGAGCTCTTCGATGGGGTGCCAGCTTAGCGGCGGTGTGTTTGTTCTTGATTCTGTTTTCCATTGGACGAGAAACTGCTCTTCCTAAAGAGGCGATCAGCACCACAGTGCACGGACCACCTAGGAGGTGAGGTCGATAGAGTGGACTTACGATGCCAACAACGCGATTAGAGAGTACACGATGCACCTAAAGTAAGGCGATACTGTTAGAATGCGTATCGAGTAAGATTAGGTTCACCCTTACCTTCTTGACGAGAACTCGGCGCTGTCCGTAGCTATTCGATGGTATCACAACTATAGCTGGCATCCCTAGCTTGCGACATGTTAGCTAGCCTGTAGACATATACGCTGTACACGTAGGGTCTGTCAAAACAGTAATGTGCTTCTCCTAAGCACAGTGCGGGCGAAAGATAGATACTCCTAGAGAGGTACAGCGGGAAGCTGTTGTTAACTTACCTTAGCAAAGCGCAGGCAAGCCTAAACATGCGAGATCGCGTCTGCTTAGTTCGCTTGAATCTAATTTTAGACCTATGCTAGAATGTCCTGTACTTTTTCTGCAGGAGTAAAGGTTGTTATGCGGGTTAGTTATGCCTAGAGATCTAGAGGTGCAGTAGCAAACATCGCGTGAGGGTGATTAGTAATAGCGCACAGACCACCACACTAGCGATCCAGATTCAATAGAGCTTTACCTACGTTTGTCAGACATGAGGTAGTATTTGGTGGAAGGGAACGGAGTTGAAGATAGCACGTTCCATAGACCCCCTAGTCCCAAAAGGGACTAGAACAGAGAGACCTTCCGTCTCATCCCTCACGAGACTACACAACACACACAACAATACACAAGTTGCACCCCAAACAATCATTACCTTCTCAGAACACCTGTTATCTGACAACGTTAGGCTCGCAATTATATGTAGGTATTAAATGCAGCAATAGAGCATCCTTGTAGTTATTCGTATTCTTATTTTCCTGTAAAAATAGGGTATGCAACACAGGATAGAACAAGAGCAAACCCCTGCTCGTTTCCCTCTGCGGGGTTCCTGCGTTATATGGGTGAATTCTCTGGTCTCGCTGGCCCCCGGCTAATCTGGTTGGATCTATGCCGGTTCCAGACGCCTCGCCACAGGCGTGCCGTGACATTTCCTTTCTTTAATTTCCTTTTTCTTTAAGTTAACTATCTTGCAATAACTAAGCAAAGCAGATATCTCCTACGCAAAACCCTAGTAGGTAGCAGAGAGCATTTGTGCGCTAAGTCATATCCTTTCCCTTTCCTTGCCTTAACGTATTCCACCATCGAGTAAGACAACCTATTGAGTGTGACAAAAAGGCTTGGCAGCACGAACTTACGTTACGCCTCTTTAATTTCATCGCTATCAAACAAGGAACCTATGTACGCTGTGCTCGTATCTGATTCAGAAGATATCTTAGTATCTTTCTAGCACGTTCGCGCGTTATGCCTAGTCCTGCCGCAGTTCCCACAGCGCCGTACAGCTTGTTGGGCTGGTTCTTAATCACCACCACTACGAGCCTTCTTAAATTGCTGAGGCGCTGCAGACGCCTTAGCAGCTACCTGCGCTGCTGCGGTCCCATACTCTATAGTGCCACCCTGCTGGATCCGCTTGCGCTTACGCGATTTCCTCTTAATTACTACTGCTAATTGCTCTTCAAGCTTATGGACGCGGGCAGTTAGCAGCGCGTTTTGATGCAGCATAAGCTCGCCACCTTTAATAAGCTGAGAGAAGCCAGCCTGCGCAGTAACAGGCGATCGAGTAAAGGACTCGCGTACAGGCTTTGACTGAGATCCAAACTCGTAAGTATTGCTTAGAGTCTTCGACTGCCAGAGCGTTTCCTGTAGTAGGGGTGCTGGTGGGGTACGCAGCCGTACTTTGAGGCGATCTAACACGACCTGCGCGTTGATAGGGACTATCCCTAACGCTTTAAATGCCTTGCGACAGTTCTCCTCTGTAAACACGTTGAAAAAAGCGTCCTTGAAGGCGGGGAGGAAGCCTTCCTTGTTAATATGGAAAACGCGTCGGCGTGCCAAGTCTCTAACGCGCTGGGAGTACTTGCGCTTTAACGGCGAAAAGCAGACTACGTTCAGTAGCTGGAGGATGTGCGATAAGTAAGATAGCATGCAGAGGGTTAGGATCTTGTGCTTAAGGCAGTAGTCCTTGAAATCCTGGTTAAGGTGGCTCTCATGGCCGTCCAAAATAAGCAGCTAGTACACCCCCACCTGGCGCTTCTTTGTATGCGCGTTAAAGTGCTTCAACCACTCTAGACTAAGCGCGTTGTTGGTCCAGCCGTTCTCTAACACTAAGAGCTTCTAATTGCGCGGTATTAAAGCTTCCTTGTACTACGCAGAGATGTGGACGCGTCCCTTGTAGATAATGAAGGGCGGGGTTGCGTACCTAGCAGCGCAGATACTCTTAGATGACTGTAACCTACTTGCGATCGCCTGGCTGAACAAGCTCTGGTTGAGCGCGTCTCTCTGCGCCTGTAACGACCATTATAGAGCTAATCACGCCCATCCAGAAGCCAGTCTCGTTAAATTTGTGCACGTTGTTGTCGTGAACGCCGTACTTGGCTTTGGTCTCCTCTACCAGCGTGAACCACGCGCTAATTATCTCTGGATCCTCCTGAAGTATTCTCTACCTATCCTTGGCTCGATTAAAAGGCCAATTTAAGCTCAGCTGAACGCGTTACAAAGCGCTCAGCTGAACGCGTTACAAAGCGCTCAGCCCAGTGCTTGCTAACTGGCTCACCACTGCGTATAGCTAGCAGTTTATCAGCTATATCTGCTACCTCGTACAGCCGGGGCGCAAATCCTCGCGAATTGAGGTCGAGGATATATCGGAGGATCGTTTGCTCTTCTATCGCAGTGAGCTTGTGTCGGGCGTTGCGAGTATCTAGGCGATGCGGGATTCTGTTGTATCGGCGAGCTAGTGTTGCAAGAGGAGCGTTAAACGCCTTAGCAGCAAGTTGGCGGCTTTGAAACTGACGTTGATTATAAGCAGAGAGAGCAAGCTGGATTCTGCCCTCTCTATTACATAGTTGCGCGTTCTGTTGTTGAGGCATGTCGCGTTGATGAGGGAGTAGAGAGTCTTGGCAGAAACTGTCTCACTCGATGGTGGAATACGTTATTCGATTCAAGCTAGCAGCAGGCTTTGAATTCAAGCCTTTAGCAGAACCCAATCTACATCAAATGCAAAGCATAGCCATCTACATACATTCTCCCTAGGAAAGACACCGCAACCTTACATGCTACAGGTTCTGGCTCGTCAATAGGGGAGGATGAGTCGCTCATCATGAGAGATCGGACGAAATACTGCGCTAGTCCCGCGTGGCGCGCCTTATCGATAACCTTAATTTGCGCCCGCAAAATGTTTCCAGCCTGAAGTTCGAGACTGACGGAACCAAACCACAACACCAACAAGCCAGCCGTCATGACGTCTGATACACAAAACAGCCCTTTCATAAGGCACCTTGCCTCAAGCGGTACGCACAATGTGGTCCACAAGGCTCTGGACCACAAGGCTAAACTTTGCGACAGACAAGAAAGTTCGCGACCAAGCGCTCGACTCACTGCGAACATACCTCAGCGCCCAGTCCACGATTTCAGAACTCAACCTACTGAAGCTATGGAAAGGCCTGTTCTACTGTATGCTAATTACTGCCATGTCCGCCTCCAACACCAACTAACCCCACCACCACAGGTCTCTGGATGCAAGACAAGCCCGCCCTCCAACAAGCCCTCTCGCGCGACCTCGCCTCCCTCGTCTCCAGCATCAGCGCGCCCATCGCCCTCCCCTTCATCCGCGCCTTCTTCCTCACAATGACACACGAATGGTCACGCATCGAAGCGCTGCGGCTCGACAAGTACCTGTACCTGATCCGGCAGTACGTCAACGCCTCATTCCACTTCTTGTCGCGGCAGAAATGGGCAATGGATAAGCTGGAGGATTGGAACGGTATATGTGAGGAGACGCCGTTTAATGTGGAGGACATGAAGATTCCGAACGGGCTGAGGTACCATGTATTGGACATTTGGGTCGACGAGATGGAGAAGGTGGCGGGGGAGAAGTGGGAGAGGGAAGTCAAGAGTGAGGAGATGGAGATACTGGTTAAGCCTATTGAGAGGCTGGCGGAGAAAAGCAAACTAAGGACTGTTAGGGATGCGGCGGCAGAATGTCTGGGCGATGATAGGCTGAGGGCGTGGCGGGGCTTGGAAGAGATTGCACCAGCGGAACAGGATGATGAGGTAATGGTGGATGAGGGATGGGAGGGCTTTGGAGACGAGTAAGAGTTGTCCAGGAGAGTGGGTGGAGAGCATCGATTGCATTTTAGCGAGGCGTTGGCCAGGTGTGTATTTCTAAAAAGTAGCTCATCACCTATGATCATGCTATCGCATCTCAAGTTCTTTCTTCGCGTCTTCTAATCCTCGACCACGCGCAGTGCAAATCACACCACATCCTCAATACCTCCATGCTCTTACTCATCCTTCTTTCCCCCCTCCTCAACATACCTCCCCAACAACTCCGGCCTAACCCCCAAAACCCAAACCCTCCACGCCAACGGCACAAACAACAACCCCATACACCCCACCGCCACCCCCATCCCCAACGCCGCCCCCTCCCCACCCCTCTTCCCCGCCTCCACCCCAAAAACCGGCAGTAAACACCCCTCCCCCATCCCCAACATCGCATACGTCACCCTCCTACTCTCAACACCGTTCCGCGTATTCGTCACGCCAACGAGTAGCGCGCTCGTCAGGCCGCCGACTACGATGCCGCCGAAGAGGCGCGCGAATAGAATCGTTGAGGGAGTTATGTGTGAGGGGTTGAGAAGGAGGAGGGAGAGGATGAGGCGTGTGTGGGTGAGGAGGGGCAGTGTGAAGAGGTTCAAGGTTGCTTCTAGGAGGAGGGCTTTACGGATTGTGGAGCCGGTGGTGTTGGGATCGGGTGTGATGGTTGGGTTTGAGGCGGGGGATTTGGTGGGCATTGTGGTTGTTAGTATAGTGATCAGATGGTATAGTGGTTGTGAAGGGTCTTGCTTGGGTTTTAGATTCCTGTTGTAGGGACTGTAAGTAATGCTGTGGGCAGTCGAAATTGAGTGAGGGATGGAGAGGAAAAGAGTGGTGGTCACTCTGACGTCATCAATGATTATCTGAGTGAAAGCCACGGAGAATCGAGTGACTTCAGCATATTTTGTCGAAGCAAAATGTCATCTTCAACGTCAACTTCGGGCGCCATGACGCAGCTCCCGATGAATCTTAGTATCCCGCATTGCTCGAGGCAACCCCGTGCTCGCCACGCGCGACGCGCTTCACCATACTTGTAGACTTCGTTTCGCCAGAAATTCTCACCAAATGCATCACTTCGCAAAAGCAAACGGACACCCACCCCTCTCCTCCCCCATCAACTTATCCAACGTACTTTGACACTCTTCCTCGCCCAGACCTTCCAGCCTCTTCGGCCCAACCTCAAAAATCTTGTACCCCTCAGGCTTATAATTCTTCCCATCAGGAAACGGTCCCCCAATCGCCCACCGAAAATACGCCATGGGAGAATGCCTCGTAAAGAACGTTGGCTTAACGTACCACGGCTGGTTGTCCCAGTCGATCGTAAAGTATCGACCGTTAGCGTCGGCCTTGTCTGACAGAGGATCGTTGCGCCACCTGTACGGCCTTGGGGGTAATAAGTTTCGCGAGACGAATTTGCGTGTGCCGAAGATGGCGGCGAGGAGTTTGGGGTAGATGGGTGGCGCTTTGTTGTAGAGCATGGCTTTGCGCAGGCGCTCGGTCATGAGTGTGATGACAAAGTTTTTGGCCACGGGTTTCATGGGTTTGGGTACGTCTGTTAAGAGAATTGCGGTTGTTTCTTCTGCGAGTTGGTGGTTCCATTTGTTGGGGAGCATGGCTTTCTTTTCATACGCTTCCGACCATTGCATGATGTCGTCGTAGAATTCGAGACCGTCGGCGAAATTGTTGGGACCGTGTGCTAGGGGAGACAGGTCGATGTTCATGGCGGTGCCGATGGATTTCCAATGCGTGGCGCTGGTGGATGGTTAGTATGGTTGGGGGAAGTGAGGAAGGGGAAATTACATGGCACACGTCTCCATGGGTGTTAGTGTTCGCCATTCATATTGATTGACCCATCGTGGAACCTCGAGGACGAAAAGAGAGAGCGTGTAGAGCATGTCGTCATTGCTGATCTTGCCGGCTTTCTGATAGCGGCCGTGTAGCCAGTTCATGCGTGCAATGGCGGCATTTGCGCGTTCAGTGGAGGGCGAGTTCGCCAGAAATTCGACGATGAGGATACTTGTGTCGGCGTATCGTCGCCCGGCGTATTCCACCTTCCCGAGCTGCTGCGTTTCGCAAAGAAGCTTAGAGATGGACGGGATGCCATACGTCCTAGTATATTCAGCTGGAGCTATTGATGTGTGATAGACCATGCTTACTTGAATAGTGCAAATTGCAAGGCTAGCTTGCTGGTGAACGGAAACTCGATAGCCTGTACATACTCCACAATTTTCCAAGCATCCTCGCCTGTCATTCTTTTGAAGTCCTCGCGTGTCTTGAAGGGTGATTGTGCATGTTTCTTGTCTCGCCGGCGATAACGCAACCCTTTGCACAGCGCGACATATGCTACGACGAGTGCGAGGCCCGCCGTTGTCCGAAAACCTACTGTTTCCATCAAAGTCTCCATCGAGCTGAGAATAAAGGCGTGAGGCCACAGGGGTTCCTGAGATGAAGCTATGAAATGCGAAAGCACTGTCGAATAAGCTTGCGGGTCAGAGAATACTTGAGTGACGGATGCTGACGGCAATGTCGTCCAAGTTCTACGCTGTACGAGTCAGATGCGAGCTAGACCTGCAGGGGTTCACATAGACTTTCGAGTGACCACCTACACTTCGCTGGTCAAGAAGGACTGAAGGGCGGAGTCCACGTCGCTCTTCACTGTTGTGCGGAACACGCTCTTCGCTGACCGCAAATCTTCAATGATTGGTGACTCGTATAGATATATGTAGAGTATCCGGAGTGAAGGGTCGTTGTTACCGACGTGGTCGTGCGAGGTCTATTGTCCAGCGCAAAACAGCTTGTATAGAGAGAAGAAACAGTGCTTGACCAGTATCGATGACAGGGCGTGAAAGAATCTTGCCAGGACCCACAACGGAGAGGGTAGCAGAAAGATGAAGTTGCTGGAATGAAAGCGAGCGATGGATTCTTACTCATGCGCATCAGACTACGTGTACAGTTTACTCAACATGTGATCTTACTCAGCATTACTGACATGTGCCTTCGTTGCCCGAAACTGCAACAGATGAAAGGTGTGCTGTGGTGAGTGAAAGCCACATGGACCCTGCATTACGGGGAACTCGCTAACCCGCTAGGGCGACCCCTCCAGTGACGTTGAACCTGTTTCGTGATGGAGATGCAAAAATACTGCCACCGCCCTCACTGCGATATTCCAAACGACGCGTGGAGCTGCCATGGGTCGCAAACCCAACCAGCTCATCCTCGAGTTCTTCGAACGCGGTCCAAAGCTAGAGGATGCGAGCAATCGCTACCAGCACACGTGCAAATCATGCGGCGAAAAAGTAGGCTGAAATTCTTCCCCACCCAGCTTCAAGACCCCAGCCAGCCCCGGTACTGACACAGTGTAGTTCCCAAAGGGCCGGATAGATTCACTCACAAACCACCTCGTCAAGAAATGTCCGGCCCTACCACTTCGCGATCGCCAGCGGGCGCTGATGCAGTTCCACGAATTGCCCGTTCCAGACCACATGGCGCAAACAGCGGACGGGCCTTCAGCCATGCACAACGGGCCCAAAATGAACCTTGCATTTGCGCCTTCAAAACAACTGTCTGCGCTGGAGACGCTGGCTGAGGTGTCGAGACAACATCTAGACCTCACAGGGCAGCGCATGCCAGAGAAGCAGCCCTTACAAGGTCACAACCATAATCACAACCACAACGTTAACCATGCCGGGCTGTTGGACGAATTTCTGATAGACGATCGTACAGACTCTGGAGACATTGGCTCCATGTCGCAGAGTATGGACATGTCAAATACGCCTGCTATGCCTGCAATGTACCAATTCAATGGACCGCTACATCACTCGCCAAATGCTTCACCACATATGAGCAGCATGCAACTATCCAACACTGGGTCTGCGGCTCCCTCGTTAGTCATGGCTGCATCGGCGGCCAACGACCTCATGCCCTTGACTGATGGTATGACTATGGAGTCCGACATGACCCTTACCAGCAACGGCATGTCTGATAAGTTCTTCCATGCCCAAGGTAGAGCACAGTGGCCGCCTTTACAGCCAAACTCGTTTGAGCCCCTCATGCAAGACCACAACAAGGAGGATCAGATGAACCGTACTATGGCTCATCCACGCCCAATCGCGATGAATCCGAGCACTCACACGCACTTCACGACCGACTTCAGCGTGAACCACAAGATTACGAAGCCTAAGGTCCGTGGCCGCTTCTCCGACACGAGACGAAAGGAAGTGCAAGAGGTGCGCAAGCGTGGCGCATGCATACGCTGCCGCATGCTGAAGAAGCCCTGCTCCGGAGAAAACCCATGCAACACCTGCCAGAATGTGGAGAGCGCGCGCCTATGGAAGCAACCCTGCATTCGCACGCGAATAGCTGAGGAGTTCAGCCTCTACTCCGCCGGTCTCCACGCCATGCTCGCCCACCACGCAGTCTACCAAGCCAAAGGCTCCATCCGCCTAAACCAAACCCCAGGCCGCATCGAAGCGTCTCACCACCCTTCGTCCGGCCACTTCGCCACCTTCACGCCGCTCAAATGCCAACAAACACAGCCAGCCGACATCGATCCCTTGATATTCGCATCGCTAGCCAGTCCAGATCTCGAACTCATCGACACAGACGACGACATCAGCGGTAAACTCGACGCGTACATCAAGAAAATCGGCCCTACCTTGCACTCCGCTGAGCCCTCACCCTTCATGCAAACCACCATCCAAACCGCCCTCAGCATAATACCCACCTCCACCTCCACAGACCAGCTCCTCCCCAAAGTCCTGGAGCTCTGGTCCTTCAACCGCATACTCACATGCACATCCCTCACATGGCACTTATATTCCAACCCCACCGAAGCACCATCCCACAGTGGCCCTAACACCGACAACCCATCTCGCACACCCATCACACACGCCCCCTCCCTCAACCTCATCAAGCTGCAACTCCACTCCGCCACCGAAAAACGCGCAGCCTGTCTCGCGCGCACCATCATGAACGATCTCGAGCGCCGCTTACTCCAGCGCCAACAAGCCAACCCCTTCGAAACGTTCCTTGTCGCTGTCATTCTGCTCGCGTGCGTGGAGCGCATGTGTTGGCTCTTCCGCACATACGAACCTACATCCTCGAGTGAAACCGATCTCGCGAAAGCACTGCAGTCCCAGTCGAAATGGCCACTTGATAAGGCGCCCGCTCAGTATGCTCAGCAAGGTGAGCGCTTTAGCGACATTCTTAACATGTTGCTTAAGATGCGTGGGGTTCCGCCGAAGCCGACGCCACGGGATGGCGATGGCGTGCTGCTTATGGTGGGAGATGAGGTGGATGAGAGCGTTGGGAAGTGGTATGAGGGGATTGGGGTGAGTGTTGAGATGTTGGATGAGAGGAGAGATGGAGATAGGGCGTTTGTGGGGGTTGAGAGTGGGGAGTGGGAGTTTAGGTTTGTGGGGAAGATTTTGAGGGGTGATTGAGGATGAA
>Ga0265780_10004531_pt1 | contig 17860 bp, 8 predicted proteins | sample P1T30metagenome_FD_192432 | JGI IMG/M metagenome (GOLD analysis project Ga0265780, IMG submission 192432) | Plant litter microbial communities from East Loma Ridge, Irvine, California - P1 T30 | ecosystem: Environmental > Terrestrial > Plant litter > Unclassified | place: USA: California...
ACGCTACTCAGCAACGCCAGACGCAACGTGTTGCGTCTCTACGCCCTACCGCTTCCCCTTGCGCACCGCGCCGAGCACGGGGGCGCTGAGCTGCTGGTAGAGGCCAAAGAGAAATTCGAGGCGGGCGAGCTCGGTGGCGAAGGGCTGCGAGCGGTAGCAGCGGTCTACGGCGCGGTCGAGGGCCTGGTGGGCGCGGGCGAGGGCGGGCGGCATGGTGCCGGGGTCGTAGAGGGCGGCCAGGGGCTCGCCCGCAAAACTGGCGCGGGCAGCCAGCACCCCTTCGGCGGCGGCGGCCACTGCCTGCCGCTGCGCCTCCTTCGGGGCCGGGGGGAAGGGGTAGTTATTATAGACTAGGGTGCCGGAATAGCGGAAGCGGTTTTCTAATCTGCCGCACACCTGCCGCATCCAAGCCATGTGCATCTCAGAAGTGAGGATGCCAAATAGATAAGGTGTGGCATTAGGAATAATAGAGCAAACTTCACTAACTATTACATTGGGCTGCATAAACCCAATAGGAATGTAAGCCCTACGTTCAGAAGAAACTCTAGGCACTACTAGATACTCCGTTTCTGGCTGTCTGTCTTCTGTAAATAGAATAGGGCGATTTGCCCACTTTCTAGTAGCATCTTTCTTACTAGCGGCGCGCATTGCCCTCACACCTTCAAGACGCTTCAATACAAGCGGCATAGTACGCAACTGGCTAGGAGTAGCATCTTTTAACCATAAGCACCACCGCCAGTTTCCGTTGATAAATTCCTCAGCTCCTACAAAGGGTCGCAGGAACTCGGCAGCGGTTGGCTCACTTGCGACAAAGACATCTTTCTCTTGTGTAGTAAGTAACAAGTTTCCTCCATCAGTTGCTTGACTGCCTTTAGTCATGATGGGTACTTGGCTTAAAGGCTTAGTGCGAGTAGTAATAAGCACCTCTGGCCCGTCAACTAGATATGGATTAATACTCTTGGCCGGAATTTCTTGCGGGGCACTACGCGGGGTGGCATAGTCAAAGAGCCGCGGATTAGGAAGCTTGTCAATCCCATAGCCAATAATAACGCAGTACACGGCAGCATTGCCCCGCGCCTCGTTGCTCCACCGGAAAGTGCGGTGGGCAAACTGGATATGGCAACGATATTTCCGCAGGATTTCGCCCCACAGCAAGCCCACCTGCTCGCCCTGCGTCACGGAGTTGGTGCTCACAAAGGCTACACGGGTGGCGGGGTGCTGCTGCATATACTGTGCTCCTTTGAGATACCAAGCAGTAACAAAGTCGAGTACGCCTGCCCCCTTCAAGGTCGGACCTGCTATAGCTAGCAGGTCAAGACGCCGGGCCTCGGTCATAAGCTTGGAGCCCACAAAGGGCGGGTTGCCGACGATATAATCGAGGCCCGGAAACTCGGCGGGCCAGTCTACGCGCAGAGCGTTGGCGTGCACGATGCGGGCGCCGCTGGTGAGGGGCAGGCGCACGTAGCGCTGGTCGAAGCGGGCGGAGAGGGCCAGGTTGAGCTGGTGGTCCATGAGCCAGAGGGCGACCTCGGCGATGCGGGCGGCAAACTCCTCGACCTCGATGCCGGCCACCTGCTCGGGGCGCACGAGCTGGAGCAGGGCCAGGTTAACGTTGCGCCCGGCGGCGGCCTCCTTGGCGTGCAGGCGGTCGAGCACCTCGTGCTCGAGGAGGCGCAGCTCGCGGTAGGCCACGACCAGAAAATTGCCGCAGCCGCAGGCGGGGTCGAGCAGGCGCAGGCCCGCCAGCTTGTTTTGGAGGCGGGTGAGGGCATTGCGGGCGGTGCCGGCGGTGGCGAGCTCGCCCCGCAAGCCATCGAGGAGCAGCGGGTCGAGAACTTTGAGGATGTTGGGCTCGGAGGTGTAGTGCGCGCCCAGCGTGCGGCGCTGCCGGGGGTCGGCGATGCTCTGAAACAAGGAGCCGAAGACGGCGGGCGAGATGCGGCTCCAGTCGAAATAGGTGCAGTCGATGAGCCGCTGCCGGGTGGCGGTGGTGAAGGAAGGCGAGCGGAAGGTTTCGCTGAACAGCGCGCCGTTGACGTAGGGAAAATTAGCGAGGTGCGGGGGCAGGGCGCGGCTGCGCGCGGGGGCCGGGGTATCGAGCACGGCGAACAGCTCGCCGAGCTTGGCGCCGAGGTCGTGGCCATCGGGGGCGGTGTGCTCCTCCAGCAGCGCGCGAAACTCGGCGGTGTCAAAAATGGCGGTATCCTCGGCAAAAAGGCAGAAGAGTAGCCGCACGAGGAGTACTTCGAGGGGGTGGCCGGCGTAGCCATCGGCGAGCAGGGCATCGTGGAGTTGGGCCATGAGCTCGGCGGCCTCGGCATTGGCGGGGTCTTCGGGGCGGGGGGTGCCCGCCGCCCGGTAGCCACTAAGGAAGCCAAAGAGGTGGAGGTGCTCGGGCAGCTCGGCGAGGGCAAAATCGTGGCGGGTGCCCTCGTCGAGGTTATAGAGGCGCAGCCGGGCAAAATCGCTGACCAGCACGTAGCCCGGCAGGTGGGCCTGGGGCAGGCGGGGGAGGTAGTCGAGGGCCTGCTGGTGGGCGGCGTCGAGGTCGCGGCCCTTGCTTTTCATCTCCACGAGCAGGGTGCCGGGCCAGAGGGCGTCGATGTAGCCCTGGCTGCCATCGGGCTTTTTTACGCGGGTCTCGAACTGGGCCCGGCGGCGCCCCTGGGGCGTAAATACGTCGAAGAAGTCGCGCAGAAAGTCCTGCGCCTGGGATTTTTCGTCGTGGTCGGGGGCGTGCTGGCGGGCAAAGTCGGCGGCGCGGTGGCGCAGCTCGGCAAGGGAAAAGGGCATGGGGCGAAGGTAGGAAAGCAACGCGGTGCGGGCGCAGTACCCCACCCCCCGGCCCCCTCCCCTCCGGGGGAGGGGGAGCCTGCCGCCAACAACCGCGAGCCTGCGCAAAAAGTCGTCCGGCTCCCCCTCTCCCGGAGGGGAGGGGGCCGGGGGGTGGGGTACTGCGTTTGGCTAGCCGCGGGCGGCCGATGCCCGGGCGCCGGCCTTGGCCTCCTCCACCGAGGTGTAGTAGATGGCGTGGAGCTCGTAGCGGTCGCGGGCGGCGGCGGTTTGCTGGGCGTAGTGCTGGGTGGCGAGCTGGCCGAAGACGTTGTCGGCCACTACTACGCTCACCTCGCGCAGGCCGGCGGCGGTAGCGCGGGGGTTAAACTCAGCAATGAGCCAGGCCTGGGCCTTGGCCGGAATAGCGCCCATGTGCCGCACATCGCCCACGAAGCCCCAGGGGCGGGCGGGGGTGGCGTGCGCCTCGTAGTAGAGCAGGGCCGCTTCTTGCAGGGCAATAAAGTCGGGCGCGTTGGCAAAGCTCAGCCACTGCGTGCTAACGCAGGGCACGCCGGCGTCGACGAGCACGCGCCCGTAGGGCTTGTCGAAAATAACGGTGTCGGGCATGGCAGAAACGGGAAACGCCGGCCACCCCTGGGGGCGGCCGGCGTTGTAACGGTGGGGGTTGGCAGTAGGTTGTAGGGGGCGGGCGAGGCGTTGTTGGGCGTAGAGACGCAATACTTTGCGTCTTGCGTTGTTGAGCGGCGTGCCCTGACGGTAGGCGCAACGTGTTGCGTTATTGAGCGGCGTGCCCTGACGCTAGACGCAAAGTATTGCATTGTTGAGCGGCGTGCCCTGGCGCAAGACGCAAAGTATTGCGTCTCTACGCCGAATGACGGCTGCCCGATTCGCCAGCGCCCTATACCAGGTCGCTGAGCTCTAGCCAGCGCTCGCCTTTGGCGTCGAGCTCTTTATCGACCGCCTGCAAGCGGGCGGGCCAGGCAATAAGGTCCTGGCGGGAACCCTGCCCGGTGGCGAGGTTGGCCACGAGCTGTTCTTTCTCTTTCTCCAGGGCGGCGATGTCCTTTTCCAGTTGCTCAAACTCCTTTTTCTCGGCAAAGCTGGCGCGGCGCTTGGGGGGCGCGGCTACGGCGGCGGGGGCCGGGGCGGCGGGCGCGGCGGCCGTAGCCTTGGCGGCGGCGCGGGCGGCTTTGGCGGCTTTTTCCTCGGCCTCTAGCGCGGCTTCGGTTTCGCGCTCGGCCAGGTAGTCGCGGTAGTCGGTGTAGTTGCCGGGGAAGTTGAGGACCGCGCCGCCGGGCTCCAATACAAAGAGGTGCTCGGCGAGGTTATCGAGGAAGTAGCGGTCGTGGCTGACGATGAGCAAGCACCCGCTGAAGTGCAGCAAAAAGTCTTCGAGGATGTTGAGCGTGCCGAGGTCGAGGTCGTTGGTCGGTTCGTCAAGGATGAGGAAGTTGGGGTTCTTCACCAGCACGCGTAGGAGCTGGAGCCGCCGCTTCTCGCCGCCACTCAGCTTACTAACGAGGGTGTACTGCTGGGCGGGCGGAAACAGGAAGAGGGTCAGAAACTGGCTCGCCGTGAGTACGTCGCCGTTCGCCAGTTCCACGACCTCGGCAACTTCTTTGACAATGTCAATGACGCGCTGGCTGGGGTCAAATTCCAGCTCGGTCTGGGTGTAGTAGCCGAACACGGTGGTCTGGCCCACGTCCACGTTGCCGCTGTCGGGCTTTAGTTTGCCGGTGAGCATATTGAGCAGGGTGCTCTTGCCCGCCCCGTTGGGGCCGACGAGCCCGATGCGGTCCTTCTTCTTGAAGACGTAGCTGAAGTCGTCGAGTACGACCTTGTCCCCAAAACGTTTGTTGAGGTGCTCGGCCTCGATAATCTTGCCCCCCTGGCGGGTAGTCTTCACACTCAATTCAAGCTGCTGCTTGCTGAGGTTGGTGCTGGCCTTCTCCTTGGTAATGTAGAAGGCGTCGATGCGGGCTTTCTGCTTGGTGCCGCGGGCCTGGGGCATGCGGCGCATCCAGTCGAGCTCCTTTTTGAAGAGCTGGCGGGCCTTTTCTACTTCGGTGGCTTCGCGCATTTCGCGGTCGGCCTTCTTCTCCACAAAGTAGGCGTAGTTGCCCTGGTAGCGGTACATCTGGCCCTTGTCGAGCTCCACAATCTCGTTGGCCACCTTGTCCAGAAAGTACCGGTCGTGGGTTACCATGAGCAGCGTGAGGCTGGGCGAGTTCAGGCGGTTCTCGAGCCACTCAATGGTGGCCAGGTCGAGGTGGTTGGTGGGCTCATCGAGCAGCAGCACGTCGGGCTCCTCAATCAGGACGCGGGCGAGGGCCACGCGCTTGCGCTGCCCGCCGCTTAGTTTGCTCACGTTGCGGGTGAGGAGCTCGCCCAAAATCCCGAGTTTGCCCAGAATCTGCTGTACCTGCGACTCGTAGTCCCAGGCGTTGAGGGCGTCCATGCGCTCCATGACCCGCTGCAAGTCGTCGGGGTCATGGTTGGGGTCGTTTACGACGTGCTCGTAGTCTTTTACGGCCCGTAGCGTATCATTCTGGGAGGCAAAAATAGTTTCTTCAACGGTCAGCGACTCATCGAAGACGGGCTGCTGCCCGAGGTAGGTCACGCGGATGCCCTGGCGGCGGGTTACGAGGCCGGTGTCGGGGTTTTCCAACCCGGCGAGGACGCGCATGAGGGTCGTTTTGCCCGTGCCGTTAATACCGACAAAGGCAATGCGCTGCCCGAGCTGGAGCCCAAAGTTGAGGTTCTGAAACAGCCAACGGTCGGCGTAGTTCTTCGAGATATTCTCGGCGGATAGCAAGTTCATAAGTACCCCAAAGGTACGGCGGCGGGGGGCGGCTATCTTTGGCGCATGGCTTACAGTGATTTTACAATTGACCGCCTAACGCAGGAATTTGGGGTAGACTTTCAGGGGGACTACCTTTTTGCGGAGGTTGAGCCCGTAGCGCCCAGTGCGTGGCTCACCGAAACCTTGGCGCTGGCCGACCAGCTAGGCTTTGGCAACGAAAAATCGCGCTCCGAGCGCCTGATAAGCCCGATACTAGCTGAACTGGCCCGGCGCAATGCCCACGAGTTTACGATTGTATCGGGCGGTTTCCTGGATGTTGACCCCGCCCACGGGCTCAATGGCGAGTGCGATTTTGTGCTCTCCTACGTTCGCTTGCACAACTTTATTAAAGCGCCGGTCTTCTGCATCGCGGAAGCCAAAAAGCAGGACATGGACCAGGGAACAGTTCAGTGCGCGGCCCAGCTAGTCGGCGCCGCCCGCTTCAACGAGCGCCAGCAGAAGGTTATTCCTACCCTCTATGGCTGCGCAACCACGGGCGTGGAGTGGCAATTTCTAAAACTGGAGGGCAACATTTGCACCCTGGACGAGGCACGTTATTATACCCTGGACCTGCCCCGCCTGCTGGGCGTGCTCCAGCACATTGTAGACCGCACCAAGCCGCAAGGATAAGAAAAAGCCCCGCCCGAAAAAATCGGGCGGGGCTTTCTGTTGGGCAGGTTCAGCCAACTGGTATTAGCTAAGTTTTGCCAGGCTGGCCTTGATGCGGGTGAAAGCTTCGGCCAGCTTCTCATCGGCGGCGGCGGTGCTGAAGCGCATGCAGTCGGGCGCGCCAAACGAGTCGCCGCCCACCGACGATACGTGGGCATCGTTGAGCAGGTACAGGGCCAGGTCGCCCGAATCGTTGATAACGGAGCCCTCGGGCGTGGTGCGCCCGAAGAACGCCGCCACGTTGGGAAAGATGTAGAACGCGCCATCCGGTGTGGGCGTCACCATGCCGGGAATGTCTTTGGCCAGTTCCAACACCAGGTCGCGGCGGCGGTGGTAGGCCGTCACCATCTCGTCGGCCGAGGCGCGGCCGCCTTGCAAAGCGGCGAGGCCAGCGCGCTGCGCGATGGAGCAGGTGCCGGACGTAATCTGGCCTTGCAGCTTGTCGCAGGCGGCGGCAATATCCTGGCGGGAGGCCATGTAGCCCAGGCGCCAGCCCGTCATAGCGTAGCCCTTCGAGAAGCCATTAACGGTGATTACCTGGTCTTTCACGGCGTCGAACTGCGCCAAGCTCACGTGCTCGCCAGTGAAGTTGATATACTCGTAAATCTCGTCGGCGAGGGCAAAAATACCGGGGTTTTTGGCCAGCACATCGGCAATGGCTCCTAGCTCGGCGCGGCTGAATACCGCCCCGGTGGGGTTGCAGGGCGACGAGTACATCACCATCTTGGTGCGCGGTGTGATGGCGGCGGCAAACTCGGCGGCGGTTACTTTATAGTCGTTTTCGAGGCTGCCCACGATGGGCACCGCCACGCCTTCGGCCAGTTCCACAATGGCGGCGTAGCTCACCCAGTAGGGCGAGAAAATGATGACCTCATCGCCGGGATTGATGAGGGAAAGTACGGCATTGGTGAGCGACTGCTTTGCGCCGGTGCTCACCACAATTTCGGTGGGCTTGTAGTCCAGGTTGTTGTCGCGCTTGAGCTTGTCGCAAATGGCCTGCCGCAGGTCGAGGTAGCCGGGCACGGGCGTGTAGAAGGTGTACCCCTCGTCGAGCGCCTGCTTGGCGGCATCCTTAATGTACTGCGGCGTCTGAAAATCGGGCTCGCCGAAACTCAGGTTAATTACGTCAACGCCCTTGGCGGCCAATTCGCGGCTTTTTTTGGCCATGGCGATGGTGGCCGATTCCTGCATGTTCAGGATGCGGTCGGAGAGGATGGTAGTGGTAGCAGCAGGCGAACTGGTAGGCGACATAAGCTAAAGACAGCAAAACTTATTAGACAAGGGCTATGCGCAAAAGTAGCAGCCCAGCCCACGAATGATTCTGTGGTTGTGGCACATTTTAGCCATTATACTAATCAACTAGACGCGGCATAGCACCACGCTGGCTAAATACCGCGACAGGGATAGCCCTAGCACCTAAAAAAAGCTACCCCAGAGTGGAGTAGCTTTTTCCAAGAATGAGCGTGGTCCGGGGGTTAGCGCACTAGCTCCACCCAGCCTTTGAAGGTGCGCTTGGTGCGGGCAAAGTCACCAAACTCGACTTCGGCCAGGTAGTAATACACGCCATCCGAAGCCTTGCCGGTGGGGTTGGTTTCGCCGCCGGTGCCGTCCCAGTTGATGTAGGGGTCTTTGTCGCTTTCGTACACCTTGCGGCCCCAGCGGTTGAATATCTGGATGTGCGTGCGCACAATCGGGCTGCTGGTTTTGGGCCGGAACTTCTCGTTGGTCACGTCGCCGTTGGGCGTGAAGATGTTGGGCAAAATGAAGAACACGCACTCATCCTGGCAGGCCACGTTGCTGAATTCACTGCGAATGCCGGCCGGGCTCACGGCCTGCACGGCGTAGCAGCCGGCGCCATTGGGCAGGTTGCGGTGCAGGTAAGTAAACTGGGTGCCCGCCACCGAGTCGAGTAGTACGAGCGGGCCATCGGCCGTGGTGCGGTAGAAGAGGCGGAAGTAGGCGATGTCGGTGCTGCACCCGGTGGGCGTGTTGCCCACCGTCCAGCGCAGGCGGTTCTGGTAGCGCTGGTCTTGCAGCGGGAAGTTGGAGCCCGGATTCAGGCCCGCCAAGCTGTCGCAATTGGTGGGCGCCAGCGTGAGCACCGGCGTGCAGGGCGAGGCCGTGAGCACGGCGCAAGCCTCCTGGCTTCTGTTAAGCAGGTTGCGGTAGATGAGCTGGTTAGCGGAGTTCGCGGGCGTAGAATACTGCCCGTTGGTTTGCACGTAGTAGCAGTAATTCTGGCCCAGCGTCAGGCCCTGGTCTACGTAGGTGGCGCTGGTGGCCCCGGCGGCCGGCGTGAGGGTCGCCAACTGGGTATACGGGCCAGTGGGTGCGCCCACGCGGCGGTAGATAATGGTGGGCTGCTGGCTATTATCCCACGGCACGCTGTAGCGCCAGGTCAGGGTGTTGAGGCGGCCGTTGCCGTTGGGCACCAGGCCGAGGCGCACGCTGCTGGCCAGCGGCGCGGTTTCGGTGGTTTCGGGGCTGCCGGGCTGGGTAGTGGTCGCGCTGAAAAATACCAACTGGTAGGTGTACTGCAAGCCGGCCGTATTCAGGTTCGTATCCACGAAAGTGGTGTCGGCCAGGCTGGTTTTGGTGGCTACCAGCGTGAACGGCGCGGCCCCGGTGCTGCTGCGGCTGAGGCGGTAGCCCAGCGGCGCATTGAAGAGCGTGCCCGCGCTAGGCCGGGGCTGCGTCCACTTCACCGCAATCTGCCCGGTGGCGCTGGTGGTCAACACATCCACATTGGTGAGTTGGGCGGCGCGCCCATCGAGCGTGAGGCACGCCTCGTTGGACACGATGCTGGCCCCCGCGCCTGGCAGCGGAAAAGCGACGTAAATGCGGTACGAGTACGTTTTGCCGCGTTGCACGGTATTGTCGGCGTAGGCTTGCAGGTTGGCCGGCACGGTGGCCAGCAGGCTGTAGCCTGCCGAGGCCGGAATGCCGGTTTCGCAGGGGCTGGGCGTGTAGGCGTAGCAGTTTTCGCGCCGGTAAATGCGAATGGTGGGCAATACGCCCAGCCCATTGGCCGCCTGGCAGGGGTACCGGTCCCAGGTCAGCAGCACCTGCTGGCTGGTGCCGGGCACGGCCCGTAGGTTGGTAGGGGCGGGGCCAATGACGGTGACGCGCCAGGTTTTTTGGTCTGTCAAGGGCGGGTCTGCCGCGAGGGGCGGGGTGTGGGGCGTATCCTGGGCCTTAAACACGATGGTATACGGCTCACGGGCAATGTTTTCGCAGCCCGGCGTCCAGGTGAAGGTGCCCACGGCGCGGGGCGGCCCCTGCGCCGACTGGCTGAAGGTGGCCGGGGGCAAAATGCCGCTGTAGGCAAAAAGCTGAATGGCCGAGGGTAGCGACGCCGGGCTGCTGCCATCGGTGGCCGTTACGTTTTTGCGTAGCAGCGTGCCGGCCACCACGCAGGTGTCCTGCGGAATTTTGAGGGTGGGGCGCAGATTTACGGCCGCGACCACGGTTATCTGCATGTCGCGGATTACCTCGCCTATTTTGCGTCGGGTGAGGCCGTTGCGCCGCCATTCCTCCACCACAAAAGCCACGTTGTAGATACCCGTGCGCAGCGGCGCGTTCCAGACTATATCGCCCGTGCGGGCGTTCATCTGAAAAATGGCCGTGTCCCCAATCTGGGCCAGCTCTACGCCGTTGTTGTCTTTGTACGACACTTGCACCGGGTTTTGCGGAGGCACGCCATACGCCTGGCTATTCGGAAAGAGGAAGCCACTGCACCGCACGTGGTCGGGGATGTAGGTGGCGGGCAGCGTGGTGCCGCTGCCGTAGGTAAGGGAGCGCTGGCTCACCATGCGGCGAAACGCCAGCGAGTCGCGGTCTTCATCATAGGCGGCGGGGTTGTGCAAAAACACCTGGCCCGAGGCCGCCCGGTCGATGGCCGGGGCCCTCAATACTGGCAAGTGGTTAAGCCCCAGGCCGGGGTCGACGGTGATGTCGGTGCTGATGTAAAAAGTTTGGGTGTCAGAGGCTAGCATGTTGACCACCGCCCGCGAGCGGTTAGCTTCGATAAAGCTGACCGTGTAGCTACCCGTGCCCGCGTAGGTATGCTCGAAGTAGAAAATACTGACGTTCGTGTTGAAGCCGATGGGCGTGTCGCTGGCCGGCACTAATGCGGGGCTCCGGGTGCCGTCGCCGAAAAAAAGTGTCGCGTCCGGTAGCGGCGCCGAACCAGGGTTCGTATCGCGGTAGAGCGTCAGCTTAAAGAAAATCCGGTTGGGATTGTGGGCCGCCGTGGTGTCTACCTTGGCCTGAATGTCGCCGGCCCGCAGGTGCGTGGCGTGGGCCGGGCGGGCGAGCAGCAGCCCCAGCACCAGTAGAAAAGCATACGTAAGCAGCCGGCGGTGCCAACGCAGTGGCTGGGCAGGAGGAAAGGTGGGCATAGGGCAGCGCGAAAAAAGGTGGTAGTGCGTTAGCTAGTAGCAACGTTACAACCTAAAAGTAAGTACAGGCTGCCCGGAAAAAAACACCCGCTCGCTCTAAAGCCAACTAGCTTCAGCCAAGGCCGCCCAACTCGCCGCCCGCTGGAAAAGTAGCCGGCCAGCAGCCGGTACCCGAGCGCGGCCAAAAGCCAGGAATCAAGCGACACTCTACTAGCCGCCCAGCCCGCGCCAGCCGCGCCACAGTACCCGTAGGTCCAATTCGGGCTCGTAGTCTTTGGCATACAAAAACTCCAGCCGCTGGCGCGTGGCCTCGGAGAGAAGGGCGCTGGCCCTGGCCGCGTAGTGCTGAAATGAGCGTCGGCGTGGCCAGCAATAAGTACAAATTGGCCATAATACTTGGATTCATAGCCTGTGTTATTTCCAAAATTGATTTATTTTCAGAATAAATAAAAATATAATGTGGCAAATAAGTCCCAAGTCAAGGGCTAAAAAGTGGCTTGGTTGCCTGGAATAGCAGAAAGTGAGCGCAGCATGCAGCGCTATAGCACGAACGTGCTATAGCGCTGTATAGCAATGGTAAATATCTTTGCCTTCACTTTACTGTTTCGGTTCATCTCGGAATAGTACACACTTCCTTTGCTAACTATGAAAACTATTACGCGCCACCGAGCGGCCTTATGGGCCGCAGTACTAGTCAAATACCAGTGCCAGCAGCTGACTGGCAGCTAGCGTAGCTACGTCGTAGCAGAATGGGCAACGCAGAATGCCCAATTGTTGTGCTGGTAACCACAAGCCGGTTTTAGTGACTGAAGCGACCGGCCAGCCGAATTTCTTAGCTGTTTAACAATCATTATTTTAGGAACACTCCTGATAATGCTGCTTATGCGGGAGGTAGCCAGCCACGCGCTGCTTTTAAGCGGGGCTGGCTGTGAGCCTATAGCAGCGTCCACTTCTTGTGGGGGCACTTCATGCCAGCTAAAATATCGGATGATATAGGTGCATAGGTGCTACTATTAAACGCGAGGCCTGGTCACAAATTATCCGGCTCGGTGCCCTGGCAGGAGTTATTACCCTTTTTCTTTTCACGCGGTATCGCCCTGGCGAGTAGCGTTTTGTGGCAGTGCACGCGTGTGCACTGTTTTATTCCCCACCCCCTTCTTTTTTTTATATGATAAACTTTTTCTCTTGGCTGCCAGCGCGCTGGCTGGTGGCCTTGCTAGCACTGTTGGCTGCGGCCGGCCCAGCGCTGGCCCAACCGACCGTGACGGTGACGACAAGCATCCCAGCAGAGCCCACCGTTACTGAGCACTTCGCGCCCATAGGGGGCAAGGTAGCCCTAAGTGGCGGGGCTGTGGTGACACAGGTAGGGGTAGAATACAGGGTTGGTGTTAGTGGCTCACAACCTAATCCTAACTCCTATGCCGCGCTTCCTATGACGTTGGTGAATGGCAGCTTCTCTGATGCCCTTAGCACGGTGGGTACTGCGTATAAGGCTGGTACGCTATACGATATTCGGGCCTACGCCATAAGTGGCGGTGTCACTACTTATGGCAACGTGGTGAGCTTCTATTCCAGACCCACTACTCCCCAGGTATATGCCTCTACGACTAGTACTACTGGTGGTATCCCTTATCCTAGTGGCGTTGGTAGTACCCTCACTACTGGTGCGGTGCTTAATACACGCAGGCCTACTTATACAGTAACCCAAGGTCTGACGGCCCCGGTATCAACATTCACCGTGACCGGAGGGGGAGTAACTACAGTCATCCCCACCCCAGGCTCGCAGCAAGGAGTACAGCCAGTGTCAGCGCCCTTGTCAGAAAATGTAGTATACACCGTATACGCTACTATTACGTTGGGTTTATATGGTACGGCGGCGTTTCCGATTAGCTCCAATCCTGCCCCCAGCACTAGTAACACGTTCACGATTGACGTCACGGCCCCTACGGCTACTATCAGCAGTACGGCCGGCAGCACCACTACTGCCACGCGTATCCCCTTCACCGTGACGTTCTCGGAGCCCGTGACGGGCTCCAACTTTACGAACCTCTCGGGCAGCAGCGTGACGGTAGCCAACGGTAGCGTAGACGCCGGCAGCTTTCAAAGCACGGGTACTACCTCTGTCATCAACGGCCGCACGTATGCGGCCACTTATACCTTCACCGTGACGCCAGCTACCTCTGGCACTCCTACCACGGTGAGCGTGGCCGCCAGCGTGGCCCAAGATGCGGTCACCAACGGCAACGTGGCCGCTGGTCCGTATGCCATTACCTACACGGCACCCACGGCCCCGACCGTGACGACGAATACGCCGGTGCCGGCCACTGTGCTGGAAACCAGTGCCGTGCTAGGAGGTGACGTGACGAGCGATGGCGGGGCACCCGTGACCGCGCGCGGTATCGTGTTCAGCGCCACCAACGCGATGCCCACCATCGGGGGTACCGCTACCACCACGTACCCGGTGGGCACGGGCACGGGCAGCTTCACCCAACTGGTTACCAACCTGACGCCAGGCACAACCTATTTGTTTCGGGCCTACGCTACCAATAGTGTTGGTACCAGCTACGGGGTTACGGTAATACTCAACACGATACCCAATGCTCCGACGGTAGTCAATCCGATGAACGGAGTCGTGCGTGACGCGGTGAACATGTCTTCGTACGGCGCTTCCTCGTCTGGCGCCACCGCCGGAACGTTTTACGTGGGCTCTACGGTAGCCAATGCGACGCCCCTCGTTTCAACCACGTCGCTTGGGGCTGGTTTCTTCGGCGCGACGCAGCCCACACCCCTGGCCGATGGTACTTACGTGGTGTATGCTACGGCTACGCGGGGTAATAGCCCTGCCTCTAGCCCTGGTCCTGTCAACACATTTATCATCGATACCACGATTCCCACGGCTACTATCAGCAGCACGGTGGGCGCCTCGGGGAGCACGGTGTATTCCGCCGCGCCCATCTCCTTCACGGTGACCTTCTCAGAACCTGTGGCTGTGGCTGGTTTCTTGGCTAGTGATGTGACGGTGGCCAATGGCGTAGTGAATGCCAGCAGCTTTACCAGCGGTGGCACCACTATTTCGTATTTTGGGAACCCCTACGCGTCTACCTACACCTTCACCGTGACGCCGACCACCGCCGGCACCGCCACCACCGTAAGCCTGGCCGCCAGCGTAGCTTATGACAGGGCTAATAATGGCAACGTGGCCGCCGGCCCTTTTGCCATCACCTATACGGCACCCACGGCCCCGACCGTGACGACGAGCCTGCCAGTAGCGGCCACTATTCTGGAAACCAGCGCTACGCTGACTGGCACCGTAACCAGCGATGGCGGGGCACCCGTGACGGTGCGCGGCATCTTAGTCAGTGCCTCCAACCAGACCCTTACCCTCGGCGCTGCCGCTACCACGGCTTATCCGGTGGGTACGGGCACGGGCAGCTACTCCCAGCGCGTGACCGGGCTCACGCCGGGCACTGGCTATTATTACCGGGCGTATGCCACCAATAGCAGTGGCACCAGCTACGGGTTCGTGGTGCAGTTCTTCACCGTTCCCACCGCACCACCGGTGACTTCGCCCGCCAATGGCGCCGTGGTGCGCACGCGCACGCCGGCCTACGTCATTTTAGGCCCCTATGCCAGTGGCAATAGCGGCGTGAGCAGCGTGACGCTATACGCGGGGACTACCGTGGCGAACGCCGTAGCTCTGCCTACGACCTCTATGATTACGGGTCCCGGGAGCTACACCATCACTGCGCCCCAGTCCACTCCCCTGGCCGATGGCACCTACGTGGTGTATGCCATTGCTGCGGCTGGTTACAACCCGCTCATCTACTCGGGCCCTACGCTCGTCAACACATTCACGGTGGATGCTGACCCCACCACGACCATCAGCAGCACGGCAGGTACCTCGGGTGGCACTACCTCCACCACACCCCTTCCGTTCACGGTCACGTTCTCGGAAGCCGTAACTGGCTTCGTGGCCGGCGACGTAACCGTGGCTAACGGCACAGTGAACGCCAGTAGCTTTGGCGGCAGCGGCACTACCTACACCTTCACCGTGACGCCCACCACGGCCGGCACGGTCACCACGGTAAGCATTGCGACGGGGGTAGCGCAGGACGCGGCCAACAACAATAACGTGGCTGCTTCGCCCTACTCACTCACCTACGCGGCACCAGCTACGGCAACCATCTGGACGGGTGCCATTAGCACCGATTGGTACACGGCCGGCAACTGGACGGCGGGCTTGCCCACGACTACTGTTGACGCTACCATCCCGTCTGGTACTGTTTTCTCGCCGGTTATTGCCAGCGGCACGGCTACTACCCGCAGCCTGACGCTCAATAGCGGGGCTACCCTCACGCAGAGCGACGGCACGCTCGACGTGCGCGGCACCTGGAACAGCAACGGTACCTTCGGCGCCACTGGCGGCACGGTGGTGCTAGGCTCAACTACGCTGACCAGCATCGTTGGCAGCACTCGCACTCGCTTCTGGAACCTGACGGTAGACACCAATGGGGCGCAGGTAAGTACCTCAGCCGGCACCGCGCTGCAACGCGTGCTTATGCTAAACGGCAATTTTGCCACGCAAGGCAACCCCCTTACCCTGGAGTCTAACAGCACAGGCACGGCGATGGTGGTAAACACTGTGGGCGTACTGACGGGCACCGTGACGGTACAGCGCTACATCGTGCCTGACCTGAACCCCAGCTTAGGCTACCGCCATGTGTCGTCGCCCGTGGGCAACGCCACGGTGGCCAGCCTGGCTACGGCCAGCTTCGCGCCCGTAGTGAACCCAGGCTACAACACCTCGGCCACGCCGGCCCAAGTGCAGCCCTTCCCTACGGTGTATGGCTACAACCAGAGCCGCCTCGCTACTACCAGCAACAACCTGGCTACGTTCGACAAAGGCTGGTACTCGCCGGGCGCGCTGAGCGATGCGCTGGTGGTAGGCCAGGGCTACACGGTGAACATCAACGCTAACCAAACCTGGAACTTCGTCGGTACGGCTACCAACGGCGCTGTGTCGCTGCCGCTGGCCCGCAACAGCGGCACCACGGCCCCCGACGCAGGCTTGCAGCTGGTGGGCAATCCCTACCCCTCGCCCCTGGAATGGAACAGAGTGGAAGCTACCGACCGCCCGGGCGTAGATGGCACCATATACGTGTGGGCCAGCAACGACCCGGCTAATCCCTACGCGGGCAACTACGGCTTTTACAACAATGGCATTGGCAATGTGAGCTCCGTGCTACCGCTGGGCCAAGGCTTCTTTGTGCGCGTATCGCAAGGCCAGACTTCGGGCACACTCAACCTGAAGAACAGCCAGCGCGCAACCAGCTACACGAACCCGACCTACCACCGCCCGACCGCCGAAACCCGGCCCGTGGTGCAGCTCACGCTGAAAGGCGCGAGCAGCGCGGTAACCGACGACGCCTTCGTGTACTTCGAAAACGGCGCCACCACCAGCTTCGAAGGCCTGTACGACGCAGAGAAAATTGCCAACCCCTCGGGACTGAATATCTCAACCAGCCTCTCGGCTACCCAGCGCCTGTGCGTAAATGGCCTCGAGCCGCTGGGCACCAGCCAGAAGGTGGTGCCCCTGGCCGTGGGCGTACCCATGGCCGGCAGCTACACCCTCACCGCTGCCCAACTGCTAAACCTGAGCACTGTACCAGTATACTTGCGCGACCTGCAAACTGGTGCGCTCATCGACCTGGCTCAGCAGCCCAGCTATCAGTTCACGGTAAGCAATGCCTCGGCTCTGCTTACCAACCGCTTCGAGCTGGTGTTTTCGCCGCAGCGCGTGCTGGCCGCAGCCCCGGCTGCCTTGGCTCAGCAGGTAGCGCTTTACCCCAACCCGGCTACCAAACTCACCTTTGTGGAACTGCCCGCCAGCCTGGGCAGCCAAGCTGTGGCGGCAACGTTGGTCGACGCACTCGGCCGCGTAGCGAGTGCCACGGTGCTACCCGCCCAAGGTGCACATGCCCACCAGCTCAGCCTAGCCGGACTAGCCCCTGGGGTATATACCCTGCGCCTAGCCACTAGCGCTGGCACGCTGGTCAAGCGCCTTACTGTAGAATAATAGTTGCTCAAGCTGGTAGCCGGTGGAGGCTGGCTACCAGCTTATTCTTTATTAAAAACCCTCTTTTTCTTATGATTCGGCTGTTTTCTACTACTGTTTTGCTGAGCATCGCCTTAACCAGCTACGCCCAGGCGCCTACTACTGGCGGCCCCATGCCCCAGGCCCCCGCCGCCGTACCTCTCGATGGCGGGGCTACCTTACTGCTTGCTAGTGGGGTAGCCTACGGCCTGCGCCATTTGCGCCAGCGCCGCAAGAAGTAAAAAGCTTGTCTACAGCTAGCCGCGCCACTATTGCAGGTCAGCTTTTAACGAACACGCGCCTCTGAAATTTTTTCGGAGGCGCGTGTTGCGTTTAAATAAGTAATTGAGGATAGGTCCTAAGTAGCGCAGCCAGAAAGTGGCTTAGCCGCCCAGCCCGCGCCAGCCGCGCCACAGCACCCGTAGGTCCAATTCGGGCTCGTAGTCTTTGGCATACAAAAACTCCAGGCGCTGGCGCGTCGCGGCCGAGAGGGGCGCGGTAGTCCCGGCCGCATCGGCGGGCGAGAGCACGGCGGGTGGGCCGGCCGCGCCGGGCGTGTAGCGCAGGCCCACCCAAGTGCGGCGGCCTAGTAGCACCTGCCCGCAATGGGGCAGCAGGCCGCCCGGCCGCCGCTGGCCCCACAGCAGCACGGGCGCAGCCAGCACAAGCCCTACGCTCACCACGAGGTCGAGCAGGCGCTTGGTGCGGCGCTGAGCGGGCTGGTGCAGGCGCAGCGTCGCATCGAGGGTGTAGTAGTCGCCGGGCGCGTCTTTGCTGCTGCTGCCAATAATGTACTGGCTGCCCTCGGGCAAAATCTTGTAGGCCACGGCGGGCTGCGGCGGTAGGCTAAGCATCAGGCTGATAATCTCGCTCACCGACAAGTCCTGGCCGCAGAAAATCAACTCGTTCAGCCCGTACAGGCGCACCAGCTCGGGCAGCTCGGCGGTCGTGCCGAGGTAGTCGGGCAGCGGCGGGGCCGGCTGGCCCAGCGCGGCCGGCGCCACGTAGCCGATGATATTGGCTGGCACCTGGGCGGCGGCCAGCAGCTGGCGCGCGCGC
>Ga0265780_10004532_pt1 | contig 17855 bp, 16 predicted proteins | sample P1T30metagenome_FD_192432 | JGI IMG/M metagenome (GOLD analysis project Ga0265780, IMG submission 192432) | Plant litter microbial communities from East Loma Ridge, Irvine, California - P1 T30 | ecosystem: Environmental > Terrestrial > Plant litter > Unclassified | place: USA: California...
CTGGATAGTGTGCCTTCAGGTATGCCGTTTGGTAAGCAATCCAGGCGTAGCAGGTAGAGTGTGACTTGTTGAAGGCGTACGAAGCAAATGCTTCCCAGTCCTTCCAGATCTTCTCTAGCGTGGCCGGCGAATGTCCTTTAGCTGCAGCTTGAGACACAAACTTCGGCTTCATCTTATCGAGTACATCCTTTTGCTTCTTACCCATCGCTTTACGCAGCACGTCGGCCTCACCTTTTGTAAAATCGGCAAGCTTTTGCGAAAGCAACATCACCTGCTCCTGATACACGGTGATACCGTAAGTTTCCTTCAGGTACTCCTCACAGGCATCAAGGTCATATTTAATTTCCTCCTCGCCATTCTTACGTCGTACGAAGCTTGGAATGTACTCCAGTGGTCCTGGTCGGTATAAGGCGTTCATCGCGATCAAATCACCAAATACGGTAGGCTTAAGTTCCTTCATGTACTTCTGCATACCAGAAGATTCGTACTGGAAGATACCCACGGTTTCACCTCTTTGGAAAAGCTCGTAAGTCTTTACATCATCAATTGGGAACTGATCCGGGTCCAGCTGAATACCGGTACGCAAACGTACCAGCTTAACGGTATCCTTGATTAATGTAAGGGTTTTTAAGCCCAGGAAGTCCATTTTGAGCAATCCGGCGCTTTCTACCACCGAGTTGTCAAATTGGGTAACATATAAATTAGAGTCCTTTGCCGTTGCTACGGGAACAAAGTTCGTAATATCATCTGGCGTAATGATCACACCACAGGCGTGAATACCCGTATTTCGAAGAGATCCTTCCAGGATCTTAGCTTGTTGAATGGTTTCCCCGCTGAGGTTTCCGGCGGAAGCGACAGCCTTCAGTTCCAGTACGCGTTCATATTCATCTGCACGAAGTCCGCCTTTTAATGCGGCTTCATCAAGCGAGAATATTTTGGCAAGTTTCATGTTCGGGATCAGCTTAGCGATCTTGTCTGCCTCAAACAGCGGCAGATCAAGTACCCTTGCAGTATCCCTGATGGATGATTTCGCGGCCATAGTACCGTAGGTGATGATCTGCGCCACCTGGTTTGCACCGTATTTATTGATCACATAATCCATTACACGGCTCCTGCCCTCGTCATCAAAATCGATATCAATATCCGGCATGGAAACCCTGTCCGGGTTTAGGAAACGCTCAAAAAGCAGATCGTACTTGATCGGATCAATGTTGGTAATCCATAAACAATAAGCAACCACGGAGCCCGCAGCAGATCCCCTGCCCGGGCCTACGGACACATCCAGCTTTCTAGCCTGTGCAATGAAATCTTGTACAATCAGAAAGTAGCCAGGATATCCAGTCTTCTCAATGGTCTTCAATTCAAAGTCCAGTCGCTCGTCGATCTCTGGCGTAATTACCCCATAGCGGCGCTTCGCACCTTCGTAGGTGAGGTGTCTAAGGTATTTGTTCTCCCCACGTTTACCGCCGTCAAGGTCATCTTCAGCTACAATAAACTCTTCAGGAATATCAAACTTCGGAAGTAATACCTCCCTGGCAAGTTTAAAGGATTCAACTTTATCGGCAATTTCCTGGGTGTGGTAAATGGCCTCTGGTAAATCATTGAAGAGCTGTTTCATCTCTTCAGGCGATTTGAAGTAATACTCTTGGTTTGGCAACCCATAACGATAGCCACGGCCCCGACCTATTGGCGTGGCCTGCTTTTCGCCGTCTTTAACACACAACAAGATATCATGTGCATTGGCGTCCTTTTTATCGATGTAATAAGTATTGTTGGTAGCCACTAGCTTAAGGCTGTGTTTACGGGCCAGCTGGATCAGCGTTCTATTGGCTATATCTTCATCCTCCTGGCTATGGCGCATGATCTCGATGTAGAAATCATCACCAAACTCCGCTTTCCACCACTCCAGTGCGGCTTCAGCCTGATGCTCACCCAAGTTCAGGATCTTACTGGCGATCTCACCATATAAGTTACCTGAAAGTACAATCAGGTCTTCTTTATATTGAGAAATCAATTCGCGGTCTATCCTTGGAACATAGTAGAATCCTTTGGTATAAGCAATGGAAGACAGTTTCGCCAGATTATGATAGCCATTTTTGTTTTTGGCCAATAGCACCATCTGGTAGCCATTATCTTTTTTAGACTTGTCCAGGTGATTATCACAGACGAAAAACTCACAGCCAATGATAGGCTTCAAAAGCACTTCCGTTGGCTCCTCACCAGCTTCAGCAGCAGCTTTATTCTTTGCTTCCGCTGCTTTGTTATGATTGGCCACCTGGCTCACAAAGTGAAACGCACCCATCATATTGGCGTGGTCAGTCATGGCTACAGCAGGCATTTTATACTTAGCCGCAGCTTTGATAAGCCCAGGAATGTTTATGGTCGATTGTAATACCGAGAACTGGGTGTGGTTATGCAGATGTATAAAATTTGCATTGCTCAGCTCGCGTTTGTTGTCGTTTAAAGTGGCACGGGAAATAACATCCGCTGGTTTCTGTAAGCGACGTTTGATCTCTTCAGAGGCAGCCTTTAGGTTTATGTGTGTTAAACCTACGGTTTCAATCACTCCCGGATTCGCCTGTTTGAAGTTACGGATATACGCTTGGTCAAGACCAAGTTCTTCCGGCCTGAAAGCATCTGACTTCAGCAACTGCAAGAAACAGCGGGAAGTTGCCTCTACGTCGGCTGTTGCATTATGCGCCTCGGCGAAAGGTACGCCAAAAAGATAGCTGTGTAACTCTGTTAATGTAGGTAGCTTGAATTTGCCACCCCGGCCGCCCGGCAGTTGCAAAAGATTCGCTGTAACCTCGGTACAGGTATCAAGTACCGGCATGTCGGTTAGCCTGGTTTCTATGCCTAAGCGGTGAAACTCACAAGCCATAACATTGACGTCAAAGCCAATATTCTGGCCAACAGCAAACCTGGATTTCGACAGGGCGATGTTGAATTCAGCCAATACAGCTTCTAGATCTTCACCTTCATCTTGTGCAAGTTCAGTACATATTCCGTGGATCTTTTCCGCGTCGTAAGGAATATTGAAACCATTCGGTTTCACCAGAAAGCTTTTATGTTCCAGTAATTTACCCAGATCATCATGCAACTGCCAGGCCACTTGAATGCATCTCGGCCAGTTATCAGTGTCCGTGATTGGTGCATTATAGTTACGTGGTAAACCGGTGGTTTCTGTGTCGAAGATAAGGTACATAGGAAATTTAAGGAAAGTCTTACGCTTTGCTCCCGTCCAATCATGAGGTTTATGACCTACACGGATCTGAACTGGAACTGCGTCCCAAAATTACTTAATACCTGCAATAACGGCTAACTTAAAATGGTCTATTCGGAATTTTTTACAATAAGAATCTAAAGCAAGGGGATACTTAACTTTAGGTAGGAAAAACCTGGAATGAGTTAATTAATTTCCTGAAATCAGTTAATTTGTTCTTTTGATAAGCTTGGGATAGGGTGTTCCTGAGAAATCAGTTTATGGGTGTCATAGCCCTTCTGCTTGCAGCGATAGATAATTTCATCAAGCAACTCCTGATCAAGGTAAGGCTTTCTGGACATGATGAACAGGAACTTGCATTCCGGGTGACCGATAACCGCGTAAGAATAATCTTCCGCCAGTTCGATAACCCAGTAATCGACTTTAAAGGGCCAGATAAACTGCAATTTAAACTCAGCATTACGAGTGCCTTTAACCACGTAAAGCTTTGACCGTATGTATTTGGCGGTATCCTCGCCCGCAACTTTGAAGTTAGTAAAAACCGCGTAGTAACCGTCCGGATGGATAACATAGGTCTCCGTAGTCTGCCGCCAATGCTTATCCATGAAAGTAGATATGGAATATAATGTATACCATTTCCCTGCAAATGACAATATATCTACCCTTTCTACAGGTGTATTTTCCATAACTGTATTCTCTATTATTAAGCCCCGGATGCCGGAATGTTAAATCTAGATAAATAACCACTCATTAGAAATAAAGTTTTAAAAACGATTTTTTAAAGCACCCAAAATTGATACCTTCGAAAGGGTCGGAAGGTACGCTTTTTGCCCTATCGAGCAGGCAAACAGGTCCCCTACCGGAGGGTTGAAGGACATTAAAACCGCTAACTTAAATTAGAAAATATGAAAATAACTGTAGTAGGTGCAGGAGCTGTCGGCGCAACATGCGCGGATAACATCGCCCGCAGGGAGCTGGCACAAGAGCTTGTGTTGTTGGACATTAAAGAAGGTTTTGCTGAAGGAAAAGCGATCGACATGATGCAGACCGCCGCGCTCTTAGGATTCGACACAAAGATCACCGGAGTAACCAACGACTACAGCCAGACCGCCGGATCTGCCGTTGCAGTAATCACTTCTGGGCTGCCTAGAAAACCAGGCATGACCCGCGAAGAATTGATCGGCATCAATGCTGGCATCGTAAAAGGTGTAGCAGAAAACATACTTAAGTATTCCCCTGAAGCCATCATTGTAGTCATCAGCAATCCGATGGATACCATGACCTATCTGGCTTTAAGATCCTTAAATCTACCTAAAAACAGAATCATCGGCATGGGCGGTATTTTGGACAGTGCGAGATTTAAATATTACCTAAGCAAAGCCTTGAACTGCAATTCGGGTGATTTACAAGGCTTCGTGATTGGAGGTCATGGCGACACGACCATGATTCCTTTAACCAGATATGCAACCTACCAGAGCCTGCCAGTAAGCAATTTACTTGATGAAGCTACGCTGGAGAAAGTCGCAGCCGATACCATGGTTGGTGGTGCAACATTAACCGGACTATTGGGTACCTCTGCCTGGTATGCACCGGGTGCCGCAGGTGCTGCACTGGTAGAAAGTATTGTGCGTGATGAAAAGAAGATCTTTACCTGCTGTGTTGCCCTTGAGGGCGAATATGGCCAGGCAGACATCTGTCTTGGTGTACCAGTTGTTGTGGGCAAAGACGGATGGGAGTCTATTGTCGACTTCAAACTGACGCCTGAGGAACAAGCAAAATTTGACAGAAGCGCAGATGCTGTCCGCAGCATGAACAATGTGCTTACTGAAATGAAATTAATCTAATTGAATGAGAACAATTCGTGTCCCATTAAAACTGATAAACTTACAAGACGACGGTTTCCACCTCCTGGTGGAAATTGTTGTTTTTGGGGAAAGCCACTGGGCAGTATTAGATACCGGCGCTTCAAGATCGGTATTTGACAAAACGCTCTTGGAGCATAACATTGCTGCGGAAGGCATTGATACGGTAAATCCAGAAGAGGATACTGTTGCAACAACACTATTCAGCACCTCAAGCACCGCTGTGGCAACCTTGCCTAAACTAAAGATCGGAAAGCTCAAATTGAAGAAGTATCAAGCTGTAGGGTTGGATTTACAAAGCGTAAATAAAGCCTATGAGCATTTAGGGCACCCGATAGTCGCCGGGATCATTGGTGGTGACATCCTGATCAAGTTCAAAGCAAAGATTGACTATAAAAGGCTACTGCTTAAGTTGTACAAGTAAGAATTCACAAGGCTTCTGAATTATTGGCCTACATCAACTAGATTAGTCCGCGTTTAAGAAGGCTGATACAAGCTGCTCCCATTCTTCACCCAGCGTTATGGCTGGCCTTTTCTGCCCTGCCCTGCTGTACCAATAATCCGCATTCCAGATGTCCCCTTCTTTGCGGTGCAGGTAAGCATGAAGATGCGCCGAGCGCTTATCACTCAGCTGATCAATTAGATCATGTGCCGCTTTCCAGTTACCCTTGCCATCAAACCATAGTGATTGGAGATGCAGGGAGAGGTTTTCCGGCATTTCATTACCGATTAAACACGCTTTAAATTCATCCAGATTTTTCATAGCAGGTAAATTTACTACTTTCCTGCGGCAATAGTCTTTTGGTTCCTCAAGCCAAGCTGCTTAATCAAATCCCGGTAAGTCACCAGCTCGAACTGCTTACCGACCATTCCCTGGAAATCCTTTGAAAGCACCATATCCAGCTCGGTCTGCCGGTGACTGCTTGCATTGCTGCTCATCATGCTGCTGTTCATATCTGTCATGGCGTCCATTTCCGGAGTGGCTTGTGCAATATGCAAAATGACCATATTTGCAGGTGCTGTTGCAGAAAGGCTGGCAAGCACCTTCATAAAGGTCTGTTTCTTTGTAGCCACAGGTTCGCCCCACATGTCATTATAAGCTTCTCCGAAATAGGTAACCTCGCTTAAAGGAGATATCGCCAGCTTGTATTTCTTTGCCAGCTTTTCAGTAAGGATGCGCAGCTCAGGGGTAGATAAAGCAATGCCCATATGTGGATCGATATAAGAGATTTGTAAACCGGAAGATAAAGCACGTTCAATCTGTGCACCCAGCTCCCGCTCCACCTCCTCCAGCTTGTATTTATTTTGCTGAAAGGCAGTGGTAGAAGGCAGAAAATACCCAACGCTATCCACCAGGCTAGGCACCGCTGATTGCCCTAATACAGGACCCCAGCGATAGTTCTTCCACTCTGCCGTTAGCGTCAGGTGAACCCCAACAGCCACGTTCGGATACTTCTTTAAAACTTCAACAGCTTCCTGGTACCAGGGGCAGGCAAACATAACAGAGGCGGAAAAAGGAATGCCGGTTTTACCCACTTCGTCGATGGCTGTATTCACCGCATGGTTCATACCGATGTCGTCAAATCGTAATAGTACTTTAGGGAGCTTGCCAGAAGCGCTTTGCGCAAGCGCATTTAAACTGCCGATCAGCAGCATCAAAAATAGTAGGTGCTTTTTCATAAGGATATTTGGTCATTCCTAATATCCGTTATTATCCCTAACTGTGAAGAACTAAAACAAAAAAATTATCCAATTTTTAGGGAGGTCATGGTCAACGAACCAGCCACGGCTTTGTCATTGAAGAAAGAAAGGTCATCAACAGCGGTTCTCAAACCCAATGTATACATCAGCGGCAGGTAATGCTCGGGTGTTGGAATAGCCAGGATGGCATCACTTCCGAGGCTCTGGTAATTAAAAAGCGGCTGATAGTGCTGTTCGGTGATCAAAGATTTAAACTTCTCGTTGATGTTCAAAGCCCATTCATATCCATATTCCGGTTCATCCATTTTATCCCAGGCCACCATCCTAAGATTATGTACCATATTGCCGGATCCGATGATCAACACACCCTTTTTTCGCAAAGCACCGAGTTCCTTTGCCAGTTCAAAATGGTAAGCCGGACCCTTTGTATAATCGATGCTCAACTGTAATACCGGAACATTCGCCTGCGGATACATGTGGCGAACCACTGTCCAGGTACCATGGTCCAATCCCCAGTCGTGATCAAGCTCCACCTGTGTAGAATGAAACAGCGAAGCAGCTTCCCTAGCCAGATTTGGCATACCAGGTGCCGGATATTGCACATCGAACAAGGCCTGTGGAAATCCGCCGAAATCATGAATGGTCTCCGGGAAATCCATTGCAGTAATCTTCGTACCCTTGGATAGCCAATGCGCAGAGACCACCAGCACTGCAGCCGGCACAGGGATTTTTTCCGCCATAGCTTTCCAGCCACGTGAAAAGCCGTTATCCTGAATGCCGTTCATCGGGGATCCATGACCAATAAACAGTACTGGCATCAAGTATTCCTGCTCCGGTAATTGGTTGGTAAAGGTTTTAAATGATCTTAAACTGTCCATGACTGCTACTTTGATGTATGTTCACCCAAAAATACCCTATCCCACAAGCAATTCCATTGACCCAGGTTAAGAAAGCCAGTAAGAACCTTTTATTATGCTAATTTTGCACGGTCAATTAAGCTGAAAATAAGCGGAAAACTTAAGCAAGCACGGCATAATAACCAAAGGAATAAAGCCTTAGCATATGATAACATCACGAAAGACCAATACTCCAGCAGCGAAAACTTATGAAAACCTGATAGAAAGAGCTGATTTCAGTCTGGAAAGAACGGATCGTGCTTACGAATCCACCGAATTCCGCGCCTGCATCTTCAACGACATTTCTGGCATTGCGTTTACAGATTGCCTGTTCTCCTCCTGCAATCTGAGCAATGCACAAGTTAGCAAAGCAAAAGCACAGGACTTAACCTTCCGCGACTGCAAGCTGATCGGTATCAACTTCTACCAAATGCTAGATTTCGGATTTTCTTTACACTTCGAGAACTGCCTGCTGGATTATGCGAGTTTTGACAAGAAGAAAATGAACAAAAGCAGCTTTAAAAACTGCAGATTACATGGGGTAAACTTCAGCAAAGCGGATCTTTCCAAAGTTACCATGGCGGATTGTGACTTGGCAGATGCTATATTTGATGGTACTAATCTTTCGGGAATAGATTTTACAACCAATAGAAATTTCAGCATTGACCCGCAGCTTAATCTGGTAAAGAAAACCAGGTTTTCAGCTGCGACGCTTTCCGGTCTGCTTACCAAGTTCGACATCATTATTGAATAGAGTTATTGCAGCTTTTGCCTTAACAGGGCCCACACACGGTATTAACAAGAGCTTGACATGTTGATGGCCTTGTTAATGCCTTGTCAAGGCCTTGCTAACCCCTTGTCAGCCCCTTGTTAAGCCCAACGCTGAACAGCACTTAACTCGAGGTTATCAGAAAACATCACAAAAAAAGCCCTGCAAGTTTTACACCTGCAGGGCTATTTATAACAAAGCGACTTTACGAATTAAGCATCGATCTTCGCATATTTTGCATTTCTTTCAATGAAGTCCCTTCTTGGAGCAACCTCATCACCCATTAACATGGAGAATGTACGATCGCAATCAGCAGCGTTTTCAATGGTTGCCTGCATCAAGGTACGCGTAGCCGGGTTCAAAGTCGTTTCCCAAAGCTGTTCTGCGTTCATCTCACCCAAACCTTTATAACGTTGAATGTGAACACTTTCCTCTTTACCTGCTCCTTTTAAGCGTTGTACAGCAGCATCACGTTGCTGATCATTCCAGCAATATTCCTGCTCTTTACCTTTTTTTACCAGATACAACGGTGGCGCAGCGATGTAAACATAACCAGCCTCAATAAGCGCCTTCATGTAACGGAAGAAGAAAGTCAGGATCAGCGTCGTAATATGCGATCCGTCAATATCAGCATCCGTCATGATCACGATCTTGTGGTAGCGAAGTTTGGTCATGTTCAGCGCCTTATCATCTTCCGGCGTACCAATACTTACCCCTAATGCGGTAAACATATTCTTGATCTCGTCGTTTTCGTAGATCTTGTGCTCCATAGCTTTTTCCACGTTCAGGATCTTTCCTTTTAGTGGAAGGATCGCCTGGAAGTTACGGTCACGACCTTGTTTTGCAGTTCCACCTGCGGAGTCACCCTCCACCAGGTACAATTCACATTTAACTGGATCACTATCTGAACAATCTGCTAGCTTTCCTGGCAAACCAGATCCACCCATTACAGATTTACGTTGCACCATTTCACGCGCTTTACGTGCAGCAGCACGCGCCGTTGCAGCAAGGATCACTTTGTTGATGATTAAACGGGCTTCCTTCGGATTTTCTTCCAGGTAATTGTTTAAAGCTTCACCAACGGCAATATCCACCGCACCCATAACCTCGGAGTTACCCAATTTGGTTTTAGTCTGGCCTTCAAACTGTGGTTCCGCAACTTTAACAGAAACTACTGCGGTAAGTCCTTCTCTAAAGTCATCACCAGTAATCTCAATTTTAAGGTTTTTTACTAAGCCTGATTTATCTGCATATGCTTTCAGCGTACGGGTCAGACCTCTTCTAAAACCAGCAATGTGTGTACCACCTTCATGAGTATTAATGTTGTTTACGTAAGAGTGTACGTTCTCTGCATAGCTGTCATTATACTGAAGGGCAAGTTCAACGGGAATGCCGTTTTTCAAACCTTCAACATAAATCGGCTCAGCGATAAGTGATGGACGATTACCATCAAGGAATTGAACAAACTCTTTTAAACCACCAGAAGAAAGAAAAAGCTCTGACATGAAGTTTCCTTCTGCATCTTCTTCACGCTCATCAGTTAGTGTTAAACTGATACCCTTGTTCAGGAAAGACAACTCTCTTAAACGTGAAGCAAGTGTATCATAGCGATATTCTGTGGTTTGCGAGAAAATCTCAGGATCTGGAGAGAAGGTGATTACGGTACCACGTTTTTCTGTTTCGCCAACTACTTTAACGTCGTATTGTGGCTTACCCTTCGCATATTCCTGAACCCAAACTTTTCCTTCACGATGTACTTCCGCTTTAAGATGTGTAGACAAGGCGTTCACACAACTCACACCCACACCGTGTAAACCACCAGATACTTTATAAGTGTCTTTATCGAATTTACCACCGGCGTGAAGCACGGTCATTACAACTTCTAATGCAGATTTTTTCTCCTTCTGCATCATTCCCGTAGGAATACCACGACCATTATCTGATACGCGGATAGAATTATCTTTAAGAATAGTAACTGTAATGGTGTCGGCATGACCAGCTAAAGCTTCGTCAATGGAGTTATCGACAACTTCATATACCAAGTGGTGTAGACCTTTAACACCGGTATCCCCTATATACATCGAAGGGCGCTTACGCACCGCTTCCAATCCTTCTAATACCTGTATATTATCTGCCGAATAATTTGACTTTGGATCTTTTTCTTCGCTCATATTTTTTAGTAATACAATAAGCTTCAAAAATAGCGATTTTAGCCCGAATAGCCGAATATTTGAGCAATTATTTGACATCATGTGGACTAAAAAAGCGTTAAAAAAGCATCTTTCTTAGGATACTAAATTTGAAATTTTATATTTGCTAAAATTATCAGTTCTGTTTAAAGGAAGACAAAGCTTTTTAAGCTTTCATTGCAGGATAAATCCAAACATTTCAAATCAACAATTCAAAATAGATGAACATTAAGACGTTACAATTCGGTAAAATAGCAGCTGCAGTTGCACTGGTTTCAGTTATGGCTGCTTGTCAGAACAAAGAAACCGCTACTACTACCCCAACCAAATCTACTGAAGCCGGTACCGTAAGCCCTAAAGATCAGATTGTATATGTGAACTCAGATTCATTATTAACCAAATACGATTACTTCAAAGACTTAAAAACCAAACTTGACGGCAAAGCGAAAAGTGCTGAGCAGGATATGGGTTCAAAAACACAGGCTTTCCAACGTGAAGTAGCTCAATATCAGCAACAGCAAAACACCATGGCTGCAGATCAGCGTGCGGCAACAGAACAAAGACTTGCACGTAAACAACAAGAGTTACAGGCTTATCAGCAAAATGCTGGTGCTGCTTTACAAAACGAGCAAGCTACAGAGCAAGAAAAACTTTATGACAAAGTTGCTGATTACCTAAAAGGCTATGCAAAAACCAAAGGTTACAAAATGGTGTTGACTTATTCCAAAGGCAACAGCGCAATCTTATTTGCTGACGATTCTTTAGACATCACCTCTGAAGTAATTAAAGGATTAAACGAAGATTATAAATCGACTAAAAAATAATTAGTACCTTAAATATTATTTTGAAGATGCCCTACTTGATAGGGCATTTTTTATGGAAAACCGTTTTCAATATGGAACAGCACGAGAAGTTCATGGCAGAAGCCATCCGTTATTCGGAAGAGAATGTAAAAACAGGGCTTGGCGGCCCTTTTGGTGCAGTGGTTGTCCGCGATGGTGAAATCATTGCGGGTAGCGGAAACCGCGTAACCTCCAGCAACGACCCTACTGCCCATGCAGAGGTATCTGCCATTCGCCTGGCCTGTAAAGCGATAAACACTTTCGACCTAAGCGGCTGTGTAATCTATACCAGTTGTGAACCCTGCCCAATGTGCCTGAGCGCCATCTACTGGGCCAGGATTGATAAGGTTTATTTTGGCAATACTAAGGTAGATGCAGCAGAGGTAGGCTTTGATGATAAGTTCATCTACGATGAGCTGGACAAGCCTGTGGAAGCACGAAGCCTGCCTGTTGTGCAATTGATGCGTGATGAAGCCTTAGGTGCTTTTAACCTGTGGAGCGAATCCCAGTCCAGAATTGAATACTAGCGCGGTATCAGCCTTAACAGTAAACCTATTCTTCGAAAAAGTTATCGGTATGATCATCAATTTCCCGGCGGTCACGCTTGGTCGGCCTGCCGGTACCCCGATCCCTTTTCATCGCCGGCGCATGGAACATTGACTTATAAGCAATGGTCTGCTCCAGTGGGGTGATATCCTTGTATTTGGTCACCGCGATCTTGCTCTCTACACGGGTGTGTAGCAGGTCAACCACTTCAATAACTTTCTTCTCAATCCCTTTAGATACCTGGTAAACATCGCCAACCTTAACCACTACGGAAGGTTTCACATTCTGACCGTTTTGTTTCACCCGGCCTGCTTTACATGCCTCTGTAGCCATCGTACGGGTTTTGAAAAGCCTTATCGCCCACAAATATTTATCTATTCTCAGTTTTTCCTGTTCAGCCATAAAACAGCAAAATTACATAACAAACAGCCAGCAATACATAAAATTGATTTATTTTGTCAAAAATTAGATAAAAACATGATAGCAGATTTAAGAAAGTTAATAGAGGCCGCATGGGAAGACAGATCTTTACTAGAATATAGCGAGTATGCAGAGGCCGTTGAGACGGTAATTATGCAGTTAGACAGAGGCGAACTGCGCGTTGCTGAACCGGTTATGAATTCCTGGGGCATCAACGAGTGGGTTAAAAAAGCGGTAATTCTATACTTTCCAATTAGAAAGATGCGTGAAATTGAAGTTGGCCCTTTCGTGTTTCATGATAAAATGAAGCTAAAAACCAACTACAAAGAGCTTGGTGTTCGCGTGGTACCTCACGGTATTGCGAGATTTGGTGCTTACCTGGCAAGAGGTGTGATCATGATGCCATCTTACGTAAACATTGGTGCTTATGTTGACGAAGGTACCATGGTTGATACCTGGGCAACGGTTGGTTCATGCGCACAGATTGGTAAAAACGTTCACTTAAGTGGTGGTGTTGGTATTGGTGGTGTTTTAGAGCCAATTCAAGCTGCACCAGTAATCATTGAAGATAACGTATTTATCGGTTCAAGAGCCATCGTGGTAGAAGGTGTTCGTGTAGAATCTGAAGCAGTATTGGGCGCCAATGTGGTACTTACCGCATCAACCAAAATCATCGACGTTACCGGTCCTGAACCAGTAGAATACAAAGGTATTGTACCTGCAAGATCTGTGGTAATTCCTGGCACTTATGCGAAGAAATTCCCTGCAGGTGAATATCAGGTTCCATGTGCCTTGATCATCGGTAAAAGAAAAGAATCGACTGATAAAAAGACATCATTAAATGATGCGTTAAGAGAAAATAACGTAGCGGTTTAATGAAAATCGGATTTGACGGTAAACGAGCGGCCAATAATTTAACCGGCTTAGGTAATTATAGCCGCTCGTTGATATTACAACTGGCAAATTACTTCCCCCACAATGAATATCTGGTCTATACTGCTAAAGTAAAGGATCATCCTCAAATACAGGCTTTTTTTAAAACGGCTTCCATTAAGCTGCAACTTGCCTGGAAAGGTCTGCTTTGGAGAAGCTTCGGCATCTTGAAGCAATTAAGAACAGACAACATAACACTTTACCACGGACTGAGTCAGGAGCTCCCATTTGGGATTGCTTCATCTGGAATCAAGTCTATCGTTACCATCCACGATCTGATCTATATCAGATTCCCACAATATTTCCCATTTTTTGACAGGCAAATTTATCGCTTCAAAGGGCAGTATGCCTGCAAACATGCAGATGGCGTAATCGCGATCAGTGAGCGTACACGTCAGGATCTGATTTCCCTATTTAATGTTCCCGCAGAGAAGGTCAGTGTAATTTATCAGAGTTGTGACGATAGCTTTAAACAAACATTTGAAGCTTCACGCCTGGCTTTGATTAAGGAGAAATATGCACTCCCGGATCACTATATCCTGAATGTAGGTACCATTGAGGAACGCAAAAACCAGCTGCTGCTGGTTCAGGCCATGTTTTCGCTGCCGCTTGATTGTAAACTGATCTTGATTGGTAAGGAACAGGCATATGCCAAGAAGATTCATTTGGAGATTGAACGTTTGGGTTTAGCAGAACGGGTCATCTTTTTAAAGGATGTTTCATTTCTGGACTTGCCGGGAATTTACCAACAGGCCAGGGTATTTGTGTACCCTTCTTTATACGAAGGTTTTGGTATCCCAATTATCGAAGCACTATATTCAGGTGTACCGGTTATTGCGGCTACAGGCTCCTGCCTGGAAGAAGCAGGCGGGCCGGATAGCATCTATGTAAATCCTCAGGATGTTGAAGGATTTGCCTCTGCGCTGAATAAACTGCTGCAAGCACCTGAAATATGCAGGCAAATGGTTGACAAGGGCCTGAAGTTTGTGCAGAAATTTGACAATAAAGTTATTGCCTCGCAAGTGATGGCCTATTATGAGGCTATTGCCTCGAAAAGATAATTGCATTTCTATTCGTAATTTTGCCGGATGTTTAAAACTGATATTGACAAGTGTCTTAACGTGCTGAAGGAAGGGGGTGTGATCCTCTATCCAACGGACACCATTTGGGGTCTTGGCTGCGATGCCACCAATGAGGCCGCAGTAGAGAAAATTAACCAGATTAAAGGCCGCACAGCGGATAAGAGCTTCATCATTCTGCTGGATACGGATTCAAAGATCCAGAGCTATGTTTCTGAAGTACCAGAAGTGGCATACGATCTGATCGAATATGCAGAAAACCCAATGACGGTGATCTTCGACAATGCCCGCAATTTGGCTAAAAACGTGATCAATCAGGACGGTAGTGTAGGCATTCGTGTGGTACGCCATGATTTTGTGCAGCAACTGCTGCAAAGATTCCGCAAGCCTATTGTTTCTACTTCAGCGAATATTTCCGGTGCACCTAGTCCTAAAAACTTCGACATGGTCAGCGAAGAGATCAAGTCGCAGGTAGATTACATTGTGGAACACCAGCAAGATGACCGCTCGGAAAAGAAGCCTTCTACCATCATTAAAATCGGGGCTGGCGGCCAATTTTCCTTTATTAGAAAGTAAGTTTTGCTACTTTTGCAAAACTCAGCAGATGGCCCTATTTAGGGGCTGAAGCACGAGGAATATGCTATGGAAGAACATTTAAGGCATCCTGTTTTTAAGTTGCTAGGTAATATTGCAGACAAAAACCAGATCGAAGCATACGTGATCGGGGGTTTTGTTCGCGATTTGTTACTGAAGCGCCCATCTAAAGACATTGATATCGTTGTTTTAGGCAACGGTATTGAATTTGCCGAGCTTGCTGGCAAACAGCTGAACGCCAAAGTTAGTGTGTTTAAGAACTTTGGCACCGCCATGTTGCGGTACCAGGACCTTGAGATTGAGTTCGTTGGCGCTAGAAAAGAGTCTTACCGCGCAGATTCCAGGAAACCCATCGTGGAGAACGGCACCATTAAAGATGATCAGCTGAGACGTGATTTCACAATCAATGCGTTGGCCATTTCCCTGAATAAAGAGAATTATGGTGCAATGGTTGACCCTTTTGATGGGATCAGCGATCTGGAGCACAAGATCATTAAGACGCCGCTTGAACCGGAACTTACGTTTTCCGACGATCCATTGCGTATGATGCGAGGCATCCGCTTTGCTTCACAGCTTTCCTTTCAGATTGAAGCCGAAACCCTGGCAGCTATCGCTAAACAGAAAGAACGTATCAGCATTGTTTCCAAAGAACGGATAACAGATGAGTTGAACAAAATCATCCTTTCTCCGGTACCTTCCATAGGGTTTAAATATCTGTTTGATACCGGGCTATTGCATTTGATATTCCCGCAAATGGCTAACCTATATGGCGTAGAAATCATCAACGGTAAAGGTCACAAAGATAACTTCTACCATACGCTGCAAGTGCTTGATAATATTTGCAGGGATACCGATGACCTTTGGTTACGCTGGGCTGCCATTCTGCATGATATTGCAAAGCCGGCAACCAAGCGCTTTGAAAACGGTCACGGCTGGACTTTCCACGGGCACGAGGATAAAGGTGCACGGATGGTGCCGCAGATCTTCGCACAGCTAAAGCTTCCTTTAAATGAAAAAATGAAGTTTGTACAAAAGTTGGTGCAGCTGCATCTACGCCCAATTGTGCTTGCTCAGGAAGTAGTTACAGATTCTGCTGTTCGACGCCTACTCTTTGATGCCGGCGACGACATCGAAAGCCTGATGATGCTTTGCAATGCTGATGTAACCACAAAAAACGAGTACAAAGTAAAGAAATACCGCAACAACTTCGAACTGGTAAAACAGAAGCTGAAGGATGTTGAAGAACGCGATAAGGTGCGCAACTGGCAGCCACCGGTTACAGGCCAGGATATTATGAATACCTTCGGCATTGCTGCCGGTAAAGAGGTTGGTTTAATAAAAAACGCAATTAGAGAAGCTATTTTGGAAGGCGAAATACCAAACAGTTATGATGAGGCGTTAAAGTTCATGCTTCGAAAAGGCGGTGAATTTGGCTTGAAACCCGTTACACCATTACCATTATAAATAACAAACTTTATTTTTTAATTTTAGTAAGAAAATAGACCAATGGCGATATATAGATTTAAGGTAAGCTTTGAAGATTTTGATGAAGTAGTGCGCGAAATTGACATTAAGTCAAACCAGACTTTTGAAGATTTACATAAGGCCATTCACCAGTCTACAGGCTATAATCAAGAGAAATCGTCTTCATTTTACATTAGTACTGATCACTGGATCAAAGGTGATGAGATTGCTTATTTGCCAAACCAGCGTAAAGTTGACCGTGGCGTAGCGCTGATGGAAAACTCCAAACTCAGCAGTTTTATTGAAGATCCCCATCAGAAATTTTACTACATCTATAACTTTGATCGACCTTTTGATTTTCATGTGGAGTTGATTAAGATTATTCTTCAGGCTGATCCTAATGTACAGTACCCTGCCATCATTAAGAAAATTGGGGAAGCACCAAAGATCATCGACAAGAATAACTTCGGCCAGGTTGCGGTATCCAGCAATCCGGTTTCTAGCGACTTCGATTTCCTGAATGAAATGAACTTTGTTCCGGAAGATACCGAAGAGATAGAAGCTATGGATGGCCGCGGTATCAGTGCCAATCAACAACCTGATGAGGATGATCATGAAGATGACAGCGATACGGATGAATTCTCAGACGATGAAAGTTATGGGGATGAAGCGTACGACGATAAAGAAGACTATTAGCGCCTACAATGGCATTGTCTAAAACATTAATTTCTATTGTTGGCCCTACAGCTGTCGGCAAGACAGCCCTGGCCATTCAAGTGGCGCAGCACTTAGATACCGAGATCATCTCTGCAGACTCCCGCCAGTTCTTCAAGGAAATGGAGATCGGCACTGCAAAGCCCGCCCTGGAAGAACTATCTGCTGCGCCTCATCATTTCATCAACTCCCACAGCATTACAGAATTATTCTCCACCGGTGACTTCGAAGTACAGGCCATAAAGGTTTTAACGGAACTTTTTCAAACGAAGGACCACGCCGTGCTGTGCGGGGGTTCAGGGCTCTATGTAAATGCCATACACAACGGACTGGACGAGCTACCCGCGACCGACCTTTCCATCCGTGCTGCGCTAAACGAACGTTTCCAATCCGAGGGACTTGGTGGCTTAAAGGCCGATCTCAATAGGCTCGACCCTGAATACTACGCCCAGGTAGACCAGTTCAACACCCAGCGCCTTATCCGCGGACTTGAATTTGTGCTGTCAACCGGCAAAAAACTATCGTCCTTTCAGCAGAACAGTAAAAAGACCAGGCCCTTCCACATCTTGAAAATAGGGCTAAATAAAGACCGTCAGGCGCTGTACAACAAGAGTAACAGGCGT
>Ga0265780_10004533_pt1 | contig 17855 bp, 21 predicted proteins | sample P1T30metagenome_FD_192432 | JGI IMG/M metagenome (GOLD analysis project Ga0265780, IMG submission 192432) | Plant litter microbial communities from East Loma Ridge, Irvine, California - P1 T30 | ecosystem: Environmental > Terrestrial > Plant litter > Unclassified | place: USA: California...
GGATCCGGAACGACAATCGAATGAATGCCGATAGAGCGCGTGAAACTTCGAGAAACGCTCCGCTTCCCGTCTTGTTGTACTTGTGTTTGGCTCCTCCTTCGTATAATCTCTCGATTCTTGCCAGCATGTCAACCTCTTTCAATTTCTCGTGTCCCTCCTCTTTCTTGCTTTTTTTTGTACGGCTTTGTCTATATGTCTTCTCCCTTGACTGATGATATTTTGCGCTAAATACCGGTACCTTTTTCCTAGCACAATTGTTCTGGCAAAGTTTTCTGGGCGAACTACCTCGTCCTACAGAGAACGATGTGTGCCAACTGTTCAAAATGCAGTGACAAGTCAGACGCTCGTAGCTCACATCCCATGGGACGATAAAGCTTGCCCTCATAGAGTAATCCGGCCCAGTGCTTTTAAATTGGCGCTTGACCAGCGACTACCATTCTAGTCTACCACGATGCTGGAACATCACGTGAAAACGCCAATGAAGCTTGTCTCCTTTCCCCAGAGCCTTCTCGCGCACGCCACGTCACCAAGCCGGGTACCTGCGTCTACGAAACGGGGCTACAAATCATTACACTACCACATCGACACTGTCACTACTACCTACGCGCCGGTTCTGCAGGTCATAAACGGCAAACTGCAGGGGTCCAGCACAACAGTGGGCCTCGTCTACTCCACAAGCGATCGCCCAAGATTCAACGGATACCGCGCGCATTGCAACATGGTGGGAGTCGCAGGACGGTCCAAAGGATGTGACGATTGTCGGCGCCGACACAGAAAGTGCGGTTCGTAAAAACCCACAGTTGCTATACTACAAGAGGAATCCACATGCTAAGCCATCCCAAGACCTCGTGAAGCCAAAGTGCGGACAATGCACCAAATCGCGATTAGAATGCGGCGGCTTCCGTGACCTATCCTTCATACTCTACGACAACGGACCGGTACGCGACGCACCGAAAAAGACCAAAGCTAACAACACGAACGGCTTCAAACCTTCGGCGTCTCCGCCTCCAGCTTTCTCTGATATCCTGTACAACCCCATCATACCGCGCGATGACATATTCACCGCCTTTACGCGCATGCATTTCCTGCCAGAGAACCCACACATCGTTGTCCCGGCGCATGTAAACCGGACCTTGGCTTCGCAGTGTTTTCTGGCACTATCGTACACGTACTTTGGTCTCAAGCATCAGGATCGGGAAATCACGCGGCATGGCTTGCACAGATATAGCCACGCGTTGACGTCGTTGAACTCTGCGCTTCCGAAGAAGTATGCTGCGCACTCTTTTGATGTGCTCGAGTCGATTATGCTCATGGCTTTGATTGAGGTAATCTTATCTTTCAAGTCGCTCAGCAGTAATTGGAATTGACGTAGAGCAGCATATGATCTCGGATCGTGAGGACGGGTGGGTAAACCACGCGCGAGGACTCGAGCGCATCTTCGCACTCAGGGGCCCGAAGCAAATGTCATCCCTTCCGTGTGTAATGATACTAGAGCAGACTCGCACGACGATGATCTTCGCTGCTATCATTCTACGCAAACCAACAATTCTGGCTCGCCCGGAGTGGAAGACGGAGCCGTGGGTTCATCATCCTGAACGCATAGATCCGGGGAAATTGCTCTTCGATATCCTCAGCGATTGCCCCGAGCTGTTCGTCCTGAGGGACCAAGCGATGTCGGAAGTCGACGATGGCAAACGGGCGGAAATCGTGCGGGATCTTTACGAGAAGGCTAGAAGTATCTTGAAGGACCTTGAGGAATGGGGTTTGAGTTGGGCGGCTGATTCTTCCACCGCATGTACCGAAGTACCGGCACCCCCATCGACACCCACTATTCTAGACGACGACGGGAATCCCAGCCCAGCGTGGTCGACGATATTCGAATACCAGTCCCTCATGCAATGTGCTGGCGCCACAATGTACAACGGAGCCCTCATTCTAGTGGTCCAGTTTGTCATTGGCCTGGAGGTTCTGATCCACGGTGAATGTAAAGACGAGAGCTTACTCGAACGCTTGTACACGGCCGGCATGATCATATGCCGCAGCGTTGATTACCACATGCATTACAGCCACACGTTGGGTGGTGATCAAAGTGCCTTCTTCTTGCTCTTTCCTTTGCGCATGGCGCATGAAGCGGTTGGCGAGTCCGAGCCGGCGGTTGGGTTGTGGCTCAGAGGCGTTTTGGAAGACATTACGAGTAATGGACGGGGTACGTGGAAATCTGCGAGGAGTCTGCTTGACATTAGGATGTAGAGACGCTAGGATTCGAAACGGAAAGGATGAAGTTGAAATCGGTGATTTCCAATTCGGCCGCAATGTTTGTGGTGATTCGTATGGTTAGGGCGTAGGACTGTTATCTGTCTCCGGAGAACTTCTTCAGCAACCATGTCGAGCCCCTCTCGTCGTACTCAGCCTTGTCCACGAGCACTTCCTTCAGCAGCTCCGGCTGGCTGGCGAACTTTGCTGCACCCAACCATGTGTGCTTGATTGGATCCTCTGCTCGTGAGATATTGAGCAGATACTGTGCTGGTACAATCGCCCTCAGCTCATCCTCTAATCTTTGGATGAAACCCTTGATCAACGAATTGCCTCCAACGACTACCACATTCGCTAGCAGGCCCACTCTGAGAGCCTCCGGCAATCCGCTCAGTGATTCCATGACTGTGCCAGGGAGGCCAGTCTCTTGTATGCCGATGTCGGATGGGTTGAAGAGCAATTCTGGCACAGCGAAGCGCTCGTTGCCCATCGGTAGCAGGTCTTCGCGCGGACCCTGTAGCGGTTGTAGGCCCCGTCGCATGCGCTGCTTGGCAGGGTCATGAGGTCGTGCATGTCCGTGTATTGCGCTTTCGTAGTCTGGCAGTACATAGTCGACCACGACGCTCGAATCCAAATCCCTCTTGCTGCCCAGCCGGCCTTTCCACGTCCGCTCGAGATCCGTGGAAAAGTGCTGTGAAGACGGCGCAACGTATGATATTGCTTCCTTGATCTCGTTGAGCAGGTATGTCTCCTCCATCATGTTGTAGTGCCGCAGTGAGGCCAGCTCTTTGAGGTAGTTTGTAAGCAGCTTCCCGCCGACTGTGAGCCGCCGCACGGCTGACTGGAGGAGCTTGCCATTGTAGAGTGGGAGGATCGTCGTGTCTGAGTACGAGCTGTCAATGATGAGCAGGCACTCTTGCGGCAGGGCGGACAGCGAGGCCGGGTCAGGTGTGTGGTAGGCATTCAGGCGCGGGCCTATGCAGCGGTAGTATGCGGCGAACTCAAATTGCTCGAAGACGATCTCGTCGCAGTTCTTCTGCAGCTCTTTGGGGCAGTTTGGCTTCTCTGTCAGGAGCAGATTGGTCTCCTTCGGGTCACACTGTATGACAGTCTCCCAGATGGCCTTCTCTGCCTCCCAGTTGACGATGAAGCCCTTCTCGACCGGTCGCCGGAACGCCAGCTCGCCAAAATCCTTGCAGTCGTCGAGCTCGGACGCGACGTAGGTGCACTTGTCGCGTGTGCTTCGCGCGATGCAGTTCGGTATCACTCTGCATTCGTCGTAGGTGGCCACTGGCACTGCATCTGAGACAACGCCGGCTTTGATAGAGTACGCGCCGTTGTCCAGGACCAGTGTTTGTGTGGGTGCCGCCTTTCTTAGGCCTTTCGGTGCCATCTTCAGCGACTTTTTTTTTGGTTGATGGTGATGACCTAGGCAGCGTCAAAGTGGTTGTAGATGTTCGGCGCTTTCGTGACGCTGATTGGCCGAAGTGCGGCGTCTTACCTAGCGCAACTCTCAATTACACCTCGAGAAATTCCGACGGCCGTCCATCACGTTATCTCGACCCCAATGCGCCGAATACCGCGCCCCTCGCGGGCAATCGATGCATCTGCCTCTGTCGCCTTTTCAGTACGACAGGGCTTAACACCGCCGTGTGCGCACCTCCGCACCTCGACCGCCGCCTTCTCCACCACCGCGCCCCACGCCTTCCTCATACCCGCGCAGAAGCAAGACAAGAAGAAGCACCAGCAGTTTGTGCGACGATGGCAGAAGCGACTTCTCGGCGACTCGGAGCCAATTGGCGCACACGTCGACCCATACGACCCCACGTCGCCCGTGCGGATAGCCCCCGAGGAGCAGGGCGAGTATGAGGAGGTGCTCGAGGAGCAAATGAGCCGAGACGGAAAGAAGCTCATGCGCCGAGACGAGAAGGAGCGCGAAGAAAGCGACCAAGGGCAATATCTTTACCTGCCTGCGGAAGAGTTGGGGGCAGACACGCCAGGCAGTCGTCTGATGCACATTGGCCACGAGAAGTGGCTGCAGCAGAAGCTTGAGGGCGACATGGCCAAGGAGTATGAGAAGCTCACATTGCAAACATACACACCGCTCACCTTGGGCATGGCCAACGACATCGAGGAGCTGACCGGCACGCCGTATACCCTTCGCGATGGGAACCTGATGATGGCGCAGACAGTGCACGAAATGACAGGGCGGCCATACACGAAACATGAGTACGTCTAAACTTGGTGGAGCCTGGGGCAACTGCAGCATCTCCGACTGACTTGAACTAGCTTCGGTTTGCACATATCTCCCACAGTCGTGAACCCCAAGCTCAAATTCAGCAAGCCCGAATTCATTCGAAACAGTTTCATCCAAGCAGTTGCCGAGGTTTACGCGTTGAAGGAAGCTGGCATGGACATGGACCTCGCAAAGCTACCAAACAGGGGTGTCTACGACAAACCTCAGTGGATCGAAAATGTCAAGCTCTGCAAGACCGACAGCGGCGAATTTGCGCTTTCTTACCCAAGGTACAGGAACGCAGAGGATCTTCTCAAAGTCATTCAAAGTGCGCCTGAATGGGACTCTGCACAAGAGATCGAGCAAGATGAGTTGCTCGTAGACGAAGCGGAAGAACTCCTCGGCCCAGCATTGCAACCAGAGCCGACTCCTGTCATGGATCCCGCCACACCGGTTTTTAAGCGTGCGGCTGTTGTCAAGATGGATCCTGAGAAGAAGCCCTTTGACTTCATGTCGAATCGCCCGGTGCCACGAGCTAAGCCCGTAGCCGCCGACAAGGTGGAAGAGGTTGTCGAGGTCGTAGAGCCTGTTGTACAGCCTGCTGCCCCTCTGTCGCGCTTGGCCGAGCTTACGTCCGCCTTCGAGGCATCGACTTCAGCCATCAGCGAGCTGCGCCACACCGTTTTTACACACCATGCACAGAAACTAGTCGATGACATTGCAGCGCCGAGGAAAGCTGCACGGTCCAGCAACTCCTCGTCTTCCACACCTGAACAAGTCGAAGAAGTCAAGTGGCGACATGTTCCTCTCAACGATCTGAACCTCAAGTTTGCTGTAAGTTCAGGATGAACACAGAAACAACCCAAGAAGACTAATTTGGTTCCCAGTTATTCAAGCGGTTATACCAACTCACCCGCGTCCGCATCTCCGACCCCCATCTCAACTCTTGCGACACACTCGGAGATCTCTATGGCCACCTGCGCGCCGCCGCCAAGCCGCATCCCACGAGTCTCATGGACGCCATCGGCATCGAAGGCACAAAGGCTCAACAAGCACGCGGGCGCGCCAAGCAACAGGCAGGCCCCTCACGGCGACGAGCAGACCTCGGCGATCTTTTCAACCTTGGTAACGTCGAACTCCGTCGCAGCAAGGCCACCAAGACAGAGAAACGCACAAGGACCGGCATAGAGAAGGTGATCGATTATGCATTCTATGAGCGAGGCCTGCACAAGGACCAGAGCATGGAACAACGAGCACAGAAGGTGGGTACGCCGCATCCCCTGGGCCTGAAATTAGGGGGTAAGAAATATTTCGAGGGAACGCGTGCTGTGCCTGAGTATGGGCGGCCTGTACCGAGTGGTGCAGCGAACCTGCTGATCAAGCACACGAGGAAGACAGCAGAGGAGGTCCAGGCTGAGCAGCTTGAGTCGTGAGCAGCGATGGACGGTGGTGGGAATGTTGAGGTATACATGTACTGTAAGAGCCAGATGTATGATACACAATGGAATCCACAAAACGACTACGCGCTGCAATATGCCCAGGAGGGCTACTCCTTTAGCCATCATCTCACAGGCAATGGCAGCAAGAAGCACATCGATGAAGTGGCGTTGCAGTGTTACAACATGCGGCTACAGATCTTTCAGGGCAATACTAAACGAGCCACTCTGCCCCTCGACCCAGACGCCCAGCAGGTATGCTTTCCAACACACTCCACGGCATCGAACGTCCCATTATCAATAGCCCGCCAATTCTTCCCTCCATCAAACGTGATGTCCGAGCCCGACGTACCCACCGCAATAGCAGTATTCCTCCTTCCCGGCACCCACGACACCCCCGAGCGATATCCCGCCGGAAAGCTCTCCGAAGCCACCCACGTCTTGCCTCCATCCTGCGACCAAGACGAGACATTTACATTCCCAGCCGGCTTCTCATAGTCCCCACCCACCGCAATCCCATTCCTCGCATCGCGGAACCTCACAGAAAACACACCCGCCGCCGCACCGCCCGCAATCGAACTATCACTCACGTCCCAGTTCCTCCCATCCTTACTCCGAAAAACACGTCCGGGATCAACACCACCAGACGCGATATACCACCTCCCCGCCGCAGCCTCAATACATGTCCCCGACGCCGCGAAGCCAAACTCCCCTGTCAGCGCAGCGGGCATACCCTTCTGATCTACGATGTCCCAACTCGCGCCCCCATCCCACGTCTCGATGAGTCTGAACTTGCCGTTTACGGGATCACTCATCGCAAGTCCGTGCCTCTCGTTTTCAAACGCCATGCAATCGTAAAACGCGGTTGGTTCGTCGTTGATGAATGTGGGTTTCCAGGTCTTTCCCGCGTCGCGCGTGAGATATATCCGCGACGCGTTGCCTTCACCGATGGATAGGATGACTGCGCTTTTGGACGACGTGGCTTGGATGTCGCGGAATTCAAATGTCGTGGCGTTTTCGGGGAGAAGGGAGGGGGACACGTTGCTCCATGTTGTTCCGGAGTTGGTGGTGAGGAGGACGGTGCCGGATGTTCCTGAGACCCAGATGGTTTTGTCGGAGACGGGGGAGAGGCCGCGGTATTGGCGGGTGGTGTTTGTCGGGGTAAGGGTCCAGGACAGTTTTGGGGGGCTGGGATGGGCGGTGGTGGTGGATGAGGCGAGGAGCGCGGTGATTAGGAGGGACGAACGCATCTTGAGTATGCGTGAGGATATTCAGGATGGATTGAAGGAGAATTTGAGGGACTTCATTTTGTTATCGGAGTACGAGAGACCCCGCAACGATGTCGTAGCCGGTATAGGCAGGTAGGAGATCAGCGTCATCTAAGTCAATGGTCCGTTCGCATGATTGCATCCGCAGTTCAAGATACGATGGGGCCATGGCATGTTGGGAAACGGAGACTTCGTATGCATTGATTCCTTAGGACAGTGTGGAGTGAAAGGAAAGGTCAGGTCTCGGGTGTGGCGTAGCGTAACGGTCCGGCCAAGTGCCCTGTCGATCACTACTTGGTGACACGCGGTTCTGGGAACACAAACACTCGCATGGCAACCGCAAGAACACCCACCCCGCCGTGAACATGAGGATACGCGCGCCTTCGATATGGTATGCCATTACTGCCATATGTCTTCTAGCCGGCATTGCGCAAGCATCCCTCGGCGACCGATCGCATGAGTTTCGGGATTGCGTAGAGGTATGTTGTCCGCTTATTACAGCTTGATACTCTATACTCACAATACCTACAGGTCTGCAAATGGGCCAATTGCGGCGACAAACCGACGCCAATACGTACGTTACCGTCTTCCTTACCACCAACACACCCATTTAACAACTCTACAGCCTTCCACCGCCGTCTCCTCCTCTGGGACTGCCCCTCCGAATGCGACTACACATGCCAGCACATCATCACCGACGCCCGCCTAGCCCGCGACCCACCGTACCTCCAACCCGTCTACCAATTCCACGGCAAATGGCCCTTCTACCGCTTCCTCGGCATGCAAGAGCCCTTCAGCGTGCTCTTCAGCCTCTTCAACTACCTCGCCCACGACTGGGGCATGTCCGAGCTGCGCACCCAGATCCCCGCGTCATACACGCTGCGCAAGTACTACCTATGGTTCGGCTACGTAGGGCTCGCGAGCTGGAGCTTCAGCATGATTTTCCACACGCGCGACTTTGAGGTCACGGAGAAGCTGGACTACTTTGCGGCGGGCGCGAATGTGCTGTATGGGCTTTATTATGCGCCGATAAGAGTGTTTAGGCTGGACAGGGACGAGCCGAGGAAGAGGAGTCTTTTGAGGGTCTGGACGGCGCTGTGTGTGCTGTTGTATGGGTTGCATGTGGGCTACTTGTCGTTGTGGAAGTGGGACTACACGTACAATATGGCTGCGAACGTGGCGGTTGGCATAGTCGCCAACGTCCTTTGGAGCGCCTTCAGCTACGTGCAGTATCGCCGCATTGGACGCACGTGGGCTGTTTGGCCTGGTCTGTGTGTGGCTTGGATCATCGTGGCGATGAGCATGGAATTGCTGGATTTTCCGCCGTGGAAGGGCATGATCGATGCGCACAGCTTGTGGCATCTGGGCACTGTGGTGCCGACGGTGTTGTGGTATAAGTGAGTCACAATGATAACCCTTTGCGTGGTCTAGCACTAATGTTTTACAGCTTTCTTATCCGAGACGCGAAGGAAGACATAGCAGGTACGCGGACTAAGCGGTAACTGCGTTGGTTGAAGATTTGCTTGCGGAGTGTCTGTCTCATCGCTTACATTCTGCCTCAGGGAAACTGCCAATGGCTGATCGTGGCGCAGGCGCTCGGAAGAAATAGACTTGTATATCGAGCACGACAAAGAAATGCATCAGCATATCGATCACGATCCGAGCCCCTTTGCTTTTGCTTCTGAGGTGCCCTAAACGTTGGGCTGGGACACTTTTCGATATAGTGCCTGTCTTACTAACAACCATACTACACGCGTACTTGGCATGACGAAGCATCACGCTCCGCGATCCAGGTTAGCTCTACAGCAGGATTTCGAAACGGTACTTCACGGCTTCTACTGCCACCGGGACTTGGGACGCACTGCATGTGCGATGGATGCCATTATATTGCGAAACCGGTAGTCTGACGTCCGCAATCTAAGTTAATCATGCACCACACGCCCCCTGATTGGCCACATTCCTCACGACCACACCCGTTAAACGTGCACGGTGGCGCATAGCCTCCCATGTACCCCACACTGGATAGATTGTCGTTCATCTGTTATATTCGACCTACCCTGGGTTTCAGTCATTTCAGCCTCGCGACAGGTCGCTATGCTCGTCCGGGCCGCTTTCCAATGTCATCTGCTCGCGACGGCCGCGTGCGCATTACTTATTGCCTAGGTCTGGAGTAGCGATGCCAGAGTATAAGTAGAAAGGAAGAGATGCATTTGGGTTCTCCAGCAGCAGATTTCGTACTACCCTCCTCACTATCAACATGAAGAACACCGCCATCATCCTCGCTGCCGCATCCGTGGCCAGCGCCCACTGTAATTGCCACTTCCCTTCACGTAGTCTTAACTCCCACTGACCCCTTCACAGACACTCTCCCCCTCATCAACGGCGGCTCCAGCTGGTCCAACGTGCGCCAAGCCAAGAACTGGCAAGACAACGGCTTCGTCGGCAGCGTCACCAGCAGCGACATCCGCTGCAACCAGCTCAGCCCCGGCAAGGCCACCGCCAGCGTCGCAGCAGGCTCCACCGTCAAGGTCAACGTCAATCCCAACGCGTACCACCCGGGTCCCTTCCAGTCGTACCTCGCAAAGGTCCCTGAAGGCGCGGACATCAACACCTGGGACCCCACCAGCGCCGTGTGGTTCCGCATCTACGCCGAGCAACCGAAGTTCGGAGGCCAGTTGACCTGGTTGAGTACGTCAAAGTCCAATGTCGAGAGAATTCTCGGAAAGGGCGTTACTGACTCGTGCACAGGCGCGGCAAACTACGACATCAAGATCCCATCGTGCATTCCTTCGGGCAAATACCTCATGCGTAACGAGCACATTGCCCTGCACACCGCAGGCGCCGTCGGCGGCGCGCAGTTCTACCTCTCCTGTGCGCAGATCGAGGTCACGGGTGGGGGCAGCAAGTCTCCTTCCAACCTTGTTGCTTTCCCTGGCGCGTACAAGGCGACGGACCCGGGTATTCAGATCAGTAAGTCGTTCATGTCGTGTTTGTGAAGGAATGAGGCTGACGAGAGAACAGACATCAACTACCCGATTCCTACTAGCTACGTCAACCCTGGTCCGGCTACGTTTACTTGCTAGATGGGGTGCGTACAAGCTATGCGGTTCCCGAGAAAGAACTACGATCCCGTGTATGGACTTTTCTATGCGGCCGATTTGACTCCGTTGCGCTCATGACTTAGACTTGACGAATTCAAATGTATATATTTTGGACAATGCAGTTTATGACTTACCTTGTTGCTGCTTGATAGGGGCCTCGAGACTCCTGGGCGTTGTGATTGCACAACATGAACACATCCAAGATACAAGTGCCAACTCCAGATTCGCACCGAAAATTGGTATGTTCGGACTAAAGCCTGACTTGATCACAGCAGGGCTAACAAATTCATCCAAAGCAGACAATATTAGGATTAAAAACATAGGGTATTGTCTACACGCTCAGCTTCTCCTTCTCCTTACTCACCTCCCTATCATATCCAGCTTCCCTCATCGACTGCTCCAAGCCAATCCACCCCTTCTGCCCAAACACCCGCTCCAACGCCCCCAACGCACCCTCCGTATCCAAAACACTCTCATCCGAACCCAACCCCTCCAAGTCCTCCACAAACTCTTTCAGCGGCCACATCTTCCTGAAAACAGCAAGCACCGAATTCCAATTATACGGCTCCGCAAAGCCCCACAGACGCTCGCTCGACGTCCCTGGGTCCACGAGCGCCGCAACATGCAGTCTCGCCGTGTCGCGCACATCAATAAAGTACTGCGGCGGCACACCAGTAACGACAGCGAGATCCCCATCGTAAAGCGCCTTCGGCCACGCGCCAGTCGAAGGATGCCCCTGTTTCCTAAACACCAGCGCAGGACCAAAGTTGCAATTCGGCAGCACAGTATTGAGCACGAATTGCGGCTTCGCCGCGCGCACGTATTCCCACGCCGCTGTTTCAGCCTGTGCTTTTGCGGCCGCGTACACGAAGAAGTGCTTCGCGGGGTGCGAAAAGGACGGGTCCCAGGCGAGTTTGATGTATTCTTCGTTGTATGCTGTTTTGGGGATCGTGCCTTTTGCGCCCCAGGGGACGCCGGCCATGGAGCTGGATGTCAGGACGACGGCTTTGATTGAGTGCTCTGCAGCGGCGGCTTGTAGGAGGTTCACTGTTTCGGCTACGAGGTGTGGTATGTATGGCTCTGGGTTTGGTGAGAGGGCTGTGTTGACTGCGATGTGGGCTATGCCTGTGACGTCCTTGAGCGCGGCTGCTAGCGCGGGTTTGTCGGATAAGGAGGGGAGTAGGGTCTGGGTGTATTGGTTTGGTCCGAATACGGTGTCGAAATGGGCTTGGAGCCATGAGGCTTGGGGGAGAGAGCGGACTGCGCCGCGGACTTTGTAGCCGAGGGTTAGGGCTTCGTGAGCGACCCAGGAGCCGATGTAGCCTGTGACTCCGGTGACTAGGATCGTGCTGCCTTTGGGGAGGCGAGGGCTTGGGAGAGCTGACATGGTAGATGTACTTTGGTGGCTGTGTCTGGGTGTCGCAATTCGATGACAGACTTGAGGCGGAATTGAGAAGTGAAATCCGCTAGTAAGTAGTTGTTTCGAGGTGATAGTGATGGTGAGACATACTGCAGCCAGACCTTATATCCCATCACGTCAACACTTCGAATTTGTCGGCTTAACAAAGCCAGCTTGTTAATCGTCCAGTGTCGTGGTTGGCGCAGGCGTTCCGCTTGTTTACTCAGCAATGCAGAGACCAATGATGCTGTGTGCAAGGCAAGGCAAGTTACGAAAACGGAAAGAGTAAGCTGTACCGGTAACGCAGATTTCTTGTTTCCTCTGCAGTTACGCGTGGCCAAAAAAATGAGTGGCTACGAGCCTATAGCGACATTAGGACAATTGTAGCAACGTTTGGAAAGATGCACAGAATGTCGGAAGTAAGCTCTCTGCTGACAAAAGCTTGCCATGTCGCCCAAGAATCCCGTTCGAATCAAACCCAAGTTTTGATTTAAATATTGCGCGAGATGTAGGCACGTGCCGCCTACATATGGAGACTTCCAAGGTTGCCGGCGCCGTCACATCCACGCATGTGGGAAGATACGCCATTGAATGGAATCTTATGCCCCCTAGAATGTTATATCTCCTAGAATACGCGGTGCAGATTTGCAAATAAGAGAGTCACAGGTTGCCATCGCATGTACACGCAAAATATCAGAGTAAACACAAAATGAATACTTGCGCACTTCTAACACAACGCATCAAACTCATCTCCCTTCCCAAACACAGCTTGAGTATTATTCTGGAAACCCAGCTTAACCAACGTATCAGCCTCCGGATCGTACGTTGGCCAGCTCAATCCACCCTGCGGATCTTTCGCAAACGTCGCCCACGCATCTTGGATGTACTTCGACGTCGCCGCTTCCGTTGGCGTATCCGGTCCAAGTATGTCAGACGTACCGAATACCATTGGGATGTCAGATGAGTGGTAGGCGTGGAGCCAGGGAAATGGGTTCAGGTTTGGCCATTCGCCGAAGTAGCGCGTGCGCCAAACTGTCACGTTGAAGGTCTTTCGGGCACTGCGAAGTAATTAATGATGGTAATTGGCATCGAAGAAGAAGGGAACTTACATGGCTCCTTGTGCGCCAGGACAAGTCGCAATGTTTCGAGTGAACGCGTCCACAGCAGTTTGGTTGGGTCCAGCTGGGCTGTATGGTACAAGCGACGCGCCTTCGTTGTCGACTTGCGCGAAAATGGCTGGAACCTTTGCGAAACGTCCTCGGAGTTGACGATGAGTGTAGTTCGAAAAGCTCGTGATGTTATCGGCTGCTGGCTGAAAGGATAAAGACCGTCCCCCATTTGCAGTCGCGTTGTACTTGTTGTACACTTCGATAATGGCCAATGCGTTCGTCTGTTGCATGCATGCAAACTCTTCGTCCTTGTTGGACGATGAGCAGCCGAGCTGGGATGCTACGTAGGTGAAGTTTGAGTATGTGAAGTCGCTGGAGCTTCCGCCTACAGATGTGCCGGACTGGGCAATGAAGCCTTTCACGATGGGGTCTTCGGGGTATGCGTAGGCGTACTTGTCGACAGCCATGCCACTGTTACGCGTTCTCAGCCAAGTACATTCGATTATGGGTAACACTCACCCTGCGGACTGTCCGAAGAGTATCATGCGATCGGGATCACCGCCAAATGGGCGAATGTTGCTATACAGCCACTCGACTGCCTTTCGGTTGTCAAGCAGACCAGGATTCAAATGTGTCCCGTCCAAAGCCGCAGCATTCGGATATCCGAAAATGTTGAGTCGGTAGCTAGCAAATGTCAGCGATGTATTGACAGGTACCTTTTGTTACTTACTTCATTGCAACTACAACGACGTTCTGGTCTCTCGCGAGCCGATCGCCATACTTGTACGGACTCGCGGCTCCACCAGATGTAAATCCGCCACCATGAATCCAGATCATGACGGGTAATGGCCCGCTTGACTTCTTTCTCGGCGCCCAAATATTTAGCGTCAAACAGTCCTCACTCTGTCTCTGACCAGGTGTGAGCAGGAAGCCTTTTAGATACTCCGAGTACACCGTCTTCTGGCCATTGCTATACTGAATACATGACGGTCCGAACCAAGAGGCGTCGATGGTTTTGTTTGAAGGGCGCTTTGTGATCGGGGGCCTCCATCGAGCCGAACCTACAGGAGGCTCAGCGTAGGGAATGTTGCCGAAGAATCGGACATCCGTGGAATTGGGCCAGGCTACGCCTTGCACAGAGAAGAGGTTGGTGTGTACGAGAAGATCATCTTGTTGGGATGCAGCAGGCGAATGAGCATACGCCAAAGGCAGAATCGGGAGCGCGATGCTCTTGAGCAATCTCATGGTCAGCGTAGATTTGAGGTATAACAAAAGTTTGGTAGTACCAGCAGTGTTATACATGTCGGTCTGAACGGTCATGTAAAAGAAGGCTTTATACGCATGGCCTAGCATCGTATGCTTGACCTCAGATCATTGGCTGGCTCAAAGCTTTTCCTGAAGATCGTTCGGATGCGCTTGACATGGTTAGCGTTGGCCTCCTCCCACCCTGGGGCCCCGCGAAAGAAGTGGATCTCGCGATGTCACAGCCCACGAATTGTGCCTGCGTTCAGAAGTATTGCGTGGGGTCGGCAATCGAATTCCACGGACTTCTGAAGTGCTGACGCTTGGACCTGAGTCATTCTTTGTGCGATTATTCCGACTCCCAGGCTCATTACGGTCGCGGAAAGGGCGGAACAGGGACAATGGGTTGCTGGCTATTGTAGGACCGCTATGTGTTGTCATGGCCCCTGTGTTCGTGGTCGAGATGAATGTTGCGGTGTCGGGTAGGTGGTGTGCGTGCGAGATTTAATGAGCCAGGCTTCGCTGGGGTGGTTAAGTGGACACCACACAGTGAGCTCTCGACTGATCGTTGAAGGGTGAATCAGTCACTGTGCATTTTTTCCTATGTTCGTGAATACCCAAACTCCACGCTATGCAATGATGTCTGTGTGACACTCCAAGCGATAGCAAGACTGTGCTCCTACTCGTCCTGCTGCCATTGATACTCCAGCTTTTCGACGTTCGCCTTCCGGTTCCGCGAGTTGAACCACTGGCTCTCGAATCCATTACCTCGGTCCACGCCATCCCACCGATGCCCTGGGCGTATGCCGTAGCGATTCGGCTGGAAAGCGCCCTTGTATAGTGGCTTTCCCGTGATGCTTCGACCAGCTTTCTTCTTGCGCAAGAAGCCTGACGCAGGGTCGTTCCAGTGTCCTCGCTCCTTCAGCTCATCGTTCAGGTCTTCATCGTCCGCATATCGCGCAATCGTCATAGTCTTCGCATCCTGCAGCTGCTGTTTCCTCTTTACGGCCTCGGCGTTCTGTACGTCTCCGCGCGCCGCCTTCTCTTTCTCGAGCTTCTTGCGCTCTTCCTCCTCAGCCTTCTTGCGTGCTTCCGCGCGCTTCATGGCGACGTTTATGATGCGACCGCTGGCGTCACGGTAGATGGTCTCCTGCCCTGTGGTGCCCATTTCCTTGGCGGCTTCTTCAGCTTTTCGCTTCTCCTCGTCTTGCTTCTTCTTCATTTGCGCAGCTACTTCTGCCGCGGTCTGGAGACCCGCCTTTGCGCCAGACTCCATCCGCAGCACGCCTTCGGTGTCCACCATCTCGGGCGCTTCATCTTCGGCCTCAGCGGCCTGCTCTCGATCGGCAGCTGTGGAGGCAATTATTGCGTCTGCGGCGGCTTCGTCGGCGGCGACTTGTTGCGCGTGTGAGGGTGCGGCGACACCAACGGCTGTCCACATCGCGGCTCCATTAGACTTTGACTTCTTCTTGCTCTTCTTCAGGGACCCTCCGCCGACTATAAAACACGTGATTAGTGACTGCTCAAGTGACATACACTGTAGGAAGACTCACCGACCATGGGCGCATCCTCATCGTCGTCGTCTGCCTTCGTCTTCCAGCCCAGATTGTCGTCGTCGTCGACGGTGAGACCATCTTTGTTCTTCCGCTTGCGCTTCTTGGACTTCTTTTCCGAGTCTGCAGTGAGATAGTTCTTCGCCAGGTAGTCGGCGAGAGACATGGTGGGTGAGGTTTGGTGGAATGGCTGGTTTGCGGAAGAGCTCCGAGGCTGCGGAAGTTTCCTTATCTAGGTAGACCCTTCGCTTGCGTTACCCCTGCTATCACCTCATTGATGTCTAGTATCCGCTACTATCTACGCTGATTGTTTTTAGCTATCTGAGCTACCCTTGTAGTAAGGACATAACTATGTACACTGAGTGGCGGATACACGATCCGCTGCAAGTCGCTATCGTATTTACATCCTCATGTATAGAAAGATTCATGTGGTGTGCCGCGTTTCTTCGCGGAAGCGCTTCCTGACCCCTCTTTTTAGCCGTGCAGTACCTAAGCGCCCATGCACAAACAGCGCGGCAGGATCGTGATAGCCAACATCGAGCAACTTGTACATGGCTGACCTCTTTGCTGCCTGCTGCGTAGAGCGAGTGGATGCTGTGCTAACGCCTTTTATTCGTCTACTTGCCGAAGCTGTGTTCCAGCCGATGTTGGGGACATGGGCCGAGTCGTCATATCGTGATAGGCATCTACTGTCGTTGAACAATATGAAAGAGAACACAATGTCATTTCTATCGCTGGCAACATCCTTATCTTCCTTTGCTGCGATCGCATCTTTTCTTCAATCTCGTTGTCGAAAATTGACCTCCCGAAGCTTTACTGCTGAGCATGGCTCCAACAACCGTCAGTTCACCCGTCAACCATGAGACTTGCCCCAAGGAAGATTGCAAGTTCAACAATGTCTCTGGTACAGAGGCCTGTGAAAAATGCGGACGACTTCTTATTGGGGGAACCCAGTGAGCTCAATCGGTGACTTGATTTTCTAACCACAAACCTAGTACCACAATACTGATCTCTATCCTTTAGCTTAAGGATAATTGATATATATGATGGAAGGTTGTAGAGAACAGCCTCGAGTTGAATCAATTTCTGATCGCGCTTTGCCACGCTTCGAAACTCCCCATGTCTGACGAAAGTCCCTTGTTTTCTAGCGACCTTGCCAATAGATGTGCCCAAGCTTTCTTTTCTGGTCCGGGAACTTGAAATCCAGCAGACACTAGTGGCTTCGTACCTAGCCAGAATTTTGGGTAGTATGCTGCGGACTCCCAGTCAAGGACTCCAGCAACGCTGCCATCTTTCGACACGATGATATTGGTTGGTCCGAGATCTGCATGATAGAAACTGAATGAGTCGATATAGCCCGCGAGGACTGGACATCTTGAGAGCATAGACTGCAGCTGGTTTGCGGAATGTGGGCCGAAAGTTCGGGGCTTCCATGAAGGGTCTGAAGCTAAAGCGAGGGGTAATAAGAAGGGTTCTTGAATAGCTTTTCCGTGTGATGTCTCTAGACGTTCTGAGGTTGATGAAGCCAGCGTATCGCAAAATCCTGCGACCGTGTTGGCAATTTCGGTTCGCTGAGGATCAGAAAGTGATCCCCATGCCTGGTGCAGCGTCTCACCTTCTAGTGCTTTAAGGACTAGAAAGGAACGATTCCACTAATCATCTACCCAGCAGTGGATAACCTCGGGAGTGGGAATCGAGTATATGCTGTTGACAAACTTGATCGTGTCGCTCTCAAGCTGCATACCTTTCTGCCAAGCTTTAGCCTTCACAAAAGTGCCTCCGATCTTCCAGACAGCTGCCGACGTTCCTGCGAAGTGGCAGAGGTTGCTTTCTGCATCGCCTGTCCAGACAGACTCATCCATATCTGCGATGGTAGGTCGAATACAATAGGTTTTTCCGTCGGCCTCCCAATGAACAACAGCATCGTTCGGTATCGCGTCAACGATTTCGCAAGTATGGAGCGTGCCAAGCAGCCATCGACCTGGTTCCATGCAGACGACTGATTGTTCGATGGGAGGGGTGATCAGACTAGAAACGCTAGCTCCATACCAAGGGGGACATATGCAGCAAGTACCAAAACATGTTCAGGAAATTCGCGACAACACATTGACTCTGGGTGTGTTCGACAGCAGTAATAGGTGGTCGGGCTAGGCGTCAGCGCTTGCATCCAAGCGTAAGATGAGAGCCTTGATAGCTGGGGATAGAATATTTGAACTGTTAGAAACGTTGAAAGGGTGCAGCGTGTCTTCATGGTCCGT
>Ga0265780_10004534_pt1 | contig 17853 bp, 16 predicted proteins | sample P1T30metagenome_FD_192432 | JGI IMG/M metagenome (GOLD analysis project Ga0265780, IMG submission 192432) | Plant litter microbial communities from East Loma Ridge, Irvine, California - P1 T30 | ecosystem: Environmental > Terrestrial > Plant litter > Unclassified | place: USA: California...
TCGCCTTGTCACTGTAGATGGGGCCTTTTGCAAACCAATCAAAGCTGATGAGTATATTGGAAAACCCATGCCTAGGACTCACAGTTTGAAGCAAGCGCGCAGTTTTTACAATTTTTCCAGATTACAGGGAGGGGTTTGTTGCACATCTCTTGTATCGTATAGGTAGGAGGTGGGGAACCCAAAAAGTACATCAACGGCAGTTCGTGTTATGCTGTATGACGAGGAAACGCAGCAAATTGACCCCATCGACGCAAAGTGCACATTCCCTTATAGCCCAGCTACCAGCTTATCAGTCTGCTTTCCCAAATTACATTTAAATTAGCAAGCGCAGTCCAAGCTATTTTAAGCTTCGGTGGTGATTGATAGTGAACTTGATGTCGTCTCCGTTGTCCTCGAGGACAAGTGCTGTAACAGTACCCATGGCCAATGCACCCAACTTTTTGACTTCGCCGGCACAGGATTCCCGGAGACTCTCGCGAACTTTGCGGGAACAGCACTGGTGGATAGTTACCGAAATCTTTGTGAGGTGTGTGTTGGTGAATGCAGCCCCAAGCTCAGAAAGATCCATCCCTTGCACATCGTCGAGATCTGGGCAGATTACAAGCCTGATGGTCAACTCTTGCGCGCTTCCTGATTTCCCAACGTATTGCAGTAGTTGAGAGAAATGAGCAATCTCTTCTGGGAAGGGTGCGTAGTTGGTTGATGGCACTCCAGACATGGAGGGCGCGCGCTGTCCGAAGCATACCTCGAAGTTGCAGAGCAAACGACGAGCTTCAGCGGGAGAGAGTGGTGATTGTATGCCTTGAAGAGGAGGGATTGCATCCACGTCAAAGTTCCAAATCCCCCCAAATGCAAATTCTTGGACGGCTTCTTTGAGAATCTGCTTGCAGGTCAACAGCCACAAGGGCGTTGGGGCGAGATCGGATAACGCATTGTTCCTCTGGGCACAGGAATCCTGCCACGCTGCGATGTGACCTTTGAGCTTGTCGCCGTGAACGTTGATGCCCGGCGTATGTGCCCACAGCGCGTGGTAAACCCGGTCGCGAAGCTCCCGAGGAAGGAGCAGGAAATTCGTTGGCATCCTAGGTACCGACAGGGGCTGATGTCGACCCAACAGTCAGTGTGTGTAGACGGTTCCGTCAACTCTTGTCACTGGCGCAGGAGGAACAAGGTCGTTTCTGCGAGGGGTATGAATAAACGATGGTGTAGTAATCCTCCCACCGATCCAGGACGACTTCTGCTTCTCTCTTAGCTTTCTAAGGGAATGCGTCGTACCGTCATTGATTCTGAATGGTTACCGTAGTTTTGCTTGACTAAACTCTAAACATTATTCGCGTTCGTCACGACTGTATGTTCGGCTTTGACAGTGCTTTGGGCAAGCGGATCGTACCGCACGTGGTAACGATGCAGCGTCAAGTGGGTTAGGGTACATGAGCTTACTAGTGAAGTTGCAGGATGACATGTTCTCTACCAAAACTTCGATCCGCACAAATGATCTACTGGCGCTGTCGATACGGCAGTGACGCTGCGTTGGAAGTGGCGGGTTTCCTACGCACCTTGACCGGCTCAGAGTGAGACTCGGCGGCTGAAGGATAGTTTGTAAAATCTTCCAAGCGGAGGGCAACAAGTCCGGGACAGAAATCAAGGCAGTCGACCCGAGACGAGAACAGTAAAGAAGCAAAACAGCCGGGTGCTGCTGTGTGTGTGTGGATGACGTGACCATGTGCAAGTAGGAGGATCACGAGCATACAATTTCTGCAAGGCCATGAGCAAGACTTGTTCTGGGTCCTGTTCCGCATGTTTCTATTCATGAGGTTTGTTAAGACATGGAAGCACGATAGCGGTGTAGGTGAAGCGATATTGAAAAGCCGATGGGCTCAAGCTCAAACCGTTGGGACCATATCCCTGAATGCAAGCGAAACGCGTAACCCAGGCACGAAGGACCGAATCGCGGCGGGTACTGGTGCCATTGGTAAAAAAAAAAAGCATTGCTAGGCTGGCAAATGCCGTGGTGAGAGGTGGTAATTATAATGAATTTGGTTCGGCTGTCGGGTACAAGGCAAATGGAGGGGGTCCAGCGAGGCTGATGTTGGAAGGCGGGAAGAGGTGGACAGGACGAGAGGATATGTTGAGATGCACGTGAATACCAGCTAGTTGGGCGGCTCATGAGGAGTGCAAGTACTTGATTACGCGTTCGCACACAGGGAGGGCAAGTAGTGACAAGTTACGAGGGGAGCATGCGGCGCAGACGAGAGGTTGGAGGCCGTGAGGGGCGGGAGAGCTAGTGGAGACGGCGTCATATGGCGCAGAAATGGTCGAAGGCGGGCTTGGGCGCAGCAGCCAACAGTAAGCGGCCGGTCGGGTGGTGGAGCGAGCGGCGCTAAGATGCAGTTGCAGAACAGGCTGGCACATGTGGGATGAAAAGAAAACCTGACAAATGTGTGTGTGACGGAGCAGCCGGTCGGCGGTCGGGTGGTGAAGGCACGACAGGGCTTGCAAAGCATTCAGCATTTTCGCGCTGAGACCGACGACATTTGGTCTGGCGTTGCATGGTACAGTGGTGCAGGCTCTCGAGTAGAAGAGACGTCGCAGCGTCTGTGCTTGTCATGATGGCAGCATTGGCAAGCCACAAACGACCCCCTGAGCGCGATGGATGGGATCATGGTACAGTAGAGGCGGGCAAACACGTGGACAGCAGCGACGACGTCTGAAGAGGCCTTTGTCTCGTAGCCAGCTGAGACGGGCATCAGGCAGGGGTTCCGACAAGCGCACCAGACTTTGTCGTCGTCGCACCGGGTAGCGAGTGGGTGGGTGTACTGTAGGTTGGGCACGAAGCAAAGAAGGCAGAGGCGTCGACGGGGGGTTGAGTTAGCGGTACATGTACTTGGATGGAGAACAGGATGGCGTTGTAGGCACGCAGGATGGAGTATACAAGAGCACAGAGCAGAGCAGAGCAGAGCAGAGCAGAGAGCAGCTCTACAGGCGCTAGGGCAGATGCGGGTCGTGGTTCGACCGTGTGGCGCCGAGGGCGACCATGGTCCGAGAGGGTCCGTCTGATGTGGAGCAGTGTAATACAAAAGGGTCTGTTTGGTGCGTGTACCGAGTCGGAAATACACCAGGCGCAGCGAGGGGGAGACGGTCGGAAGCGTGAGTGGCGCTAACTGTGCAGTATATAGTAGGCTGACGATGAGCATGCCGTCCAGCCCTCGCGCGGAGCCAGCGTTGTCGATCGGTCGTTGTTATCGGGTAGGGGTTTTGCGAGAGGGAGAGAGAGAGTTGTAGATGGGTGCTCTTTTGCGTCCTAGTTCCGGTCCTAGTTCCTAGTCCTAGTGCTGGCGTCTAATTTTGGCATGAGGGTCGCAAACATGGATGGGGAGGTGGATGGCGGCCATGGATGGGGACAGGGATGGACCAACCCCATTCAACCGTCCTTGACAAGCAGCCATACAGTTAGGCCAGCCGGGCGCATGTGTGCGCAATCCGAGGCAAGCGGCGTGCAAGAAGGCTGGTCGCAGGCCGAGCGGCGCTGCAGTGGGCTGGCTGCAAGTGCAGTGCCAGCAATAAAGACAGTTTTCTGCTTTGCTCCGCGAGCAGTTCCTGACGGTTGTTGGCGTGACGCTATGCCGGCTGCGGCCCCCCTCCCCTGGCCTGGAGCAGTAGTCGACAGCCCGACAGCGTGAGGATGCTGGGCCGGCGCACTCTCCCTACTATGGCCATGGGCCTTGCCTTGTGCCATCCGTGCACGCCCTTATACTCGCTCCAACAGCCAGCCGTTTTGTCCGCGACCGAGAGAGATTCCATCATCGCCAGCTGTTGCCCGCTCGTTGGAACAGGTGCTGCCACCCGCCGCGTGTCTGTGTCTGTGTCTGTGTCTGGTAAGTCGCTCCCCAATCCCCACTAGCACAACCACCACCACCACCATCACCACTACCTTTGGTTTGCACGTTTCGACCGAGGGCGCGCCCAATTCACCTCGACGCCGCCACTCGACCCGGCCGGGCCTGGCTGGGGAGAGGCGATGCGCGCCCGTCGTGTGCAGACTGCGGCCAGAGAACGTGCTGTTGCTTCCGTGCCTGGGTGCAGCCTCTGCCCGGTCGCGCCTGCCCTGTCAAGGGCCCCGAGGGCCGTGTCCACCCGGGTTGAAACGCCGCCGTATTACCAAAGTTGCAAGACGACGCTTTCCGCCTCAGCTGCTCTCAACAACAGCAACTGCAACAGCAACTGCAACGCCATCGTCGCTCGTCGCCCGTCGCCGTCGCTCGCAGTCCATTCGTCACATGCTGTAGTGTGTATGTGTGCGTGTGTGTATGCTTGCGTGTGTGTATGTGTGTGTGTGCGCGCATAGCAGTGCTAATTGTAACTCTCTTCTGCAGTTTGACCCCATTCACTCACTCACTCACCCGTTCGCGCTCGCTCGCTCGCTCGCTCGACCGACCACCACCCGCTCGCTCCTTCCCTCGCCCTGCACCGCACCTGCCTCGCATCGCACCACACCGCACCGCCACGTATCGCGCGCCTTCTTTGTGTATGACCTCGCCCACGCACACTGCGAACGGCCGCCGTAGGCATTGGGCGCTCCTTCCACACGCCGGCACACAGTCGCCAACATCACAATGGGCAAGCCCGGCCTAGGCCTCTTCACGGCCCGCCGCAAGTCGCAGGGCAACGTCATGGACGATGTGCCCGACCCTTCCTCCACCAGCCCAGATACCACGGCCGCTCCCACCGACGCAGGCGGCTTCCGGCTGCTCAGCAGGACAGAGGTCGAAAAGGCAAAAGAACAGCGCAAGACGCAGGAAAAGTCGTCGTCGTCCAAGTTCCCTCGCTTCGCTGGCTTTGGCCATCCTGGCAGCAAGAACCGCAACCAGTCGGTCGATGATGAGTCCCCAGGATCATCGAAACGGCAAGCCTCCCTCCCCCTAGTCATAGCGTCGGCCGCACTAACCCTTTAATTAGCGACAGCAAGTCTAGCAGTGGGACACAATTTTCTAATTCCAGGCCTTATGCAAACGGCCAGCATGGCTCCACATCGACGCTCCCTTCTTCCACCGACACGAGCTCAGACGACAACCTGTTTGCCAACGTCCCCCGCCCGTCCGCCTCGCAGCACAACAGCTCGCCTGCCACCAACTCATTAGCCGGCTTCCGTAAACAACTCCCCTCCCTGCCCAAGACGAATTCGGGCCTCGCCTCTCCAAAGGACATGTCAGCAGCGTCTGGGTGGAGCAGCAGCAGTAGCAGAAATCGTGCTTTGACCACGTCAAGCTACGCTAGCACAGCCGTCCCACCCAAGCTAGACGGGGACTTGGACTTTGGCGGCTTCGAGGACGACATGTTCAGCCACTTGGACCATAAGCAAACCCCCGAGATACCACGAGAGATCGCCGGTCGCTCGCTTCTTTCGGAAAAGCGCACATTCCAGGCAAACCCCATCAAGATCGATTCCAAGCTTGAGGTCGAGCCGCCGCTAAAGAGCTGGGACAGCCGCAACTCAACAGATAACCTCATGGCGTCCACACACTCGGACGACGACTCACCGCCTCCGCCTCCGCCTCCTGCCCACAAGTACTCGTCGTACGCCCCTATTGCTTCCGAGAGCCCTACCCTGGGATCCATGTCTACCTTCCAAGACCCCGATGCCCAGTTCGTGCACCAGTCATTTGTCCAACGGAAATCCTATCGTGAGAATTCCCCTGAGACGCAGCCCAAATCCATGTCGTCGTCATCGGCAAATTCGTATGAAACCCCCTATTCGTCCAGGTCGGCCACCGCTTCGAGCACCACCACAAACACCACACCAAAGGCTCCGCTCCCACCCGCTGCCGCTGCCGCCGCCGCCGCCGCCTACAACGATGCTGAGGAAGACGATCTCTTCACAACATCCAAGCCTACACCCAAGCCCGAAGCTGCACCGCCAAGGAAAATGGCAACACTCACTGCAAACGGCAGCCGTGCACTTGCACCCGCTACGGCAGATGGCAGGCGTGTCATGTCGCAGGCAGAGTTCCGCGAGTACCAGAAGAAGACCATGACGCATCCACCCCAAGTAGACAGCTCTGATGACGAAGACTACGAGGATGAGGAGGATGCTATCAAGCGACGAGAGGAGGAGGAGTTGATGAGACGCAAGAACCAGCAGATGCACTTCGCCCGCGAGGCCATGCGTCGCTCTACCACAGCACCCTCGCTGCCAGCAGAGTCGGCAAGTGTGGCAGACGGCATGGGCTTCCCATCGGAAACTTCGATGAAGGCAGAAGAATGGGAGGATGAAGACGTACCGTTGGGCATCCTTGCCCAACACGGCTTTCCTAGCCAAGCACGCAATAGGTTCCCTAGTCAGCCAACAAACGCCATGCCCTCGTACATACCAGATCGCCCGGCGTCTGCTGGTGCCCTGGGCCAGCGCGCACCACAAGCAAGCCTGCCGGCGTTTGCCAGACATCTTCCTCAAGACCCATATAGCGCCCCCTACATTGGCGGTGGCTTAGTTCGACCCATGAACCGCGAGTCCATGGGCTTCAACGGATTCGCACGCGGTCCTGGCTCTGTCGCAGGCGATTCCATTGCTGGTGGCATGGCGACACCTCCCATGATGTATCAAGACGCTGGCATGTCGCAACCTTCGCTTGTGGATCAAATCCAGATGCGAGACATGACCAAGCAAAAGTACATGGGAGGTGCGTCGGCGAAAAAGCCTCAAGGCGGGCCTTTTACTGGCATGCTCGGGCAACAAATGAACACGAGCGGTCAGCCACAAAACGCCATGCGCATGTCGCCCATGCCCATGAATGCCATGGGCGGCATGAACGGCATGAACGGCATGAACCCCATGAACGGCATGAATCCCATGAACCCCATGATGAATATGATGGGTGGCCAGATGCCCATGGGCGGCATGGGCATGGGCATGGGCCAGATGGCATACCCCATGCAACAAGGAAACGACTACATGCAACAGTTCCAGCAAATGCAGCAGATGATTGCCATGCAGCAAATGCAGCTTCAGATGATGCAGCAACCGCAACAACAACAACAACAACAAGATATGCGCATGTCAATGGCTATGCCTAACAACGGCTATGCAGCGAGTACTATGGGCGGCGCCAGCTTCCTAAATGTCCCAAGCGGGCCCAATCGACCCATGTCCATCATGTCGGGCAGCAACCCAAACCAACAGCGCACAATGTCCTTAATGGGCCCTCATCCAGGGTACACTCCCTCCATCGCACCGTCGGAGCGTTCTAACATTGGTCTGTCCGCTAGGTACCGACCCGTAGTCAACCATTCCGATTCAATGTCCAACGGAACCTCGATGACGCTCCAAGCCTCGAGCGGCGCCAACCAAAACAGGACGGGTGCTATCAAGGGAATCTTGAAAAAGGGCAGCCCAGGCCCGCAGATGAGTGTCAACGAAAATGACGATGCAGATGAAGACTGGGGTAAGATGGCTGCAAGGAAGAACAAACACTCAAAGGGCAAAGAAAACAACAGTTTGGACCTAGAGGATCTTACGCGCGGTCTCAAAATATAGACAGGCTACCCGCACAGGGACTCTCCGAGCCTTTTAGATGTATCTTCGCAACCACGCCACGTGCATATCTGGAACGGCTCGTCACGGATTTGATGGTTTAGGAAAGAAAAACGACATATTCAAGTTTGGACTTCTTTTTTGGACATGTTCTGAGCGATTTCTGGGACCCATGGCCCTACTTTCTTCTTGTATCTTGCATTTACAGACGGCGTTCTGAACCGGCATTCTCGTCGTCTCCTTGACCAGAGGGGAATATATATACTATGTCAGCACAAGTCCCCACCCCTCGGCTGGTGCGGCATTCTATTACATATGGGCATCCGTGGGACGGTGGGAAATTGGAAAAAACGTTTTTTTATTATTATTTTGCAGCACGTCGGTTGAGTGAGGTGGGCGAGAAAAGACGGGTGACGATTGGGGGAGGTGTGAGAAGAGAACATACAGGATCACGGTGACAGAAAGCATTCTCTTGTAATAATAATATTATACACACTCGCAACTTTGCCAATTGCAGGGACTGATGGATAGTGTGTCACCTGTTGTGTGCTTTTCTTCTTCTCCACATGAAAATGGACCATGGATTAAAGTGGTATCTGGTAAACTGTACAGCACAGTCCATCTGTACCCTCATCAATCTGTCTACACCGAGACGCCCTAACGCCTGTCTGTGTCGAAACCGGCCATGGCGACGACCGTAACATTACCGGATCATGTTACCATCTCTGTCCAAAAGCTCACGTGCAGCAATGATCTCGGCCTCGTCGAAGCCTTGCCAGCTCTTGTTTCCCGACTTGAACTGCCTGATCATTTCAGCCAGCTTGTTCGTCGCTAGCTCCTCTAGCTTCTTGACCATGTGGCCGTTGGGGATTGCAACCTCGTCGTCTTCCTGTGCATTTCGCTTGCTGGGTGCAGACGCCGAGTCGGAGAGCAGGCTGTTGAGCTTCGCGCTGATGAGCTTCAGGCCGTAGTAGCCGCGGAGGTACCAGTCGTTGAGCTCGACAGAGCGGCAAAAGTGCTTCAGTGATAGCGCAAGAGAAGTGAGGCTGGGCGGGTTGTTGGAGGCTGTAGAGAGGTAGTGTAGAGTTGCGATATGTGCATGTGCCTGACATTACATTTAGTATGTGCTTTGGTCGACGCCCCCACGGCCGTGGTCTACTCACGCTCCACGCATTTGGGGTAATGAGTAGCACTTCTTCCGCACAGTAGATGGCCTGCCCCCACGCTGCCATGGTTGCATATAGCTCACTCGCCTCGGCCCATGCCTCTGCATCTGTTGGGCTATTTTGCAACAGCGCCGTGACGGCGCCAAGTGCGTCGGTCGTCCTACCCAAAGCCTTTAGTACCGCAACCCTTCTCTTTCGGATGCTCATGTTGGTGGGATCGTCTTTCAGTATCTTCTCATATGCGTCCAAGACATTTTCCAGATCGGCATCCGACTTTGAGGTTGCTTCGTTGTAGATGCCGCGAAGTGCGATGATGCGCTCGTTGTGGTCGCCAAAACGGGTTTCGAGGCGCTCGAGAATGGCCAGGGCAGCACTCTCGTCACCGGTGCGCAGCGTGGAGAGGAAGAGATTCTCGTGGATTGTCCATGTTTCGGGGGTCTCGCGCGAGAAGAGCAGAGAGAGCGGCCATGGCAGGGTGGGCGTGGGCGATGTGGACAGTATGAGGGGTGCTTTTTGCGAAAGGGCGAGGGCTTGGGGTGGCGCTATCTGGGCGGGAGGCGAAAGCAGGTTAGCCTGTGTCATTTTTGCGATTGACGGGGTCAAGAGGTTGGGGACAGCTGTTATGGGTGGGTGGTGGGCAAAGTGCCCCATGTGGAGTTGAGCTGGCTGCGAGCTCCGTCGGGGAGACTAGCGCGTGCGGCCTTTGGGAAGTAATACGCCCGTCCGCCTTGTCGCCCATCGCCTCGACAACTCCACTCCACTCCATTCGCTTTCCTCGACGACAAGTAGTCTACCCAACCCGAATCGATGCCTTCTTGGGCCTGCCTCCTGATAACAAACTCTCCATGATCATGCCTGCTGGCTCAACTTGCACACTCGCCCGCCAACCACCTACCCCTCCTCGCGCGCCATCCTATCAAGATACTCTAGACATACGACTCCAGCAAGCCACCTGACCAGCTTTTTAAACTCAAAATGTACACTCTCGATATCCATGTCTTTGCGTCATGTGCCGTGGGCTAATTGACTGGTAGGTTCGAAAAGTCACTCTTCGACCTCATTCGAGGCCTCCGCAACCACAAGGGCAGCGAGCGTGAATACATTGCCGAGAGTATTAAAGAATGTCGCAAAGAGATACGGACAAACGACATGGATCTCAAGGCCACGGCCCTCATGAAGCTCACGTACCTCGAAATGTTTGGCCACGACATGTCCTGGGCGAGCTTCAACGTCTTGGAGGTCATGTCGAGTTCCAAGTTCAAGCAAAAGCGTACGGGATATCTGGCCGCCGTACAAAGCTTTCGCAGGGATACCGAGGTTCTGGTACTTGCCGAGAATCAGCTCAAGAAGGACATTATGAGCTCAAGCCCGCAGTACATTGCTCTTCCCCTCGGCGCCATTCCACACGTCATAAATCCGAGTATGGCCAACTCGGTTCTTTCCGACTTGATACCGCGCTTGACACATTCGCACGCCATGGTTCGGAAGAAGACGGTTGTGACACTGTACAGACTGGCACTTGTCTATCCAGAGACACTGCGGCCCGCATGGCCCAAGATCAAGGAGCGCCTGTTGGACGATAACGAAGATGCTAGTGTGACGGCTGCTATCGTCAACGTCGTGTGCGAGCTGGGATGGAGACGACCACAGGACTTTCTTCCGCTCGCGCCCAGGCTATTTGATCTCTTGGTCGAAGGAGGGAACAACTGGATGGCTATAAAGCTTATCAAGCTCGTAAGTGTCGACGCAGTACAGAAGCGTCTCGTGGCTAACCTTTAGCAGTTTGCAACTCTGACTCCTTTGGAGCCGCGATTGATAAAGAAACTACTCCCGCCCTTGACCAAAATCATTCGGGAAACTTCTGCCATGTCGTTGCTATATGAATGTATCAGTGGTATCATCCAGGGTGGCATCTTGGAGGCCGTCGAAGGCACTGCAGAAGGCGAGGAAGTCGCAAAACTGTGTGTCGGCAAATTGCGTGGCATGATGATAATAGAGGGTGATGCGAATTGTAAGCCAAGGTGCACTGTAATGCAACGTTTTGATTCTCATCCATCTACAGTAAAATATGTCGCATTGCTCGCCTTCGAGAAGATTGTCATGTCACACCCTTACCTCGTTTCTCAGCAGCAGGACGTCATTCTCGAATGTATCGACGATCCCGACATTTCTATACGAATGCGCGCTCTGGATCTTGTGGTTGGCATGGTCAACACCGATAACCTTACAGCCATTGTTGGGAGATTGATGCGACAGCTCCGCAACGCACCCATTGCCACAGCAGTCAGCGACCCAAACAACGATCGTGGCCGGCTAACCGGACCAACACCGTATGGCAACGAGGATTCCGATGACGAAGAGGCACTACCACAGCACGAGCACAGGTCTGACCAACCACCACCGCTGCCCGACGACTACCGAATTAGCGTCATCAGGAGGATATTGGAAATGTGCTCACGGGACACTTACAGCAACATTACCGATTTCGAATGGTACATTGATGTCCTTACTCAGCTTGTCCGAGTATCGCCAGCAACAAAAGCCGCGGCGGTCGTGGAAGAGGACGAAGAGCTGGAGCACTCGGACGATATAGGCGGTGGCATTGGGCACGAACTACAAAACATCGCCATACGTGTAAAGAGCGTTCGGGCCGAAGCCGTAGATGCCGCGCAGTCACTCATTTTAATTGATCGGAGAGATCAGATGTTCCCAGTGTCTGGAAACGGCGGTCAAGGTGTGCTCGAATACGCTGGATGGCTGGTGGGAGAGTTTGCAAATCATCTTACCCGTCCGGAACCCGTCATGACCTCACTCTTACACCCATCCTCGCTTCAATTATCATCGAAGACTGTCGCCGTGTATCTGCAGGCGATACCCAAGGTATTCTCTGCCATGGCTGGAAACGATCAAATATCATGGACCCCGGAACGAAAAACACTAATGTCACTGCTAATGGCACGGATTATCCACTTCTTAGAGCCGCTGTCCACACACCCTAGTCTTGAAGTACAAGAGAGGGCCGTCGAGTATCTCGAGCTCATGCGTCTTGCTGCCGAAGCAGCATCCGGCACCGCTGCCAGCGCTGACCAGGACACGTTTACTGACCCACCACTACTATTGACGCAAGCTATACCTGCCCTCTTTTCTGGTGCCGAGTTGAATCCTGTTGCCCCCGGCGCGCAACGAAAAGTTTCAGTTCCTGATGATCTAGATCTTGACACACCGATCAACGTTAATCTGCAAAACCTACTCTCTGCTGCCGATGCAGAGGGTTTTGAGACGGAAGAAGATGATGTGTATGCAGCCTATTCGGAGCCCGCTGCCACATACACAGAAGCAATTGCTGTTGCTGCGCCGGCTGGAGATCGCCTAGATGCTCCGCAAAAAGAGCCTACTTCATACCAGAATGCAACCGAGGATGAGTACCTGGATGCTGACATCATTGCACGCCGAAAAGCAGAGCGGAAAGAGCGATACAAAGACGATCCTTTTTACATTGACTTTGAAGCGGACAGGGGCAGTGGACCAGTGACGCCACTTAGTAGGATAGTTCGAGACGGGAACAGGGAGAACGAGTTAGACATTGATTCCATCCCAATCATGGAGCTCAATCTCGACGACAAAGCCTCATCTTCCGAAAATGCACCACGCTCGAGAAGCCCACGCAAGCCGATACGAAAGATTGATATCATGGGAGACGAGACGCTCAGGCCTGGCGAGTCAGATGCTTCACGAGATGATCTTGTACAATCACGCCCAAGCAAGGCAAAGAAATCACTACTGGAGGTGGATAGTTCTGGTCTTGGTGCACTGAGTCTTGACGATGAAGGCATATCGAATCGCAAGCTTACCCAGTTCGAGGTCGAGAGGAAGGCTCAGGAGGACGCAGAGATGAAGAAGGCACTTCAAGAGGTGGAGAGATTACGACTTGAAATGCAGCGCGCGAGCGAAAGGCTGCAAGTCAAGGAGGAGGTCGCCGTCAAGAAGAAGAAGAGTAAGGTCAGAAAAGTGGCAGTGGATGGAGACGAAGCGACGAATACACGCGTAGTGGCACCAGAAATTGGCGAGGACAAGAATGCGGGAACTGTCAAGAAGAAAAAGAAAAAGGTGAAGCTCGATGCCGACAAGGAAAAAGCAGGTGAAGAGGTCGCCGAGGACCAGGACGGCGGCAAGGCCAAGAAGAAGAAAAAGAAGAGGCGGACCGTGGTCATGGACGAAGGTGGAGATGCACCCGTAGAGTAGTGTAATATAGCTGCGATATGTGTCTTCGACAGATAGAAATCGAAATGGTCCTGGTATCTATCTTGATACCGAAGCGTCTAGCCAAGCTTCCTATGCTGCCTGTGTAACGCCGTAATCCCTATGTGTTTGGTGGAAAGAAATGTGATAATATGCCTTTTGCGCTTCTCAGACTCGCCTCGTCATCTCCTTCTCCTGATTGTGTGCCTACGACGCGAGGTGATGGACTGGCGAGTGATGATGAGGGACATGTCTAGAAGAAGAGCTTGAGCAGCTCGAAGAGTAGACCACCACACAGTATGAAGGAAAGGACGACTACAGACACTTGTTAGCCGTGTTGCTTGCATACATGGCGAATGCGTGACCTACTGATCCAGCCCTTGCTAATAGGCGACTTCTGCGGTTCCCGCTTCTTTACCGGAACAGCTGTGGACTCTGGCTTGCCCATCTTCTTCTCCTGTGCCTTTGCAAATCGCATGTTTGCCTGTCGCTGCTGCGGTGTTTGCGCCTGCGAGCATGTCATTAGTTACTGGCGAGGGGGTCCAAGACGGCACGGCATGCCAGTCGTACCATTGTGCAACTTTATAGATGGATTTGGGACCGCTTGGGACAGTGACAGTGTTGCAAGTGGTGAGTTTTGACTGCGATTTGCCTGCGGCTCGAATGCGAGTTTTGGTGGTGTTGCGATATATTAGACAACAAGAAGGAGAGGCCAGACCTGGGGAGTTGTGCAAGGTGTTCCTTTGGAAGGTGCTGTGCACGGACCATGACGCTAAGGTGGTAGGGGTGGGTTTGCGGAGATGGAGCGGAGGTTTACTGCTTGTGAGAAGCTGGTGAGGCGGATATTTGCTCTTGTACACACTGAAGTGCCGTCTTGACCTTGTTGCGCTTTGTTTAGCCCGTATTTGTGCTCGCGTATACCCACCTGTCCATTATATATTCCTCCTCTCGTATTTATCTTCTCCGTCCGTTTGGCTCGAGTCGAACTTCGGGAAGTGGGACCAAGGCTGGCTGTACGATACAGAGAAAACGGAGGCCATCCATGAACCACGTCAGAGCAACACGCTCGCTCTGGAGCCGACGAGTGATATCGACGAGAATACAGCATGTATCGCGAACATATGCTGCCGAAGCTGGCCCACCACACCCGCCGCCAAATCCAAATTCTCATCCTCCGCCACCCAAGGAGCCATCGCGTGTCGTACGTCATACCCAAGTTCTGCGCCAACACCACCACTCATACATACCACTCCCCCGACAGTAGCACTGACAATCCAACTAGGGTGCATACTACGGTACATTCGGCTCACCTATCCTGAAATGCTTCCTCGGCGCCCTCTTCACATACCAATTAACCTACTACCTCTGGTATAAACTCGAGACGATTGAGGAGACGCACGATACCACAGCCGAGATCCGCGACTTGCAAGACGAACTCCGGAAAGCGATTGAAAAACAGAGATACATGGCGCAGCAGAAATGGGGACAGGCCACAGAGGTTATGGAGAGAGAGAGGGAGGAGTTGGAGCAGGCTATAGATGCCGTTGTTGGCGAGGTCAGAGAGGGTGTAGATGGCGTGGGGAAGGGAACGAGGGTGGCTAGTAGGGTAGCTAGGGGCGGTTGGTGGCCCTGGTGAGGCCGAGGTTGAAACTGAGGGCTGAGATTGACATGTATGATATACTGTACTTGTACATCCGACGGATAGATGATACCCTTGACAGTACACATTAATACTTTGCTCAAGGACCTGTTATCACGATCTTAGCTTGGTCTTGTCTAATCATTTCTCCAAACACGGTCTTTTTCGTTCTGTGGCATAGGCAGAGTATCCCTCGTCGGGTTAAAGATTTACAAATGTCCGACCTCTATATACCTATCTTGTAACTGCGCGAATGACTTCAGTCAGTGCTTCGTAGAGTATGGGAATGGTACTTAAGCTTTGATACCCAATGCCACTGTGTACTCTGCTCTCTGCTTGACATTATTTATCCTTGACGACTGCTTGACCTTATCTATCCTTGACGACTGTTTGATGGTGGTAACATTTGATATCGCAGTCAATAATCCCCTATTCAGCCAAAGAACTCGTCCGACACAAGCGACTCCCATGGCTTCCCAGTATCCCAAACGCTCTTCATGAGATTGCTTATCTTCGGCACCTACGTCAATGTCAGCAGAGATATTATCAACATGAATATTTTTCATACTTACATGATTGAGCCCAAATTCTTCCACGCCTTCCAGCCGATCCAAGATTTTCTCTCTCTGTCCCTCGTCTTGCGCATCACAACCAGCGGCAAACATGGGGAATATCAGACATGCTTCTGCCGTACTGCCTTTCCGGATCTTGTATAGTAGCCCTACAATTTCGCGCACTGCGTGTTGTACTTCGGCATCCATGGCAGGTTTTCCGAGTATGCGGCGGTACAAGTGGATCAGTCCAGCCCAGTGGAAGAGTTCATTTGTTGCGTATATCTCAGTGGCGTCCCATGCACCTTCTGATTCCGATGATGTACTTGAGCGGTGATTGCAACCTTTCCTGATATTCCGATCCAACAGACCCTCTTCAAGTGCGCGACGAATTCTTACCGCTTCCTCTACAATTTCAGGACAGGGTACCCATCCTTCACGTACATTACCTCGTTCGTCTATACGCTGCGGCTCGCAACGCTTAGCTAGCTCGGATATACGGGCGAGGCTGCCGATACATTGATTCGTGAAGCCCATTAAGCAGTCAATCTCAAAGTCCTCGTCTGTAGATATGTTGTCGTTGGACCAATAGAAAGATGCGAGTGGTGTGCCATTCTTGTTACCACTAAGAGAGCCAATTACATCCAAATATGCAAACCATCTGGACACAAAGTAAGCAACTCGATCATGACGGCCCATTCCCGTCATGCTTTTCGGTCCACCACGGTTGATGATCATCTGTCGTGCCATGATAAGGTGACTTCGCCAAGAAACAGGGACTTCGAATGTGCCCGAACATATAATTTCCACGCTAGCCATCATCACAATAGCAGCCAGCGTACTGTCGGGAATATCTTGGGGATTGTCGTTCAATGATCGGCGCAACTTGGGGAAAACATCTTGTACCCAGACAGCGATGCGGTTTGACGGTGCGGGATAATGTAGCATACGTGCGCGGTGGGAAGCACCAAAGGCGAGAATGAGGTTCATGATGTTCTCGTCTTGAACAGCCACTGTCGGACTCAGCTTTATACCGTACTGATGTTTCAAGATACTCACTTTCGGGCAAAATCTGTCGGAAGGGATTCCTTTCACAATCATGAGGGACCAACATGCGAGCGATGTGGTTTAGAAAATGGTGGAAGTAGAGCAGATTCATTTGGTTTCCCATCAGTAGGGGTGGTAGGGGTTCCAAATTCTTCGGTATCCTGATCGGCACCGGGTTCGCGTAGTAACCTCCGCCGTTGAGTGCCGTATCTTTCCTGTGGGCATCCGCTATCCCATACGGGTTATCGTCATCGAAGTCCATGGCATTGCTAGGCGGGCTAAAGAGAGCAATGGCTAAGCTATCATCATTTCTGGGAGTGTCCAAGTCAGGAAGACCAAGATCGTAGCCGTACGTCGTCGAGTTAGAGTCGGCGATGGGGTATTGCCGTCCATAGTTGGCCTCAGTGCTGTACTGGGGTAATTCAGGTCTAGACACGTCGTTGATGAGAGACTTTACAGATACGCGCCGAAGATCTACGGACGAAAGCTCAGAGCCATGTGAAGTTGGTGCTGCCCGCATAACAGAGTAGTCCGGGCTGCCTGATGTTGGTGTCAGTAGCATAGCTGGATAGGGGCTGTAATGCACCGGCGAACCTGCGTTGGGCGACTGCGAGTCCGCAAATCTTGTTTCAGGCGACTCTGAGGGGAATCTATTCTGCTGACGTACTGAGATGAAGTCTGGGGATCCCTGTGGTGGCATTGTAGCGTTTACAGAAGTGATGTTAGAATGATTGGAGTCGAGACCGCCAGTAGTAGACACCGCGGCATGTGAATGGCCATCGAATGCGGTTTGGAACTGCGCTTGGGCGTATGACGCTAACGTATGCAACTCATGGCCTGCTTGGAAGTATGGGTTCTCGCTCATGAATCCTGCGTGGATGGTACTCGGTGACTTGCTACGCATCAGAGTTGGATCAAGGGCTTGTGTGGATCTAGGCGAAGAAACATTCGAATGCGAGTGGCTTTGCCTAGATCTCACAGGGGGGTCGTGTGTGGATGGGAATAGTTGAGGGTCCACATCTTCAAATGAGAAAATGGCCTGATAGGGGTTGCTTGAGATCGCACTCGGAGTTCCAGAACCTGTTCCCACCATCTCTCGTCTTACACGTCCACCCCAGTTGAGTCGAATACTGTAGTCGCAGGCTTCCCCTTGGCGTTCGCAGTTGGTGCATTGTGGTTTTTCTTCTCCGCTACACAGACCGTTATTGATATACTACGCCCACTACACCCCAGTTAATGCGTACCATTTTACTTTTCGAGCCTTGCAAGGCCTACACAGTATTAGCATAGAGCTGCTTGTATGAGACAGAAGCCGTTACCAGCACCCGTTGCGCGATCTTTTCTTCGGTTCAACGCCGGGTTTCTTAGGCCGTGGCATAATGCCAAGTCGATGGACTTCAGTCGGCGAGGAAACGGATACCGTTATGAGTAACAGCTCTAGCCAGTTGTACAGTCGGCTCTTGTGCGCAATTCCAGAACGAATCCATGTGAAGCTGATAGTGTAAGCTGAGATGCGGGAGATTGGCGACGAGAAGGAGACTAGACTTCGGAGGTAACACGCGGGATGCTAGGTTGACGAGGGCGTGCATCTAGCGCCCTGCAACCAACTGCCACATAGCCACAGACGGAAGAGGCTGTGTACATCATAGCTTTGGCTTATCATGTCAGACATCAGTAGTGATA
>Ga0265780_10004535_pt1 | contig 17849 bp, 17 predicted proteins | sample P1T30metagenome_FD_192432 | JGI IMG/M metagenome (GOLD analysis project Ga0265780, IMG submission 192432) | Plant litter microbial communities from East Loma Ridge, Irvine, California - P1 T30 | ecosystem: Environmental > Terrestrial > Plant litter > Unclassified | place: USA: California...
TCCATAGGAGCCGTAGTAGTGGAAACATGTCAAAATCATCGTCTACATGGTTGCAATCGTGATCGCAAATGGATGAAAGATCGATCTTGACCTTCCTTAAAAGGCTCGATTGCGTACCGAGGGCGCGGACCCAGATGGGGGCGTAGTGCAGTTGATAATACGAAAAATCATCATCAATGCAGTCGTGACGCGATAGGACACGCGTTATGAGGAAGCTATTATGCCCGTACAGAACACTTGATGCTTCGTGATAGACCTGGCGGCATGACTTGAGAAGACCGAAACCCTCGTCCAAGCGGTGATCGAATGCCTTCAACTGTTCCTCTTCTGTTGCGTTGCTATTGCTCCTGGGTTCCAGCTGAGCTATGTGGTTCCGAGTAGCACGATCGATATTTGTGTTGCCGCTGTTGTCCTCTGGTAGTGTCGGATTTGGCGCGCGGTATGCCCGTACGTTGTGAATGTTGTGAATGAGTACAGAGCCTTCTCGCTTAAATATTAGGCCGTACACCATGTTACGAACTTCCCCTGACATGGTAAGTAATGATTGTAGACCGTGGTCAGGCGGCACGGAAGCAGCCTTTGCGATCTCCATAGTTATTCTGGGGGTAGCGAAAGACAATTGCTAGGAGTGGATTTCAAGGGTTCAGAGATTTGGGGTTGAGAGAAGAAGGCTTGAGAAGATGGTGAGAAGAGAAAAGGTTGAGGGCGTTGAGAATTTTGGGGTAAGGAGGCGAAGAGGTGAATTGAGCATGTGACTCGGGCGTTCATGGCGCCAACGGATCGGAGCACTCGAGCCACGCTTGTAGTGTGCCGAGTCAGCCGCCAAAAGTCTAGATTCTAGTGCAACGACAAGTGGGTCAAGCTCGCCGGTGCGACTACTGCATCCTTTGTCGGAAGAAACGACGTGACTACCCATTATTCTCTTATGTCTCCATCTCACCTCCTCATTTGCTTACATCACAGCCGACTAACGTGCCCCGCACTTCACTCACTCAAGAAAGGCTTGACATAATGTTTCACACCAGACTACTATCAATCACCCTCTCGTGCTTCCGTAGAGCACTTTACCAACCTCCCCACTGACTGGTTATCCACACCTCCAATTCATCCCAAGTGCAATACATGCACTAAGAGGTGGGATGGTACCAGCATTGATTTCGCGAGCCCTTCGAGCCATACCGATCTTTGGTACCGGCTGCAATGGCTATGAATGGCTCACCGTAGATTTGATAGTCCCATGAGTCTGCTTCCATGGCGTGGTTTCCCGCTGGCAGGGCAGGTGTGTTGATGAGAGCACAACTCTTGTCGAGGGACATATCGGGCATCACCGGGAACCCGAGTCCGGCAGCTGCTGAAGCGCATTTGTGAGATTGAGGAACAAGCGGAGTCTGAGCTCTCCTAAACTGATCGAAGCTGGTCTTCGTGGTGAGTTGGACATGGTGACGGATAGCTTTGTCATGTCGCTTAGCTGTCTTCCGAAGTCGCACATCCAGTTTATGAGTCCTGGTAGGCTTATTCGAAGCGCGGTTGACTGCTGGTCGCGAGGAAGATCGAAATTGGGCAATATGGTGCAGGCGTACTTCTCACTGCAAAAAGCGCCCAATGCAATTCTCTGCACCACATTGTACTCATTCCACCTTCGATGACTCGGATGTGAACTAGCAGGACACAACTCATTAAGAGGTCGGAACCTGTGAAAATCTGTAGATGCTTCAGTGCTCGTCATTCGCAACGTCAAAGGGTCTGGGCCGCGGATTGCTTCAATGACGCTACCCTAGCTGTCTGTGCAAATTCCGCTGCGGCCTAGAAGCGACTGAGGTCGAGGCCATGTACCGTGCGGCTATCAAGATCTATCGTGATGCCGTCGCTTGAACAAGTGGCGTAGCGATAGATGAGCTCGAGTACGGTTTGTGGCAAACCGACTAGGAGCGGTATAGGCTTAGGAGGCACCCATTGGAGAGTGTCACTCTGCCGAATTGGAAGTCGCGCCGCTTGGAAGGACGATCAAAGAATACGACTTTTCCCAACGCTGCTTCCTCGCTGCAGTTCAGCCACACCGCCTTTAACAGGCTTGCATGTGTATGACGCCTGAGGCCCAAATCGTCGCGGTGACAAAGAGATGTGAAAGCGCGAGACGTTCTTGGTGTCAACTCGAGAACCTGCGCTTGTTCACTTGAAGGGGAGTGAAGACGAGGCTGAAGAGCACGACCCGCATGCACGAGGGTGACTTTGGGCGGCGTCTTTCAATCTTCCCAGACTATGCGAAGCAGTGGAAGAATGTTACTTGCCCATACTCTCTCGCAAGATGACCCGTCGTACATCGCGCTGATATCCATAGTGACCCTTTTCAACAGCCTGTATTGCGTACCGAGCGTGCGGAGCCAGACAGGCGCATATCTGAGTTGATGGTAGAGTCCATCGTCTTCGCTTCCGTATAGGTCGCTGTAATCATGCCTGGATGGAACGCGTGTGACCATGACTTAGGCCGCCAGAAAGCTTGTGTACGAAGTCGGGTGCGGCCGTATTGAATCGCTCTTTCTGTTCTGCGTGAACATCAGCCCACTCCATGACACGTTTGTACCGCCAGGTTGCTGAATCGCTATCGCAATCACTGTCATGCCCATGGCAATTCTATTTGTGACACTCGCAATCATCATCCCAAGTTGACTCGTCCTGATACTCTTCGTCGCAAGGTTTGCCGGTATAGAAAGATTCCTTGTTGTGAAGGAGAACGTGATCTTTACGCTTGAATAATTCCTCGTAAAAAGCATTCCGGAGTTCGGAAGGCAAATCAAGGAAAGAGGGTGCACCCGGGTCATGAGGGCTAGAAGTGATTTTGGAACTTTTCGATAGCTCTCGCCGTGGAGCTCGAGGAGGTCATGTCGGAGATTGGGCTGCGGGTGTTGAGTGCGAGAGTAGCGGCAAGCTGCAGAAGTGTACAAGCAAGAAGCGTCGCGGCAAGAGCTTCGATAAGTTCGACAATCTCGCTCGGTGTAGCAGCCAAGCAAAATGTTACGCAGCCGCCAAGGAACGACCTTTCATGATCGTACTGCGGAAACGTGACGGGGCTGGTCCATTTGCGAGCACGTGCGAGATTGAAAGATCGCTCCTCACTAAACGTTCTGCTGCTTCTTGGCTGGTCCATCGATGTTTTAATTGTTGCGCAATGTCCGAATACACGCCTTCTTGCCGCGAGTGATACGATATGTGTCTGTGTCGATCGGTTCGTGCTTAGGAAGCTTCCGTGAACCTCGCATAGTTCCGTATCACAGCAACGCCTCGAGCTGACCAGATGGCAGTGCTATAGCTGGTAGTTGGAAAAGTCTTGCCTCGAAATATTTTGGCCGCGACCAGCTAAAGCGGGATGGGTTAGTACATAGCACGGTGCTGAAACAAGCAACAAAGACGCTAAGAAAGTGCTGAACGTGGCTCGGTTCTTTATATCGGACCTCGTCGGTAGCTGCAAAGTTCGCAGGTCGCGCGTACTTGATGGCACGAGGATTTGCTGACCTTCTCTGCCGTATAGATGTGAGGTTGAGTGTGCTGAGATGTGGTAGCTTCGCCATACCCTGCGCGACAGATCGCCAGGATCCATCCGTCAGTGACGTAAAACCTATATCAATGGCTTGAAGAGTGGCAGCGTGGCCTTTGATAAAGCTTCGCAGACGGCCTCCGCTGATGAAGACGCTGTTGATGGTCAAGGTCGTGAGATTTCGCATTGACACGGGAGCGAAGCTGTTCGCGAACAAATCTTCGCATCCGTGGCATAAGCGGAGCTCCGAAGAAGACCTGCAACCGTTCAGCTCTAAGCTTTCAACGCCGGCAAGATCGCGTATGAGCCTCTTGAACTCAGGTGTGGTTGGTTTGTAGTCCTTGATGTGCCCGCCATGTATGTTTGTCTCTCGCTCTTCTGACGACATATTGTGGGAGGAGTGATTTTCGTCACTCAAGTAAGGCTGTATCTGAAGTCCCTTGATGAAAGATGCGAAAACATGCGGCGTGCTGGAGAGACAACCGTAACCGACTCTTGTGAGCCGGCTGGGCTCGACTTGCAAGTAGGCCAACTCTCGGGAGAAATGTGCATGCCTCAATGCCTCAAGAACGAGACTATGGCCGTCCTGGCTGCAGAGCTCGATGCGCTGAAGATTTTTCGCGTTGTCAAGATTCTGGAAACAGCGTGAAAGAAGAAAAACAGCTTCACTAGACGAACGGAAGGCAGCTAATGTCTCGTTCAGCAGATGTTCTTGCGCGTCTCCGATCCAGCGAGGCCCTTGGATGTTTTCATCAGCATTGATGTCGGGAGTATAGAGATACAGGGTGTGCATGCGGTCGCGGAAAGCAGGCTTTGCAGTTATGTGAAGCAGCAGTGCAATCGAATCATACTCCAGATTGACTTCAAGCTCCTCCAAGTTGGTGCTGTATCGTACTGCGGCGTCAAAAGTGGTTTTATAGTATAGTTCCTGGCTCTTGTCAGCAATTGCATTTGATCCTTCCACCACAGGGCTATGATTAGACCGTTGAGGCTTGTAGTAACCTAATTGGACCTACATTACAGGTCCATCGCAACGCGTTGAAGTCGCGATTTTCATAATAGATTAGGCGACGTTTATCCAACATCCTCATTGACTTGAGCCCCATGAGACGGCAGATCCTACTGATGACCTCGGTGGGCAATTCGGCCAGATTCATGATTGTTCAAGGCTGCAATGGAGAGCACGTTACCAAAGGAGGCAGCAATAGGTAAGGGCAGCTATCTGTGTAGGAAATACCACACACTCAGAAGTACAATATCGGTATCAAGCGAAGACGGTAGTTAGGTAAAGCCTTGTAGTCGGCGAGAAACAACATTGAACGACGCGACGCGCGTTTCGCGCGTGCCAAGACGCCAACGCCCGACGCAAGCGCACTGCATCTCCTTCAATCAACACATGCGCCAGCGGTCGTGGATACAAATGTACTTTTCGCTTTATTGAGCGCTCATCAAACTCATTGTTACGAACCGCGTATGCCTCAAGTTCCCGCCGTGGCACTTGCGAGAGACAACACGACGCAGATCACGCTGCTCATCGCGCTCCGTGGTATGTGGTACGACCGACAGCAAGCAAATAGAATGAAATAAGACCGCACTTGATCGCGAGCATCGATTCTGTAGAGCAGAAGTCTGCCTACGTCTTCTCTCTTTGTAGCGACGCCCCGCAAGAAACATTATCTTAGAACCATTTGCCATGGTCTAGAGACTGTCACACTATATGAGAAGGCGCTTCACAAGATATCGGTGAGACGGGACAATAAGTGAAACACTCCACGATGGAGATGAGTATTGCATTCCTGTTCCCACTAAATGTTCCTAATACTCTATAGCAAGCTTGCTGCGAGCGCGGAGGACATGACCGTACTTGAACATCACGAATGGGATCAGACTCAACACGGTGCCGAACAATGCGAGGATCAATCCAGCGTACTGGCTGCCCACGTTGTGGAAGAAGGCCGACGCGAAGAGAGGGGTGACCGCGCCCAGGGTATTACGCATGAGTCCCTGTCCAGCGATAGCCGACGAGGACGTTTCCCCGTAACAGTCCGCGGTGTACGAATACGTGCTTTCGAAAACGAAGAAGATCCCGAAGGCGATGGGTGCGAGTCCGATGACAGGGCCTACCCATGAGAGGTATCCGTACTGCGTGAAGGAGTAGATGAACAGACCGACTGGAAGCCAGACCGCGCCGAACATGGCTCCATATAAGCGATGCTCTGGCACGATCCTGACATTGGGGTCCGCTTGGAGCTGATTGTACTTGCGCATCTGAAGGTGATGCGCGGCCCAGCCTAGGAACGTACCAACGGCGAGAGAGATGTAGGGCAAGCCAGCAACGCCCTCGGACCAGCCGCGCTTCTCAGTGAACGTGATGGGAATGACCGAAAGAAATAGGAAAACGACTGCCCAGCAAAATGCAATCCAGAGTCCGAATGCGAAAACTACGGGTTCGGTGACCAGCATGCGTATCGCTTTGACGGACGAGGCCTTTAACATCGACTTTACGTCCGGCGTGTAAATGTCATCCTCGGAGACATAACGCTCATCGCCAGTGACCTTGCGCAGTTCCTTAGCACGCTTGTGAAGCTTGGCCCCACCGCGGGTCTCAGGGAAGAAGAGAAAGATAGCGATCAAGAGAGGGACATTCGCAATCCCTTGGATCCCTTGGATCCAACGCCAGCCGAGAGTTTGGTCGATAAAGCCAGCATAAATGGGAGCCGCGACTGTGCCAAAGATGGCCACGAAGCTGAACATAGCCATAGGCCGACCGCGCTTGTGCGGTTCATACATGTCATCGAAAGTTCCGCCCACCAAAATTGTCCCAACGCATCCGAAAAGGCCGAGGAGCAGACGAAGCCCGATGATGGTGGAGATGTCTTTGGCCAGTGCGAGTCCGATGAAGAGCAAGGAGAAGCACAGGAATGCACTTGCGTACACTATCTTTCGCCCAGCCATTTCGCAGAATGGGGCTAATGCCATTGGTGCGATAGCACATGAGATGTTGAAGGTGAATAGACCCAGCTGACCCTAGAGGTACATGTACGAAGTCAGTGTGTGTTTCACATGCATTTCGTACATGGAGTTCTGCTTACCATGATCGTAGGAACACCGAACTCGGTGCACATGCTGTCGATGCCAGATGAGTAGGCAGTTGTCGCCAGACCTGAGGGATGTATGAACGAAGTCAGCGTATGTCGCGCAGTTTGTGTCGTACATGCAGTCAGAAAGTACTGACCAATAAACAAAGTCATTAGGTTGAGCATGGTGGTGATGCTGCGCTTGTACCAGGGATTCCAATTGAACGGGTTCTCTTTATCGCCAGTCGCGAAATTGAGCACAATGTACTCCTTATCCTCGTATTTAATCGTCTCCGTCAGGGTCAGCGGCATATCGCAATCGACCGTCTTGATTTTACCACAATCCGAGTCGATCTCTTCGGCGTCTGCGTTCAGGTATTTGCCTCCGGCGAGTCGTCCGATCAGAGGCTCCCCTTTCTCGTTGCGCATTATCTCCGGATTCATCGAGGTGCGGTCGACATCAGATTCTTCCTGGAGTTTACTGTTCACTCTCGAAAGAAAGCCTGGTGTTCCGGGAGCGCTATTCGGTGCCGTGTTCGCTGCACTGTTGGCAGCAGTCGCGGCGGCGGTATGTGCCGCAGTTGTTCCCGCGATCGTAGCGGCAATAGATCCATTTCCTGGTGTAGCAACGGAGCCGGCGCGTGGAGTGATTGGTCTGCTGTTGGGCGCGGTACGAGCAACTCTATACGATGAGTTGGCTCTGGATGCCGCCAAAGACCCAGGTCTGGAAGGCCTCGCGTGGAAAGAAGGTCCATAGTAAGACATTTGGTCGATTCAACTCGAGAGCTGAGGCTGAAGGAACGTCCACGAGAAGGCGAAGCGCATGTTCTTATCAGCGAAGGCGAAAAATCGCCCTCAATCCACCCTCCGTCAAAGGGCCGGGCATTGCGACACTCGCAAATACTTTTATCTTGCCGTTACAGGCCGACTCACGACCCAGACACATTCAAAATCCACGTCACTCAATGTTATGGAAGCAGTGATGATACCTTCTAGTGGACTTCTAGCGTTGTTGGGAGAAAAACTTCGTGTTCGAAGGCCCGTTAATAGAAGTATCTACAGTCGTCATTGGCCATGGGCCTTAGTGTGTGTAAAATTCGGTGTTGAGGCTCTGCGGCATGTTTCGGGAGGTCCACTTAGCGGCCGAGCGATGTGCGATGAAAATCAGTATGACATCAGAAGTGATGTGCATCCTGTCTTTTCCATCGATTGAACCACGATCCCTGGCATCCCAGAGTATCTTGAAAGTATGTTGCACTCCGCATTCTTCCTTGGGTCTTGCGAACGAGCATGATGTGTCTTTCATTCGCAATTTTCCGAACAGAATTGCGAGACAACGAACGCGTCAATTCTTCCACGATGGTGTCGCAACTAACTACGCATGCTTTCGGAATGTTCTACTGCGCCGGGATAAACGCGACTGTTCTCCAGCACCGGGCTGATCGTCTCCCTTCACCGCCATTTTCTCTTGTCCTCAGGCCATCTGCCGTCTGGAAAGCAATGCCTCGGGGCTAACAGCAGACCTCGAGCTTCAGCCAGTTGAATAGGTCGGACGACTTGCTGTTGAACACTTTTCAACATCCTCTCCCAGTCGTTCAGCCTTCTTTGTGATCGCAACCTACCCGTTCGGTTTCATCCTCCAGATCCCAAGGCAAGTACCCCATCGCACGAAGGCTTTGCGGCTTCGGTATTCATATCTTTTCATAAGGCCCTACAGATTGCCTCGAGACGATCGATGAAACATGCTGTTATCCTGGGGCACGAGCCTTTTGTAGACCCAGAAGTCGGCCATAGGGCGCAGGGCAAGTGCGTTGAATCCGTCTTTCACTTGCGCCATCGCGACCAAGGATGATGAACGTGCTGATTGTATTGCGTGCCGCAGCGCCGCGGACTTTATGTTCAACGTACATCAAAGTATAGTGTTTCCGCATCTTGCTTATATGCCATACTTCGGATAGGTGCCGGAGGTTCCACCTTGGTTATCGCGCTTCCAAAGTCCGGTTGCCAACTCTCCAGAGTCTGCCTTCTAGAGCGAATGCTGGCCCTCCTGGGTGTACCCGAATCAGACAAATGAGGACCCGATGCTTGCCGTATTGGAACAGTACTCTCGACATCCGAGCTCATACTCAGCCACTGAGTGATGAGCATTCCGATAACAACTTCTCACGTTAGCCGAGGTATCCATTCACGGTAGGATTTGACAACTTACTGTCGGTGAGGCAAAGCAGCTGGCACTAAGTTGTACGTCAGTTTGTCTCATACAGTGTTCGCGCATTCAGCTACTGACCGCATGACTCATTCTGGCGAAAGGCCAGGTGATGAATATTGTGTTGTCCACAATTACGTTGATAAGCAGCACGAAACACCCAATAACATTCCGATAGAGCAGATTTCTTAACTTCGCGTGCGATCTGGACGGCGCATTTTCCATGGGGTTTGTTTCTTTCGACGAAACAAGGAATTTGTATATCGACGACGTCCTTCGTCCTGACGTGGTGATTCCCCCGGAAAGTACTGGCCGGAGCAGGAAGAGAAAGACGCCTGTTAGGACCACATTCATCACGGTGTCCAGCACGACGATCGCAATGGCTGCCCTGGGGTGTATGCCGATTCGACAGTGACCATCTTCGCGCGACAGATGGGACTCTGGATCTACAAATTGGAATCCAGTAACGCCGACGTAAGCACAGATCGTTATGGTAGCTCCGATAATCCATACGGGGTCGCGAAGTCGGTCAACGAATGGAGCACGTACTATATGGACGCGCTCGAGGAGGAAAAGTGTCCTGTGGCCTGATCAGCAACTCATCTCATCACAGGAGTCGGGACGCTCACAAGGAGATTTTTGCAACTCCATACATGGCAATGCACACGCGTATCGCGGCGTAGCATTGTGCATCGCTCGACAGGCCTAGGCCGCTGGTATTTATCCCGACAGCGAACAAGAAAGCGGCGCAAACAAAGCCCTGGAAAAACACGAGAACATCTGAAAGCCTGATACCCACTTTACGACCGGTCATGCGGCCAGCTCGATAGCCTGATCATTGTCAGCTGTTGAGGACCCTGCGCACCAACAGTGCCATGGCAAGACGTACCCTGTGCAAATGCAAGCAAGAAGGCATAAATGATGCAGATTACCACATTCACTGTTCGATAGATAGGTTCCTGTAGAGTTGAACGTACGAGGTCAGTATGTATCTCATTTGCACTTTGAACATACCAAACTTACCTCTCCCAAGTTTATCCAGTGCTCAGAGTCTACGACGATGATGGGATCCTGTCAAAGTGTGAGTTGCCAATTCAGTGGTACGCTTCGAAGCAACCTCAGAGGATACACTTACAGAGCGCATTGGCGCCGCATTCGCGAGCGAAAGCCTCGCAAACACAATGACTGACAAGAATCCAGGCGATTGGAAGCACATAGTGGATACCGAACATGTCATGCGGGACTTTAGGTTGGGGATGTTGAAGGCTTTCTAACAATTCATGCCAAAAGATACCTGACCGCCGATTTGAGCCCGCAAGATCATATGGATCTGGATCATGGACAGGGCGAATTGGAAAACCCAGATAAAGGATCTACGCGTAGTGAGTTGTTACACCGCAAAGCTTATGCGTCGTTCCCCCATACTGATGCTGCGGAACCATGTCCGGCAACGGCCCGGGACTATACTTCCTGCGATCGCGAAAGCACCAACGCACGTGAAACCGGAATGTCTATCTTCAGCTGTCCGATCGCCAGTACGAACGACCCCACGGTCTGATATGGTCGCCTTCGTCTTCTCCGGAGGCCTCAGAGATCATGCTCTTAAACTCGATCGGACCTGCTGCAGGCGAAAGTTCGCGAAGTCGTAGTATTCGAGCAACAACCTGTCGTAGACCTCATCATCGTCGCTCGCCATACCTGCCTCAAAGAGTACACCACACGTTTTGATTTTGTGTCGCTCCCCTCACTTCCAAGTGTCAAGCTCCCTTTTCAATAGCGTTCTATCATAAGCAAGCTCCAGACTTGCGCCACGTCCCGGCTTAACCCAAACAAGCATTTGTCAAACGCTGGCTACATTTATATGTACGATATTGGGACGTTAGGAGATTCCTTACGGAAGGCGACTGCGCCTTGCGGGTAGTGGCGATGGCGCTGCAAAGTCGTTTCGTCAACGTGATGCACTCCGGACGATACTGTTCTGCACTCCATTCTCGGCGAAGAAGTTGTGAGAAGCAATGACCCCCCCTGTTAAGCAACGCTTTCGAGCCTTGAATGGCTTCGATCTTTTGCATGGGAAACATAACATGGCAAGATGTACAAGCTGAAGATCATGTTCCAAGTTGACTGTAGACCACGTAGAATGATCGAGACGCCGTGGCGTCTTATCCTACCCTTCCTCTCTTCTCATACTGTTCGAAAAGCTTCCTGTATGTGTCATCCTTCCCGCTCTTGACCACCAGGTTATCATCTTCGAGCATTATATCAATCATCTTGCCCTGAAAGCTCGCTACAACTCCACTGCCCGGACCGACTTTGTCCAAGAAGTTCCTTTCGTCTGGCTCGATCACCTCAATGTAGTACGGGTCTAGAAATCCATCGGTGAAGCGCTTCAGCGAGGGGACGAGGAACATTGCAATGCCATCGAATTCGATGGGCGTCGTAGGTAATGCGCCGGTGCTCAGAGCATTCGGGGCGGACGAGGCTGAAGCGATCGGAACCATAAAGCCGTTTACGTGAATCTGTAAGAGGTATTGTAAGCATTTGGTTCCAGCCAGAAGCAACATTTCGCTGACTTACCTGTTGGTACCGTTGTATCCCGTGCTTCTCAGCCCAAGGAACCACCTTTCTAGCATGTATGTTCTCCCAATGATCATAGAATTGCTGTGGTGTCAGATCGCGTCTACGGCGAATGTATGTGATAATCTGAACGCAGTCTTGTTCTTTGGGATCGGGCATGTTGCATTCGAGTCGCACGCAACTGCATCAACGGAAAGAGGGGCGCAGGTCCTTTTCATCATATAAGTATACCTTGATGAGGACTATCAAGTCCATTGACCAGGCAAACGACAGCCGTGGAACGGGGTTGACGTTCGTCGTCGATTTCAATGATGCCATACATGTGTTGGCCATGATTCTGGCAAGGTCTCGTGGCACGCCGGTCTGTCTCAAAATGAAGGCACTGACGTTACTGCTGTAGAGGCATTATGCGCGGCGAAGCGAGTTGCAGTCACGTCACGATTGGTGCACACCAAAGCGTACGAGGACGAAGAAGGATCGCGTATCGGGAAACATGTTCCGATAGCGCACGGGCATTTGCCGAAGTGGCACGTGAGTGGCTCCATCGCCAGCCACATGCAGCAGCTTCCATTTTTTCCCTCTTGCTGGAAGTCTTCGGTGTGAACGGGGTCTAATGTTCTGGACAGCGAAAATGCCGATTTCCCATCACGAGGAACGACGTCAAGTGGTCTGGCTCTATGCTGCCTTTGCTACGGTGCGATGCATGACAATGTGCAGACACCTCAGAAAAGCGACACGCGCGAGCGACTGATCTAATTCAGGCTATGAGAAACTGATGATGAGTCGCTGGACTCACTATGTAGGACATCGTCCGCATTCTACGTCAAATGGCCAAAAGCCGAACCCCGAGACATCTTTGGTCACAGTGTTACCTAACATCTGAAGGGAAGGGCCGTTCATCTTCACGATCTACAACAGCAAACATCGGGGCTTTCCAAAATGCGGAGAGATACGCCACCGATCGCGACCTTTCCTCGATTGTGGTCGTTCTTCGGGTCGGTCGCTAGTCCCCGCTCCGCTAGTTCGTGCCGGCAAAAGGTCTCGGTACATCATAGCATGTCCAGTCTGTCGACTGCAACAATCGAGGCCACAAACGATGAGTAGTGCCAAAGTGCAAAGATGGGAGTTTCCGTGGAAACAGGAACATCACGCTTATTGCTTAGATTCTCCGAACAGAATCTCCGAGGGATCTGATCAAAAGAGGAACTTGACGCGTGCCTAGCATCAACGGTTTGTCGCCACGGCACGTCCCTGCACAGTATCGTTAACTTCAGGGATTCTGACGTATGGAGCTTCGTCGAAAAGAGATCTTCTCCGGGGACAGAGCGGACGCTAGCTACCTGGTAAAAGCGGCAGATGTTAAACAAATACCTACAGCTGGATGATTAAAGACTCAATCCATCCCCAGGTCTCCGAGCAACGTGCTGCTGACGAGTCTTCAACCACCACACCAAAGATGAAGGTCGAACATTCGCTATTTTGGATCTCGCTATTCAACGCTTGGGTTGTCTGCGCAGGCCCAAGCACACCCAGATCTTCCCCTTGCCCGGACAACAGCAGCGACCTCACATCAAAATGCACTGCTCTCGCTGCCTCACTCAACATCGAAAACGCCACGGTAATATCCTCGGACCTTGTCGCAGCTGGAACGAACCTCACACTTCCGGTCTATGATACTACGTGTGGACAAGCACCAACTGTCATCAAGCAGGACTTTTGTCGCGTTGCTTTGAATGTGTCGACATCGAGTCGCTCAGGATTCCAGATGGAGGCATGGCTGCCATCGAATTGGACCGGACGCTTCCTCTCTGTGGGCAACGGTGCGTTGGGTTACTACTACTGTGTACAATTTAGCCCGATCTAATCTCACAGTAGGTGGCTTGAACGGGTGCATTGGCTACGAGGATTTAGCCTATACTGCCGCTCAGGGTTTCGCGAGCGTTGGCACGAACAATGGTCATGTAGGAACCAGCGGTGAGCCATTCTTGAACAATACAGACGTGGTAGAGGACTTTGCATATCGAGCGTAAGCACTGACTCGTTTTGGAATAACTCCAGTCGGGAGGCTAATGAAAAGAAACCAGACTTCACACCGGCGTCGTGGTTGGGAAGGAAATAACCGAGAGCTACTATGGCAAAACTCACGACAAGTCATATTACCTGGGATGCTCAACAGGTGGCCGCCAAGGGTTTAAATCCGCGCAAGACTTTCCAGAAGATTTTGACGGCATAGTTGCCGGAGCGCCTGCTATTGCGTTCAACAATCTAACTTCGTGGTCGGGCCATTTCTACCCTATTACTGGACCGCCGAACTCCTCAACTTTCGTCACGACGGCACAGTGGGCTGCGGTTCATTTGGATGTGCTCAAACAATGCGATGGTCTTGACGGCTTAGAGGACGGTATCCTCGAAGATCCGTCGCAATGTACATACGACCCGTCTGGACTAGTCTGCCCAGGAAGTACGATAAATTCAACGAGTTGTTTAACACCGACGCAAGTGAATACAGTGAGGGCCGTATTCTCGCCTCTTCTAAATGAAGACGGGGACCTGGTTTACCCTCGCCTACAGCCGGGAGCTGAAATCGGTGCCTCCTTTGTGTTGTTCAACGGCGTCCCCTTCCCGTATACAGCGGACTGGTTCAGATATGTGGTCTACAATGACCCTTCCTGGGATCCGGCCACGATTGATTCTGAAGACTACGACAATAGCGCACGCTTGAATCCGGCTGACATCTCCACGTTCAAGGGCGACTTGAGCGGTGTTCAGAAGCGTGGGGCGAAGGTCCTTCACTGGCACGGTGGCGCCGACTTCATAATTTCTTCGGACAACTCGCCTCGATACTATGAGCATGTCAGCTCTACGATGAACTTGTCGTCTTCCGAGCTCGATGATTTTTACCGATACTTCCTTGTGTCTGGAACCGGGCACTGCAGCGGCGGTGAAGGCGCGCATGCAATTGGGCAAGGTACTGGAGAGGTCAACAGCTACGATCCGAAGGAGAACATTCTGATGGCTGTGGTAGACTGGGTGGAGAAGGGCAATGCGCCTGAGACAATCATTGGCTCAAAGTTTGTCAATGACACTCAGTCTTTGGGCGTTGATTACCAGCGCGCGCACTGTAAGTATCCAAAACGCAATAAGTATGTAGCGGGTGATCCAGATAAGATTGAGAGTTGGGAGTGTGTGGAAACCGAGCGGTACTGAGTGAAAGGCATCGGCTTTTCGACGCACGGACTTGTACAAACAGACACACTCATCAGCAATCTCCTAGTCGCGATATCGGCAGTCTTGAATGTGATCTTCTCGCTCACTAGCAACGTGTTCTGGATCATCTCTCTGCTCCTCGCCACAGACCTCGTAATCTCTGTGTTCGCACACTAATCTTGATCCTCAACTATCACCGCATTCCCAATTAAACACCGACATGTGCGCCGCAAGCTCGAACACTTCCACGTCACTTATTTTGCAACAGCGGGAAACGCTCCATCATCCGTATCTACGATCTAAACCCCGTTCGTCGATGCACATGAACAACGTCAATCAGATCACAGTGCCGGACATGGAGTCAAAGAACGAAAGCTCCCGCGGTGCGCTACGGTCTGGCAAAAGGAAGCGACACGGTACGGACGTGGGGCCGGACGGTTCATATTTGCAATCCAGAAAGAAATTGAAGCACGGATGCACATCAGCTGAGCAGTCACCGCCAGCTAAGAATACGGCGGAGATAACAAAGAGCAGCAAACTGCACAGCGATCGAGCAGCGGCCAGGAATTTGTCCCGACAACGCGCGATCATCCAGTCCTCTCCTACGAAGCCGTGCCAGTCCCAAGTTGTTCTTGATCTGCCAGTGCCTTCGACACCGTGCGGAACGGCTGATTACCCGCCCTTAAAAGTCTCACCATCGCCGCGGGCCGTACAAATACCGCGCTGCAATCATATACGGCATCCCGCTCATCACAAACAACACTACACGCCTCTGTGTCCTGCGTGTCGCCTGGGCTACTGGGTGGGACACCTCAAAGATGTATCAGCACGTATCATGAATCAAGGCGGACTCCACCAGTGGCTTGAGTCATCCGGTGGTCCTTCACTGTCTGGTCAAAGCGTGGGAGGCTACGAAGACTGGGGAGCGTCTACAAGAGGTGGAGATACGAGGAACACTAAGTACATCTTCCGCGACGATTTCCGCAACGACATCAGTCATAGGCACTGCAAGAAAAGGCTGCATACACTGCTACCAGAGCTTGAAAAGCTAGCCGAGAAAGAAGCTGCTTGGGAAGCAGAGAATGGTAGGGCCCACGTCAAAGATGGTGCGCTCAATGAGACTGTCGAGGACTTTCACGAGCACTCCGCAACAATAGCCTTGGAAAAGTACAGAAGCTTGGTAATGGCTGGATCGTTGACACAGGTCGAGCAGACACGTAACGCACAAACTCAGGTCAGTAGAACGACTTGGACGCCATCAAGACGGGTTTTGTCGCGTCAAGGCAAAGACGTACAAGCCCGGGACTTGGACGGTGCAAGATGGCAGTAGGTTCCTCAACACTAGCGGGGTGAAAGACGACACGAAGCGCGAAAATTACTATCACCTGCAACAATGGTAAGCGGAGCATGAAGATGGTGACGATGAGGATACTAGGGCCCAGGAATCATTTCTAGCTTTTCTTAGAGTTAACAGAGCAGTTCAACGGTTTGATTGAAGTTCGCTGGGGTCGCCCAGAGCTGGGGATGGGTTTCTCATACTGTAGCCTCTGGTGGAGGAGAGGTTTTACGCCGCTTTCACTTCAACAGTAAGACAATAAGACTACAGACATGCTATTTACAATTAAAACCTCATTATTGTTCGTGGTGTTATAATCTCAGAACTGCTGTATAAATTGATAGCCCACACCCATCCTCTGTACTATCCATTACCTTCAACACATTTCTTCATCACAATGAGCGACATCATCACACCTCCCAGAGAGGCCCAAGCCATCATCAGCATCACAAGCAACCTCGAATCACAAAACGAAGCCACCAGCACTACCCCAGAAAACAGCAGCTCGTGCACCAAAGCCACCCAAGGGCCTCCACGCAGCCCCAAGCGCAAGATCAACGACGACGATGAGTGCTCCGAAGCCACTCCCACCCCACCAAAAAAGCGCAAAGTCACTTTCAACAGCGAGACATATGTCCGCTCAGAATCCAACATCGACGTACTCCGCCACCAATACTTCTTCACAGCCGCATCAGACGGCGTCATCAACCACACAATTCGGCCTCTGGAAGGTACTCGATGTGGCCGCAGAAACTTGTGTTGGCGCAAATCCAGTCGCTACTGTCCTGGTGACTGGGTCGTGTCCAAGGGATGCGAGAACGTCAACACAAGTGGATGCGGCTCCAAAAAGTTTTTCGACAAATACGCCGGGGTCGATGAGACGGGTGATGAGAAGCTTTGGGCAGCTAGACAGAAAGAGTGTGATGCATGGGACGAGTACGTGGAGACGCTGGACGCAGAAGGAAAGAAGAATGACTCTTGGAGTGAGATGGCGCGATATCCGAGGTCCTTCTTGGTGGCGAGGCCACAGAGATTCTTGGAGGAAAATGACTGGCCGAATATGCTTCTGGGAACGATTGCGAGTGCTCCTAGAGCGCATGTGCTTGTTTCTGCTTTGCTTTGGCAGTTCATCAGGAGGACTTGAGGTTTTTGGAGTTGGTCCTGCGTTTTGTTGAGTTTCGGCTGGTCCGCGATTCCGTTTACGCCCGTAGATAACTAGGTGAATGCAAATATTCGTCACTTTCACCACTTACAATAGTCAAATTTGCTATTGTGCTGAGCCATAATCCTTGCTGCTACGTCATAGCTCTCTCTCGACTGCATAGCTCACTTTTTCTAATAGCGGCAATCTGAAGATTAGTTCTCTACGTTCGCCCTCCACGCCCTCAACACCCGCAACTTACTCGCCACTCCACGCAAACCCACAACTACATCAAGTCATTAGTCAATCATAAGCCTTCCATCGACATGACGCCGGCGATGTCGGAATTCTTTGATCGTGGCGCAAGCCAAACCCAACCCTCGACTCCCTCCCCACGCGCGATCAAGACTCCTCGCCAAAGCAGCCAGGAGACAGACAGGGTCACACGATCGTGTACTGGAAAGACCGAGAAGAGTCAGGAAGACGACATGGCCGCCATGGGCGTACAGCCGGCGGTACAGAATGGCGGACAATCTCCTCGCTCACCTAAGCGCAAAGCAGCTGAGCTCGAAAACGACAGCGCGGCCTCCAGACCAGCACAATCAGCGTTCGAAAACGAAGTCCGGGTGTTGCGCGACGACTTCAACAAGACAGCCATCCCATCCCCACCAAAGAAGCAGAAGACTTCTCCGAAGGCCAATACTCCTGACCGTCTGACCCCTCACCAAACACCGTGTGGACACGAGAACAATCCAGCTCACACGGACTACAAA
>Ga0265780_10004538_pt1 | contig 17841 bp, 18 predicted proteins | sample P1T30metagenome_FD_192432 | JGI IMG/M metagenome (GOLD analysis project Ga0265780, IMG submission 192432) | Plant litter microbial communities from East Loma Ridge, Irvine, California - P1 T30 | ecosystem: Environmental > Terrestrial > Plant litter > Unclassified | place: USA: California...
CGACTTCGTCACGCCCGAGCTCGAGGCGCGCGGCTACCGCGTCTTCGAGATCTCAGCCGTCAGCCACGAGGGCCTGCGCAACCTGTCGTTCGCGCTGGCCGAGGTCGTCGAGCAGAGCCGCGCCGAGATCGCGGCCCGGCCCGCGCCTCCCCGCCTGGTCATGCGCCCGCGCGCGGTCAACGAGAAGCCGTTCGTCGTCCGCGTCGAGGGCGGCACGTACGGCAACGTCTACCGCATCCTCGGGCAGAAGCCCGAGCGCTGGGTCGTGCAGACCGACTTCAACAACGAGGAGGCGGTGGGCTACCTCGCCGACCGGCTCAACGCCATCGGCATCGAGGACGCCCTCTTCAAGGCGGGCGCGCAGGCCGGGTCGACCGTGCTCATCGGCCCGGGCGGCGGCATCGTGTTCGACTGGGAGCCCACGCTCACCTCGACGGCCGAGCTCATGACCTCGGCCCGCGGCACCGACCCGCGCCTCGTCAAGAACGACCGCCCGACGCGCAACCAGCGCCGGGAGGACTACTTCGACCGCATGGACGCCAAGGCGGAGGCCCGCGCCGAGCTGCAGCGTGAGCGCGCCGCCGGCATCTGGACCGACGACGAGGGCTTCCTCGTCAAGGAGGGCGACGAGGAGCGATGAGCGTCGAGGGCCCCGTCGAGACCCCGCTGCGCCCCACCGGCGAGCCCGTCGTCGACCGCTCGGGCGTCGGGCGTGCGCGACGCATCGTCGTCAAGGTCGGTTCGTCGTCGATCAGCGGCGCCCAGGCCGGGCAGATCGAGCCGCTCGTCGACGCCCTGGCCGAGGCGTACGGTCGCGGGGCCGAGGTCGTGCTCGTGTCGTCGGGCGCGATCGCCACGGGCATGCCCCACCTGCGCCTCGACACGCGCCCGACCGACCTCGCGACGCAGCAGGCGGCCGCCGCGGTCGGCCAGAACGTGCTCATCTACCGCTACCAGCAGAGCCTGCGCCGCTACGACATCGTCGCCGGCCAGGTGCTGCTGACGGCGGGCGACGTCGCCGACCCGACGCACCGCAGCAACGCGCAGCGGGCCATGTCGCGCCTCCTCGACCTCCGCATCCTGCCGATCGTCAACGAGAACGACACGGTCGCGACGCAGGAGATCCGCTTCGGCGACAACGACCGGCTCGCCGCCCTCGTGGCCGAGCTGGTCGGGGCCGACGCCCTCGTCCTGCTCAGCGACGTCGACGCGCTCTACACCCGCCCGCCGAGCGAGCCCGGCGCGGTCGCCCTCGTCGACGTGCCGTTCGGCGACGACCTCACGGGCGTCACCTTCGGCACGGCGGGCGCCGCCGGCGTCGGCACCGGGGGAGCGGGCACCAAGGTCGCGGCCGCGCGCTACGCCGCCGCCGCGGGCACGCCCGTGCTCGTCACCTCGACGGCGAACGTCGCCCGGGCGCTCCGCGGCGAGGACGTCGGCACGTTCTTCGTCGCCGGCCCCGTGCCCGCCGACGGTCGGTCGTAGGCTCTCGGCATGACGTCCGTCGTGCCCACCGACCCGACCGCCGCCGACCCGACCGCCGCCGGGGCGGCCCGCCCGGCCCCGCGGCCGGTCGCCGAGACCCTCGCGGCCGCGAAGGCCGCCTCGCGGGTGCTCGCCCAGCTCACGACGAGCCGCAAGGACGCCGCCCTGCTCGCGGTGGCCTCGGCCCTCGTCGACGCGACCGAGCGCGTCCTCGCCGCGAACGCCCTCGACCTCGAGGCCGGCGAGCGCGAGGGGCTGAGCCCGGCCCTCCTCGACCGCCTCCGGCTCGACGCCGACCGGCTCGACGGCCTCGCCGCGGCCGTGCGGCTCGTCGTCTCGCTCGACGACCCGGTCGGCGGCAGCGTCCGCGGGCGGGTCCTGCCGAACGGCCTCCGCCTCGACCAGGTCCGCGTGCCGTTCGGCGTCGTCGGCGCGATCTACGAGGCGCGCCCGAACGTCACGGTCGACATCGCCGCCCTCGCGCTCAAGAGCGGCAACGCGGCCGTGCTCCGCGGCGGCAGCGCGGCGCGGCGCACCAACGCGGTGCTCGTCGAGGTGGTGCAGGAGGCGCTGGTCGCCTCGGGCCTCCCCGCCGACTCCGTCGTGACGATCGACGAGCACGGCCGCGAGGGCGCCGCCGAGCTGATGCGGGCCCGCGGCCTGGTCGACGTGCTCGTGCCCCGCGGCAGCGCGCAGCTCATCGAGGCCGTGGTGACCGGGTCGACCGTGCCGGTGATCGAGACCGGGGCGGGCGTCGTGCACGTCTTCCTCGACGAGAGCGCCGACGAGGCCACGGCGGTCGACGTCGTCGTCGACTCGAAGGTGCGGCGACCGAGCGTCTGCAACGCGCTCGAGACGCTGCTCGTGCACGAGGGGGCGGCCGACCGGCTGCTGCCGCCGGTGCTGGCGGCCCTCCGCGCCTCCGGCGTGACGGTGCACGGCGACGCCCGCGTGCAGGCCGTCGCCGACGACGTCGTGCCCGCCACCGACGACGACTGGGCCGCCGAGTACCTGAGCCTCGACCTCGCCGTCGCCGTCGTGCGCGACGTCGACGAGGCGATCGAGCACGTCGCGCGGTGGTCGACGCACCACACCGAGTCGATCGTCACGAACGACCACGCGGTCGCCGAGCGGTTCCTGGCCGAGGTCGACAGCGCCGTCGTCATGGTCAACGCCTCGACCCGGTTCACCGACGGGTCGCAGTTCGGCTTCGGGGCCGAGGTCGGCATCTCCACCCAGAAGCTGCACGCCCGCGGCCCGATGGGCCTGCCCGAGCTGACGAGCACGAAGTGGATCGTGCGCGGCACCGGCCAGGTGCGCGGCTAGACTGGCCCGGATCGTCCCCGAACGGAGAACCCATGCTCGACGTCACCCTCATCGCCGCCGCTCACGAAGAACTCGCGCCGCTGATCGCGCCCCCCATCGTGATCTCGCTGGTGTTCGGCGTGGTGTTCCTGTTCCTCGGCTACGTCGTCTGGTCGTACCGCGACGTCGCCAACCGCTCGCCGCGCAAGGCCTCCACGCAGGCCCACCACGCCGGCCCGATCGACGAGTACGGCCACCCCGAGTCGCACTGACCGGGCGGGCTGACAGCATGGTCGCGGCCGATCCCCACGCCGACGCCGCCGAGGCGGGGCGACGTCCCCGCATCGGGGTGATGGGCGGCACGTTCGACCCCGTCCACCACGGCCACCTGGTCGCCGCGAGCGAGGTCGCGCAGTCGTTCGACCTCGACGAGGTGCTCTTCGTGCCGACCGGTCAGCCCTACATGAAGACCCCGGCCAGCAGTGGCGAGCACCGCTACCTCATGACCGTCATCGCCACGGCGTCGAACCCCCGGTTCTCCGTCAGCCGCGTCGACATCGACCGTGAGGGGCCGACCTTCACGATCGACACCCTCCGCGACGTGCGCGCCCAGCACCCCGACGCCGAGCTCTTCTTCATCACGGGCGCCGACGCCGTCGCCCAGATCCTCGACTGGAAGGACGCGAGCGAGCTGTGGGAGCTCGCCCACTTCGTCGCCGTCACCCGCCCCGGTCACGACCTCAGCGTCAGCGGACTGCCCGAGAGCGACGTAAGCTTGCTCGAGGTGCCCGCCCTGGCGATCTCGTCGACCGACTGCCGCGCCCGTGTGGGTCGGGACTTCCCGGTGTGGTACCTGGTCCCCGACGGAGTCGTCCAGTACATCTCCAAGCATCATCTGTACAGGAGCGTTGCATGAGCACGACCGACGGCCAGCCGCCGCTCACCAGGCGTCAGATGCGCGACCTCGAGCGCGCCCGACAGACGCCGGGCAGCGTCGACGACGCCCCCGGCAGCGCGCCCGCCTCGGCCCTGGCCCCGGCGTCGGCCGTGACGCCGTCGTCCGTGGCCTCGCCGTCCCCTGTTCCGTCGCCGCCGTCGTCGGCGACCACGCCGCCGCCCGCCTCGGTCGCCGAGCCGGGCCAGCTGACGCGCCGCGAGCTGCGCGCGCTGCGCGAGGCGGAGGAGGCGCGTCGCGCCGGCCCCGTCCCGTTGCAGCCGCCCGTGCCCGAGCAGGGCCGCACTCTCTCCGAGGCGCTGAGCACCGCCGACGAGCTCACCGACCCGGCGACCGGGGCGATCACCATCGTGCCGGCGTCGTCGCCGTCGCGCGAGGGCGTCGACCCGGGCGAGCCGCGGTCGCCAGCCCGGCCGGTCTCGCCCGCCGCGGCGTCCGCCGCCGAGACCGTGGTGCCGGCCTCCGCGCCGTCCGCGCCCGAGCCGGCGTCGTCCGACCGGGGCGGGGTCGCGCCGACGTCGACGCCGACGGTCTTCCCGCTCGGCCCCGTCCCCGCGTCGCCGTCCGGGCTCCGCCCGGCCTCACCGGCCGCGGCGGTGCCGGCCTCGACGGTTCCCGCCCCCGCCTCCTCGACCGACCCGGCGATGCCGTCACCGACGACGGCGCCGCGCGCGGCGTCGTCCGTCGCTCCGGCGTCGCCCGCGTCCGGCGCCGAGGCGGTCCAGCCGCTCCGCCCGGCGCTGCTGCGACCCGCCACGCCCGACGACGGCGGGTCGGAGGACGACGGCGTCGTGAGCGGTCCCGCGTCGGCGGCCCGCGCCTCCGGTGCGTCCCCCGCCGCCGAGGCGGCCCCGGCCTCGGTGCCCGAGCCTACGGGGTTCGTGCCGCCGGTCGGCCACTGGTCGACGCAGTCCGACGGCGACCTCGACGAAGAGACCCTGCCCGGGCGCGCGCTCGGCACGCACACCGGCCAGACCAACGCGCTGATCCTCACCGACCAGCAGGTCGCCGACGTCACGGGCGCGCTGAACGCGACCGGCGAGATCATCATCACCGGCTCGATCGACCTGCCCCGCAGCCTCGGCGCGACGGGGTCGCAGGCCCGCATCGACAACTCCGACATCGACCGCCTGCTCGAGCAGGGCGACGCCGAGGGCGCCGACACGGACGCCGCGCCGGTGCGGGCCAGCCGGGCCATCAGCACCCACACGTCGACCCGTGCCGTCGTGCTCGCCGCGTCGCAGCCGCCGTCGAGCCGCATCCCCCTCGTGCTCGGCATCGTCGGGGGCGTCGTGGGGCTTGGTATCATCGGTGTGGTCATCACCGGTTTCGCCACGGGCATCCTCGGCGGCTGACCCCCAGATCCTCCGTGATCGTCCCGTCGCAGCGTCGACGCGGCGCGGTCCGGGGCCGGTCCGCCACCGAGCGTCGGCCCCCACCAGCTCGACCTCCCCGACCCCCTGAACCAGAGGAATCCGTGACAGCCACCCCTCGCGCCATCGAGATCCTGCAGATCGCCGCCCGCGCCGCCGACGACAAGCAGGCCGACGACCTCGTCGCCCTCGACGTCTCCGAGCCGCTGCCCCTCACCGACGTCTTCCTGCTCGCCTCCGGCCGCAGCGAGCGCAACGTCGTCGCCATCGCCGGCGAGATCGAGGACAAGCTGCTCGAGGCCGGCGTCAAGACGCTCCGCCGCGAGGGCCGTGCCGAGGGTCGCTGGATCCTGCTCGACTTCGGCGACCTCGTCGTCCACGTCTTCCACGACGAAGACCGCCAGTACTACTCGCTCGAGCGCCTGTGGAGCGACTGCCCCACGATCCCGCTCGACGTCGTCGCCGAGTCGTCGGTCGCCGCGTCCACCGAGGCGTAGGTCCGGCCCCACGAGCCTCGGTCGTCGACGAGACCCCCGCCGCGGCGGGGGTCTCGTCGTGTCCCGGGGGGAGCGGCGGCGGAGCGTCGGCCTCCGCGCCGCGTCTCGCGCATGGTGCCGTGGCGTACCCGCGTGCGGTGCGCGGGAGGCGGAGCGACGGCGTGCGCCCGGCCGACCCGGCGTCCGCGGCCGGTGGACATGAGGGCTCGAAATCTGTAGTAGGGTTGACGAGTTGCTTCGCAAGGGCAACGGAAGAAGTGAACATGGGTCTGTGGCGCAGCTGGTAGCGCACCTGCATGGCATGCAGGGGGTCAGGGGTTCGAGTCCCCTCAGATCCACCAACGAGACAAGGCATCCGCGAGGCGGGTGCCTTTTCTCGTTGCCGGGGCTGAGTGATCGAGAAACCCGACGTGGGCCCGGCCGGTGCTCGCCGTGCGTCGGCCTGGTGCATGCTGTGGGGCGACTGTGCGAAGGCTCCACGCGGGCGGGCAGGCGGGTAGAACTGACACATGAGCAACGACCAGCCCGAACTCAGCAGCACCCCCGACGGCGAGGCGCCCCGCGCCTCCGGCACTCCCGACCGCGACGCGCGCCCCCGCCCGGCCTACGGCGAGTACGCGCCGACTCCCGTGCCCGGCACGGCCGTTCCCGAGACCGACGTCTACGGCGAGCCCACCGCGACGCAGCAGCCGGGCCAGGGCCAGCAGCCCGCACAGGGCCAGCAGCCCTCGCCGACGCAGGCGCCCGCAGGCGGCTCGACCGGCCTCCTGGGCGGCATGGGCGGTGCGGCCGCCGCCGCCGGCATCGGCGCGTTCGCCGGCTCCGGCCACCCGCAGACGCTCGCCACCTTCACGAAGTACGAGGACGCGCAGGCCGCCGTCGACCTGCTGAGCGACGAGGGCTTCCCCGTCGAGGCCGTGTCGATCGTGGGCCACGACATCCGCACCGTCGAGAACGTCGCCGGTCGCCTCACGACCGGCAAGGCCGCCGCACGCGGTGCCGGTGGCGGGGCCTGGTTCGGCCTCCTGCTCGGCCTGCTCTTCGGCATCTTCGCCGCGTCGGGCGCCTTCGTCGGCGTGTTGCTGGTCGCCGTCGGCGCCGGTGCTCTCTGGGGCGCGCTGTGGGGCGCCATCGGCCACGCCGCCACCCGCGGTCGTCGCGACTTCTCGTCGGTCAAGACCATGGAGGCGGGGCGTTACGAGGTCCTCGTGCGCAGCGAGCTCTCGGCCCGGGCGCACCAGGTGCTCTCCGCGGGCCGCAAGGTCGCCTGACCGGCGCCACGCCACGCCACGCCACGACGCCCGGCCCCCCCCGAGGGGAGCCGGGCGTCGTCGCGTCCGGGCGGCGAGGCGCCGCCGCGGGCTACGGCGTGACCATGCCGCCGTTGACGTTGAGCGTCTCGCCCGCGACGAAGCTCGACTCGGCGCTCGTGAGGAAGACGTACGCCGGCGCCTGCTCGGCGGGCTGCGCGGCACGGCCGATCGGCGACTCGCTCGAGCCGAACTCCGGCAGCGTCTCGGGGTCGACCCCGCCCGTCACCTGCAGCACCGACCAGGTGGGCCCGGGCGCGACGACGTTGACGCGGATGCCCTTCGAGATCAGCTGCTGCGCCAGTCCCTTCGAGAAGTTGTTGATCGCGCCCTTCGTCGTCGCGTAGTCGAGGCGGTCGGGGGCCGGCGTGTAGGCCTCGAGCGACGCCGTGTTGACGATGGTCGAGCCGGGCTGCAGGTGCGGCAGCGCGGCCTTGACGATCCAGAACGGTGCGTAGACGTTCGTCTTGAACGTGCGGTCGAACTGCTCGTCGGTGATCTCGTCGATCGACTCGTGCCAGACCTGCACGCCGGCGACGTTGACGATCGCGTCGAGGCCGCCCATGCCGTCGACGGCCTGCTGCACGAGGTCGCGGCAGAAGGAGGCGCTCGTCAGGTCGCCGGGGACGCGCACGGCCTTCTGCCCCGCGGCCTCGATCATCGCGGCGACGTGGCGGGCGTCGTCCTCCTCCTCGGGCAGGTACGACAACGTCACGTCGGCGCCCTCGCGAGCGAAGGCGATGGCGACAGCGGCGCCGATGCCGGAGTCGGCGCCGGTGATGAGGGCCTTGCGACCCGTGAGCCGGCCGGTGCCGCGATAGGTCTCCTCGCCGAGGTCGGGCACCGGGGTCATCCGCGACTGGAGGCCGGGCTCAGGCTGCTGCTGCACCTCGGGGCTGATCACGGGGTAGCGGTGTCGGGGGTCGTCGAACGTGTACTGGTCGCGTGTCATGGTCCCGTCGTACGCCCCGAGGCCGGGAGCGAGGTCGGCGTCGTACCCCGCGCCTCCCCGTGGCGCGACAGATGCGTGGGGCACCAATGATTGGTACGCTCATCAGATGACGAGACGACGACGCGACCCGGTCGAGCACGAGCACGGCAGTCGCCTCGGCGACCTCGTCGAGCGCATGAACGCGAGGCTGCGGCCGTACATCGGCGGTGCGCAGCTCGGCCTCAAGAACGAGGCCCCGCTCGTCGCCCCCGACCACGGCGGCGTCTGCCCGCTCTGCCGGCGGCCCATGGACGAGCACGTCGTCGACCGCTCGGGCCCGCGCACCATGCTGCACTGCCCGACGGACGCGGCGTGACGGCGCCCGGGGCGGCCCGCACCGCCGGGGCCGCCGGCACCGCCGAGCCCGAGGTCGACGCCGAGACCGACGGCGCGGGGCGGGCGGCCGCCGTCGACCCCCTCGCGCTGGAGGCGCAGGTCTGCTTCGCCCTGTCGGTCGCGTCCCGCAGCGTGGTCGCCGCCTACCGTCCGGTGCTCGAGCCGCTGGGCCTGACGCACCCGCAGTACCTCGTCATGCTCGCCCTGTGGGAGCGCTGCCCGCTGTCGATCCGCGACCTGGCCGGCCTGCTGCGGCTCGACCCCGGCACGCTCTCGCCGCTCGTCAAGCGGCTCGAGGCGCAGGGCCTCGTCACGCGGGGCCGCGATCCGCGCGACGAGCGCGTGCTCGCCGTCGTGCTGACGCCCGAGGGCCGCGCCCTCCGCGCCGAGGCCGAGTCGATCCCCGAGCGCATGACGCGGCGACTCGACGTGACGCGCGACGAGCTGGTCGTGCTGCACCGCACGATGGCGAAGCTGATCGCCGCCGCGGAGGGGTGACGCGGGCGGAGTGCCGCGCCGCGCCTCCTCGTGTCCGGTGCCGGCGTCAGGAGGCGCGGGGCAGCGACGGCAGGGAGGTGCCGTCAGCGGAGCGGCTGCGGCACGACGCCGGGGCGCGACCAGTGCAGCTCGAGCGGTCGGCCGACCCGCAGGTCGACCTCGGACCGGAACGCCGCCTCGAAGTGCCGCGCCGCGCGCTCGTCCGACACGACCACGTCGACGCGGAGGGCCCCGAGCTCGTCGGTCACGAGCACGGGGCCGTCGGTGAAGCGCACGAGGTACTGGTGGTCGCGCACGGGGATGTTCTCGTAGTGCCGGCGCAGGGCCTGGTCGAGCAGCCGCACCGACCGGATGCCGTCGGTCGGCCGGACGGAGGCGCTCATCGCGATCATGAGCCGATGGTGCGCCGTCGACACGACGGGGGCGTGAACGGGAGGTGACCGGATGCTGGCAGCGGGCTCCGCGCCTCCTGACGTCGGGCCGACGGCGCGGTGCTCGTCGTCAGTGGAACTGCGGGACGATCAGCCACAGCCCGGCGAGCACGGCCGCGACGCCCACGGCGAAGCAGGCCGAGCCCGCGAGGGTCGCGCCGAGGGGTCGGGCCCGTGGTGCGACCGCGGCCGCGGCGGGGGAGGAGGCGCCCGGGCCGCCCGGGACGGGGTCGAGCGCCCCGTCGGCGAAGAGCCGGATGCCGGCGGCGAACGCCGTCACGATGACGGCCGTGGCGACGAGCGCCACGAGGAAGACGACCACGAAGGCGCCCCAGTCCACTCCGAGGAACACGTCACTCTCCCTGTCCGCGCGCGGCGCCGGCGGGCTGTGCCGCCGCCGGGGCCTCGTCGCTGTCGTTGACCGTCTCGTGCGTCACCGGGTGCCGGCGGGCCAGCACCCCGAACGCGACCCCGCCGCCGAGCGCCAGGACGGCGACGACCACGAGGCCGGCCGTGCTCGTGCTGGCGAGCCAGGCCGACGCGCCGCCGACGAGCGCGGCGGCGGGCAGTGTCACCACCCAGGCCGAGGCGATGCGGCCGACGACGCCCCAGTGCACGGTCGCGAGCCTCTTGCCGAGCCCCGCGCCGACGATCGAGCCCGAGGTGACCTGGGTCGTCGAGAGGGCGAAGCCGAGGTGGGACGAGATGAGGATCGTCGCGGCCGAGCTGGTCTCGGCGGCGAATCCCTGCGGCGCCTGCACGTCGGTGATGCGCTTGCCCACGGTGCGCATGATGCGCCAGCCGCCGAGGTAGGTGCCGAGGGCGATCGCGAGGCCGCAGGCGACGATCACCCACAGCTGCGGCGGCGTGCCCGAGCCCTGGTAGCCCGCCGCCACGAGGGTGAGGGTGATGACGCCCATCGTCTTCTGGGCGTCGTTGGTGCCGTGGGCGAGCGAGACGAGAGAGGCGCTGATCGTCTGGCCGTGGCGGAAGCCGGCCGTCGAGCCGCGGAGGGTCGCCTGCCGCGTGACGCGGTACGCGACGTAGGTCGCGACCAGCGCCACGACGCCGGCGACGAAAGGGCTGATCAGGGCGGGCAGCACGACCTTGGAGAGGACGACCGCGAAGTCGACCGAGCCGAGGCCCGCCCCGATGACCGCGGCGCCGATGAGGCCGCCGAAGAGGGCGTGCGACGAGCTGGACGGCAGCCCCAGGTACCAGGTCGCCAGGTTCCAGACGACGGCGCCGACGAGGCCGGCGAAGATCATCGTCGGCGTCACCTGCACCCCTCCGTCGCCCTCGCGGATGATGCCGTTCGACACGGTGCTCGCGACCTCGGTCGAGAGGAAGGCGCCGACGAGGTTGAGCACGGCCGAGATGAGGACGGCCACCTTGGGCTTCAGCGCGCCGGTGGCGACCGAGGTGGCCATCGCGTTGGCGGTGTCGTGGAACCCGTTCGTGAAGTCGAACACGAGGGCGACGACGATCACGAGCGTCACGGTGACGAGGACGTCCACGGGTGCGCCTCCTTTCGGGACGGCCTCGTGGCCGCGACGACGGCGGAGCGTCCCGTGCGAGGCCGACGCTACGTCCGGCACGCGACGCGCACCGTGAACAGCCGATGAATTCGTGCAGTCCGTGCACCATCGGGTCACCGAGCTCCTCGACGGGGTGGTCGGCGGATCACCCGCCCCCGTCCACGGGTCACCCGTCCCCCCGGTTGGGGGGCGGGTGCCGGGGAGGTAATCTCCGAGGGCGCGGGACACACCCGGCCCGCGCGGAGACCGCGAGGCCCGAACCTCGTGAAGATCGCGTCGGCCCGAGACCGTCGTGAGGATCGAGTCCGCCATGAAGCGTTCCCTGCCCGTCGTCGTCGCGCTCGCGACGGCCCTCGCCTGCCTCGGCGGTGCCCCGGCCCTGGCGGCCGGCACCGTGCCGACCGGCACCGCCTCGTCCGGCGCCACGGCGGCGCCCGCCGCCGCCCGTGCCGCGACGGCGCCGTCCGTGCCTCGCTCGGTGGCCGTGGTCGCCTCCGGCGCGACCGGTGCCGTCATCTCGTGGAAGGCCCCCGCCACCTCCGGCACCGGCCCTCTGCTCGGCTACTCGCTCGACGGCTTCGTCGGCTCCGCCAAGCAGCCGATCAGCACCGAGTGGACGAGCGCCACGACGTTCCGCTACGACGACCTGACCCCCGGCGTGACCTACCGCCTCCAGCTCAAGGCCTGGAACCACGACGTCGCGAGCAAGGCCGTCACCGTCAGCTACACGGTGCCCACCACGCCGACGACGCCCGCGAGCCCCACCGTCTTCGCGGTCGTGGGCGGCCAGATCGTCTCCGTCCCGTCGACCGGCGGCGCCGCCACGGTCGTCGCGGCGGCGCCCGCCTCGGGCGGCTGGGACGTCGACGCGACGGGCGTGACCGTGCTCGACAGCGCGGCGGGCACGCTCGTGCGCCACGACCTGGCGAACAAGGCCACCACGCTCGCGACGGGCCTCGTCGGCGCCGCCGAGCTCACCGTCGACGCGTCGGGCACGGCGTTCGTGAACACCGCCGACGGGGGCATCGCGAAGATCACCGCGACGGGCGCGCGCAGCGTGCTGGCCGCTCCCTTCGGGGCGAAGGGCAAGCAGCTCTCGGTCGGCAGCGACGGCCGGCTCGTCGTGCTCTACGCCGCCTCGGGCGCCTCGTTCTACACGACCGCGCGCAGCTACCCGGCGGGGTCGTCGACGCCCACCGCCGACACGCCGTACGCACGCAGCTACGGCTTCTACGACATGGTCGCCGGCCCCACGGGCATCTACTACACGCACGACAACGCCGGCGGCGGCACCGGGTTCGTCAGCTGGCGGCTGCAGACGGGCGCGGGCGCGCCCTCGACGCCCTCGCCCAGCCTCTCGACCCGCATCACGACGAACACCGGCGGCTACGGCAACGACGGCGTCTTCCACTCGTTGCAGGCCGCGAAGATCTGCTTCGGCTACTCGCCGGTCAACCCCTGCGTCGCCGACGACACGCTGACCGAGCTCGTGGCGTCGCCCGCCGCCGGCACGACGACGGTCGTCCCGGCCAGCGGCCTCCGCGTCTCGCCGACCGGCTCGAGCGTCGACGCCGACACCGCCGGCACGGTCTACGTCGCCGACGCCGCGACCTCGCCCGGTCTCTGGTCGGTGGCCGGGTCGGGAGGCGCCGCGAAGCTCCTCCTCGCCGGCGCGGCCCGGGACGTGAAGGTCCGTGGCTAGGTCGAGGGCCACCTCGTGAGACGCACGCTCGCCGTCACCGCCGTCGTCGTCGGTGCCCTCGTCCTCGGGGGAGGGGCGGCGGCGAGCACGCTGCTGCCCGCCCACGAGCCGCCGCCGCCCGCCGCCCTCACGGCCACGGGCGACGGCCCCACCGTGATCGAGCTCGCCTGGCAGCCGCCGGGTCGGAGCACGGCGGGTCCCGTCACCGCCTACTCGCTGTCGCTCGTGCCGACGGCCGGGCAGACCTCGACCTTCACCCGGTGGCTGGAGGCGGACGAGACCTCCGCCCGCCTCGACGGCGCGGTGGCCGAGACGTCGTACCGCTACGAGCTGACGGCCTGGGCGGGCGACGTCGAGGGCCGCAGCGCCAGCGTCGACTTCACCACCCCCGAGAGCGCCTCCCGCGTCGTCGCGGTCGTCGACGACGAGATCGTCTCGATCCCGTCGGGCGGCGGCGAGCTGACACGGGTGGCGGCCGCGCCGGCCGCGCCCGGCGGCTACGTCGTCGACGCGAGCGGCAACGTCACCGTGCTCGACAGCGAGCGGGGCACCCTCGTGCGCCGCGCCTCCTCGGGGGCTGCTCCCGAGACCCTGGCGGCCGACGTCGAGGGGGCCCGCGAGCTCGCCGTCGACTCGCTCGGCACCGTGTACCTGCTCACCGCCGACGGCCGGGTCGCCGCCTACGGCGCCCGCGGCACGGAGCGCACCGTCGCCCGCACGCTGCCGGCGCCGGGCGCTCAGCTGTCGGTCGGGCCCGACGACAGCCTGCTCGTGCTCTACGGGGTGGCCGACACGAACGAGTACACGGCCCGCACCTACGCGCCCGACGGCCTCGACGACTTCACCGAGCGGACCTTCCTGCAGGGCGTCGGCCTCCGCGACGTCGTGGCGGGCCCGTCCGGCACGCTGTTCTACGACCGCAACGCGGGCGGCACCTCGGGCCTGCAGTTCTGGGGGCGCGACGACGGCATGCCGACGGCCCGCAGCGTCGCCGTGTCGTCGCGGGCGACCGCGGTGGCGGGCGGCCTCGGCTCCGACGGGCTCTTCCACGTGCTCGAGGCCGCCCAGACGTGCCCGCCGGCCCTGGCCGACGCCGACGCGGCCGCCGCGACCTGCACCGAGGACCTCGCCGTCGACGCCCTCACCGCCACGACGATCGACGGTGACCGCACGACGCGGGCCGTGACGGGCGTGTCGCTCGCCGACGCCGTCGACACCGGCAGCCTCGCGGCCGACTCGTCGGGCACCGTGCTCCTCGCCGAGCCGGACGGCGCGACGCCGGGCCTCTGGGCGATCGACCCCGACGGGACGGAGGCGCGCCTCCTCGTCCCCGGGTCGGCCCGCGACGTGCGCGTCGTCGACTGAGCGGGCGGCGGTCGGCCGTCGGCGGGCGGCTGCCCGGCGGTCGGGCTCAGGCTCGGCCGCCGGCCTCCGCCACGAACTCGTCGACCGTGCCCTGGATCAGCTCGGTCATGATGCTGCCCGCCGTCTCCGCGTCGCGCGCGGCGAGCGCGTCGGCGACGGCGAGGTGGCGCTCGGCCGCGGCCGGCGTCCAGCCGGTGATGGTGAAGCGCTTCTCCTCGACGCGGGTGCGCAGCAGCGCCTCGACCTGCGTCGCGAAGTGGCCGAGCACCTGGTTGCCCGAGCCGTGCAGCAGGGCCGTGTGGAAGGCGATGTCGGCCTCGAGGTAGCGCCGGCCGTCGCCCGCCGTGCCCGCCTCGACCATGGTGCGCGCCGCCGCCTGCACGAGCGAGGCCTGCAGCTCGTCCATGGCGGCCGCGCCGAGGCGGGCGGCCACCGGCTCGATGCCGAGCCGCAGCTCGAGCAGCTCGCGCATCTGGGTGAAGTACTCGGGGCCCCGCCCGCGCCACTCGATCACCTGGGGGTTCATGAGGTCCCAGGAGGCGCGGGGCAGCACGGTCGTGCCGGTGCGCTGACGGGGCTCCACCATGCCGAGCGACTGGAGCACGCGCACCGCCTCGCGGAGCACCGAGCGCGACACCGAGAAGCGGACGCCGAGCTGCTCGAGGTTCAGGATGGAGCCCGCCGGGAGCGTCGCGTCGACGATCTCCTGGCCGACGGCGTCGATCACGCGGGCGTGCAGCCCGCGGTCGCGGGACGAGGGGAGGCCGGGGATCATCGTCGACTCCTTCGGGGGCCTGGGCGGTCAGGGGACGTGGTGCCCGGCCGCCGACGGGTCGGCCGTGTTGCCGGGGGAGCAGCCGTATGGCACACTCCATAAATCTGATTATTCACACTCATCAGATCCACGCGTCCCCAGGATGACAGACCCGCCCGCGCGCGGCTGCATCCGCCCCCGCCGCACCACCCGGAGCGGTCGGCACGCGCGGAGCATCCCACCTGACGAAGAGGTCGCAGCGACGCGTCCTCGGAAGGACGCGACAGCATGCACCTGATCGCCGCGGCGACCGCCGCACCCACCCCCTCCGGCAGCGAGGCCCAGCTGATCATCGCGGCCCTCGTGGGCATCGCCGTGATCGTCGGGCTGATCACCTGGCTGAAGGTCCACCCGTTCCTGGCCCTGCTGCTCGGCGCCGTCGGCGTCGGCATCGGCGCGGGGCTCGCGCCCGGCGACGCCGTCACGAGCTTCGGCGCCGGCTTCGGCTCGACGATGACGAGCGTCGGCATCCTCATCGGCCTCGGCGCCATGTTCGGCAAGCTGCTGAGCGACTCCGGCGGCGCCGACCGCATCGTCGACACGCTCATCACGCGGGCGTCGCCGCGGGCCCTGCCGTGGGTGATGGCGCTCATCGGCGCCCTCATCGGCCTGCCGATGTTCTTCGAGGTCGGCCTCGTGCTGCTGATCCCCGTCATCGTGCTCGTGGCCCGCCGCTCCGGCCTGCCGCTCATGCGCATCGCGATCCCGGCCCTCGCCGGCCTCTCCGCGATGCACGCCCTGGTGCCGCCGCACCCCGGCCCGCTGCTCGCCGTCTCGACCGTCGGGGCCGACCTCGGCCTGACCCTCGGCCTCGGCGTGCTCGTCGCGATCCCGACCGTCATCGTCGCGGGCCCGCTCTTCTCGAAGCTCGCCGCGCGCTGGGCCCCGGTGCCCGTGCCCGAGCTCTTCGTCTCGAAGGAGGAGGAGAAGGACGCCCCCGTGCGCCTCCGTCCGTCGTTCGCCAACGCGCTCGTCGGCATCCTGCTGCCGGTCGTGCTCATGCTCGCCCGCTCGGTCCGCGAGGCGGCCCTGCCGAGCGCGACCGGCGCCTGGGTCGACCTGCTCGAGTTCCTCGGGACGCCGATGGTCGCCCTCACCGTCGCCGTGCTCTACGCGATGGTCTTCTACGCCCGGGCCGGCGGCATGGACAAGGCCGCCGTCTCGAAGACGCTCGGCGCCTCGCTGCCCGACGTCGCGGGCATCCTGCTCATCGTCGGCGCCGGCGGCGGGTTCAAGCAGGTGCTGATCGACACGGGCATCGGCACCGTGATCGGCGACGCCGTGTCGGAGTCGGGCGTCAGCGTGCTGCTCGTCGCCTGGTTCGTCGCCGCGCTCGTGCGCGTCGCCACCGGCTCGGCCACGGTCGCGACCGTCACGGCCGCCGGCATCATGGCCCCGCTCGCCGCCGACATGTCGACGCCCGAGGCGTCCCTGCTCGTGCTCGCGATCGGCGCCGGCTCGGTGTTCCTCTCGCACGTCAACGACGCGGGCTTCTGGCTGATCAAGGAGTACCTCGGCACCACCGTCGGCCAGAACCTCAAGACCTGGGGCGTGATGGAGTGCATCCTCTCCGTGACGGGCCTCGCCGGCGTCATGCTCGTCAGCCTGGTGATCTAGTGGTCTCCTCCACACCCGTGTCGGCCGCGGTGCTGACCGGCGGACCCGTCGACGCGACCGGCGAGGGCGGGGCGACCGACGCCTCCGGCGCTCGTGGCCCCGTCCCCGCGACGTCCGCGCCCGTCCTCGTGGTCATGGGCGTGTCGGGGTCGGGCAAGTCGACCGTCGCGGGCCTGCTCGCCGAGAAGCTCGGCTGGGACAGCATCGAGGGCGACGACCTCCACCCCGACGAGAACGTCGCCAAGATGGCGGCGGGCATCCCGCTCGACGACGACGACCGGGCCCCGTGGCTCGACACCGTCTCGTCGTGGATCATCGAGCACGCGATGCAGGGCGTCCCCGGCGTCGTGACCTGCTCGGCCCTCAAGCGCCGCTACCGCGACGTGCTGCGCGAGCACGACGTCGTCTTCGTCTACCTGCAGGGCGCGAGCGACCTGCTCGGCGAGCGGATGGCCGCGCGGCCCGGCCACTTCATGCCGACGTCGCTGCTCGACTCGCAGCTCGCGACCCTCGAGCCCCCGGCGGCCGACGAGCGCCACGTCGTCGTCGATGCCACCCGCACGCCCGAGGAGGAGGCGGACGACGTCATCCGCCTGCTGGGGCTGACGCCGGTCGCCTAGGGCGAGGAGCGGGGGAGGCGCGGGGTCCGGCGAGCGGGCACCGCGCCTCCGTCCGTTCACCTGCCGGTCGCCGGCCGCTCACCGGGCCTCCGTAGCGTCGGGGCTCGTCGCGGGCACCGCCGCCGGGCGGCGCGGACGGGGGCGACGCATGACGAGCAGGACGACGACGCGCACGTCGACGCGCGGCGACGGCACGGCGACGGGGCACGACCTCGTCCTGCCGCGCGCCGCCGTCGCGGCGACCTGGCAGGGCGTCGGCCGGCCCCTGCAGGAGGTGGCCGTGCCGGGCGTCCGCCTGCAGCGCGGCGACGCCCTGGTGCGCGTGTCGCTCGCGACGATCTGCGACGGCGACGTGCTCACCGTCACCGGACGGCGACCGGGCACCGCGCCGTGCGTCCTCGGCCACGAGCAGGTCGGCCGGGTCGTCGAGGCCGACGCGCACGCCCGGTCCCTCGACGGGCGACGGCTGCTGCCGGGCGCGCGGGTCGTCTGGTCGACGGTCGTCGCGTGCGGCCGCTGCGTCGAGTGCCAGCGGGGGCTGCCGCAGGCGTGCGCGACCCTCGAGCGCTACGGGCACGCCGCCGTCCGCCGCTCGTGGGAGCTCGCGGGCGGGTTCGCCAGCCACGTCCACGTGCGGCGGGGCACCGCGGTCGTCGTGGTCGACGACGACGCCGTGCCCGACGCGGTGCTCGCCCCCGTGTCGTGCGGGGTGGCGACGGCGGCGGAGGCGGTGCACCGCGCCTCCTCGGTGCTCGGCCTCGCGGGCGGCCCGGGCCTGTCGGGGCAGGTCGTCGTCGTGACGGGGGGCGGGGTGCGCGGGCTCGCCGCCACGGCGATGGCCACGCAGGCGGGCGCGCGGGTCGTGGTCGTCGACGAGTCCGAGCCGCGTCGCCTCCTCGCGTGCCGCTTCGGCGCCGCCGCCGTCGCCCACCCGCAGGAGGCGCGGGGCCCGCTCGCCCTCGCCCGCGCGCTCGGGCAGGTCGACCGCTCGGGCCGGCACCGCA
>Ga0265780_10004539_pt1 | contig 17841 bp, 21 predicted proteins | sample P1T30metagenome_FD_192432 | JGI IMG/M metagenome (GOLD analysis project Ga0265780, IMG submission 192432) | Plant litter microbial communities from East Loma Ridge, Irvine, California - P1 T30 | ecosystem: Environmental > Terrestrial > Plant litter > Unclassified | place: USA: California...
ATGGAGGTTCGTCCGACCAGTCAAAGAAAGCGCACGGTTTCACTGCCCTCCTATTGTCATCGGCTCGCAGCTGCTATCATAACCGGACGACTACCCCTCATATTGGCCCCATCCAGCACCCGCTAGATTCGATCCGATAGAGCATCCAGGGCTCTTGCCCCACGCGTAGCCCATATGGGTAGTGCGAACGAAGGTCGTACCGATATCATCGCAAACGACTGAGAACAAGCTGAGGGGCGATGCGCCCACTGCACTTTGTTACAACTAGACTCTTGTAGTGTTGAGAATTCTTCGGGGTGTGTGATCATGATGAGGCACGGTACGACCCATGGCTGTAAGGCTCGTTGACCAGAAGTAACAAGTCTCCGAGAGGTTACAAGGTTTCGGAGACATACCGAACGCTACGAAAACTGTCCATCAATGTGCCCACAAAATACTCTTTCGCGGGAACTTCTGATTCTTGATGATCAATCAATTCTCTCAAATAATTCCGACATGCAGGACGAAGTGTATGTATATGAGGCCGAGCTTCATGACTTGACAACCCATCCAACTCAACACATCAAACAACCACAATACATCGAAAGAACGACAAAGCCAAAGTCATGTCTTCCAACCCAATCAAAACAACAATCTGGATCTGGCCGACCGGCCTCTACCCGCGGCGCATCATCTACTTCCTACTTATTAAGAACATCACCCTCTCCGCCCTCGCCGCACACAACATCCACCTTATCCCCATCCAACTCTCCCCAATCGCCCTCGTCTCCACACCCGGTCTCGAGCCCCGCCCTGACGGTACAAGCGTGCCACTCATGCGCCTCTCATACGCCGACGGCACGCACTTCTTCATCCACGAAACGAGCTCCATACTCGAGTACCTGCAGGAGATTTTTCCCGATGGTCCGGACATCAAGGGCGAGACGGCGCATCAGCGCGCGCGCAGTCGCGACGTCTTGAGTCTGCTGAGTGAGGCGATCGTGTGGTATGGCGTCGAGAAATTTCATTCTGATCACAATACGGCGAGTTGGTCGGGGCTGAAGGTGGAGGATCAGAGTCGGGCGGCGGCGGCGCATGGGAAGATGAAGGTGGGGACGTTGTTGGATAAGTTCGAGGCGTGGGTTAGGGAGGATGTTGAGGGGAAGGGAGGGGTGAGTTTGGTGGGTGGGGGGCACGCGACGTTGGCAGATTTGGCGCACATGGCACCGGTGGAGTATTTCGGGGAGAAGTTTGGGGCGGATTGGATCAAGAGATATGAAGTGTTAGAGATGTGGTATAGAAGGATGAAGAAACAGGATTGGGTTGTAGCTGGGAAAGGGTTGGCTGAGGTAGAGGATAAGGGGGAGTGGGGAGTGCTTTTAGGACGGTGAAGTTTGAAGTTTTACATTATTTCATTGATTTGAATGTAACCTGAACGCCAATAGGAGTGATCCGCTCTATGCCAACTGCGTCTTTCCAGTAACTGGGCATGCTGCTCCCTCGGCAGCTCCCGCAACACTAGGGTGTGTTGAGACCTTGTTTAGATGATGTCCAACAGTGGCTTTGGTGACTGGGCAGACATCACCCTCGCTTGCCGTGAGCATATCAGGGTGGTCAGGTGGGAGGACAGTGGTTGCGGTTCCGACGACTGGGCAGAGCGCGTCATCCATCTTCTGGGCTTCGGGCTCGTTGACGCTCTTCTTCAGCGCTGGGCATTGCGTTGCCGTGTTGGATGCGGATTGGACAGGCGGATGCGAGCTGAGGTTGTGGTGATGATCGGTGGTAGCGCCTACAACAGGGCACTGTTCTCATTAGTAAACACACGTAAAGGACACAACGCGTACTGAGGGGTCCTTACAGTCTGACCATCCTTGGACATGTCCACGCTGGGGTGGTTAGGCGGGAGCACATCCGTAGTAGTTCCAATAACTGGGCACGCCATGATGAAGTAATGTGTGGTGTGGACTTGATGCTACTGTCTTTGTGGTGAAAGTGGTGAAGGAGTACAGAAAAGCCAGCTGCAGCAAATAGAGGGGAAAGATAGCAGATAAGCGGTCAATAACAAAGCCAAAGCGCAAGCTAAGTTGTTAAGGTTCCAGTTTGCGTCGTGGATGCACGCCGTTGTTGAGCTACCCCAGATTTGCAGGGATGCGACTGCGCGACGTCATAGTCAGCGGCTTTGTCGACGCGCTGATTGGCCCGACGCGCGGTGCGGGCGTGGAAAGGGAGGTTCGCGTCTTCCACAACTCCATCAATCACCATCACCAGCTTCATGCAACAGCTTGTTCGCGACATTTATAGCTGTGTCCAGACCTCAGCTGCCTTTCTCGCAGACAGCACAGGGTTGTACAAACACAATCCACATCGCAGGCTTGTGAAGAACCTGAGAAACATTGACTTCAAACCAGCTACAATATTGATTATGCTTTGGTAAAGCTATCATTTTCGCAGCAGATACCCGATTATTGGGCGGCTTGAACATTTCCTTTCATTACTCTACAGCATCTGAGGCATCGCGCAGCGACTCGACGCGTTAGGATAAACCGCAAGCTCACCCTTCCTAATCCTGATCGTCTTCTCAGCCTTGATCCGCTCGAATTGGTTCAGGGTTATCATGGCTCCTGTTTGGCGTCCCTTCCAAGCTCCCGACCTACGGACGACCTCGACCTCTATCTCTCGCTCTTGACGTACGAGGAATTCATGCAGGAACCATTTCGCCAGATGTTCGAGCGCATCGAGGTGCTGCGGCATGCCGCCTTTCCGGGCAAGGTCGTACGCACCATCGAGGTAGATGTACTCCAGTTTCCAAGATCAGATATTCGTGGAGAATCTGGAGCCTGAGCTCGGCCGGTAGGTTCAAGAGCTGCGATTCGCCCATGTAGCAGTCCATGATGTCCCAGGTCATATCGCGGAACTCCATGAAGGCATCGAGAGATTGCCTCGGTACGCTCATGTACGACACGGCTTTCGGTATATCTCTCTTGACGTTCATGTTCATAGACCGTTTGGACAGGCGCACAGTCCCATTCTCGAGTTGGCGTGTATACTCGCAGAATCCATCAACCATGGAACCCATGTGCCAAAGCTCGAACAGCGTTCATCTTTGACATCGTAGACCTGCTAATCTATGCATACTGACAGCCTACCTTGCTAAACTTTTTGAACTGATTGTTCTCTTTTACAGATGTCCAGCTCTCTATCTTCGCAAAGCAGTTATTGTAGTTAATTAATACAGGGCTAATAATTAGTTTAGCTGTATTCTACTTCTTTTTAATCTCTATAGGATAAAGCTCTTATCTTCTAGAATAGAAAATAAGTTTCTGCTACTTAGTAGAGAATTCTAATCTCTAGATAGATCTAGTAAGATAATATATAGGATAAAGAACTTAGAGGATAGCAACATTGTTTAGGATCTTATAATTATGCTAAGTATACTCGGCGAACCTCTCTGCTACCTAATAATCTGAGCTCCAGTAGTATGCAACTCGGTCTAGTGAGGAATTAATTAGGGAAATTAAGAGGAGCCGACCCGGTGGCTCTCCCGTAGTTCTTCAGCTCCACTCGCCACTACCAGGAAATGCAACAATTCGTGCGCGTTCTGTATCATCTTAACTTACTATGACAGGGTAGCTGTCATCTTATATACTAGCCTGAATAGACTTGACATCTTATTAGTGTGCCTCGAAGAGCTTAGATAACCTTGAGTTGAACAGCTGAACTTAACTGCTCAACTAGACTGCGCTCTTAAACTCTAGGCCGCGAGGTAGCGCGCACGAATTATTGCCACACTTGGTGCCGCCTCGATTATAGCGGTAATTGATCAAGTTTGGTGTATTTCAAGCGACGAGTGCCATTAAGCACAAACAGTCTGTTCCATCCATTGTTCAATCTATCGTCTCTACGTACTGGCAGTTCCATTTGAAACTCATCTGAGAAGCTGCAGATACCAAGGTAGTAGCATATTTTCAGATGACTAGTCCCCGCGGAACGACAGAGCCAATGCGAATTGCTCCAGGTCCTTCTCATCGAGCAAGATCATGGTACCAATCACACGATTCCTCCACTTTCCGTATCGACGAGCCACTTCAACGTCGACCTTCTGTCCCCGACGCACAAGAAAGCCCACGATAATCCACTTCGCGAGGCCTTCAAGTCCATCCAAATCACTGGCACCTCCACCGCGGTTAGGCGCGTTGTAAATGCCATCGAAGTACACCTGCTGCAAGCTCGTGCAGTTGAGCATGGACCGGAAGCGAAACTTCTCGACGAGATCGAGCGTGGTGCACGGAACGGTGAGATCGGCGTTGCCAGGATTGGGCTTGCGCAGCTTCGAGGAGTGCCAGGTGATGTCGAGTTTCCGGAGGTTCTTGCACACTGCCACAAGCTCGAGACTCGGGTTTGTTGGCGCCGGAATATTGCGCTGGCTGTTATACCAGTGCATGTGTGGAAAGTTGAGGTGCTTGACCGCACTCAGGCCACCCGGAATCGCAGTCAGGAACTCACGGAACCACGTCGCAATCTCGAAGCCGTCGGCCTCCTTGATGTACTTCAGATCGATCTGTCTCGTGTTATGCAGCATGTGCACAGTCACTTCTCCAAGAAGCGCCCTATTCGTGAACGCAAGAGCAGGAACCCAGCCCTGAGGGGCGCGAGCTGTCTCAGGCGGTGGGAAGATCCTTGACTTCTGATTGTCGCAGGCAATAAGCACATCAGGGTAGTCCCAGACGCAGCAACGATTTCCCCACGCATCATGGTGAACATGCTTGCTCAGACGACCGGCCTCGCGCTCGAGCTTGAGGTACTCGTGGATGACATGCGCGCGCAGCTCCGGTGGCAGCTCCAGGAACTTCTTGAACAGGACAGGCACGAAGCTGTGGTGGTACGCTTCGTAGACGCCCTCGCACAGTCCGCGGAAACAAAGGTCGTTGTCGTAGGGTTCCCATGCGGCTCTCACGGACGCAGCGTATTGTGGGTCGTTCACCCTTCGTCGAAGGTCACGCAAGGACTCGCGGATTTCGGGATCGAGCTCCCGAAACCTGAATACAGGCTATGAAAGGTTAGCCTGGCATGTTGGTATGTTTAAACTATGGACATACCGAGGAATCCATAGTGGCTGTGTTGGCCTTGGTTTGTGTCGAGAGTGGTCGAGTACTGTGGGCTTTGGTTGAAGAGCTGTCAACCACAGTAGCGTACCTGTTGGTGTAGAGGTAAATAAGAGTCTGGCTGGGGCTCTCTTATATACATAGATGGTTCGTCGTGAAAAGACTAGCGTGCACCAAAGCCCCTGGCAACCGTGGCTCGGCTGTGGCCGCTACTGGCCCTTTCACGACACTGATGGCTACATTGATGTCATCTGCCAAGGAAGCAATGGAGGGAAAGATGTATCATCGCTCTTTTAATATAGGTTGGGCGGCTTGTTCGACGCTGAGGAGCAAATTACTAGCAAGGCTTCGAAATAGTTGTTCTCTGCGCGTAAATCCACCGCTTAAGATCGTCTTTGACGGATTGTCAAACAAATCATTCATATAAATAGAATACTCTGATTCATATATTGAATAGTCATCTCCATAAGCAGGGCGCGCTGGCCCTTCATGCTGGAACTCTTCACGATCCGATGTCATCACATGGAGTAACATCGCCTTGCCTGACAGTAGGATATGTTACATACAATAAATTCTCCGGCCGTTAGCCGTCTTTCACGTTCTTTAGGCCTTCAATGCTGTTCACGACATGCCTACTCGGCAACATATTCTTTGTATGCCCGGAATTTTTCTCTGTACCGAACACCAGTCCAGTCCCCAAATGACCATCCTGAAGCTGAAGCACAATACTCAAACACCAACACCCTCACCCCGAACCCATCTATTTCCGCGTCTCCCTCTCGAACTTCGAGAGCAGATCTACCACTTCGCTATCCTCCCTCTCTGCTCACGCGATAACGTAAACCGAGTTACCGTCACTGCCGCCGACGCCGTACACGGCAGCGACGCACGCTACCCCTCTTTCCTGCCCTCTATATGCCGTGTCAACGAAGCCACACGCATCGACATAGGTCTGTGGTTCATTAGGCAGACCGAGTTCAGCGTTCTGTATTTCCAGCACCTCGTCCACTTCTCCCAGTTTCTCTCAACTTTCCCGCACAACCGAGGTTTCGCAGCTGTTCGCCGGCTGGATTTCCAGCTCTTTGGGCGCCACAAACCTAGCCCGGGTAAACTAAATCCAAGTATCGAGTTCATGAAAAGATGTCAAGAGCTGACGCAGGTACGCATGAAGTTCGACGTTTGGCAGCTTGTCCAGCACGAGAAAGAGCAATGGATACCTGTAGATATGGAATTGGTCTTGCTGGAGGATATTGCCGCCACTTTTGGACTCAGTGCGTTGTGGGACGTGGAGAGCCTCGTCACGCTGACGATCGAGCTGTGGCCGAAAGCATTGGCGCGCACTAGTATGGGGATTAAGGTCGTGGTACCGGATTCTTGGTCGGGGATGCAGGATATATGCGAGTGGCTCAGGAAGGGGTTTTCGGAGAAGGGTATGAAAGTAGACGTGAGGCTTGTTGAGAGTTGTAATGCTGGAATACGCTGGTATCCGGTGCATCAGAGTCTGGGCATGGGTGTGTAGTGGTGTGGACTGCATAATGTTAGCATGAGAGCATGATTTGAACAATAGTTATATTTGATTGTGCACATGACCGCAAACTTTGCTCGTTACATACGCCATCTATCAAAGCTAAAGGGAGCCTTTCCTCCCACAGCTCCTCCTCAAAAGCCACCCTTAACACGATCTAGATCCAGCCGCCTCAAAGCACCCCTTCGTTTACGGTATTTCTCATTTACATCAGCCTCCTTCAGTTTGCAAAAGTGACACATGCCTTCCTCTCGGGTCTCGAGCCAGACCCAATGAGGTACGCCTGTCAGTATATATTGACATGGCTGTGCACAGCTGTCTTGGGCACATTCGAGTATGTACAGGTCGCGCGCCACGTGGGGACAATCGACGTGGCGAGTCTTGACTTGTTGACACATTGTGAAGGTATGTAGGTGTGAGTTGTATGTTAATGTCGTGAAGTTGTTTAGAGATGAAAGAGGAGATTATGAGTGAAGAGCTTTAATATGTTGTTGTAAGACAATGACTGAGACTCGTGGATCACGCTTGTCTTGTTGCTTCAAGACACTGTTGACGAACCCAAACCTGTGCTGTCGCTTCTTCATCCACTGAACGACACCCCACGACGCCCGAGTGTATTCAACGGCGGCCCCGTACCATTCATGCCACATCCGTCAACGAAACAAGCACTGGCAGTGTGAATATACCTGATCTTTCCATCTACCACCCTGAACAGATGACTGTCCGGTGTTGCTGTGTCGTTTCGCGTGCGATCTAGGCCAGTGAATCCCATGAAGATATCCACGACGCCATAGACCTCGTCAACAACGTATCGGCGATTGACCATCGGTATATGCTCAGGTAGTCCGCCAATGTCGCATGTGTTTGCAGATAGATTGCCCCGTCCGGTGTATGCGCCGCCTTCAAGACGAGCGCAGGGTGTGCCGAACGGCACCTGAACCGAGACATCATTGCAGCGGTCTGCGTAGGCGTCACCGGCGGCTTTGATGGTCTCCCGGGGGAGGCGCATACTCTCTGGAATAGGATCCCAATTTTCTTGACTATTCCAGTATTTGTAACCTGTTGCGTTGAAGGCCCCTGTGCAGGTGGGTTAGTTGTCATCGCGCGGGCTGTGCTAAACATTGACGTACAGTCACCTTTGTCCGTCACCAGGCTATCAATCAAAACCACATTGCCCTCATCGTCAAGCGTCATTTGCGTGTGAATGACATATGGGTGTTTAGGGTCGGTCACAATGATCTCTGTGAAGGTCTTGCACTGAACAGTATCGAACATTGATCGATTCAAGTCCATTGTCATTCCGAAGGCTGGTGTACCATTAAGAATTGTGCTGGTCTTGTTATTCTCAACGTATTGCATAGTGTACGCGAGGTTTTCGAATAGATCGTGTTGCCCAGTCGCCATCATACCAATGTACTGTGTTGCGACATTTTCGAGATGCGAGCGAGTGCACTCAAATGCTGTCGAGACTGTCGCCAGTGTAATGAGCTTGAGCGCTCTTGAGACCATGGTGAAATCGCGCTTCGAAGACAGGATCTTTTCCCTAGGTTGGAGCGACAGGAGATATATCGCTTTCTCAAGTCGATGATTGCGCAAACCTGGTTTATACCCGAAGAGCCTGGTTCCTGGATAATATTGGCCAATAGCCTCTATGCGACTTTCTTCCGCCAATTTGGACTACCAAAATAGGTATTTTCATCATATACACATAGTGTGGGGTCCAGCGGCATTGCTGTGTTCCTGCGAGTACTACAGCTCGACCCCACATCGCTCTCCTATCGACTGTTTCCAAGACTTGGAAGCAACTTCCGGGACGCGCACCAGCTCGATTACTCCCAGCACATCTTAGGCGATACTTGATGCATGGGAAAAAGTTAATGCAGTCCTGACTCTTCCTCATAACTCGTCTGGTCTTCGCACGCCTGGCATATCGTCGCATTGTCTCAGTCGACAAGCAATCCATGATGCTTCGCAGATGTTTTTGCAATGCTCCTCGGCCTCCTCCCACGTGTCCCAATGCGTATTCATCGATGCAGCCTGCAAGATTAGATACCAGCGTACAATTTTACGGCGGGTTGAACATACAATCTCTTGTGGTGAGGGCGTTCGCGGCCTTGCATTCTCTGTATCTTCGGTTGGCCGCTTCGCAAGCTGCTCCTCGGACAGTTGATGCGAGCCGCAGTGCACCATTCCCATGATTATGAAGGGAATTATGAGAGCGAAGTAGTTATGCGCTACTCGCCAGGCCACCATTGTGTACAGATGTGCAATGGAGAGAGGGTAACAGCTCGCGCGATGCAACGCGCCGGAGTGCGAGATCTGACGGGATATTTTGGTCTAGCCAAAGCTGGACTAGCTCAATCGCCCCTGAAGAGCTTGCCCAGGTACTACCCAACAACATCTCCGACCATCATCAGACCACGTCAAGTCCTTTAAACACCAAAGAAGACGCAAGGACTCCTGCTCGTTTCGATACTTGAGAGTTGTTGTCACTTCGCTCAATGCATACGATGTCTCGACTGGGATACCAATCATTTCGACGTCCTTGCTGCAAACATATCTCCAGCCTCCGACTAACTACATGACCATTGCTTTAGGTATTTGTGATAGTCAAACAAAGTATTTACAAGCAGCATGAATAAACTCATTTTGTTTTGAGTTTGGTCTCCGCTTATATGTCGTCGTTCCCCGGCGTATGGCTTAGCCGAGCTTCTCACGATGCACAGCAAAATTATATACACCTTTCACACGACAGCTAACTATCACTGAACACTCACTATGATAGTTCCGTTTAAGGTGCAGTGGCAGGCATTACTCTCCATGCTTTGGGTGCCTAATTCACGCGAAACGTCATTGTTCCTCTCTCCCAACAATATATAAACATCGAGCTCTTCCCCCCGAAGCCTTCCATCACCGAGCTACTTTCATCACAACTCCCTACTCTGGACCCTTCTCTCAACCTCGAAAAAAATTCTACAACCCAGCACAGCGCTCCTATCACAGCCTGACGAGACACAATGTCTTACGCACATCCTCAGAATCAGCGCCCTGACATGGAGGTCTATCGAAAGCCGAACTGGCTTGACAAGATTCTCGATGTCAATATAGACTCCACAATGAAGACTGGAGCCTTTCAGACAGTGCACGAGTGGGTCAAAGCACAGACTGGCCTCGAGATCTCCAGCTTGGTGTGGGCGATTACCTTCCTCATTCCGGCTGCCAAGTATGGACGCGAGTCGATTCGTTGGGTACGCGATAACGCCACGAGTATCTTGAGTATTGAAATCCGAACAGTCGCAGCTCAGGACTTGCAAGCTTGGGTGAACGGACAACCAGTATCTTCCTTGTTAGCATGGCTGCCTTCGCAAGAGAGCCTCGAAATTCAACAACCGACTGACACGAACATACCTGAAGATGAGCAAGCCCACAGTGTCTACGAAGCGGCCAGTTCTAGTGGCCATCAATTCTTTTTCTTCCAAGGTATTCCGTTTATCTTGAGCAAGATACAGAACAATCGTCATTTCCTTTTCTTGCGCTGGGGTCAGCCCTTAAAAGTCGTCAAGGACCTGTCCGTGTTTATTCAAGAGAGAATCTCTGGCAAGCACGACTTTCAGTACGATATCAATCGTGAACCACTAGCTGGGGATCTAGAATTGCTTCCTGTCGACGATGATTCGGATCTAGAGGACGAACTTCTTGGAAAGCTGGAGAACACAATTGACAAGATCAAGAAGGTGATCTCGACGCCAAGTGCAACTGATAGCGAATCGACTGATGCCACGCCGAGTAGCAATTCATCGCGCGACAGCCTGTACGCGGGCTTTTTCAAGTCGTCACATTATATGACTCCACAGCCGAAGCAGACCTCGTTGAAGCAAGTCTTCGGTGGCTTACTTGCGGCTCCCACGCGCTTCCAGCGTTTCGTGTCGCAGAAAATTTTGCGAGTACGATCCTCAAAGGACGCAGACAAGGCCATAGTGGTGGAATCGCCTTCTCCAGCACATCCTTCGGATACCACTGCCTCTAGTCAAGCTGGAAAACAACTTCCTCTCATGGCAGCCTCCTTGAGTGCGGACAATGCCAGCTACCCAGTCACAGCTGATGCGCCAGACACAGATGGTGAGTCCGAAGTCTTTCTGACCCCATGCTCTACTAAAACCGAGATAGAAGCGACATTCCAGCTATACCGCAGTCCCAGTCACCCGGACGTTGTAGGTTGTCGGAACATACATCCCTACGATGGTCCGGTTGATGACGATGACAAGGATGGCAGTGAAGGTAATGAAACTCGGGGGAAGGACCATACGGTTTACCTACGATCAGTCGCACCGAAGCCTTTGGAGGATGAGGATGTGTTACGTGTGGCAAAATAGGTAGAATGGTGTAGAGCGACGGGGGAATGGAGATGCGGTATCTAGGCACAGAGATACCAAATGCCAGATAGTGCAGTTCGAAGTATAAGTTGAAAGAATGAATTTGTCGTCTTCATGCCCGTTATGTGTTTGATCCAAAACCTTAGATTCACTCCCGCCAAGATGAACATAAATAATTGCAACCTCCAGTAAAGCCCTAATTTACCACTTCCACTCTCCCTTCCTCGGACCGAAATACTCGCCTTTAGCGACAACACTCCTAACTGCCTGTTGAGACATGTCCAAGGTTTCGGCGACCCATGTTGTGCCCCAGTAGTCGGACATAGTAGCTCCAGGTAACAAGACGCAGAAGAACAAGATGATGTTACAAAGCGCAAGACCGACATCGAGCGCAGCGGAGGTGATGTAGTCTAATTGGTATCAGCCAAGTAGAACGAAAAGCTCAAGATAGAAACTTACTGTACTGCATCCACCAGCCACGGTACTTGTTCCGAATCCATTTGTTGAATACGTAACCGACCAGGACCCATGAAAGCTAAATGATCCAGTCAGCGCAAGATCTAGAGGTGTGAATCATGGGAACTTACAATGTTCATTGGCGAGTATGGCGGAACATAGCCCATACAGCCAAATACCAGGGGCATGCTAATCTTCCGGATCAGGCCCACTTTGGGAAACATGCGTGAAATACCCCAGACGAGGAATGGAGCAGCAAATCCAGCAAGCCACATGAACTGGAGGTTCTTGTAGGTGGAATCTCCGGAGAACAAGTGCTTGGGGCCGATAGCACCCCAGATGACACTGGCGTTGTAGAATGTCTTGATGTACGCGCAAGTAAACGAGCCAGTTGCGGCCGCTGTGCATACGCCCTTGATTGCTCCCATTGCCCATTCGACTGTGGCAAGCTGGCACAAGCACGACCATACGGTGGCCACCAACTGTGCGGTGAAAAGCGAGCGCTGGGGTACGTGCATGTAGTGGCCAATTTTCAAGTCCTGGCAAAAGTACAGCGCTTGCGTCATGACGATGTAACCAAAGGTCTTGAACATCATCATGGCGATGGGGTGGCCAGGCTGGACGTATCCAATGATGAACTCAGTGAACACATTAAGACCGAGCTGGATGTTGGTAAAAGCTTGGATGATACCGATTGGAATTGTCCATGTAGATGCGATGATCAGAGAAAGGACGACAGAGTACCAGGCCATTCCGGTAGGAAATGCGAGAGCAGAAGCGAAGGCAAAGGCGATCATGACTGCCAGGAGAGCGAGATACCACCAAGTAGGTACGAGCCTGTACTTGCGCATGATTTTCATGTGGACATCATCAAGTTCTCCGGTTGATGACCTCCAGCGGCGCCAGATCTCGGCTCCATGGAAAAGGTAGGTGTGGCTGACGAGAGAGGCGATACTGGCAAAGCTCAGACCATATGCGAACGCATTCGCGGTAGAGAGGAATAGAGGTGAGTAGGCTTCATACTTGGAGGGGTCGACAACGTGCTCTGGGGTGAGGATCCGGGTGGTGTTGTAGATTTTGCCAGTGTTGTCCAAAATGCTATTCTGCGAGATGGACACATGATCACCATACCAGACGTTAGAAAAGTTGAGGGCTGGTATGACGATCCAGACGAAGAAAATAATGCCGATACCAGTATTGGCATGTGCATGCCAGGGACTGATCAATGGACTGTTGTAAAAGCTGTTGATTTGTGCCCAGTCAAGAGTGAACCCAGTGAAGGGAAATCCGAGGCTGATTCCTGTCGACTGGCCAAAAAGCTGGTTGATCACAACGTTATTGGGTTTGATCCAGGTAACCCAGGCGAAAGTGCTGAACGCCGGGATGATGAAGTCAGGGAACCATGACCAAACAAACATGCCGGCCATACAATACATGAACCATCGGTAACGGGATATCGACCAACCGTTGGTTTTGGAAGGGTCACTCTTCCGATGATCGTGAAGAGCATACAAGAAACCAACGTTGACCAAAGCGCCTGGCCAGATCATAGCTGCGGGCTCGACAAGGAACTTTCTGACAGAACCTGCAAGTCCAAAGCCAAGACACTGCGTGGATAGGGCAAAGAGTATGTTGAAACCCCACCCGAATGAACTCGTGTCGAAATTGTAGAACTTGCGCAGTGAGACCACAGTGTCGATGAAGTAGCCGGCTCCACCACCGAAAGCGGCGTTTGACATGGCAACGATGATAACATGCTCCTTGACATTGAAAGGTCCAGGATTCAGATTGCCCTTCAGGCCGAAGATGGAAAACTCCTTGTTTGGAAGAACTTTGGCAAAGAGGAGCCCGATCGGATAAGCCAAAAGCAATACGACGTATGGGCCAATTGAGACGATGGGATAACGCAACAAGAAAAGAGCGTTGACCGAAGAGCAGATAGTGGTCATGAGAAGGCCGATTGTCCAGGCGCGGATCGTGGATGTGGGCACATCTTCATCGTAGTTTCGGACAACAGCGCGGACCTCGAAAACGATTAGTTGAGGGCATGGCATTGCGAACTTAAGCACTTACTTCCGGATACGGTGAGTTTTCAATCACTTCTCCAACAAGCTGCGCCTCGCCCTTGTGGTCGTGAGCGTCAGTGACCGCATCGACCATGTCAATGGCTTCATCTGGCATGTTCGGATCCCATTTGTGGTCGCGGCGAAAAGCAGAGAGCCGATGGTTGGCTTCGGTTTCGCTGATGTCGCGCACCACCTCTTCGATCATGGGGTTGACATCTCCATGGCCTGCTACAAAGCCGCTGCTGCCAGCCCGTTCTCCGCCTTCATTGGTAAATTCGGTCACAGTGACGGGTTCCCGGTCAGTGTTTGACCTCTTGAAGCCTAACCGCTTACCAAAGCTTTTGGACGACATGTTGATGATGTGGGAAGGGTAAGAGAGGGAGGAGGTTGCTCGGTCTGAGACAAAAGAATGTAGCTGGAGAGGACCCTGGTTATATGTGACTTGCCCCCCAGCCCATCCACGCGATAAGGCTCTACAAACGGGTAAAGAGACTGGGATAATCGCGGCGTCAAGATGTTATCTATGGGGCTTTTTCCATGTTTGGCAAAGGGTTCGAACGAAACATAGTAGCGCGGCCAGAGACCCTGGGCTCGGTGTAAAGCAAATCTAGTGCCATTGGTTAGAGGTAAACGCCTTTGACAGGATACCAACGGGCAGCACGCGACCCCGGATGCGGGTGGCAGTCAAAACATCGTTAGTACCATGGCGATTGAGGGAGGAGCGGGGTAGGCGTGTGCGCCTAGCGCTTACCACACGCGAGAATGAATGGAGATGAGGTTGGTACAAGCTCTCGGCCTTCCTGATTTGGCACAGTTGTTATCTTGGACGGTGTTGCTTGATTGAACACAAGCTGCACAAGCGTGCGCCACTAAAGTTCTTCCTCGGGAGCTTCCCTGCTAGCAGCTGCATGGTTCGTGTCTTGACAAAGCTTAAGGTGCCACAGGCGCGGTATTGAGGTCCAAACTGGGCTGTTACCGAGAGCGTGCACAGTCTTCGGTCAGACCTCGGACAACTCAACGTGTACTTGGTCAAATCTCTATACGCTGTGCCTAGGCATGTTCGCATAAGCCTGGGCCCGGCAGACCAGCTAGTGTCTGCGCGGTGACATTGAGCAATTTGTGATAAGAAGCTTCCTTCGTGCCCGCTTTGCACTCAGGGCTCACGGGCCTGGGCGTCCCGGCTCACAAACCGTGCCGCATTGCCGACATCTTCCAAAGGCATGGCATTCGCATCATTGGGCTGCATCGAGCAACTGTGGGCGGACGATTTTCACCTCCTTCGCCCTCGCCATAGATAAGCCCTGATCCTTCGAAGCGGAAATAAGTTCTAGCGCTGTCAAATCCCGGCCGGTCGGACTGCGGTGGCCGCTCTACGGCGCTTAATCCTTGGGCAGCACAATACAGCTCCTGTGATCAGCATGCGGTTTTCTGCTGTTTTGTGGCGCTGCTCATGATTTCATCACCCAACCCCTTTGATGCTGCGCAATGACAGGAGTGGCGCCAATACAGATTAAGAGGCATTGTGTGACCAATCACAGCGAGATCTTCTTCCATTTTGTGAGTTCGTATCGCAATACGCTACAATGCTTCTCTGCAGGGGACGGCTTCGTTAAGCTTATCGCATTAGGACACTAACCCCACATCAGTGAAGCTTAACCAGGATAAGAGTGCCATCGCCCAATGAAAACTTTTGGAATTGAGAATGGCCCCACCCTCGGATCGAAACAGCGAAACGTGCATCACGCATGATATTGCGGCGAAGGCGTCGCTGCCAAAGCAAGACACGTACCGCCCATCTCTCTGGCAGGAAAACTATGTCTTTCTCAGGTTATTGACACTTGGGTTGCGTTGTCAGAGTCCCTATTTGTCTCGTGTGCAATCTGTGGGTGGAAAAGCTAATCTTTCGGCCCGTCTTTCTTACCTCAGAAGCATCGTCCCTGATCAAGTCATTCCCCGACATTGACGTCGGCCTGCAGTTGTACAATACGAGCGGTTGTCGGCATCGGCCGACCAAAAAACGACAAATCATCTTAGGGTGTAGCAAATCATAAGCAGCACAATGTCATGCGTCCATTTGCGATCATGCTTCTTCCCGCAGAGCACATGTAAATGTGCACTTTCCCTCGTTTCACACAACACTGACCTCTTAGTGAGCAATACAGAGCATGAGTGACCTCAGGACTCGTAGCTCCACTCAGTGCCATTTCTATGGCTTCTCTTAGGCGGAGCCAACGGCGCAGTCAAAAGCATACTACGAGTGCTGTTTTCATATCTGGTGTCGACTGACTACAGAAGGGTGAGTATTCGAAAGTACCTAATTCATACCATCATCTCGAACAGCTGACCCAATGTCCACGAAATGGCTTCCATGACCCTTTCCAAGTGAGCAGCAACATCGAGTGTAACAGTGGCGAAGCTGGCGCCTTGAACTGGCGGTGCTCATATGAGCTATGGCCGACTACGCTAGTTTGTGTAATATCAACTTTTTGTGGGGACTCAACTCGCCATACTTTCACCACCTCTTACCCGATGATCATTCAATTCTTGAGTCCTCAACCCGATTCCACTGCGCGCGAACCGGAAAGCGTGACTGCAGCGCAACAGGAGGACTTCAATCCATTCTCCAGTCTACACGGCAATGGATAGCTACGACGATGACGACGACTATGATGACGAGCGTAGAGGAACCCGGAGAAAGAGCCATGCGTTGAGTCGGCGCCCAAACTTCCTTGACGACTTGTTCGATCAAACTATTCAGCAGAGCATGAGCGCACCGCTCTTCAAACTTGTCCGCAAGTGGATTAGTGGCCGGGTTGGATTGTACCTCACCTATTTGGTATGGGCTATTGCCATTTTTGCTTCGGTGAGCAAGTATGGCAAAGTAGCCATGACATGGCTATACCAAAATGTAAACAACTCACTAGAGTTGGCCGAAAACGACGCGGCTCTAACAGATCTACGCATCTGGATACGAAAATAGCCTTCGCATGCCATGCTTTCTTTGCTTCCAACCTTTGAGCACTTTCAGTGGACAGATGTTTCGCAGAAAAACGGGTCCAAGACGAGCGAGGGAGAGAAGACTCACAAACTGCTCAGCTCCGCAGGATGTACTCCTTTTTCTTATCAAGGCATACCTTTTGTTCTATGCAAACCGAAGGATTCGTGGCAATCGAGGAGTACGCTTCGTTGCCTATGGGGTAACGCCAAACCCATCGAGAGTCTACTGACAGAGGTTCAGAAGAATGCCAAATCGCAGACGAGCAACGTCAGAATTTTCTCTGTCAACGCCAATTCGTACGATTCATTCGGTTCAGAGCGCGGGTGGCCAGAACGCAGGTGTCGCAAACGCCTCATAGAGACGGTTGATCTTAATCCACTGGTCAAACAGGAACTCGTTGCCGATCTCCAGGACTTCTTTGACGAAGATACAGAGGACTATTACCACCAGAACGGGATTCCTTATAGAAGAGGGTACCTCTTCTATGGCCCTGCCGGGACCGGCAATACAAGCTTGTCTACCGCCATCGCCAGCCACTACGATCTTCCCCTTTACGTGATCAATCTGGCCAAGATAAACGACAGTAAATTGCAGGAACAGGTCCAAAAATTACCCACACGATGTGTCATTCTGTTCGAGGACATTGACGCTGCTGGCGTTAAAAGAGAGCGAACCATGGCCTCCCGAGAAGGACATTCAGACAGTGATGAGGATTCTGAATACGATTCTGAGCGTGTTAGAACTCGAAAAAAGCGCGCCGCCCGTAAAGCAAAACGAACACCGCCTCCAAAGACCGAGGTTACCCTAAGCGGGCTTCTGAACACACTTGATGGACCAGGCTCAAAGGAAGGCCACGTTGTGATACTCGCCACGTTGTGATACTCACCACGAACGCACCTGACTCGCTTGATGGAGCCCTGATCCGTCCTGGACGAATCGATCATACCGTATTTCTTGGCTATAGCACAAAGATTACGGCTGCGATCACTTTCATTCGCATCTTTGGTAGTGACAAGCGTTTGGCAATCCCAAAAAAGGAAGTCGACCGACTGGGTAAAACATTTGGCAACATGGTGCCAAACAGCGTCCTCACGCCTCTGAGGTTCAGAGGTTCGGCATGAACCGCCGAGGCTCTCCTCTTCAGGCCATGAAAGAGCTACCAGGGTACTTGAAAGAGATGCAGTCCGGTAAACCTCGATTCGAGTACGACATCAACCGTGCGGCGCCACCACCTGCAGCCAGGCAGGACCCTGGGGAAGACGACCACTCTAGCGATGAAGACCAAGATACACCTTCCAGCTCAAATGAGAGCAATCTAATTTCCGAAAAAGAAGGTTTCTCA